>Ga0134128_10000741_pt1 | contig 44158 bp, 55 predicted proteins | sample KB31754_FD_96462 | JGI IMG/M metagenome (GOLD analysis project Ga0134128, IMG submission 96462) | Terrestrial soil microbial communities with excess Nitrogen fertilizer from Kellogg Biological Station, Michigan, USA - KB3-175-4 | ecosystem: Environmental > Terrestrial > Soil > Unclassified ...
GCGGTGTCCTTGGCGTTCTGCGTCAGTGCCCAGCGCGGGTCAGCCCGCAGCGTGTTCTCGAACTGCCAGATCGGCTGGGCTGTTGGCGTAGTCGTCTTGCCGTCCGTCACGCCGGACGTGCCCTGTAGCGCCTTGCGGATCAGCGGGTCGTTGAGCTTGATCGTGCTGGGATCAATCTCCAGCAGGTTGCCCATCGTCTGCTGATATGGGCTAGCCAGGTCCGAGACGGTCATGCCGCTGTCGATCTGAGACGACAGGCCGGGGAACATGCTCTTGGCCATCGTCTTGTAGTGGTTGGTGTACGTGTCCATCGTGGTCTGACCAGACAGGATGTTCTGGGCGGCCTGGAGCAACCCCTGGGGGGTTGAAGTCTGGCCGTAGCTTCCGCCTATCTGCTGGAGCTGCGCGACGGTGGCTGCCAGTTGACCCGATAGGCCGTTGGTGTTCGTTGCACCGGCAGGATGGATGGTCCCGGCGAGTAGCTTGTCCAGCCACGCCTTGTCAGTCAGGTTGCCACCGAGCAATCCGGCGTGGGCAACCGAGAGAGTCTGGGCTGCGTTCAGGTGAACGCCGAGCTGTCCGGCTTCGGTGTTGACCGTGCGCTCAGCGTCACTGAGCTGCTTCTGGTATTCGGCCGGGTCGTTCAGCGACAGCGCGATGTACTGTCGCGTGGTAGCCGAGTTGGTCTTCCACCACGTGGACCCCTCAATGGCGTCCTGGAAGTCGCTGACCGAGCCGCCATAGTGCTTACTACCTGGCACGGTGAAGCTTTCAAGAATGCCCTTGAGTTCAGGGATGTGCGACAGCAGGTTCCCCAGGCCGACAATGGCGCTGTAGTCAGCGGTCGTGGGCTTTGTGCTCGCTCCGGCACCTTCGGTCAAAGCTGTACTCCCGGCACTGTCAGGCGAAGCGCCACCGCCCTGATTGCTACTGCCTGCATAGTTGGCAAGGGCAGCGTCACCGCCACTACTGGCGAGCTGGTAGATCTGCTGTGCGTTGTTCTCGCGCTGCTGGCGAGCAGAGCCGGATGACACTTCGTAGTGAGCGTCCACAACTGCGGCGGCAGCACTGGGATCAGTGGCCTGCTGCAACTGCGACAGGACGCCCCGATAGTCGGTCGTCAGCTCGTGCCAGGAGAAGTCAAGCTGAGTCTGAAGGTCAGTCTCGGTAGTGCCGCGAGCGGCAGCAAACTGCTGAAGCGCGGTACGCCTGCCGCCTTCCCAATTGGCAAGACCGACAGCTTGCTCGGCCGCGTTGTACGAGTCGGGGTTATCGCCCGACTCGACCTGGAAGTTGCCAGCCAGTGCTGCTGCGGCAGCGGCTGGAAGGCCCTTGCCGATGTAGTACTGGTAGATGACCTGAGCGTTACTCACTGAGTCTCACCCGCCACTGGCGTGACCGGCTGAACGTTGCCGCGCTGACTACCGGACGGCAGGAACATGTTCATGAAGCTGTCCATGTAGCCCTGCGCCTGATGGTTGGTGAAGCCCTGCGGGTCACTCTGCTGGGCGAACTGGTTCGCCTCGGCCGGCGCACTCATGCCGTCGTAGATGCTGCCAGCCTTGTGCTGGGCATTCGTCTGTGCGGTGTGGAAGTTTGAGACGAAGGTGTTGAGCTGCTCCTGCGTCATGGTGTGACCAAGGGCTGCCTGCGCAGCCGTCTGAGCCTGGGCCATCAGCTCGGCCGGGTCGGTGAGACTGACCGACGAGACACTCCCGCTACCCGAACCGCCCAGGCCGTTGACTGTCCCGTAGCCACCGGCGCCGCCCTGAGCGGCATTGGCGAGGTACTGCTTGAAGCTGACGGAGACGCCGGCAGACTCGGTGAGCTTGAGGTACTGCGTCATGGCCTTGGCCAGCGCCGTTTCGGTCTGGCTATCAAAGGTGCCCGAAGGCTTCAGGCCTGAGGCCCAAGGGCCTTGTGCCAGTGCGGCCTGGAGGCCCATGAACTGCGCAGGATCGTTGTAGCTCATGGCAGCGAACTGCTTCATGATGGTCTCGGCAGAAGCGTTGATGTCGAACGAGTGCGGCTTGTCCACGGCGACGGTCTTGCCAGCGACGGCATCCTGGCCGTTGTTGGTCGTCCTGCTCTGACCGCCAGTCTGCTTCGTCATTCCGGAGTCCCACCAGAAGACGTGGCCCTTGAGGAACGACGGCAGGTTCCATTCATCGACAGCGCCCGAGCTGTCAACCGGAATGGCTGCCGAGCCGGTGATGCCACCGAGGTTCAACGAGCCGTCAGGATTGACACTCACACTGCTTGAAGTGTTCGACCCCGACGCCCCGACAAGGCCACCAGTAGGGCTGGTCATGAACCACTCCCGAATGGTGTGAGGTTGACGAGGTTGGTATTCAGGGCGCGAAGCACGCCGTTATACAGATCCATCAGCGGAGTGCCGCTGATGTTCTGCGTAACCCAGCCGTTGAAGGCTCCGAGCGCAGCGCTGCGGGCCTGAATGCTGGTCTGGTCCTGGCCCTTATGGCTGGCCTGGAAAGCGGCGTACGTGTCATAGCTCTTGACGAGATTGCCGAGTAGGGGCGCAAGGCCATCGGGCACCTGATTCTTGGCGAGCATGTCCCGTAGGTTGTTGAGTTCCGCCTTGGCGGTAGCTCGGCTGTCAGGGAAGCTGTCGATCTTCGATCCAAACGCTGCGTTCTGCGCCTTGAAGTCTGTCTCCCACTGAGACTTGGCAGCAGTGATCTGCTGCGCCAGAACGGTGTTGCCAGCCGCCTTGGCCTGGGCAATCTGAGCGTCCAGCTTGTCAACGGCCGGGTAGTAGATCGCTTCGGCGTTGCGCACCGTCACGTCGTTCATGAAGCCTTCCGGCGTCTTGCGCTGGCGCAAGCCAAGCTCGATCTGCATCCGGTAAGCCTGGTCATTGAACGGCTGCTGCGTTGTCGGCTGCGGCAGGAAGTAGGCAGCCACGCTGCCGTACTTGCTGATGAAGTCGCTGTGGTTGGTCATCCACTTCAGTGCCGCCGTTGTGGGCGGCAGGCTGACCTTGGCAGCGGCCATCTGCGTCTGCGCCGTCTCGAACGCCGAGCTAGCTGGCGCGTAAGACTCGTAGCTGCCGTCCGAGTTGAAGACAACCTTGTCCGGGTGCAACGCCGTGAAGATGGCATTGGCTCGAGCCAGGTCGCCATCAACGTCGTTCAGGATCGTCTTGTACTCGTCGTCCAGGTTGTGGACGCCGCGCTCCTGGAAGGCGAAGTCGGAATGCGTCTGTGGTGTGTCCTCCAGCGGCTGCGACGGCGAAGCCGGCGCGATGAGGCCGAAGACTGCCCGCAGGAAGAGCTGGTTGTGAACCTGCGTGCGCAGGTTGTTCAGGAACGCCTGCCGAACGTTGTCCGGTGCATCAGGTGCGGGCACCAAGCCTGAGGCTGCCAGGTTGGCGTACGCGCCCATCATGGACGACGCCAGAGCAGTGTTCCGGTCACCTTCGGACAGGTTGGCGAAGAACTTGTTCACCGGGGACGGCTCAAGCTGGCTGAACGTCTCGCCCTGACCAACCGGGCCGTTGAGTGCGCGGTCGATCTGATCGAAGATGATCTGCGCATTTCCAGGCAGGATCTTCTCAACCTCACGGAGCGGGATCATCACCATCGGGCCGGCCGACATGCGAAGCGGGTCGTTCGCACCGGGGACGGCCATCAGCACACCGCCAGTCATGCTGGCGCTGACCGGGAAGCGAGCGATGGACTCGAAGCCCGGAACCTTGGCAAGCTCTCGCAGCGCCATGTTCATGACGCCCGATCCTGGGTAGACGAACGTCGGCTCGCCATAGGTGTTCGTGTAGACGAAGCCCGACTGCACTGAGCCCTCGTAGGCCAGCATCATCTTGCGGGCCTTCAGCGGGTCCTGCCACAGGCCACCGCCCCAACGGCGGATCATGGCCTGAGTTGCTCGTGCGAACGGGAAGATGTTCCGAGTGATGATGTCGAACTGAGCCTTCTGGCCCGGATCGTCAACCAGTCGCTCTGTCTTGATCCACGCCTGCCGGATCGACAGCTCCTTGGCCATGTTCTCGGCAGCGGTCTGGCTCAGGCCGCGCTCGACCATTCGGTCCACTGCGGCGTTGAGTCCAACGCGAGCGTCTGCATAGTTCGCCAGGAAGACCGGCGACGTAGTGGTGCGCTGAAGCAGCCGCTCCACCATCCACTGGTAACCAGCACCAGTCACGTCCATCAGCGCCTCGGCCGCACCGAGAGCGCCGCCGTTGGCGAGAGGCGTTACCTCAGGCGCAAGCGCCGAGTCAGGCAGGTTATCCCGCTTGAGGTTGTTGACGATCCAGTCACTGCTGGGAGCCTTGCCGTTCTCGTAGATGTGGTCAGCGAGATCCTGCTGGTACTTACCGTTCTGGCCAGTCAGAAGCTTCTTGTAGTCCTTCACGATGTCCGCAGCTTGCTGCTGCTTACCCATCGCAATCTCATCGGCGGTGTGAGCCGGTACGGCCTTACCTGCCTCATTCGGCCAGAAGCGACTCCCCCAGCCGATCAGGTGTGCGCTCTGCGCCATTTCTTTTGAGTCAAGCGCGGCAACAATGCCGTCGAGGTTGACGTTCTCCGGGTCATTCAGGTGGTCAATGACAGCCCGTGCAACCTGCGGAGACGGGTTGACGCGCTGAGCAAGTGCATTGGCGTAACGGTCGGCACCGACAGTGCCGTCCAGGTCGTGCTGTGTCCAGGAGACAGACACGCGCTCGCCAGGCTTGCGGTCCTTGGCGCGCTGGAAGGCGTGGGCCAGACGAGCTGGCCCCCAGCCAGCCTCGGTCACTGCGGCGGCTTCGTTAGCCGCTCGCTTGACGCCCAGGTCGCCGAACATCTGGCGGGCAAAGCCCTCCATGCCCTCGCTGAGCTCCTGCGGCCCCATTGTGGCCAGGGCCTTCAGTCGAGCGTCGTCCATATAGACGCCGGTCATGTGCCGGTAGGCACGACCGGCCAGGGCAAACGGCATGAAGTCTGCGAGGCGAGTGGACAGCGAGCTGCGCCCGAGGATCTCTCCGGTAAGCATCGAGCTGTTCTTGATGGCAGTCGCCAGGCTGGTGTTGCCAGCCTCAAGCGCCAGTGCGTGCGCCACGATTGGCTTAGGCCGCAGAGTGGCTTGAACCTGCTCTTCGTGGGCAAGCTGAGTATTGGCGTCCGCTATCTGGCTCTTAGCCAGCGGGACAACCTTGCCAGTCTCGTCGGTGGTGCCTTCCTTGATGAGACGCTGGAGCGTCTCAGTCTGAAGGCGTGAAGCCCGGAACTTGTCCAGATCCTCGACGCCGATGCCTCGGTCCCAGAGTTCCTTGTTCCGAGCGGTAGCAAAGGCGCGCGCCTTGATGGCGTCGCCGAAGCCGCCCTCCAGTCCAGTGCGCAGGTACGCCTCAAGCTGGTTACGAGTAACGGTCGCTGGCCGGAACAGCCAGCCCATCTTCACCGAGGACATCATCAGGCTTGCCTGATCGGTAGTCAGCGCACGCCCTAGCGTGGCCTCCCAGAGTCCGAGCTTGTTGGCTGCCTGGTGCAGCTCCTGAAAGCTGGGCAGGTTCCATACGGTGTTCACCTGGCCGACGTGCAATGCAATCGGTCGGCCAGTCTCGTCCAGCAGGCTGTCGCCAGCCGTGTTGTACGACTCATCGACAGTGCGCCAGGACTTCATCAGGTTGCGCCCTGACTCCGTTGAGGCCAAGCCTGCGGAGTGCGCGATCTGGTCCAGCATTCCGGTGATGACAGCCTTGCGCTGCGCACCATCACCGACGATGTACTGCGCACGCAACTGCGAAGCATCGGCGTGGTTCGCATACAGCCGCGTATACGAATAGATCTTGTCCGCAGTGCTGGCGTCAGCCAGATCAAACTGGGTGTTCCGAGGCAGCAGGTTAGTAAGGCGAGTAGCCGCCAGGCGCGCTCGCTCTGCGACGGCAGAGGGCATCGCCCAGCCGACGATGCGTCCACCGTTCCCGAGTGGACTACCTGTCTTGCGCAGGTTGTAGGCAACCTGTCCGCGTCCGGCTGGCGTAAGTGCGTAAGCCTTGGCGCGTGCCTGTGAGGGCATAGCGCCAGTGAGTCCACCGGCAGCTTCAGCGTCAGCCGCCAGCTCCGGGTCGGTGGCAACGTGAGCCGCCAGAAGCGCGTGCGCTTCCTTGACGGCTTCCTCGGCGTCGGCAACCTCACTGGCCGAGGCATCACCGTGCTCGAACTGGTCAGACAGCGCGTTGAAGCGCTGCTCCATGTCGTCCAGCTTGGAGCGCAGCCCAAGGTCTGTGTTGGCGTGCTCAAGGATGTTCTGTGCGGTGGTCTGCAAGAGCGCCATGTCAGCTTGCACGATGGCCGTGTGATCAGCCAGTGCCGCGCCAGTCAGGCTATCTACGGCGTCGTCGCCCTTTGCAGAGATCTGCGAGGCGAGCCCTTCGGTAACCCACTTGTCAGCGATAGCCGGATCGGCTGCCAGTCGGTCAGTGACCTTGGTAGCGTTTTCAGCGTTGCGCACGGCAGCTCGGCCGGCGAGCCAGCCGCTCATCTTGCCGCGAATCAAGCGGGCACCCATGCCCGAGACTGCTCCTGGCATATACGGCGAAGACACGGCAGCCTTGCTGCCAGCTAGCCGCAGGGTCGCGCTCTGCGAGCTGATGTAGTCAGCAAGCTCTGCAAGGTTGGTGATCGGAGCACCCTTGCCGGTGACCGGGTTGGCCGTCAGGACTCCGGTGATCGGGTCCTTCGTCTCTTCCCAGCGAAGAATCTGATCCTTGCCGAGCACGTCCGCTCGCAGCGGGGAAAGCTCAGGGAACTGAGTCGTGATCTGCGCATCCAGCGAAGCAGCCTGGCGCACATCGCCGGTCTCGGCGGCTGCGGCCTGCGCGTGAGTCAGATCCAGGAAGTTCTGCGCACGGCGCTGCGTGTTGTTCAGGAAGACGCCCTGCTTCACCTGACCAACTGCGCCAGCCAGTGATGTGTCACCAGTGGCGGCAGCCTTGGCTGCCATGCCTGCCGGATCAAGGGAGGCGGCGACACGCTCAGCGTCAGCTACGGTGTCGAGTCCGACCTGGCCCAAGCGCGTCACCTGAACGGCCTTACCAAGTGCCATCGTCGGGTCGATGATGAACGAACCGGCAAGGTTGGCAACGGCGCTAACCGTTGCGTAAGTGTCGGGGTGCTTGACCGGATCAAGGCCAAGGGCGTGAGCCGTGTCGTTGCCGATGCCGGCAGTGCGGCTGGCGAGCTGGCGAGTCAGGGATGTGAACTCGGGGCTGCTGACCGCACTGATCTGATCCGCCACTTGCTGTGGCGTCAGGTTGGTGTTCGCCTCAATCGACTTGACGTAGCTCGTGGGGCTGTTCAGGAACTGTGTCGCCTGGTCAACCTTGTCCTGACCGTACTGATCCACGAGATCAGACGTGTCAGTCTTAGCCTGACCGCTGGCGTCGTACGCCAGGATGCTGAATGGGTTGCCGGGGTCGTAACCGGCAGCCTTCATCTGGGCGTCCTCGTTGGGACTGGCTCCAGCAATGGAGTTGATGTCCTGTCCGAGATTGCCCTTGTGGCTGTACGCCGTCGTCGGGTTCGGATCATTGCTGATACCAAGGTCATTGGCGACCTTGCTCAGGCCGGAACCTACGTCACCGACCACCGTGTTGGCGACGTTCCAGCCCTTGGTCAGGGCGTTGGTGACGGGGCTGATCGTGTGCAAAGTCGGGTCGATAACGTCGCGCTCTGCCGGCGCGATGATGTCATTGTGCAGCGTCTGGAACAGACGCCCAATGCCCTTGGCCTTGTACTTGTTATCACCCGACGTGTCATACGCCAGACCGAGGCCGTTAGCGGTCTTCTGTGCGTTACCGCCATGCGTGCTGATGCTGATGACGTTGCCTGCGGCATCAGTGGCCAGCGTGCCATCACTGTTCAGCTTGGCAGTGAGCGAGCCACCGCTCTTCTGCTCGATCAGCTTGGCCGTGGCCGTCGCCTGATCGGCCTGCGTGAAGAGCACGTCCTGATAGGGGACGTTCAGGCTCTTGAGCTGGTCCTGCTGGCTCTGCGAGAGAACGATCGGGTGGTTGGTGGCGCGAGCAAGGTTGACTTGCTTCTCGGCGCTGAGCCCCTGCATGAACTGGTCAATGGCACCAGCCATCTGCGGCTGGGCCTTGGCCTGCATGAGCGAGTAGACGACGCCAGGCTGATCCTGGAGCATCTTCGTGCCAGTGAGCATTTGGGTGACGGAGCCGAGAGCGTTGCTCTCGTCCTGCGCCGAAGGGAGTGGCTGAGTCATTCGACCACTCCTAAACTCCGTGGGCTTGTGCGGATGTGAGCAACTTGCCAATGACGCCCGTGGTATCCACCAGGGCGAGCTGCTGGAGCATGGCGCTCATAGCGCCCGTGCCCTGCTGTGACGGCTGAGCGATAGTGCTCAGAGCTTCCGAGCCAGCTCCTGGGCCGATGTCCACGCCGGTTGTGATGGGCTCATTGGGTCGAGCACTGGGCGCATTGAATGCACCGCCCTGATACGGCGGTGAGCCGGCCTGCTGGCCCTGCTGCGCAGCCGCCTGAGCGGCTGGAGCCATAGGTGCTTGTCCGGCCATCGGCGCTACGCGCTGCTGCGCGAGCTGCTGCTTGACCGAGCCGTAAGGCTGGTCTGGAACGGTGCTCATAACCTGCGCCGCACCGCCATCGGTGCGCTTGGAGAACTTGCCAGGGCCGGAAACGGCGTTCGGGTTCTGGGGCGCGCGGTAACCGCCGTGGCCGTTACTCATTCTCCCGCCCCCTTAGTGAGCAAAAATGTCAACACGGCTGGGTTGTCTTGCAGGACCGCCAGAATCCAGGGCGTAAGTACGCGCACCATGGTTTCTTCCTGGTCGGTAGACAGATCCGCCACCTGGCGATAGCCGGATTCCCAGACAATGGCGTGGAGAATCTCGTGCAGCAGGGTGTTCTGCTTCGAGCAGGACGACTGCGCCTTGCGGATGATGATTTCCGTGTCGTCTGGCAGAGTCTCACCCAGTAGTGGGTACTTAGCCTTGTGTCGAATCAGGTAATCGGCTGCACCGATGAAGACCACTTCGGGGATTTGAACCATTGGCTTACGCACCAACAGGCTGAGAACTGCGGATCTGATTCTGGAGAACAGGCCTGTCCGCATCTCCGCGGAAGCCTGTAACCATTTCCTGCATGCTCGGTGGTCCTGCGTCTGGCACGGATACCCCGCCCTGGCCCTGAGAGCCATCCTGCGGGGCGTTCGGGTCTTGGGGTGCACCTGGGGTACCCCCTGCCGCTTGTGCCTGCATCGCAGCCTGCTGTTGAGCAGCCGCTTGAGCGGCTTGCTGCTGCGCCTGCTCCATAGCTGCGTACGCCTCGGAGACGGCATCCTCGATCGCCATGCCGTTCTCCAGACCCTGAATGGTCTGGACTGCCATCTTGATGATCGGCGTGGGGTCTTGCCCCTGCGCCGCCATCTGGCCGGATGCCTGGACCAGGGCGAAGACGCCCTGCTTCAGCGCCTCGCGCGAACCTTCGATGTCGGCCCGCTTCTGCTCCTGAATGGAGTCGATCGGCATGGGCAGGTTCTCACGAGCCGTGGACTTGGAAATCAGTCCAGCGCCCTCCAATTGCAAGATCGCAATGAGGGACTGCGAGGGCTCCATGCCCATCGAGAAGCCGTAAGTGACGGTGCAGTCGTAACGGTCCCCGATGTCGACCGAGGGAACGTAGTCAAACTCGTAGGACGAGCCCGAGATCGTCCCGGTGACGCGCTTGGAGACGTTCGGCCACCACTTGACGTCCATCTCAAAGCAGATGGCCGTGGCCTGCTGGAGAGCTTCCCGCAGCACCACCTGACCGCCGCGGATCTGGCTGTCGAATGTGCCCAGCAGGGCCGTGACGCCCTTGCCGGTGATGACAGAGGCATTGACCGAGCCAGTACGTGCGTCCGGGTAGCGCGAGCCGACTCGCAGCTCCTGATCTAGCACCTGTCCTTCGGCGAAGATGGAACTGGGAAGATCAAGGCCAACCTTGTGGATGTCCTTGGCGTTGTCGGATTGGAGAATGGCGTGCGGGCCAATGGCCAGCTCGTCCATGTCGCTGGGAACAGCGATCGGAGACTGAACAGCGATCGACGCGGCCTCAAGGGCCAGCGTTGACATGATCGAGCGTGCAACCTGCACCCACACCACGTCGTCGAACTGACCGCGTGGGTGATCGCCCTCTCCGGGGCGCTCGGCAATCCAGACCGGACAACGGTCCAGCTTGTGCGCGTAAGCGCTCAGGATGAGTCCGTTGCGGTCGGGAAGAATCAGGGAGACGTAAGTCTCGTCAACCCAACGAACCAGCTCCAGCTCGGTCTCGCCGCCCACCGCGCGACCCGTCTTCGGGTCATTGCGGATGGTGCCGGCGTACTCCGGGAATTGAGCGCACAAATCGTCTACAGATCGACGCCATCTGTGTGCGTATACCTTGCACCGACCCCTGCGATCCAGCTCGTAGTACGAGCCTCGCGGGTCTTCCAGATGCATGTAGGGCTTCTGGGCCTTGATGTCCGGTTCGACAAAGATCGGGAACCAGCCGTACGTTACGAAGCGGTCGGCTGCGGACTCCATCTGGAGTTCCAGCCGCGAGTGCGTCCAGTAGTCGTCACCGACGCGGTTCTTGCGCTCGGAGCGCTTGAGGTCTGCGTCGGACTTCATCTTGCCCGAAGTACAGGCCAGGGCCGGTAGGGGTGCTAGCCCCTCGGCCATGTCGTGCGCAACGATGTCAACGAAGTTGGCAATCGGTGAACCGTTGAAGCTGATAGAGAAGTTCAGCTCTTCGGGGAAGAGTTGGCGAATGTTCCCCTGGCGAACCTCATGGATCAGCTCTGCGTTGCGCTCGCGCTTGGCAAAGCGCATCTTGAGCCGGCCGTAATGCGCAAGCATCTGGGTATTACGCAGCGGGATCGTCACACCGCCTCCATTCGCTCTTGCTTTTCACGCCTAAGCTCGGCCAAGTTGATGACCTGCTGTCTTCCTCGCGCCGCAGGAGTCAGGAACGGTGACCTCATATGGGTTTCCCTGTTCTGTTTGCGCTGAAGTATTTTTGAGAAGGCCAGGTGGGTAAACCACAGCGCCATGACAAGGTCCGTCTTCGTCTTCTGGGCCATGCCCGAAGGCGACCAGACGGTCAATTGCTGAATAAGGTCGTTGACCCATTGGTTCTGGCGAGTGCTGGGCAGCTCCATGAGCTGACCCGACGTGGCCTTGCGCCATCCGTTGGGAGTCTGCTTGTCCTCGATGACACAAGAGTCAAAGAGCGGGGCCATCGTCTGGACGCCCCAGTCGTCATCGAACTTGTTCGCCGTGGTGTAGTGCGGCGTGATCTTGCAGCCGCGCCCACGAATGAACTGCTCAAGTTCGGGGAGCTGGGTGATGAAGCGCTGGACCGCGTTCTTCTCAATGACCCACTCGTGGAGGTTGTAGACCTCGGTGTAGTACTTCAGGGTCTTGATGATCTCGCCGGCTGTGGCGTTCTTGTGGTTCCAGCCGTCCAGGACGTAGCGCTTGAGGGTTTCGCGGTCGATGGCCGCGATGATGATGGCTGAGTTGCCGGATGCGGCAGGGTCGAAGCCACCCACCAGATACATGCCCGCCATGCCGCCTCGGCGATGGCCGATCCCTTCGGCCGTCATAGGGCCAGGGAAGCGGAGCATGTTCACCGATGCGTTGACGGCCTCGGCGCGAAAGGTCATGTCGTCGTCAATGTCAAGCTGCTGGTAGATCAGGTTCCAGCCAGAGTCGCGCCTTCTGCGCGCCAGTGACTTGCCGTTCCACCGCTCAGGCCAGAGGGTTTCCCAGGTCGAGCTGTCGCCATCGCCGTAGTCCAGAACGGCTGGCTGGCGGAAGTAGGTCCAGATCCGCTCGTCGTCACCGTCGCGCTCATCCAAGAGCGTGCGGTAGATGTCCATCGGGGCAACGCGCGTGCCTAGCACGAGCAGAAGACCACCGCCGTCCTGGTGGGCCGGCAGGCGGGAGTCGATGTCCCGGTTGATGAGGCGAAGCTGGTAGTCGGTCTCACGGGCGTTCGTGGCATCTGCCATGTCATCGATGACCACCAGGTCAGCGCGGCGACCGTAGATCTGCCCCCGCAGGCCCATGGCCTGCACCGTGGGGTCCTTCTGGATGCCTTCTTCGTTCTTGCCCTTGACGTAGATCCGGTCCGTGCTCCACGAGCCGTCAGGGTCTTTCCAGCCGCCCTCCGGGGCAAACCGAAGGTGCATGTCCTGGTAGATCGAGGATGTGAGCTTGAGCTTGATCTCGTAGAGGAAGTCCTTGGCCATCTGCGAGCCCTTGGACACGATGACCACTCGGATGTCCGGGTTCTTGTGGATCAGCCAAACGATGTAGTTCACCGTGAAGGTGGTGCTCTTGCCGTGCGACGGTGGCACGTTGATGAGCACTCGATCAGAGTAGCCGCGCTCGTAGTTCATCGTCTCGTGCATGTCGCGGGGCTCTCGCCCCTCGATCACGTCGAGCATCCGTAGCTGGTGTGGGAAGAGCGGCTGCTTGAGCCACTCGCGGCAGAAGGTCTCGAAGTCGGGAACCTCGGGGCGACCCTCGGACTTCTCTTCCTCGCGAGCCGTGCGGACGTTATCGACGGACGCCTTGAAGGCTTCGTCCGTCTTCCTCCAGGAGCGGTAGGTCTCTTCGGTGCGACCCACCACTGACATAGCCTCGGCAACCTTCAGGCCCTCAGCGATGAGCTGAAGTACCTTCGCCTTGGCCTCTACGACCGGGATGGACTTCTGGCCCGAACCTCTGGAAAGGTTCGTGGCCATTGGTGCCTCTCGCTATTACTTGCAGTCGCAGTCGCGGCCGGGATGCAGATGACCGAACAGGCCTGGGAAAAGATCGTGAACCTCGCGGCCTGTCATACGGCCAGCGACCTCAAGCTCAAGTGCTCTCATGACGACATCGCTGTAGGCCTTGATGGCCGCTTGCTCGACTTCCGTCACGACATGCCCTTCATTTGATCCCTCATGTTGTCGTGTTCACGTTTATTGCCCACCACCGCAACAAAAACAACCGAGGAGTTTGTGCGCGTGGACTCTCTGGAGCTACCTCGACAGAGCCAACCCACAGCCTCGATGGGCTGTGAGGTCTAAAAGATTTTCTTCCGCACCAGTACGTTCAGGATTCCGTCAAGTTCGTGAATCCTGAACACTTACGTCCGAAGCACCAAAGCTTCGGACAGTCACTCAGTCGCCGTGAGGCTACTGACTTAGCGGATGCGACCTGAGTGGGACCGAAGGTCCAACTACTCAGAGAGCATCCTTACTGTCGGCTTCTGTCTGCCGCCCGTCTCGTTCGGCTTTGGGGCCGAACGTCGGCGGCGAAGCCGACGTACTTAGTTCGGTCGTTCGGGAATGTAACTACATTCCCTCACTCCCTCACCTTATATAGCGGGTCTGAAAAGCTCATTTATTCCCGATGATCTTGCTGTACTCAGCAAGCTATCAGCGATCATTTGGTAGAAGCCCTGCAAAGAAGCACCTTACCTATTCTTGTGACGTGCGTCACAGTAGGTACTAGTCTCACTATGTGAGATAGACAAGCGTATGAATGAGAACCCGTTCTACGTACAGATGTTCGAAGAAACAGCAGGTTTCTAGAACAGGTTCTATCCGTTCACTCTGAAGTGAATCCCTACCCGGTAGTACCCCCCACCTGTTTTGCGGTCCATTCACCCCCTCATACCCCACCCCTTATTGGTCGCTCAGGCGACCTGTTGCGACAACCAGGAGCGCCGGCAGCTCTCCCCCGTACTACCCGTGTCACCAGAAAAATGAGGGTAGGTAGTACAAGAAATCAGGCCGCGTGACTAACAACCGCGGGTCAAGTCTTCGGCCTCTGGGCAGGAGACGAGACGATCGAGCACCTGGCACGGCTACAAGGCGAGCACTGCTCACCGCGAGACTGCCGGCAATCCACTTTGAGGCACGTCTCAAGGCATTGCCCACCAATCGAGTAGGCATCGTGTACTTACGCGTGCTTATTGGGAATGATTCCCATTAGTAGTGCGATAGCACGCTCGCCATGCATCTACATGCACACGCATACGTTGAGCGTTCATCCATCCATCCGACTGCATCTCTGGCGTGGCTTATGGTCACAAGTTGGTAACGATGCTTGCTTGTCCTCTTGACTTGGTTGCAAGCCATAGAGCAACTTGGTCACTGCAAGCCACAGACCAAGCGAGAGGATGCAAGTGATGACCAAAGCAGAGCGGCGTTATGAGGCCTGGCGCGTGGCGCTTGGCCGAAAGAGTGACGAGCGATGAGCGACACAACCATTGACGGCTACCCGTTCGAGACGGGCATGCGCGTCTGGGATTACGACCTCAACGTTGCCATTGTCGGCGAGCCGCAAAAGAACAGTCACCCCGCCGAGCCGACGTGGTACGAGATGACCAAGCTGGACGGCTCGCGCAGCTCGTCAATGGACGCAAAGCGCATGTGGCGTCGCCACCCAAGCACGGGGCAGCTCGCATGAGCGAGAAATTGGATGTGTCAACTCTTGCGCGCAAGATGCAGCGAACCGATGACGTGCGTCGCCTGAGCGAGGCGTGCGCACAGATCCCACTGAGTCACGAGGACCGGGTCGGCCTTCTGCGGGCTATTGAAATTCTTCGGATGCTGCCACTCAGGGATGAATCATGAGAGGCCACCACCGCACCAAAGTGCAAAGCGGTCGGAACCCTGCGAATGGCCTGCCGAACTACCGGGCCTATTGCGTCAAGGACTGCGGCTGGGTTGGCCAAGTGGAGCAGTCTCGCGTCGGCGCAGAGCGCGACGGCGAGGACCACGAAATCACAATGAGCCGCATTGAGGACGCGTCATGACCGCGCTTGTGGCGTTCGTTCTGGCGCTTCCCGGACTGCTCATCATGGCGACGGGCGTCGCACTGCTCAAGGTGCGTGCACTGTGACCGCCCCGCAGAGTGCTGGGCTCACTTTCGACTTCGGCCTAGGGGTCGTACCAGCCCATCGGCACGTCAACCCTGACGGCACTCAAGGCGGTTGGGTTGCCGATACTGCCTACGTTGCGCCAACGGCGTACGTAGGGCCTGACGCGCGGGTCTCCGGCAGCGCGCGTGTCTACGACACCGCGCGTGTCTACGACACCGCGCGTGTCTACGACAACGCGTGGGTCTACGACACCGCGCAGGTCTCCGACACCGCGCAGGTCTCCGGCAACGCGTGGGTCTACGACAACGCGCGTGTCTACGGCAGCGCGCGGGTCTACGGCAGCGCGTGGGGCGCGTGGGTCTCCGGCAGCGCGCGTGTCTACGGCTACGCGCGGGTCTTCGACACCGCGCGGGTCTTCGGCAGCGCGCGTGTCTACGGCTACGCGCGGGTCTTCGGCAACGCGCAGGTCTACTGCAGCGCGTGGGTCTCCGGCACCGCGCGGGTCTCCGGCAGCGCGCGTGTCTACGACACCGCGCGTGTCTACGGCTACGCGTGGGTCTACGGCAACGCGCGGGTCTACGGCAGCGCGCAGGTCTACGAATCAATAAACACAACTCCCGAAGTGCAATCGATAGACGAGGCTGTCGCGCTACGCACATGTTCGCGGTGCTACGGCAGATTCAACGAAACATCGGACAATTTCTCACAGTCTGGCACTCGTTGGAATGCATGGTGCCGCGCATGTATGCGCACTTACGCGCGAGAGCGTCGCGCGGCTACTCCGCGTGTTACGCGGACGCCGGCAAACCGCACGTTCGGAGTAGAGATCGAGTTTCATGGCTCACAAGAGACTCTAGCCCGCGCAATGCGCAACGTCGGCCTGACGTGTGAAGTTGAGAGCTACAACCACACGATCTACCGAAATGGTGAGTGGAAGGTTATCGGCGATGCATCCGTGGCAAACGGCGGCGAGCTTGTCTCGCCGGTACTGCGGGGCAGGACAGGCTTTGCCGCTATCCGTAAGGCGTGCCAAGCGCTCCGCGCGGCAGGTTGCACCGTAAGCACGGCCACCGGCCTACATGTCCATCACGGCGTCAGTGACCTGACTGTCTCCGCTTTCAAGCTGTTGGCTCACAACTGGTACGACACGCAAAGCGCTGTCGATCAAATGGTGAGCGCAAGTCGTCGCGGACGCAGCACCTACACGGGTCCGTTGCGTCGCGATGACCTCGCCAGCCTGGACTGCATCACGTCCATGACTGCCCGCACCGACAATGGCGCGCGTCAGATCACGGACTATATGGACCGTTACCGCGCACTCAACTTCAATGCCTTTGCCAAGTACGGCACGGTTGAGGTTCGCCAGCATCAGGGCACTACCAACGCCGACAAGATCGTCAACTGGATCAAGTTCGGCCAGGCAGCTATCGCTGCGGCAGTTGCCGGCACTGTCTGCGAGGCAACAACAGGCAGCGACTTGCTCGCACAACTGGCAGAGCAAGGACACCTCGCCGCTGACGTTGCCGAGTTCCTCAACGGTCGAATTGTCGAACTGTCCAGCGCTTACGGCCAGGATTCCGAATCCGTTGAAGAGCCTGAATCGGATGACGATGAGGACGACGACGAAAGCCTGTGCATGTGCCACGCATGCGTCAACGACCGCGAAGAAGAATATGCGAGCGCGGCATGAAACTCACCGTGATTTGGCCGGACGGAACCGTGAACACGGGCAAGTCCTGGCAGGACATTGAGAACGCAATACGGTCTGCCCAATGGCAGACGCATGGAGACCGTGCCGCATTCCGAATGGATATGCGGCACCGCTGCAAGGTCTGGAGCGGAGTACGCCCGGACATTGTGAAAGCCACAAGCGAGGACTTCATCAAAGCACTTGAAGCGAGCGGCCTTTGCCGCGTCGAGATTGAGGGTACAAAATGACCACCACACGTAAGCCGTTCATCCTAGTTCTGGAAGGTCTGTCCGGCGCAGCCGAATGCGTTGATGAGGCAGGCGGCGAGTCCTACTCCATGACGCCGTTTCTCGGCCGCATGCAGATCATGCACGAGCTATTCGCAGAGGGGTGCGTTGACGGCCTGCTTCTTACCGGAGGCGGGGACGTTGACCCACGACGGTACGGCCAGACGGCCCACAAGGAGACGTACGGCGTAAGCGAGGACAGGGACACCGTTGAGTTCTCGGCGGTGCGCCTGGCACGTCGGTACGGCCTGCCGATCATGGGTATCTGTCGCGGCGCGCAAGTGCTCAACGTCGCGCATGGCGGCTCGCTCTGGCAGCACTTGCCGGACCGTGGTGGCAAATCTGCCCGCAAGCACAAGAGCGGCACGATGACCGTGGTCACCAAGACTGGCAGTCTGGCGCATGAGGCTATGGGTCACGGTGCACCAGTGCTCCACTTGCATCATCAGGCCGTGCGCAAGCCTGGCAAGGGCTTGCGTGCTACCGGATGGCATGGCGACGGAACGATTGAAGTCATTGAGTCCGTTACCGGCGCACCGTGGCGTGTCGGTGTGCAATTCCATCCCGAGTACGCGGCGTACGGCGATCCTGAGCGCGGATTCTTCCGCCAGCTCGTCCTTGCTGCGGCTAAGGGCGCCGGCCTTCCAATTCCGGCAGAGTGCCCGCCCAAGCCTGTCGTCTCCAATGTCCACACATGGCCGACTGTTATTGGCGGTAAGTCAGAGTCCAAGCTCTCAGAGCATGGCCAGGCAGTGCTGGACGCATGGAAGGCCGAGTCTGCGGCCGGCTACTGCGCAAAGTGCCAGACCGAGTTCGACTGGCGAGAGGACTACCTCGACCACCAGCGCATCATTCACGACGACTGGAGCGATTGGGCGGATGAACACGAGTACGCGCCGCTAGTTCGGCGTGCACCGCTAGCCCTTCCGGGCAGGGTTGAACTGTGAGGCGGGCAGTGAACTACCTACTGCTCACTCTGTCTCTTCTACGTCGCTCTCAGGCTCGCGAACAGGCACTTGAGTACGAACCGGAGCGCGCCGAAACATGGCGCGTGATGGTCGAGAACGCGCAGCGTGTCGCATGAGTTGGCTTGGCTATGTAGAGCGGTATGTGTCGTCTGGTCGCGTGGTGGCAACAGACGAGATCCGCATAGCGCGAATCAACGAAGAGATTCACCTGAGTATTGGCCGTCACAACTACGCAATGTCACTCGCGGACTTCGCGGAGGCAGCCCGTGATGTTATTCCAGAATGGACAAAATAGTGAGAGCCGAACTGACTTACGCACTGACCGCAGTGTTGCCACACGAGGGAAACCGGAAGGGAGGTGTCGGACTTACGGTCCGCGAGGGAGAGCTTCTCGCGTACGCGACAGACGGATACACAACCGGACTGGCGCGAGTGACGTGGCCGCAAGTCCCACCATTCGACGTGTGCCTGCCGGCAAGCGAAGCGCGCGACCTGATGCGCTTCCTGCGCCCCTCTCGGGTGGACGAGCAGAGCGAAGCCGTCGAGCTGCTGTCGCAGGACGGCGAATTGCACGTAGCAATTCCAGGTGACTCTCAGGTATTTACTCTGAAAGAGCCAACCTATTCACTGGACGATCTCTTAGCGCTTATGCGCATGATTCACGGGCTACCGACAGAGTTTAGCGGCTGCCTTTACTCGCCGTTATTGCTTGGCAAGTTCGCTAAAGCGCAGCGCGAGGCGAACGACCGACTGCGGCTTTATCCGAAGCGCACCAAGAATGGCAAGATAGGCGCTGCGGTATTGACCATCGGCACGCAATTCATCGGCGCGGTGGCCGGCATGGATGACTCTGTCGAGACCGACTCGGCGCTGTCATCCTTCCTGCAAACAGAGGACAAAGCCGCATGACAGAGACCATATGGTGCACGAAACACAAGCGCTTCGAGCGCATTACCGACTGGCATAAGGACAAGTGAGACCATGACCGAAACGAGCACTCAGATAAGCGTCCACAACGCTTTACTAGACGATAATCCAACCATTCTGGCGACAGTCCAGAATGCCACAGGCAACCTGCTGACGCAGGTATTCGCTTTCTCAAACAAGCGTGCATCGGTGGAATACATGCAGGCCATTCGTGCCTTCCTTGATGAGCTGGGATTCCAACCGGCTGGCAAGTATGTGTTCCTCAACAAGTCACCTGTCGAGCTGGACAACATCTTCGGTATCCGACCCGAGGGAAGTCTGCTTGACGCTCTAACGGAACAGGCGCGTGAGCGCGTAAGTACAACGCTGGACAGTCTGGCAGTTGTCGGCGCACAGATTGCCAACTTCAAGCCGCGCGTGACTTACGCGCTGGCGCTGGCAGACCTTGAGGCTGACCTTGAGCGGGTAGCGCCATGACCCGGCGAGGCTATGCGCTGCTCTACTGCTCCGCATTCACGTTCGGAGTCCTTTGGCCTTACGTTTGGAGGCGGTGAAGTCATGATGCCACCATGCACACAGTGCAACCGGCCGCTAGCTCTATCCCGTTCTGGTCCGATTCCGGAGGGATACGCACGCCATAAGGCGTTCGGCCTCTGCCGTAACTGCTACGAGCGTGGCTATCGCAAGGTGCACCCGCAAAAGCCTAGGGTGCGCCGTAGTACCAGACCGCCATTTCATGCCGTCAGCGTGGACTACAGGCTCGGCAATGGGCAGGTAATAACGCTGCCAAGTGAGCGGGTAGTACTCCGAATGGCTGCTGCTCCAGACGACGGGATCGTTGATCCGGTAGCAGTCGAGCGAGGCTGGAAGGACTGGACCGCTCCGCGACTTACGGCTCGAGAACTGCTGTGTGTGTTCGCCGAGCTGGCGACACGAGGTTGGGGCTACGTCCAGATAGCGGAACGGTTCAACGCCACGAACGATGGCGTTCGGCTGGCAATAGGCAGGCATGGACTGCCGGTACCACCGGCTAAGTTCGGAGAGGAATACATGTGCCACTTGATTACGCAGCCTGGTATGCGACCGGCTGCTAGCGCTGCGGCGCTGCGAGAGGCGGGAGTGATGGCAGCATAAGTACACAGACAACAGAAAGCCCCGGCCCTCTTAGTGAGGTAACCGGGGCGTCTGTTTGTTACTGAACTGGTTACAACTGTGCCAGCAGTGCGGCTCTCTGCCTTACGCCACATCCTGCTACGCGCTTGTCTGCCGGTATGTCTGCCCGTTTGAGCATCTTGGCAGTCTTGCCAACTCCCACGAACGGCAGCGCTCGCAGTAAGTCAGCTATCGGCATAGCTTGAGCGTCCGGATGGTCCAACGCTTCGGCGAACGTAAGTGAGCCATCCGTCAGTCGTGCCTTCAGTGCAGCTCGTGCACGACGCAGCTCTAGGCTGCGGGCGTAGCCGGCCTGTCGTTGCTCGGCCGTAAGTACTGGGGCAACCTTAGAACTTGTGCTTGGCATGGCTTACCCCTAACTGGAGTACCTGACCCGTGTTTTCGTCGCTCAGCGTTGAGCTGAGGGCCGTTACGAGGCTCTCCTGATGCGTACCAGCTAGCGCCAGTATGGCATTGCGAGGCACCCAGGAAGCCTCAACCTCGTTGATAGCCAAGTCGTCAATGTAAGCCGCACCCAGCGGCTTTCCGCATTGCAGTCTGTCATACGGCACGTCGTTCTCCCGCAGCCATCGGTGCAATGAGGATTCATCCTCCCATGGCCTAGCCGTGTAGATGAGGATGTACCAGCCGGCGCGCTTCAGCTCGCGCAGCTTGATGATGTTGACGGGCTTGATAGCGCCGATAGGGCGCTCGTCCGGTCGCTCAGGCGACCAGGCTGCCTCGCAGAGCGTTCCGTCGAAGTCCACGACGACCGGGAGTCGGTTAGTCATCGGAAGTCAGAGCCCTTGTTTGGTTGCGGTAGTCATGGCCTAGCCTATGCAGTTGAAAGAAGCGCAGAGCGATTGCGTGCCACATGACGGCGGTCAGGTGAGAGCTGCCAGTCTCGGGGTCTTCATCCTCGCCCTGAAGGAACGAATGCAAGTGGCGCTGCAATGCTGCGACAGACAGACGCCAGTCGTAGCCGCGCTGCCAGTTTGGCAAGCCAGTCTCATCGCTCGGGTACTTACTCTCACCCTTGCCGTAGTGCTCGGCCAGCTCCCAGAGTACGTCGGACGGGATCATGTCGAAGCGTGCCAGCTTCTGACCCTTGCGGCCTCCGGTCTCAGGGTCTTCGACTGTCTGCTCCGCAGACTTACGGAGCTGCCCTGCTCGTTCCATTTCGTCAAGCAGCCAGTCTCTCAATGACCTCTCGCCACCTCTAGCGTCCGGATTCGCTTTCATGCGCTTCTCGCATGGTCGTACTCTTCGTCTGCATAAGTCCACACGTCGTCTAACGCCTCCATGTATAGGTGGTAACAGCAGTACGGAGCGCCGTCTTCCGTCTGCTCTGTGCATTCCTCGAAGTCACAGCGGGTCATCTGCTGATTCCCGCACTGGCACCATTGCTGTTGAGTTGAACAGGATCGCTTGACCTCGATAGTCCCGACAAGGACCAGGACTACAAGCCGAGGCCTCTTTACAGAGCCAGCAGGGCTCAGCCTTGAGCGCTTTCCATTCCACGTCACAAGCAGAACAGTGGTAAGTCATCATTGGCGGTACGTAGGTGGTGGTCACTAGCCGGCCTCGGCGCTATCCGTAAGCGCCTTAGCGGTGGCATTCGCCAACACCTTGCGCTTGCCGACGTACGGATTACTACCGCCCAGCCAGTTGACTACCGCCTGAACGGCGTCCTCCCAGCGGCCCATGCCGCGCTCTTCGTGCCGGAAGCAATCCGTAACCCATTCAGGCAGCTTGCTCAGCGCTCTGCGAATGTCGAGCACCATCACTAGGCCGTTGCCAGCCTCGTGCGGTACCTGCTTGGACTTGCGTCCAGACTCCGCACCTTCTGCCGGCATCTCACCGTCGAACGTCTCGTCCAGCACTAGCGGCATAAGCCCCTCGACAAGTGCGGGGCTGTACCACATCACGTCGTCGGGCTCATAGCCGACACGAGCTGCCTTCTCGGCTTCGCCGTAGCGAATGCCAGCATCCTCGAAGGACCGGAACAGGCGCGTCGTCTGCTGTGGTGAACTGCGCAGCCACTTGCGTACGCGACGGTCACCCTCGCCGTACAGCCAGACGTACATCTCTTGCTGTAAGTCGGCCGTCTCGACGCCGTAGGCGCGGTAGCGCCAGGCGATACGACGAGCCACATGCGGGATCAGTCTGTCCCGCACATCGTCGTATGTGTAAGCCTCCTGAGTCACGGTGCGACCACCGTGGACTTAGCACGATCGACACTCTTACTGTCGCGGTACCAGCGACCGCAGCAGTTGCACGAGTACTGCGGGAACGTGGACTGCGCGGTGTGTGCATAGCCACGACGCTGGCGGTCAGTACCGCCACAGGACGGGCAGCCTTCGGCATTGCCCAGCAGGGCGATGTTCGGCGTTGTGACAAGCCACGGCTGGAGCTTGAGGTAGAGCTGCTCCGTAAGTCGCACATCTTGGATGTTGTACTTACGCATCAACGCCCAAGCCTTCTCGTCGCCAGCAAGGCACTTGGTCCACAGTCCGTGGCCCTCGTGATGTGTCTTGTTGCCGAGACTAAGCGTCTGACTTACGTAGTCCAGCTTGTTGCTGGGAAAGCGGAAGCGACGGCGAACCGTCTGCAGCAAGTCAATCTGCTGGAACGGCGACGGTGGCAGTAGGCCGTTCTCGATGAACTCTCGGTTCAAGTGCGGCACGTCGAACGTGCGTCCGTTGTAGTGAATCATCACGTCGGCCTCGTCGCACATTCTGTGCGCCTGGGCGACCATTTCTTCATGGCTATTGTGGAACTCGGAATAGAACTCCACCTTCGGCCTGCCAAGCCACTTGGCGGCGAAGCTAATCATGCGAGTGGACTCGCGGAGCTGGTTCAGGGAGACGTTGACGTTCCACAAACTCCAAACGTCTGCGATATTCGGCGACGTTTCCACGTCGAGTACGAGTACCTTGGCTTGCGTCATTTGCTGCTCCGTATCGTGTGTCCACTCATATGTGGCTCTGCGGTGTGCCCCGCCGCGCCCCAGGTCAACGCCCTGCCGCTTATACGCGGCACCTGGCCCTTGTCTTGCGACTTACTTCGTCGTATATCCGCTGGAAAGTGATCGGCCGGAGACCTGCGCGTTGCCGTAGACCCACGCGTAGCCGTAGACCCGCGCGTAGCCGTAGACACGCGCGCTGCCGTAGACCCGCGCGTTGCCGTAGACCCACGCGTAGCCGTAGACACGCGCGGTGCCGTAGACCTGCGCGCTGTTGCAGACCTGCGCGCAGCCGTAGACCCACGCGTCAGGCCCTACGTACGCCGTTGGCGCAACGTAGGCAGTATCGGCAACCCAACCGCCTTGAGTGCCGTCAGGGTTGACGTGCCGATGGGCTGGTACGGCAGCACCAAAACCGAACTGAAAGGTCGTCGGTTCTGGCGCAGAAGCCACCTTCGCTTCGGCCTTCACCTTCGGAACAAGCTCGACCTTGAGCGAGCCACTGTCAAACAGTCGGTAAATCTGACCGTCCTCAACGTCCTTGACTCTCAGATCTCCGTACTCGCTCTTGGCGTTCACGACAACCAATCGTCGCGTAGCGTCGATCAGGTCTCCGGCCTTCAGTTCACTCAGGCGCAGTTCAGGCGACATCGGGCACCACTTCCTCAATGGACTGAATGGCAGTGCTGACACTCCATGCGCCCGACTTATAGATGATCGTCAGATTCCCGCCCACCTTTAGGGTGGACATGACTTCACGGTATGGCTCTGGCTCGTCAAGGAACGTGCCAAGGTCGGCCGCATTGTCATGCACACGCTTGCGCGTGACCGTGCCCGCGTTCTGGTCGATCAGATACTCGCTGTGCTTAGTCTTGATCCGCAGCACCGGCAGGGTGGTGGTCATTCGGCCACCGCCGCTTCCGGCTCTTCGGTGAGCTGGTCAGCCAAGACCGAAAGCGGCTCGATGGTGAGCTGACTGACGTGCGATGTGACGCGATCAGTTCCACCACCGACCGGGTTGTGCGTGTAGATCAGCGTTCCCTGATCCTCGTCGTAGTGGTCGATTGTGGCGATGATGGCCCGGTTCACGAGAACCCGCTGGCCAACCAACTCGGTGATGTTCTGGTGCTTGCTCATTGTCTCTTCCTTCTCTACTGAATCAGTGCCAGAAAGGCGTCCGCGCCCTGTTGCGCGATGAAGTAGTTCGCGTCTTGCATTCCGTCCGGAATATGGATCACTCGTGCGCTATAGCCGACCGACGTAGCCACACGACTAGCCGCCTGCCGGCCCACCTTGTCGGCGTCGGCGATGACGACAACCTCTCCGACCCCCTCGAAGCACAGTCGGAAATGCTCCTGGCTCTGCCAGGTACTTACGCCGGGGTAAGCCACGGCCGGAATGCCCGTGTACGCCTGGACCGCTACCGCGTCCAGCTCACCCTCAGTGAGCACTACCTTGTCGGCGGTTAGCAGCACGCCTGCGTTGTACAGATGCACACCGCAACCGGGCTCGTTGAGGTACTTAGGATCCGAGTCGTCCATTGCCCGGTACTTGATAGCCACCACGCCTCCCGGCGTGCGATAGGGCACGGACAGCCGGCCGGCGAACTCATCGTCCCCTTCAGGCACACATCCGAGACCGAACAGACCAGCAGCCTCACGGCTGATGCCCCGCTCAAGCAGGTAGTTCACTGCCGGCTCCAGATTCTGTGCGAAGCTCTCAGCTTTCGCTGAGAGCGCCTGACGGCGAGTCTGCGAAATCATTCACTGCCCTTCGTCTTCGTTGTGCCGAGCCCTGGGTTGAATTTCTGCACGGGCGGCACGTCCTGCGACCGCTCGAAAGAATGATTGGGTTGTCTATTGCGATCACTGGACACTCCTGTCGAGTAGTTCGCTCATGCGACGCTTACGCTTGGCTTTCGGCTTTGCGTCACCAGACAAAGACATAGCTCGCTCCTTTGCCTCGATGAAGCCGATACCTAATCGGCTCATCAAGAGCGCGTAGCCGTCGCCCTTGACCCCGCAGCCTTGACAAGAGAACGCATTCAGTTCGTGGTTCACTGCCGCCGATGCGTGACTGTCCGAGTGGAACGGGCAGCGCATCCGCACCCAGCCCATTCCGAAGGGCACGCTCTCTGCTCCAAGCTCCATAAGCACCGGCTCGATCAAACATTCCGGTGCCTTACTGGTTTGCCACATAGGACGCCAGGTTGGCTCGGTAGGCCTGAATGGCTGACAGTGGGTCCAGCCCCAACAGGCGGCAGTTCTCCAGCAGGAAGTTGCTGGCGACAGCTACCGCCATGTGCGCATCCAGTGCAGTCAGATGCTCGTAGAGCGAAGCTGCTCCGTCACTGTCGCCCTCTATCTGCGCCTGCATTGCGGCGAAGACAACTGCGATAGCGCTAGTACGGTCTACATCCTTCTGTGCGGCGCAGACGGCACAACGTCGTCGGTCGATGGTCACAGTGCCACCCAGGCATTCAGCTTGTCGCTGAACATTTCCTTGCCGCCCTTGATCCACGCCTTGCGCTCTGCGTCGTATTCGAGCGTGACGCCCTTGCGTCGCTCGGGGCCGCTCAGGTAGAGCAGGCGAGCCTTCTCGTTGCCCTGCGCAAGCTCTGCCTCGGTCACGAGTTGTCTCCGTAATTCGCGTCACGCAATAGCTGCGTGAAGTCGGTAAGACCCATAACCACCGGCCAGCGCTCTAGCTTCTCGACGCCGTAGCCTCGCGGTCGATAGACCACGAACGGCAGATCGCCATCTGAATTGGCCCTTGCCTGCGCAAGGGAGCCCGTAAGATCAAGCTTCTCGGTCGCCTTGACCTCAGGTGCCAGCCCGAGCATCTTGCGGATGTCCCTACCCGGCAAAGCTGCCGGTACGGCTTCGGCTTCTGGCCAGCCGTGCTCTCGGAACCAGTTCGCCAGGATCTCCTGCGTACGGCGTCCTCTTGCTATGCGTGCGTTGACCATTACCGATAGCCGCCAATCGTGGCAGACTTGTAACTGATATCCATGTACACAGACCCTCCGCTTGGACCGCCGCGATTCTTAGCGATATGCACGTTCAGTCCGTCCGCTCCGCGATGGTTCAGGCCGAGAACTACCTCAGGGATTTTGCCTAGCTTCCCGAGTAGGTCGCCTAGCCCGATTTCCTGTTGGCCGTCTTCCTTGTTGCCGGTGACGTGGTGCAGTGCCATGACGTGCGCCTGCTCGATGCGAGCAATGGCTTGCAATTCGCGGCAGGTACCGCGCAGCTCTGCGTACTCGTTCGCCTGATCGGCAACCGTGTTGCTCAGGTTGTCCACCACAATCAGCTCAGGTGAATACCCGCGCACTTCCTCGTACGCCTTGAGCCTTAGGGCGATGAACTCGGTGTCAATGTCCGACTGGTAGCACCAGTCAACGTGATTGGCTTGGCCCAAATGCTCGGCGAACCAGGAATCCCAGGCTTCATCCTCGGAGTTCAGATTCTGTTCGACCGTATCTAGGGGAACGCCAGTCAGGATGGAACAGGCGCGTGAGCGCACTGTCCATTCGTCGCTGTCTGCCGACAGGAAGAGGGTCGGCACCTTCATCCGCAGGGCCAGGTTGGTGGCAAAGACGCTCTTCCCGACTCCCGGCGCAGCCGCGATCATCGAGAATTGGCTTCTCCGGAGCATCACTCCAGCACTGTTCAATACCGAGTTGTGCGTATTGAGTGCCGGCGACAGTGGTGCGCCTCTGCGAACAGTAGACAGCAGGGACATGGGCTACTTATCCCCTGCCTCAGGGGCAGCGCGGACAGCGCAGTCCTTGGCCTCTAGGAGCTTGCGGAGGGCACTTGTCAACTCCGCGCCACCTGGAAGAATCCGCGGAAGGCGCTCGGCAAGATCGGCAAACAGTGCCGACGTATCCCGAGGAAGTCCGGCCGGAAGGTGCGCATAGGTGAACCAGCGCCGTAGGCGATGCTCCAGCATCAGACATTCACCGCCTTGCAACGAGCGGCATTGCTGGCATCGTTGCCCTTCTGCCATTCGACTGCGCACTCCCACCGTCGCCACGGCCGACCGCGAGCCATGCTGTCTCGATAGACGCGAGGCCCGTGCACACAGGCCGGTGGTGCGTCGATCGGGGGGGCGGCTGGCACGATGGCCAGCGCCGGGGCTGTAGTGGCCGCTGACGGCTCAGGAGCCTGCCATGTGGACTCGGGTGTAGGTGCGGCCTCATGGCCAGGAACGGGCAGTGGCTGGCCGACACTGGAGACCGGCCCGAGAGTCTTTGCGACGGTCGCAATAGCGGCCGAGACGGGCGTCTGCAACGCCTGGGCATAGACTTCCTTGACAAAGGCATCCGCAGCCTCGGCACTGCCGAGAACCTGCGCCGCATTGTTCACCAGCTCCGCGTAGCTATCGCCGCGGAGAGTGACCAGCAGGCCCTCTCTGCCTCCTGCTTTTCCAGTGACCGAGAACGGAGCTTCCGTGCTCATAGACATTTCCCCTTTCAGGGGCTAGAGAACTGCTTGGGAAAATTGGCAGTGGGACTCAACGTCACACACCCAGCACGCCTCGCCCGGATTGGGGACGAAGACCTTGGAGGTAATGCCAAGGTCAAGGTTGGCGTAAGTGGATGCCAGCTTCTCCGCTGACCAGTGACGGACATCAATCGGGGGCGTCAATGACGCCGTGCCAGACTTGAGTCCGTAGATGAAGAACCCGTAAGTCACGGGCCATCCGAGACCAACCTCAAGTGCGCGGGCGTAAACGCCTAGCTGCTCGTCGGTCTTCGGCTTGCGCCCAGACTTGATGTCCAGGCAGTAGTACCCGTCGAAATCATCGACGGTGAATACGCGGTCGATGTAGCCATTCACCTGTACGTCCCCTAGCGGGACAGTAAATGGCACTTCGATGGCGGGGCCGAAGTTCGGGATCTCGGCCAGCTTCCAATTCGGCTTACTCAAGCGCCAATCCACGTAAGCACCTACGGCGAGCGGAATCCCCTGATCCTCGAACCAGACAAGATCCTCGCCGTTGGGCTTCTCTTTGGTCGCGCGGCCGAACCGCTTCCAATCTTCCGGCGCGTAGTTCTCACTGAACTCCGCAACAGTCGCATCCCGCGATGCCGCAAGGGCGTCGGTAGCGATCTGGACCAGCTTCTCGCGGTCATCTATGCCTTCGTAGATCGCATGGTCGATCGGCTCGGTAGCGGTGTGGATCATCACACCGGCTACCTGTGCAGCGCTGGGGCGCTTTGCTACCCGTTCGATGCGGGCTAAGCGGTATTGCTCTCCGCACTCGCGGTAACCCCGGAGCTGGCTGAAAGACCGAAAGTTGGGCACCTACTCATCATGCCTGCTACTTGCATCGGATGCAAGCGAATCACAAGAGCGTTACCAAGTCGTTATACTTGGTCTCGCTCCAAGAGCCAGACCTCACGGCCGGAACGCTCGCGGGAGTAGGTCACCGTCCACTTGCATGCCTCAACGCCTAGCAAGCGCTTGACGGCCTGACCAAGGGACTGCGAGCTGGCGGAAGCGATGTAGACGTAGACCCGGTCCGGACCGTCTGTTCTGGCCAGCCAGGGGCGATTCCTGATGGATCGCGTTCGGCCAGAAGGGTTTACGCCGAGGATCGGCTGTGACACGATTTCCCCCCCAGGGGCTAGATGTGGTAGGCCTCCCCGAGGGCTGCTCGGACTGTAACAGCAACCTCACATGCTGGCAAGATCTTCCCGGCCCTAACAATTAGGCGGATGCGGATGTAGTTGATGCAACCAAGTGAGGACACGCAAGTGTCGTCGGTTGCAAGCGGTACACTTACGAGCGAAGCGAGTACAGTACTTCCGAGCGTAGGCGCTCGGAGCCTGGTCACAGGCGACAGACAAGAGAGCGCCTCGCTGGACGCGAGGAAGTACAAAGAGAACAGAAGCCCAGGCCGGGGGGCCTGGGCTTCCTTGTACTGTTCTGCTTTTTCTACTCTTTAAGAGTACTTGCCGCCTCCAAAGGCGGCGATACGTAGTCCCTGTCACCGTCCTTCGCCGGCTCCATCCAGAAGCCCTCTGGGTCCTGTCGGTCGTAGTGGACCGACAGTCGGACCTTCCAGGGGTTGTCACCTTCCATGAAGGTGATCCATTCATCCAGCAGGCGGGCATCACCCGCCGTCAGCGCCAAGCCCTGCTGCCTGCGGCTGTAGCTTCGCAGCCTGCGCGCCAGCGGATCATTCACATGATCGGCGCGCAACCGCCAGGGCAGGTAGTACGAGTGGTCGTTCCGGCCTGGACCGTTCTTGACTCCCAGCTTCGCCATCGCCAGGCGAACGGCCTCGCTGGTGGTTCCGTACATCAGGGCGATCTGCTTGTTCGTCAAGCCGTCCTGAACGTGCTTCATGAGCACGTCGCCGTCAGGGAGCTTTTTTCCTGCACGGGCTCTTGGTGCGTTCATGCTTCTCTTTCTCCCTTGCCCAGTCTGTCGCTCATCCGACAGGAGTTAGGCACGCGCGGGGGACGCGCGCTTGGGTGTAAGTTGCTTGCCAGTCTAGGGGCAAGTCTTACTCTTGTGCAAGGTTGTCCGTATTGGTTAGATTCCCGATCATGCTAAAGTTCCTGCAAAACACCAGCGGGCGTAGCTCAATGGCGCAAGCCGTACCGTCTTGGAAGCAGCATTTTGCAGGGAAACTTGCATCTGACTTGCATGCGGAACAAAGATGTGCCAGCCTGGTGTTTGCAAGTACGACACCAAGGAGAGCACATGGGAATCAGGGTCGTTGTCACAGGCGGTCGGCACTACGCCGACCGGGAGGCCATCTATGCCATCCTCGACGCACTCGATGCGCAGTACGGCATAGACGAGCTGGCGCACGGCGCGTGTCCCTACGGAGGTGCTGACATCTTGGCCGAGGATTGGGCCAAGGCTAGAGAGGTTCCCTACCGGGGGTATCCGGCCAAGTTCAAGCGGACTGGACAGAAGTCCGCTGGTCCACTCAGGAACATCTTCATGCTGGACGACTTCAAGCCTGACCTAGTAGTCGCACTGCCTGGCGGCACCGGAACGGCCCACTGCTGCTCGGTGGCTATCCAGCGCGATATTCGCGTCACCGGCCCAGGACAGCCGGCACGGGTGGCAGGTGCCTGATGATCGACAGCTTTAGTGGTGAGTACAGCTTCCTCAGTAACTTCTATGCGGTGCCCCCATTTCTAGCCCTGGATGATGGCATCCAGTACCCAACCGTCGAGCACTACTTCCAGGCGCACAAAGCCCTCGACCTGGATGTTCGCGCCCTGGTAGCTGCCGCACGGACGGCAGCCCAAGCCAAGTCCCTCGGCCGGAGCCTCCGCCTCAGGCCTGACTGGGAGGGCGTCAAGCTGGATGTAATGCGGTACGCCCTGGCGCACAAGTTCGCCGAGCGCACTTTCCTGGCGCAGCAACTGTGTCAGACCGGCGACGCCTACCTCCGTGAAGGCAATTACTGGGGCGACAGATATTGGGGATTCAGCCAAGGCCAGGGCCAGAACTGGCTCGGACACTTACTTATGGCCCGCCGCGCCGAGCTGGTGAGTACCTGATGCCTCGCCGCAACGAGAACATCCGCCTACTAGATGCAGCCGCTCGCTATCAGGAGCGCATCGAGAACGAGGGGCAGGCTGCCGCGAGCATCAAGACGGCTCACTACGCACTGCGCCGCATGGCGCGTGCCATGGCGACCACCCGAGAGCCGAACCCTTGGCTGCACCTGATTACCGATGCAGACATGGACACGTACTGCTTCGGTCCTGAGGGCATCCGCCGTGGCATCGGCTCGGTGAGCTTCAACCGCTACCGCTCAGTACTCAAGGTGTTCTTCGAGTACTGCCTTCTCATGCGCTGGATAGACCGGAACCCGATGGATGCCGTTCCTAGAGCCAGAGCCGACACGCCTGTCGCTCCGCTCATGCTGAGCGCCATCGAACTCACGCAACTGCTAGAGCACGCCGAGACGCCGATGGAGCGCATCGCGCTCAGCGTCGGCATGAACACTGGCCTTCGTTCCAACGACGTTCGGCACCTGACGGTCTTCGACGCGAACATGGCAACCGGAGAGTTGCAGACTGAGATCCGCAAGACCCACAAGCTGGACATCAAGCCGATCACGATGGAGCTGCATGCAGAGTTGATGCGCTGGTTCGAGGCGTACGCCCAGTACGCCGGCCTCGATAACGTGGCCGACCTCCCCGGTGACTGGCTGCTCATCCCGAGCTACCACTACACACCGCGAGCCATCGGCAAGGGGCGCGTCGATCGGGGCGAGCCCTGCGTCATCCTTCGCCCGCACCAAGTGACTACCAAGCCCTGGCGTCTGGTCCAGCGCCCGCTGGCCCGAATGGGCTTCCCGACCTATGGCACAGGCTTCCACACCCTGCGTCGGTCCAGCGCTCGTGCGCTGTTCGAGCTACTACGTGCTGAGGATGACGGCGGCAGGGATCACGCCCTGATGGTCGTGAAGGCGTTCCTGAACCATGCCCACACGTCCCAGACGGAGCATTACCTGAGACTCGACCAGGAAAGGACGATCAGGGATACGCTTCTGCGTGACCGATCCTTCTTGCCCGCACTAGCCGAAGTCGAGCAAGCCCGGATCGGCAACCAACCTGAACCCGTCGCTCGCTTGGACGAGCGCCGAAGGGAGCAAAGTGCGTGAAGTGCTGATTCGCTGCGACGTGTGCGGCGAGGGCGATACACAGGCATACACCGTAAACTCCCCCGACGGCAGTTGGTCCAACGATCTGTGCTCCAAGCACGCCGAACCGCTGCGCAAGCTGCAAGCCAAGGGCACACCAATAGGTGAGACCCGCAGTACCGCCAACTTGGTAGACCGAGTGAGGATCAAGTGATGATGCAGTTCGCACGCCTGTGGTTCCTGATCGGAACCGGCATTGCCGTAGCTGTGGGGATCGTCCATCCGCCAGCCTTCGGAGTTATCGAGTTCTTCGCCCTGCTGGGCGGTGTCGTATGGCTGATCGGACGGGTAGGTCTACGCAAGCACAAGACGTAAGTAGGCTTGCAAGTAGAATGCAAAAAGAGCCGTCCCAGAGCCTGGGGTATACCCAAGTACCGGGACGGCCTTTTCGTGCCTCTGCGTGGCTCTCAGACCCCTTTACGGGGCACTCTGAGCTACCACCACCAGTCGTTCCTCACCATGTTCACCACCCTTAGATCGTCACGGACGGATCAGGTGCCAGATCCAAACCGGTTCCAAGCCTGGCAACCTCGGCGTCTATCAGCGCCTGCACCTTGGCTGATGGTGTGACGAACCGCCGAACGAGGAAGCCGAGTCCTGCAATCAGGACGGCAGTGGCGAAGCTGATCGTCTGCTGGGCGACAGCGGACGCCTGCGTAGAGCTGATGACGCCGTGCGTCACGAGCAACGTCAGCACGTAGCCGACACTGGCCGCTGCCAGATGGGCAGCAATGACGGGCTCAGCCTTCACGAGCGAGTTGCTCGCCGGTGCTGTGCTCACTTCGCCGCCAGTTGGATGTGCGCCGCGATCGCCTGAGCGAGCGCTACCGGGTCGATGCCGCCCGCCTTGACGGAAGCGGCGAGAGTGTCCACCTGGGCACGCAGGGCGTTCAGCCCTTGCCCGATGGAGTGGATGGAGTCCGGGTGAGTCGCATTGCCCCAGATCTGAATCTGGGCGAGAGTCTGCTCCAGCGCTCCAACTGCGTTCAGCTTGTCGAGAATCCCGATCACTACCGGGTCTTTTGGGTCAAGTGCCATGTCTGCCCCTTGCTTCCAGGAGCCGATATCGGCCTGGAGTAGTTCGTCAACGTCAGCCCCGTGGCTGAAGACCTGATCGCCGGTCTGGAAGATGTGGCCGGCCTTGTGTCCGTAGGACCAAGCGGCGGTCGTCCAGCCGTACTGGGCCATGCCGGCCGCTAGCGCTCCGGTGACTACGTAGTAGGAGCCGTACACGCCCAGGGCGTACCGCCCCGACATTCCGGCCTTGCACCCCTGGAGGTAGCTAGCGACTACGGCAGGGAACTTGCCCACCGTGTCGTAGTCCACTGAGAAGTAGATGGCGATGCCGCCTGGAGCCTGGAGGGCGGCAGCGGCGTCAGCCGCTGCCTTGCCATCCTTCAGGCCTTGGGCGTAGCCGCCCTGAGCGTTGGTCGCGTTCTGCTCGAAGTTCAGCAGGATGTCGAGTCCCGCTGCGAAGAGTAAGTCTCGCTCGGTTGCGGTAAGGGCTTTGCCTTGTCCGGTCAGATACCGGCAGACGCCCGCATAGCCAGCCGCCTTGATGGCGGTAGGGCTAGGGCGGGCAAACGAATAGTCAACCCAGAGAGTCACGTCAGCCGCCGTGCGTGGAAATGAAGAGCGTTATCACCAGGCCAATGACAGTGGCCAGGGCCACCACGGATGCCCAGAACGCAGACCGGCTACTTACGAGCCGCTGGGCATGGTCGCCATCTGTCGTTCGTGCTGTCTCCAGGGCGACGATCTTCTGTCCATGCTCGCTCACGGTGTTCCGTAGCTCAGTGAGGCCCTGCGAGTGCAGAGCCTGCACGGCCAGGGATGTGTCGAGCTTGCCGTCGATCTTCGTCACTGCTACGAGCAGTGCCGTCATCGGATCGGGACTGATCGGTGAGGAGTCTTCGGACATTGGGTTGGTATCACTTCCGCTACGTGCGCCGCTAGGGCTACACTTGCTTGTATGCGTAGATTGCTTGCCTTCATGCTTCTGGCCGGTCTGGCCTTGTTTTCTGGCTGCACAGGCAATGCGCAACCTGCGCCTGTTGCGCCGCCACACACTGCGATTCAGCAGTCAGTGGCCAGCGCTGGATGCACTGCCCAGACGCCGACAACAGCCCGTGGTTACACCACACTCTGGAGCAAGCTGCCAGTCACCCAATGGGGCGGGGGCGATGTGTCGATCTCTGTCAAGATCGGCGCTCGCACCGTTTGGCTGTACGGCGACACTCTCTCCACTGGCCGCTTCGAGCACTCGACGGCGATTGTCCAGACGGCCGGTTGCTTGCACGTCTCGCACGGAGGTGCGCAACTGCTACCCAACAGCGGCTTGTCGTGGTACTGGATAGCTGCTGCAAGTGCTGACGGACCTACGGACGTGAAGATCCTGGCTGAGTCTGTGCATCGCACAGGTTCAGGAGTTTGGAGCTTCGCCGTAGGCACGTCGCGCTATGCGCTAGCCAGCCTGAACAGCGCTGGCGACCTGACGTTCAGCCACTGGCTCACCAGTTCAGCCACACCAGCCAAGCCGGTAGGCACTCTGCTTCGAGTCGGCTATGGCCACCTTGAGTACGGCCAGGTGGTGCACCATGACATCCGCCTAGCGGATGGGCACTACTTGCTCACCATCTGCCAGAACTGGGATGACGGAAAGACGCATCCCTTGCAGGCCTACGCGCCGATCTTCGGCGAGGCTTAGATCAGGGTTCCCGGCGACCATGACGGGTCTGCCGGCGTAAGTGCATGAGCGGTGATATCCGCTATCAAGCTGGCGTCACTTACCTTGGTCGGACGGCTGTAGTACATAACTCCACCGTCCGGTGAGGGGTCACAGGCACTTACGTCTGGCAGGCTCATGCCTGGGGACAGCACGTTGAACCACGTACCGCCCTGGCGGTAGACCGTGGTGCTTGTCGGGATCGACACTCGCAGGCCACGACCGGCTATAACGATCACGTTCTGCCACTGCGGCGGACTAAAGATTGTCACGCGGTGCTCCGCAGCTTGAACGTGATCCAGCCACCGAAGTCATCCTCGATCGTCGGACGAGCGAATGACTGGTATTGGATCTGATCGATGACCACAGCTTCGGAGACGGCACCAAAGTTGGTGAACTCCACGAAGGTGACCTCATCCCCGACTGCCTCCATGTCCAGCACGTTCTGGTACCGCTGGCGCGGTTGAACCGGGTCTGTCACTTCGAGACCGAAACGGTCGATCTCGTCAGTGAAGCAGCTCCCGGTTACCTGGATGATGTGCTGGCGCTTCGGCGCAGGCAGCGCCTTCACCTGATAGCTGTCCAGACTGACGGACGAACCGATCAGTGCGAACTGCAACTGAATCCACTCGTGCAGTCCTGCTGGTAGCAGGAACTCTCCGGGATCGTCAGTGCCGGTCAGGAAGCCGTAAGTACCCAGGTTCTGGTCGCTCACCCCAAAGGGGGTGATGCCCGTTATCTGGATCTCGGCGTTAGACAGGGAGCCGTGCAGGCGACCTCGCTTGAACAGCTTCATCTCTGCGGTGTCATACCGAATGCGGGACGTGCGCAGCCATGCTGCACCGTCCGAGCCTGGACCGTTGCCCTCGACGTGAATGCCTTCCGGTGTCACGAAGACGATCCGGTTAGCCGCTGGCAGGATGGCCAGTCCGGTCACCGCACCCAGTCCGGTCGGTGCCGATGTCGGAGGCCTAAGGTCAGGCGCGTAGGCATTGCGTCCTGCGGTATCTGTCACCATCGACAGGTCGAGCCGTACGAGGCCAGTCTTTCCGTCAGCCTGTTGGTTCGTGTAGCTGCCATAGACGAAACGATCGCGCGTTGCTAGCGCAAGCACCGGCTTGCTCGTAGTGACGGACGGCGGGTTCAGAACCAGGGCACCCGTGTAGGTGTCGAAGGTGCCAATGCGAATGCCGCGAGTAGAGCCGATCGACAGGAACGAGCCGATCACTTCGCCCATCGAGAGCACTAGCTCGCCGGCTGGGAATTGAGCGACCGTCACGCCACCCGACAGGAATGGCGTACCGCCTGACGTGTCGAGCGTGAAGCTCAGGATCGAGGACTGACCGCCGACGTAGCCTGCGGCGTAGATACCCGTTGGTGCCTCTGTAATGGCCGTCCAGAGCCAGTTAGCCACTGGGTGGCTATATCTAGGGGTAGGCAGTGCGGTGTGCGCAGTGGCGTTGGCATTCAGCTCGTAGAGCTTGCCCGCAATGCAGCCGACAAGCCGAGCCTTGGCCCAGCCGGCAATGCCGAGGGCCTGACCGCCAACCGCGACAGGCACGGCGTTGGACGTGCTGAGGTTCGCGGTGCCACTCCAGGCGTAGGTGTAGCTACTATCCGTTGCCGTTGAGCCGTCGAAGTATGTGCCAACCACGGCACCAACCTCAACCAGCACATCGTCAACGAAGAAGATCTGACCAGCGCCAGAGAAGCTGCTATACAGAGCGAAGCTCGTAGATGTGCCCGTAGCCGTGAACGTGCAGCTCAGGCGCTGCCACGAGCCCGTGACGGCAGTAGAGGTTCCGAACGTGCCGGGACCGAGTGCTTGCACGGTCGGGCAACCGGCATTCAGGTAGACGTACGCAGAGAAGGTGTACGTAAGTCCAGCGACAGTAGTGACGCTTATGACGGGACCAGGGAAGCCGCTAGTAAGTGCGCCAGTGCTGGTGACCGACATGGACTTAGCACCGGAATGGAACTGCGCACCGGACTGTGCAAGTGTCGGCAGTGCTGCGCCCTGCGCCGACCAGCTAGCCGTGCTCGTCTCGAAGTTCGGGTTAGCGCAGAGGTTGGTACGTGGCGAAGCCGTACCCACTCCGGGCACGTCGTAGATCGGCGTCGGCATGGCAACCGACGTGATCGACCCACTAATGAAGTAGGTCAGGATTCCGGGAACTGAACCGACAGTCGTCAACTGCAAGACGCCGTAGTAGTGAACGCCATCAGTCGCTAGGGACGTGATGTTGCAGTTCGCCGCACCACCGTAAGTCGGGTCGGTCAGGGCAATGCCAGTGACTGTAGGTGGCGCATCGGGACCAGCCAGCCATGCTGCCTGATAGAGGTTGCCGTTACCCCCGATGATCGCATAGTCAATGCCGCCCACAGTGGCGGTAACCATGCAGGAACTCGTAAAGCCGAAGTTGAAGAACTGAGTATCAGGAAGACGGACTACCGTTCCGGGAGTCCAGACATCGACACCAATGCAGTTGTCGAACCGAATGTGGTCGATCTGTTCCTGCTGGTACTGGAACGTGCTTCGCCCGTGCTCCAGGTTGAGCTGACCGGCACCGCCGTGCCAGCTCTCCTGAGACTTGATCCAGGGAAGCGGCGACAGGCTCTGCTCGCCGGGATCTTGATTGCTGTCAAAGCGCTGAACCGTTGTCGGTTCAGTCTGGCGTACGTACGGAAAGGTCTGGTCCGTGGCAAGGCGGAAGCCTTGACCGCCGACCATGAAGTCGTAGCCACCTGTATCGACAATGACGGCAGGCTGCTGTCCCGGCTTGCTTACGTACTTAAGCGGAAGAACAGTAGGAATGGTTGAGATTGGCATTATCAGGCCAGGCGTTCGATAGCAATGCTACTGGTGAAGGTGGTCGAGACGTTGGTGTTGATCGCACCGCCCGAACTCTGGAAGCCCATGACGGACAAAAGATCCCCGGCATTGGCTGCGACAATTACGGTCGCAGTCGGCAAGATGTAGCTACCCGTAACCGATGTGAAGGGAAGCTGGGCGTACCCGCCCGCCACACCAGCACCATTCAGGCCGATGTCAACGGCACGCTGGCCGGCGGTGTTGCTGGAGAAGAAGACCGTGCCAGACACCCTGTATATGCCAGTCGCAGGAACGGCGACTGCTCCAGCGCTAAGGCTCCACGACTCAGGATTTACGACAGCGGTGTCGATGGTGACCACGGTAAAGGCGCCGTTGGCAAGGCTGCTTACGACGGCCTGCTTGCCATAAAAGAACGCCGTTGAGCGGTTTACGCCAGCCAGGGTCGCCTGGCCAGTAACTGTCAACGTGCCGCCGATAGTTTCGTTTCCAGTAACCGCGAGAGCACCACCGACAGTGGCGTTGCCCGTCGTGGAGACGGTGGCCAGGGCGGCAGTCCCCGCTCCGGTGATTACCGGGGCCGTGATGGCGGGAGTCGTCAGAGTCTTGTTGGTCAGCGTCTGCGCGTCGGTTGTACCGACGACGCTGCCAGAGATTCCATGCACACCGGTATTAGACGACGTGTGAGCATTGGCCTCATCGAAGTCCTTTGCCACGACGACATGATCGAACGTCGCACCACCGGAGTGAGCGACGCCAGTAGTGCCATCCTGGCCACGAACGATCGTGGCAACTGAGCCGACAACGTTGGTGACTGACACAATCTCGGCGTTAGCCGTGCCGATCTCCAGCACTGCGAAGTACGGGAAGTTGGCCGGCCAACCGGCGAACGTGCCACTTACGGTGGCAGACGTGCCCGAGGATGTCAGCGACACCGACAGGGTGCGCTGGGGCGGCGTATTGGAGTAGTAGCGCCTTGTCGTCATTGGCTCAGAACACCTTCACCATTCGCGGCTTGTACTGGGATCGCAGGGACTTCGCTTCGCTCTGTAGCCGCGTTGCAAACAGCTTCATAACGTACGAGCTGGCATTGAGGCCGGCATTCGGCGGTACCTGTGTCGATCGAGCGGACTGCTCAACGGACGAGAGCTGGGCTCGGCTGATGTCCAGGCCGAAGACCTGACGGGCAACTACGCCCAGGATCACCAGCTCGGCACAACTGGACGGAAGGCCAGTGATGCTGAAGTCGCTGGTCTCATCGACCAGGAGGCTCGGCGGGGTCGTGTAGACCACGCGCAACGGGCGACCACCAAGAGCCCCACCGCCCAGGCGGAACGAACCGTCGAAGGGGTCGATCGTGTAGCTGTCGCACTTCCACCAGCGACCAAGGGTGTCTTGCCATTGAGCGTCCAGCACTTCGACTGGCGTCGAGACGCCTAAGTCGTACGTGTTGTTCGGCCAGGTCACCGTTCCGGTGAACGTCTTGACGGCGAACAGGTCCGGGTACAGCGAGTCGATGACCTGGTTCGCCTGCTTGAACATCCAGTTTCGGGGGAACTTAGGGCGACTAACCACGCGAGCGCCTGCGGCGTGGGTCGCTGCTGTCGTTCCGTTGTAGCCACGGCCAAAGCCGTTGGCTACGGTGATGATGTTCGTGGTTGAGTCGATATTGACCGCATAGAGCTGCTCGGAGTCAATCTCGATAATGCCCGGTGCGATACCGACAGCCTGACCGAAAGAGAAGTCCACGGTCATCGTTACATCGGTAGTGCCGATGCTATTGGTTAGCGGGGTAATACGGTCCTGCGTGCTGCCATAGCCGTGAAGCTGGGCAGACATCTCATCCAGCAGTTCGCCTGCGAGCATTACGCATCAGCCCTAAAGGGCACGCCGAGCTTGTCGGTCAACTTCCAAGCGACATCAACGTCAGCCTTGGAAAGCGACGCTGGCTGAATGCCTGCACGACGCGCCTTGCCGTACTCCTTGATTTCCTGCTCCTGCGCACGGTTGAACTTGTGCGCCTCAACGGGCTGCACTTCCAGGTTCTTCGCGCGCAAACATTCGCCGTACGTCCGGTGATTCTGCTGGCGGCAGCCTGTACTGCACATGTGCAACTCCGTATCTGGTTGATGCGTTTACGCACACCCCAAAGGGGCGCCCCTTGTGAGGGCGCCCCTGAGGGGCATGAGAGGGCTTACAGCGTGGAAGCGTCAGCCCAGGTGAGGATGCGCTGGCAGGCTTCCTGCCGGAACATCGACCAACCGCCAAGCCCGAGCCAACCCAGCGGGTTGAAACGCATGAGCTTGTCAACCTTCGGGCCGACCACGACGTGCGGCTCGACCTGAACGGCCTCGACCAGCGCCTCAGCGCCGAGCACGTAGGTGCGGTACACCGCAGCGCCAGAGGCACCGTCCGAACCCTTGGTGCAGTTCGGGGAGGTAATCCACCGAACACCAAGGTAGGAACCAAGCTCAGCCTGGTAGATGTTCTGCGTATCCACGTACGAGTGCGGGTTCAGCCAGCCGGTGTCGGACAGCACGTTCGCTGCCACGTCCGGGTGGATGATGCCCACGAACTGATCCGCACCATCACGCCCATGAGCGTTCCGGCGACGAAGCAGAGTCGTTGCGTCGCGGATACCAGTGCTGGACAGCGAGGACGCCGAGACGCCCGTCACGTTCACAGCACCACCCGTGGTCTGCCACGTACCGGCAGCGTTCACGAGCAGGTTGGTGCTGGCGTCAAGCTGGTTCTGCACCAGCTTGTCGATGGTCGCAACCATGTTGCGGCCGACCAAGTACGCAAGCGTCGGGTCGGGCGGGGTGAACGCCGTCTCGCGCAGCTTGAAGGTCTCAAGCACGACGTTGCCGTACTCGTTGAGGGTCACGGTGACACGGGTCGGTGCCGGAGGGGCAACCGAGTCCGGGTCCACGGTCTCAGTGAGGGGCGTGGTCGCAAGACCAGTGATCTCAGGGGTGACCGTAAGAGTCACCGAGCTGGACGTGTTGGTTACGTCAACGGGGTGCACGTCCACGAACTGGCGGAAGATCGGCTGGGCGTACAGAGCGCGACGAAGCTCTCTGTCGTACGCAGCGGCAACCAAGTTCGCATAGACGGTACCCGCATCGGTAAAGACGTTTGGCACGTCTTACCTTCCTTTTCGTTTGCGAAGAATCACGCTCGCGGGTCGAACCCGCCGTATTCATTTACGATCTGAACCAGCAACGCCTGAGCCTGTACCTGCGTCATGCTTGCGCCGTTATTGAACGACGCAGCCGTTGAGTCCTGGTCTACTTCTGCCTTGACCAGATACCCGCCAACCCCGTCAGTGTCGACGTAGAGCTTGCGAAGGTGATCGACGCGGAAGGCGTTGCCGTCCTTGTCATAGATGAACAAGTGCGCTCTCTTTCTTTGCGGATGATTTATTGGAAGGCAGACAAATACTTAGCGGGGTTTCTGGTAACCGCCGATCAGGGTCTTACCTGTCTGCGGTCGTAGAAGTCCTAGCTTGACCAGATCCTCGTCCGAGGCGGTCTGGAAGAGCTTCATTAGCTCCTGCGGATCGCCAAGCGCGGCGTTAGGGCCGATCGCTTCGGTCACATTGCCAAAGGAGGCGTCAGCTACTCGCTGAGCGGCCTGGGCATTGGGGTCTGGTTGTGCGGCCTGCTGCGTTGCAGCCTGCCCGCTCACAGCGAACACGTTCTCGTGTTCCTTGAGCCATTTGTCTACCGCGCCTTCGGAGACATCTTCGGCGGTATAGAACGAAGCTGCACCTTCGGGTGCGCCCTTGGCCTTCAGGAGCGACTTGACGGTCTCCGAGCGATCTCTCGCCTGGAACTTCGCCAGTTCTTCCTTCTGTGCCTTCAGCGCCTCCAGGGCTTGCTCAAGCTGCTTACGCAGGCCGCCGCCACCCTGTGCATTACCGTTCTCTTCTGCCTCGTTGTACTCTTCGGACATATTGCACTCCCTTTGATTGGTTTGCCGCTGTGGCATTCGCAAGCCAAGACGTACCCCAGGGGTTGGGTGCCTCTGCTCTTGCTGTCGGACTTATTTACGAGCTTCAAGGGGCCGATCGATCCCGAAGCTGGCACCGGAGGCAGGAATCGAACCTGCGACGCGCGGTTTTGGAGACCGCTGCTCTACCTAGCTGAGCTACTCCGATTGAGAACTAACTAATGCGCTCCAAGAGCGCACACCTTCCAAGGTCAGCAGGAGACACTTCACCGGCCATTTGGCCTGGCAATAGGTCCACTCCTGCCGCCTGATATGCCCGCACGACGAGTGCTGAGCAGATCATCGACTTACTGCTGGCAATGCGCTTGCCGATGCGCGTCAGCTTTCGGTCATCGGACTGCACGTTCCAGCCGATGTCATCGAGCGCGAGCGCCCCGATGTCCAGCCAGGAGTACGGCATCCCGACAAAATCAAGGGCGTGATTCGCTGCAACCTCAGGCCCCCAGGGGCTGACATCCTTGAGGCGATACCAGGCAATCTCTCCGATGCTGTCCGCATCGGAAGTGCAGGCACCATTCGGCTCGGCCTGCACCACCTGGCCGTGGCCGATATGGATGGCCGCATGGTTGTACGAGTTGTGCTCAAGGCCGAGCCTCTTGCACTTGAGCCAGTCACCCAGCCGGATCATGGATGCGGCGAAGTTGTGATTGGTGACAAGGGCGATGTCACCGGGCCGTAAGTCGGTCATGCGATTTCGTCAGCGAAGCCAAGCTTGAGCGCTTCGTCAGAGTCCATCCACCAATCGCGCCGCTTCCACTTGGCGTTGATCTGCGCCTCGGTCAGATTGGTCTTCGCCGCGAAGATCTTCAGGACGCGCTGCGTCAGCATCTTGGCAAAGGCAACCTCGTCCTCAACTTCGCCGATCTTGCCGCCAGCTCCGAAGCTGATCTCGTGAACGAGCAGCACCGACTCGGAGCCGATGACTCGCTTGTCGCCAGCCTGCAAGAGGATGCCGGCCATGCTGGCAGCCATGCCCCGGCAGATCGTGGTCAGGTGGTGACCTTCACGCTTCAGCGTCGCCAGGAAGTCCCAGAGGGCGAATCCGTCGATGACGGAACCGCCAGGACTGTTGAAGATGATCGTGATGGCACATTCTGGATCGAGGCGCGTCCAGGTGGTCAGCGTTGCAATACAGCTCTTGACGCTGCTCGCCTGAACTGCACCCTCGAACTGGTACACGTGGTTGTAAAAGTCGCGGGCTTTGTTCTGCTTGTCCGCAAGCTCTTCAGCCTCACGATTAAGGCGGGCAACCACTGCGTGGTTCTCGGCCTCTTCGGCAAGCGCAAGCTCCTTGCGCGCCTGAGCCGAACGAAGCTCAGCCAGGGCGGCATGGGCCACCGCATTCGCCTTGGCCTCTTCGGCCTGGGCGATGTTCAGTTCATCCTCGGTGCTGATAACGCTCATAAGGCCCTCCTGGTGGGCATTGGGATTGAGAGCGGAAAACCGTGGGGGTATACCGAAGTACCCCGGAGGGGATTTCGGGGCTGTACGTGGCGCTCAGGGCCGTCTAGGGGTATGCCTAGACTTCCTGGACTGCGCCCAGCGTGTTAGCGGTAGCACCGCCGTGGCCCTGGAAGAGCGCCTGCTCTTCGTCGTAGAGCGTCTGGCGCTGCTGGGTATCAGCCGCGTTCCCGAGCAGGACAGAGTTCTCTTCCTGCTGCTGACCGAATTGCGCGCCGAAACGCTGCGCAATGCTGTTGTCGAACGGCAGCGACTTGGCTATCTGCTGATAGCCCGACTGGGCCTGAGTGGCACTTACGCCGGCCTGCTGGAGCTGCTGGGCACGCTGCTGGTTGACGGCTAGCCCCTGCTGGGCGGCGGCACCGCCGATGGCAACCTGAGTACCGCGATCCTGGATCACCTGAGTGGCGACAGTCGGATCGAGGATGCCAGCGATGGCATCGCCCTTAGTGCCGTAGTACTGGCCCCACAGGGCCTTGGTGGCGGCGGGTGCAGCCTCGTACTGATCGTGTGCGATCTTGGCCCGAGCATCCAGCTCGGCCGCACTGATGTCCTTGCCGATGAAATCGGTGAAGTCGGACTGCTTGTCGTAGAAGCCGGCAGGCAGGCCGTAGCTCCGAAGGATGTCCGAGTACTGAGTCTCGGTGGCTACGTACTGCGCAGGCGTAAGCGCCTGCAAACCGTTCTTGATGCGCGTCTCATTGCCGATAAAGCGCGCCTTATAGGCGGCAGTGTTACTCAATGCCAGCGTCAGCGTGTCTGGTGCAGTGTCGCCCTGAACGATCAGGTTCTTCAGGTCGCCGTTCAGTGACGCAAGGCCCCAGGCGGCGAGCTGCTGCGCGACGAGATCGAAGGCATTCTGCTGTGTCGGGTTCAGCGCTGGCGCGGCTGGCTTAGCGACAGGCTTGGGCGCAGTGCTGGTTCCGGCATGGACAGGGGCTGGTGCTGTCGGATGCTTAGTGCCAGTGGTGGGGTTCGTATTCGCGACGCTCACATGAAGCTCGCAAGATATTCAGCAGCCGAGTTTATATTGCGTATGTCGTCACCCAGAAGGCCGATTGCCCTATTGCACTTGTCGCATAGCAAGGCTCGCACCTTTCCTGTGTTGTGGTCGTGGTCAACGGCTAGACGCTTTGGAGCACCACCCCCACGACTGGGCGTTGTCTCTGGCTGGTGGCATATGGCACACAGACCGCCTTGTGCTGCGAGCATTGCATTGTATTGCGCGAGAGAAATTCCATATCGGCACTTGTAGCTGATGTCCATTTGAAGCGCCTTCGCTTCATCTGTCATCCACCGCTTTTCGCGTGAGCGCCTACACTTGCAACACTCCGTGCCGTCAAGCTTCACACGTCGACTACATGCGCAAATGCCGTAGCCCATTAGAGGTAGCCCCAGTCTTGGCCGATCTTCGTCAGTGCAGTAGAGGCGGTGTCCTTGGCGTTCTGCGTCAGTGCCCAGCGCGGGTCAGCCCGCAGCGTGTTCTCGAACTGCCAGATCGGCTGGGCTGTTGGCGTAGTCGTCTTGCCGTCCGTCACGCCGGACGTGCCC
>Ga0134128_10000742_pt1 | contig 44123 bp, 52 predicted proteins | sample KB31754_FD_96462 | JGI IMG/M metagenome (GOLD analysis project Ga0134128, IMG submission 96462) | Terrestrial soil microbial communities with excess Nitrogen fertilizer from Kellogg Biological Station, Michigan, USA - KB3-175-4 | ecosystem: Environmental > Terrestrial > Soil > Unclassified ...
TGACCTCTTCAATGCCATGCGATACGGTCAAAACCACTCTGGTAGCGGGTTTTAAGACTTTAGTATGGCAGGATTAAGACGCGTGTCGACTTTAGTGGGAGATCCCGCGTCTTCACCCCCCAAATGGGTGACGTCAGGTGTTCCCTTACAAACTACCCTTCAGGTACGCTCTTGCGGCATCCGAGGCACGTAACCACGATGATGACATTTGGTGAGCTATGGGCTTTGTACTTCGAGCGGCACGTAAAAGCCCGTCTCAAACGAACCGATAACGCGCACTACTTCTATAAATGTCATGGCAGTCGGTGGGCTGAAACGCCGGTGCCGGAAATTACTCGTGGGCAACTCCAAGACTGGATCGATACGTTAGGCGCCACCAGAGGACAAAGCGGCGCCAATAGAGCCATAAACCAGATGGCAGCTGTCATCAATTGGGGAATCCGTCGCGGCTACTTTACCGGACTAGAAAATCCTTGCCGGTATGTTGATAGGTTCGATGAGGTTCCACGCAGCCGGTTCCTTCTGCCGGAAGAGATCGATCGCTTCCGGAAAGCACTCGAGCAAGAGCCGCCGATCATGCGCGACTTCTTTTGGATGTGCCTTTTGACCGGAGCACGAAGGGGCAACGTCGCCAGTATGCGGTGGGATAGGATCGACACGCAGCTGGCAATCTGGACGATTCCAGCCGCTGATTTTAAAAATCGAAGTGAACACGTGATAGCGCTCAGCCAGGCTGCCTTGGCGATTCTGCAGCGGCGGGCTCAAGACCCCGTAGCTTCATCCTGGGTATTCCCAAGTAAGGGCAAGACCGGACACATCGTTGAACCGAAACGAGCTTGGGCAAGAGTCCTGAAACGATCCGGACTGGATGATGTTCATATACACGATTTGCGGAGAACGGTCGGTAGCTATCTCGCCATACAAGGCGCTGACGGTTTTCTAATAGCTAAAATTCTTGGGCATAAGGATCTAAGATCTACGGCGGTCTATGCCAGGCTCAACCTAGATCCCGCCAGAAAAGCATTGGAGAGAATCCAGACGACCATGCTAAGCTAGGGCTCTTGGTTGAGCGACTGGCCGCCCTTTCTACTCGGGCGGTCTTTCGTTCAGTTGCCAAAAGTTAAGCTGTAGCGTAAGCTGATAAGCTACCAGCTACAGGGAGATACCTATAAATGTCATCAGCTACTAAATCGCCTGACGCCGCGCTACGCGAGGCGGTCCAAGGAAAGTCTAAGTCACTTCCGCCTCATGTTGTCGCAACATTCACCGGGGACTACTACAAGTCCGCCGGCACCAAAGGCAAGGACTACGCACCGTACACTAAAGAGGTCAAAGTCCCTCTGTCCGTTATAGAGTTTGAAGGTCTTACACCCGTGGCGTTTTTCGAGAAACACCACGCCGAGAAAATGGTCCGCGAACTAGGCGGCATTGTCAGCGCCGATAGTCGACATACCCGTATCTGCGAACTGGTGGAAGTCAAAGGCGACTTACCGCGCGGGATTACGCTAGATCAAAAACTCAATTGGACGGCAGACTACGCCAAGCTACGAGAGATCGCTATCGACATGGGCAAGGTTTCGTACGTCCGTATCGACTTGATGGACGAGAAGCGCTACCAGGAAAGCGTAGCCATCATCCCTGAGCTGTACCCGACAGCCGCGAAGTTGCGAAACGCAATTAAGACTCTGAGTAATCCGGACTCGCGGGAAGCTTTCGCCCGCGATCAAGCCAAGCTTGAACAGGATTACAAGGAAGGCAAAGGGATGCCGAAAGACATGCTGGCGGAGATCGCCGCTCTTGCAGACTAATTTTCCTGACTCTGATTTCCAGCGCGCTACCGCAGAGCCACCGGCGCTATTGACGCCGGTGGCTCCCTTCCAGCCTGAACCTGAAAAGCCGAAGTCTCTAAAAGAGCTGGCATCGAAGTACAGGGAGAAGGCAATCGACACTCTGGCAGAAATTCTCGACGACGAGAACGCCGGTCACATGTCGAAGATAGCCGCGGCTAATTCTATCCTTGACCGAACAGACGGCAAGCCCACTCAGTTCGTCGAGCAGACAACCAAGGTTCTCACCTATCAAGACTTACTGACTCAGATCGCAGTCAGAGAAGAAAAATTTGTGGAAGTCATAGAAGCGCAGTCAGTCAAGGAAATAGCGGCTGAAAAGGAATGGCGCGAACTCCTATGACCGCCATGAGACTGACTGAGCAAGAGATCGAGATTCACCGCCGGCTTGTTACCGACTACGAATTTTTCGCGCGCCACATCCAGAAGATCGAGCCAAAGGATCTGACCGAACTTGACGGCGACGTCTTGGCTCAGTACGACGCCCTACACGGCGAAGACTCCATAGCCGGGATGATCCCGCTTGTCCCTCACCCGGGACAAAAGAGACTTCTGGGATTCCGCACGGCGATGCTTGCGGAGTTGGGCTTAGTGCGCGCTGCCCTAGTCAAGCCCCGTCAGGTCGGTTGGTCAACAATCATTCAAGGATTAGCGAACTGGCTAGCCGGCAAGACGCCGGGAATGAAGATCCATATCGTCAGCCACAACGCCGAGTCGACCCGGAAATTCTTGCGGCGAGCTCGGAAGATGGCACTTGCCGCACCACCAACGGTGACGCCCGCCAAGCAAGTCGAGAACAGCAAAGAATTGATTTTTGCCAACGGCGCAAGCTATTCAATAGCCACCGCCGGATCTCCTGACTCGGTCCGTTCTGATAGTTTCCACTTTGGTCATTTCTCCGAAGAGGCATTCTGGCCTGATCCGATAGCTTCCACCGGCGCTATCATTCCCGCCTTGTCCGACGGCGTAGGCTCAGAGGGCTACCGGGAATCTACCGCGCAAGGCCGCGGTACGCCGTGGCACCTATTCATTCAAGAATGTCTTGCCGGCGAGAACCGTTGGAAGGTGTTCTTCGATCCGTGGTTTGCTCACCCGAAATATCGCTTACAGCCGCCGGAAGGTTGGCGGCCGGACGAAGAGGCTTTGGAAGCGCAGCGGCTGTATAACCTCGACATGGCTCAACTCTACTGGCGAGCCATGAAGATCAAAGACCTCCGCGCCTTGTGGATGTTTAAGCAAGAGTTTCCGGCGACCATTGACGAAGCGTTCCAGTCCTCAGCCAGTACGCTATACAATCCTGACGCTGTTACGCAGGCGCGGAAGAACGGTAGGCTCGGCATAATCGCGCCGGACGCGCACGCCCCGATCATTATTGGCTGTGACCCGGCACGCACCGGCGACCGGACGGCATTAGCTATCCGCCAGGGAAGCGTACTCCATGAAGTACGCCGCTGGCCCAAAATGGATGATATGCAATTGGTAGGTATTATAGCCAATCTGCTTACTAATCCATATAAAGGACAGCACATCAAGAAATGCTTTATAGACTACGCCATAGGTCAAGGTGTAGTCAGTCGTTTACGGGAGCTAGGATTTTTTATGCAAGTACAAGCGGTCCATTTTGCAGAAGCGCCGACCGATCCGCGCTTCCTGAACAAGCGCGCAGAAATGTTTTTCAGTATCCGCGATTGGCTTGGCGACTCAGGCTTACTCGTCTCGATTCCTGATGACGAAGCGCTAGCAGCCGACCTTTTAGCTATTCCTGATTTCCTACAATCAATAGGATCGGAAAAGATTAAGCTGGCATCGAAAGACGAAATCAAGAAGGAATACGGCAGATCGCCGGACCTTGCCGACGCCGTAGCCTTGACCTTTGCCTACCCGGTGATGGGCGAGCGGATAGCTGAGCTACAGCAGTTCGCTAGGCACAACTTAACCCATGTGCCGGGCAGCGAGATAGCTAAGTTGATGAGTGACTTTGAAGCGCGGTAATGTTAAGCTACGCCCGGAGGATAAGCTACGTGGGATTTGGTGGATTATTTCATAGCGGTCCGTCTAGCGCTCAGATAAACGTGCAGAACGATTATCAAGCAGTAGCGGCAGCAGAACAAGCCCAGCAGCAACAACAGGCAGCCGCGAACGCGGCTGCGGCTGCGCAGGACAGACAAACTATCGCCACTACGCAGCAGCAGTTTTCTAGCTCCATTTCCAACAAAGCAGCTGAGGCCGCAGTGCAACTCGGAATCCTGAACTATATCAAGACAAGTCCTGAAGGTCTTTCGAATAGTCCGAAGACTGGCAGGCTGACATTGTTGGGGAACTAGATGGAAGCAGGCACACCTTACTACGGAGACGGTAATTCGCTTGGTAATCTGACCATGCGGAAGTACCGACAGATGCTCACGCACCGTGACGGAATGCGGAACATCATCCGTTTGTTGTCCAAGTTCATTTTGCTGCGCAATGCTTGGTTTGGTGATTCAAGCTATCCAAATAGAGTGGTGCGGCTATCTGTTACTGACGTTTCCGACGATACCGCCATTGATGCCTCTCGTTCAGCTTCTACAGCTTTTGCCGCCGCGCTCTGGCCCAACGCCGAAGAATCCTTCGAAGCCGTCCCACATCCTTTAATGCGTACGTCAGTCGAAGGCGAAGCTTTGCTACTTGACGAGGAAGTGAAGCGTTACTATGACCACATGACACACAAATTCCGCCAGCCATTCGCAGAGGCGGATTCGAACTTTTTGATCTCTTGGGGCGAACACTGGGACGAACAGATCGTACTTGGCACCAGTGGTATTTACGCCGAAGAGGACGAGTATAACGACGAGATTCCATGCCGATTCAAGACTCTTTCGATTGAGACTTGCGTTATCGACGAAGGACCGGATCACAGAGTTGATACCTTCGCCATGGAGTACACATGGACCGTGCGCATGGTCGTCGAGAAGTATGGCATCGAGAACTGTTCGGCTCAGCTGCAAGAGCTTTACGGCACACCGGAAGGTCAAGACAGCTACGTCAAGATCATCTGCATGGTGCGTCCGCGGACAGGCATTAGCCCGATGGCGGACAAACGCGAAAAGAAAAACAAGCCTTACGCTTATATTTGTATGGAAGTCGCCACGCTGAACGTGCTTTACGAAGGCGGCTTGGACGAATTGTCTGGGTTTATGGCGAGATTCCGTAAACGCCCCGGCGAACTTTACGGCCGTAGTCTTGCCATGGATGCACTACCGACCGTAAAAGAGCAGAACGTTCTGCGTCGCGGATTCAGCTTGGCGCTCGGCAAGCAACTCGATCCACCGATTGGCTTCCGTCAAGATCAACTTGGCGGTGCTGGCACCGTCGATATTTCGATGGGTGCCAAGGTTCCGATTTACGATACTGGCGTCATTCCGCAAAGCCGTCCGCCGGTCGAGCCGCTAATCACGGTTCCTGAGCCGCGTGTAGCTAATGAGCGGATGACGAATATCGAAGAGAAGATAAATCAGAAATTCTTACTCGATAAGTTGTTGGACTTTAACAACAAAACACGGATGACGCTTGGCGAAGCGCAACTGCGGACAGACTTCCGTAACCAGGCGCTCGGCAATTTATTCGCGCGTCAAATGACAGAAATATTGCACCCGCTCATTATGTGGGTAATCCGTCTGTACTGGCGGCGCGGATTCTGCGGACTACACCCGGTCAAAGACTTCGTCACTATCCAACTTATGAAGCAGGCAGGACAGCAGCCGCTAGTCATGCCAAAACCGGTGGCGGACTTCTACGACAAAACCGGCAAACTTCCATTCGCAATCCGGTTTACCTCGCCGGCAGCTCGCGCTATGCGCGCTGATGCACTTATGGGCCTCGAGAAGCTGACGAACTTCGTGCTGGCACTCGTGACCGGCGGCGCAGCCGAAGCGATGGATAATCTCGACGTCGACGAAACTGTAAGGCTCTATCAGCACCACGTAGGCGCACCGAACAAAGCACTGCTTCCGGCAGACAAGCGGGACAAGGCGCGGAAGATCCGGCAACAAGCGCAGGCGAATATCCGTAATCTCGAAGCGCAAGAACAACAATCAGTCGTCGCTAAGAACCAGGCGAAGGCAGCAAAAGACAACGCACAAGCCGGCGTAGGTCAAGCGCCACAGCAACAGGGAGCATTAAACATTGGGGCGGCGTAAGAAACAAGAGGTCGCAACACCTACGCTTATAGCGGAGCTGCAAGCACTGGGCTTGTCTGTCGAAGACGTTTTGCGCGCTTTCGACTCAGTAGCTAACACGCCGGACGGTGAGATTGTCTTGCGAGCGATCTTCGAGCTGTCGCGCTATGACAAAGGGGTCATGACCTACGACGCCAACACCAGTGATCTCAACGTCAACGCGACGATTTATAACCTATCAAAGCGCGACGTATGGCTGAAGTTTCGCCAGTATCTGACAGCGGAAAAACGTGCCCTAATCGAAAACAAGGAGAACTAATCAAATGGATGGAGTCGCAGTAGAAACAGGTGGTGGCATTGCAGCCACCGTACCAACACAGGGAGCGCCCCCCGCGCCGGCACCAGCAATGCCAGCATTTATGGATATCGTGCCGGCGGACTTGAGAGAAGAACAGTTCGTAAAGGACTTTGCTAAGGCAGAAAATCCCTTTGATGCTCTTTTCAAAGGCTATAAAGGCGCTCAAGAGCTGATCGGCAGAAAGTCAAATGCTGTCGAGATCCCCGGCGAGAACGCAACGCCTGAACAGGTCCAAGCTTATCGCAAAGCAGTCGGCGTTCCAGAAACGCCGGACGGTTATAAATTTTCTGAGCGTGACCTGTCGAAAGAACCGGAAGCTGTTCAGAAAGTTTGGAAGGCCAGCGGCAATGACGCGCTGTATAAAGTAGTGGCGCAGGCAGCGCACGAAGCTGGGATCCCGCCGGCTCAGCTGGCTAAGCTAGTCGAGACGGTCGAAGGGCATAACCTGAACCAGATCAAGACTATGGTTGCCGCCGCACAACAAAGCGCCGAACAGCAAAACGTCAAGATCAAAGAGGACTTCGCCAAGTTCTATGGTGGTCAGGACAAAGCCGACGCCGCGCGCCGGATTGGCGAAGAGACTTTGAAAAAAGTCGGGATGCCCAAAGAGATCGCGCAGATGGGAGCGGACGCCGCCCTTATCTGGTTGGCTAATACTTTGCACCAGAAGGTTTACAGCAATGACAAGCTTTCTACGAATGGCGGTGGCGCACCACAAATGACCAAACAGGAGCTCCACAACAAGATCATGCAGGAACGCGCTAAAACCGATCCGCGCACCGGCAAGCCAATCTATTCAGATAAAGCGCATCCTCAGCACAAACAACACTTTGCCTACGTTCAATCCTTATATAAGGATCTACACGAAATGGGCACGTCAAGCGAATAGCTTTGAATGCGGGACGGACGAAATACGTGCTGACGACCTCGGATTAATTTCCGAGGTCGTTTAGCTATAGCTTGACAGATAAGCTATAACCGTAGTCTAATTACGGCCGTGGGTAGCCCGAGAGCGGGGTCCACAGTCTAAAGAGTGTCCGGCATAGTCCGGGGAGCGCTTCCAAGACCGACAGCCAAAAGAAGGTTTGTCACTCTCTTGGAGCGTTTTTCGCTATGTCAGATTTAAACGTCACGATTCAACAGCACTGGGTTAACTCGTTCAGCGACACAGTTTTTGAACTTGCCCAGCAAACGAAAGCGCGACTGCGCGAACTCTGCGAATTTGAGCCGATTGTCGGCGCCAATAGATTCCTGGATCGGGTCGGCAGCGTCGACGTTCAGGACATCAATACCAGATCTCCTGAAATCGTGCCGTCTGACCTGCAATGGGACAGACGCCTCGCCACGCCTAACCGCGTGGGCGTTGCGTTCTTCGTAGACCGCAGGGATATCGAGCGCGTTCTGACCGATCCTAAGAGCACATACGCCAAGCGTGCGGCACAAGCTCTGGAACGCGACTTTGACCGCACCTGTATTTCCAGTTTGGCCGCAACCGTCTTTACTGGACAGAACGGCACCACTCCCGTTACCGCCGCCACTGACGGCGTCGCTACGGTGGACGGTACTCCTGGCTTCACTTATGACCTGATGCTGCAGGTAGACCAAAACTTCCAAGCTTACGAGATTGGAACGGAAGTCGGACTGCGTAAATTCTTGCTGATCTCTGAGCAAGAACACGCACAGCTCATGAAAGAAGGCGAGCTGATCAACAAAGACTTCACTGACCGCGCCGTGGTTGATTCCGGCAAGATCAAGCAAGTCATGGACTTCGACGTAGTTCAGTTCGGATCCAAGATGCCTATTCCGATGCTGCCGGTAACGGGTTCCGTCCGTCAGTGCTTCGCCGCCGTTTCCGGTCAAATGAAGGTCGTCATGCCTTCGACCTGGGATATCGAATGGCAGCCGCGTAACGACCGCTGGAAGACTGATCAACTGCTCGCCTCCGGCGAACGCGGCTTTGTCCGTATGCAGGGTCAAGGCATCCAGATCATTAACGCCACTGCGACATAAGCAGCGGAATAACGGCGGACTAATTCAAATTTCAAGCTAACGCAGAGGAAAGACCATGGCTGTACAAAATTACTGGAACAACCTGACCAACAACCCGCCGCAGGCAACGCCGGCAGGACAGGACGCAGAATACTCCAACACTGGTATTCGTCCTCATATCCTAGAGAACAGCGCTTCTGTGGCGGCGGCAGACAGCTCCGGTTCTACTTATCTCCTGTTCAAAAACGTTCCTTGGAACGCCCGGCTTAGAGAGCTGAAGCTTGAGAACGACAACTTAGGCGCCGGCGCTCAGATCCAGATCGGACTGGCTGATTCCCGCACCGGCACTATCATAAGTGCGACCTGTCTGTCAGCCGCGCAAAGCGCCGCTGCCGCTAATGGCAAGAACGCACCGCTTGATGGGCTCGCCGCTCTGACTCACGCTCAGACCTTGCAGGCTCTGTACGAAACTGCACTCGACACGCCGATCCCTCCGCAGGGACCGTACCGGTTTAACTATGACGTTGTGATGACGCTAAGTACTGCCGGCGGTTCCGCAGGCGTTGTCACCGCACGCGGCATACTGACGCCGGCAGGCTAAACCAAGCCTGACGGAACACACTACCCCGAAGAGGATGATCATGCGCAAAATTGTTCTAGCTATCTTGACTTTATTCACTGTCGCACTGCCGGCGGTGGCGCAGGTCAGTGAACCTCTGCAGTTCGAATATAAGTTCCGAGCACCGGCACTCTTCACCAAAACCGCCGTTTTCACGATTGGATCCGGCGGGCAGAAAATGGATAACTACGGCACCATTTTCCGCACGCAAGGAACTGTTAGCTCGGTTACTTCCGGCACGACTACCGTAGGCGTGACGCTTCCGGCTCGCACACTTATCTCGAACGGGCACGGTATTCGGCTGCGCGTTGCGGGACGCTGCGCAGCTAACGCTAACGCCAAGACGATTAACGTCGTATTCGGCTCGGCCACAATTCAAATTCTCAACGCCGTAGCGTCAAACGGCAAGGATTTTTATGCTGACGTGATGATTTACCGTACTGGACTGAATGCTCAGCAAATCTCGGTAGCCGGCTATGCCAACGGCGCGCTTATCGACAACCTGTCTACGGCGACTACGCAAGTAGAGACCGGCACACTTGCCTTGCAAGTGCAAGTCCCAGCCTCAACAGGTGCCGCCGACGTTGTGATCAACGACGTTTCGATTTTCGGTGAATCTGGGTAATGGCGGAGGTCTTTTATGGCCTCGCCTTTAACGTGGGTCGATCTAAGTAATCTCGCGCTTCTGTCCTGCTACCAGAAGCCGATTACTAATATCGAAGATACCGACGACCCTGCTGCCGTCGCCGCCAATCTCCTTTACGACCAAGTACGTCAGGAAGAGATCCGCGACGGTACTTGGAATTTCGCGCGAGCCCGGACAACGATCCCGCTCCTGCCGAACGTCACGCCGCTGACTGATTACATCGGCGCGTATCAGCTGCCGGTGGATTGCCTGAAGCTACACCACATCGGCACTGAATACGACTTGTGGAGTCCGCATTACCACGACGTCGTAGCGCAAAAGATCGTTTACTTCGGGCAGGCTGGCGATAGCTGGAATCTGATGAACGGCGATGAAAGCCCAGATCTCAACGATTTTCCTCCGAACTCGCTTTTTATCGAATACACATCGGACATAACTGACGTGTCTTCGATGGATGCCCTTTTTAAGAAAGTCCTACGCTACGCCCTGGCGAAAGAGTTTTGCATGGCGCTAAGTGGCGACGTGAAGACGCGCCAGCTTATGGAACAGCTCTACATGCAAGCGAAGCGTGAAGCTGCCGCTATCAACCATCAAGAGCGCCCCATGCGCATCGTCGAGCGGGATCCGGTCGCATTGGCACGTCTCATGGATACGGAAATCTGGGACGGTCAGATACCTGTGCCGCCGTCGCTCTGGCCAACAGGAGAGTAAGCCATGGCGGTAAAAAATCTCGCCGCGCTACTCAACTTCGTTGGCGGGGAAATCTCGCCGCAGATTGCTGCGCGTACAGATATCGAACTGCTTAATAAGTCTCTCGCTCGCTGCGAGAATTTCATCTGCCTGCCACAAGGCGGCTCGGCATACAGGCCGGGTACGTATAACGTCGGCATGACCAAGCTAAACAGTTCTGCATTTCTGATACCGTTTCAATTTAGCGCCGCAGACGCGCTCATGATTGTGGCGTCGAATCGGGTTTTCCGGTTCTATCGAAATGACGCCGTCGTGCTAAACACGGCGGTCAGCATTATCCAAATCACGCAAGCAAACCCGGCGCTCGTCTACGCGCCCGGGCACGGTTTCGTTAATGGCACTGAAGTGTATATTTCCGGCGTTGGCGGGATGAACCAGCTTAACGGACGCTTCTTTATTGTCGCCAACGCAGTCAATAAGGCTACGACGATAAGTGCGATCACGAAGGCAAACCCTGGCGTGTTTACCGCCAATGGCCACGGGCTGAGCAATGGTCAATACGTCACCATTAGCGGTGCCGCGGGCATGACTCAGGTAAACGGAAATTGGATAGTACAGAATGCTACTACTAACACGTTTACGGTCGAATCCTTGACTGGCGTTCCTCTCAACACGACGAGTGATCCCACCTATACCGCCAATAGCGCGAGCGTCGACGGAAGTAATTTCACGCTGCAAGATCAGTTCGCCAATAATATCAATTCAACCGCGTACGGCGCCTTCACGAGCGGCGGCACAGTCGCCAGCATCTACGAGCTGGCGACACCATACAACACAGCGGACCTTTCATTTATTCGCACGGCGCAGAGTGCCGACGTAATGTATTTGACCTGCTATAACGAAGTGGTGGGTAATTCCTACAACCCGCGTAAGCTAGTCAGAAATGGTTTCACCAACTGGACGCTCAATACCTACAAACGGAAAAATGATCCGTTCCCGTCCGTAGCGCACACGTCCTTTACGCCGACGAAGATAACGAAAGCGGTTGGCTGTACCGTCACAGTCTCTAGCACTAACGGCTTGTCGGCTGGCGACATTGTTTACGCTTTAAATATTGGCGGGATGATCGAACTCGACGGGCAGTTTTTCCAGGTCGGCGCCGTCACTGCTAAGACGTTCGAGCTACTTGACTCCGATGGGAACCCGGTAGATTCGACAGGATTCACTACATTTACATCCGGCGGCACGTTTACCAGGCATTTACGCGATCCCGCCTGTTGCGGATACTCCGCCGACGGGCGACTTTGCCTAGCTGCCACTGAGCAGAATCCAGAGGGCTTTTGGGGATCGCGAACGCCCAAAGGCATTCTGACCCGTTACGATGATTACACCATCTCCAGTAAATCGAGTTCGACAGATCCCACCCTAGCAATGGCGTTTAGCTTCTCGCCGGTCAACAACACCATTGACATGATTAGAGAAATGGTTCAGTTCTCGGGTATGTTCGCGTTGCTCGGAGCCAGTTCGATCCGACTAGTTTACGGCGCTCAACAAGGGCAGCCGGCAACGCCAATTGCGATCAACGTATTACCGACGATCCAAGGTGCAGCTCGAGTAAAACCGCTAGTCATTAACTGGGATTTGATCTTTGTCGACGTGAACGGACAGCGGTTGCGCGGGCTGCAGTACAACCTTGCCTATCAGACATTTCAGGCGAACGATTACAATCTGTCTTCTCCGCACTTCGGACAGGAATCGCCATTCATAAAATTGGCTTACGTTAAAGGCACGCCGGAAATGGTTTATGTCCTGAGACAAGACGGCATCGTGTTGGCGTTCACGTTCAACAACATCGAGAATATTGCCGGTTGGTCAAGGATTATTCCAGGCGGTGGCGGCCAGGTCTTGGACATCGGCACGATCCGCAAATCAAACGGGACTGATGAACTTTGGATGATCGTTCAGCGGACTTTGAACGGTCAGACGTTTACTACCGTCGAAGTCATGGACGTGCAGCCGATTATCCCGTCTCGAGATTCATTTTTCACCGGCGGCTACAAAATCAATCCGGATACAGCGAAAGCTACCGATGACGCCAACTGGCAAGCTGCCGCGTGGGAAGCGCTCAAAGCTACGACATTCCTCGATTGCTCTCTGACATACGACGGCACCGCCCGCGGCGCTGCGGCTGGAGCAAACATTACTATCACAGGTGACGCCACTACTGCCGGCAATACTGTCACGCTGACGGCGAGCGCTAGCGTGTTCCAAGCCAGCGACGTGGGTTCCCAATTCTGGAAGTACTACACGTCAACCGGCGCCGGCGGAGGCAGATTACAGATTACCGGATATACGTCAGGCACTTCCGTGCAAGCGTATGTCAAAGCGCCGTTCGACAACAATAACGCTATCAACGCTGGTAGCTGGGCATTTGCCGTCAATCAGCTTTTCGGTCTTGATTGGTATAACAATAGCCAGGTGAATATCCAAGCCGACGGCGGCGGACAGCCAGCGCAGACAGTCACCAATGGCAGTATCAACCTGAACATTTACGCTGGCAAGATTCAAGTAGGATTCGGCTATACCGGGCGTATGGTGACGCAGAATATATCTCTTGGACAAGGAACAGATAGCAAACCGAGAAACATAAAGCATATTTACGCTAGGTTCCTGAATACAATTGGCTGTCAGATTGGGCCGGATTCGTACATCTGCCCACAGGTCGTGAACAACAAAGCGAACCAGATTCCAGACCGGCCGCCGGCGCCGTTTACTGGAATGCTAAGACTGCGCCAATTGGATAAGTGGCAGGACAGCATGAAGCGGGCGACGGTTCTCCATACGGATCCAACTCCCTGCACGATACTTGCTCTGGAGTTCGAAGGCTATGTCACCGACCCACCGTAAATACAGCTACCGACCCTTTCAACTATCCGATCTCGACTGGATGGATTTGCTCGAGGCAGAAAAGAAAGTAGTCAGCAATAATGCTGAACTGCTTCGCGGATTCGCCACCAAAGATAACACCCGTAAAAGTTGTTTCGTGGTCATCTACATGGGTAGACCGTTGTTCATTGCTGGCTACTACGACCTTGGCGACGGTGCGGCGCAGATTTTTATTATCCCTGACAAGCGGGTTCTCGAACACCCGAAAGTGTTTATCAGGAACGTGATTAGATGGCGCCTGTGGCTTGAACGCCGTCCATGGTGTAGCCGGATTCAAACGACTTCCGTAGCGAACGAATTGATCGATCGGTGGATGGAAGCTATGGGGTTTGTTTGCGAACGCGAGCTAAACCAGTACAATGGGACGGGTCAAGACTATAAGCTATGGAGCCGAGTTAAGCTAGATGGGATTTGGCGGGCTATTTAACGAAGAGAATGCGTTAACCAACAGCGCCAATCAATTTGGTTTGCTGGCTGGCCAGATGCAGCAAAACGCTGCCAATGAACAGGCGACGGCTCTTGATAATCAAGCTAACGTAGCAATACAGCAGACGGCGCAGAATGTGGCGCTACAACAACGGAATATCGAAAACGCCGCTGGTACTCAGGCAGAACAGTATCTGTCTAGCGGCGTGGAAGACGTAGGCACGCCGATAGCTGTTCAGAATGAAACGAACCAGCTCGGACAGATGCAGATAAATTCCATGCTCCAGCAAGGACAGCTGCAGGCTAGCCTGTTGCGCACGCAAGCCGACTACGCGCAGGATCAAGGGCTTGAAGCCATGCTTGGCGCTAGAGGTAGCGCTGACATAAACACGCTACAGAATGAAGTTAACCAAACCCAAACCAAAGACCAGTTTATGAACAGCCTGATCGGCGGCATTGTTCCCGGCATCGTGCAAGGCGGTTTCAGCATACTTAAAGGCTTGATCTAATGGCAAAAATCACACCGTTTCAGGCTGACCTAGCTAACCGCCTTGTCGGAACTCCCGGCATAAATCCGGCTGCAGGAAAAGCAGCCTCGGAGCTGGCAGGCAAGACCGAACAACTCGAGGGAGCTGTTAACAGCCTCGCCAATCAGCAGGCAGGTTTTGAAGGCAGCTTGATGGGTTCGACTATTGGCGAAGTGGCGCGCGGGGCTGGCGAACTTTTCGCACAGCACGAAGCCAAAGTCAGGACGCAGCAACAGGCTTTAAACAAAGCGCATGTCGCTATCGCAGCGTACAAAGCCGCCGACGCGATGGACGATCAGCTAAACCAGGCGCAACAGCAACACGTCAATGACCCTGAGAACATTCCTTCCTCAGTGGAGGATTACATCCAGCAGCAAAAGCAGCCCTACCTCGATCAGTTCACGGATCCTCTTTTGCGGGCGCAGGCGGAAGAACACTACGAAGAACACGCGAACGTAATCAGAAACAAAGCGCGTGCAACTTCTCTCGACAAACAGACAAAGCAGCTCGAGGCGATTCCCGCACAGGTGACGACCAAAGGGCTCCAGGCGATAGCCAACGCTCCTGACGGCAGCCCTACAACCGTCATGAATGAATGGCAGACAAACATGCACAATGGCACTCTTGCCATTGGACGGCTTGCACCACAGCTCGGCAACAACTACACAAACGCGGCGCTCGACAATCATGATCGGCAATTGGCGAAAGGCGCTTACACAAAGATGGCGAGCGACCGCCCAGACGATCCCGTGCCTTCCATGCAGCAGATCGCCCAGACTCGCATCCTTCTGAAAGGGAATCTGTCGATCAATGAATCTCTCACGCCTGAAGATAAGAAAGAGATTCATGCGAGCCTTGATGCCGCTGAAAGTAGCGATGCAAGGAGACTACAGCAGAACCTCAAGATTGAGACTGCTAGTTTTATGTCGGCTTCAATAAGGAAAGCCGCCGATCTTGATGTACGCCGTGACGATCCGGAAGTACAGCAAAAACAGATCCAAGCATCGATTAAAGGCTTGGATGCCTTGAATGTAGATAAAGAATCTATCTTGAAAGACGCGCAGAATTTTCCGGCGGAAGTCACGGCGGCCAGACTTCAAGCCAACGAGACGCAGGCGCGCGAACTTCGTAGCCTTATCGATCTGGCTCAACGGCACATCGACTATAAGAAAGCGGTTGATCGGCAAGACGCGGCGGAAGCCCGCCGGATACAAGCCGAAATACAGAGAAACGAGAATGAAGCGAAGCGGGAAGCAAAAGCCCAGCTTAACGCTGAAGCTACTGACGCCGTCGCTGATCTTCGAGAGCGTCGCGACAATATCCGCACGTTAATGACGGAAGATCCTATCGGTAACCACGATCAGATCGTTCAAGGATTGGCGGAAGCTCACCAGAAAGCGTACCTGATAAACAAAGCGTACCCGGCAAAGTCCTCAGAACTTACCTCTACTATCAACCTGCTTGACGCAGCGGCTATGCAGTACGCGAAGAACTTTAAGCGCGACTGGTACGACATCGGCGGCCAGCTTCAGGACTACGGCACGTATTTTTCCAGCGGGCTCAAAGATAGCGCTGTGAGCGTGCAACGTAAGACGCAATTTGTCAATGACGTAAGAGGTTTGGCGCAGCAAATGGACGATGCCAGTAAGATGGAGAAAACCGGAGCGGCAATCAATCTCACGCCACGCGCACAGGAGATGGCCAGCAAGTGGTTTGACTCCTGGCAAAAGACTAACCCGAACGCGACCGCTGCCGTTAAGCTTCAATCGCAGCTGACGATCCAGCAATACGCGGCAAAACAATTCCCGCCGCCTCCATCTGCAAAGCAGCTTGAAAATGCTGGACAGCCGCATACTTTGCGGACAACGAAAGCGCCAAGCACGAAAGGTTTTGTTTCGCCTCCTAAAGTAGCGCAGGACTCGAATAATGGCGAATGATCAGCAAACAGCAACGATTCCGCCGGAACTGCAGGGCGCACTTCAACAGGTGCAACAGGCTAATGCAGGCAGTTCAAGGACGCCATTAGCGACAGTTCCCGATGGGCTGCCCGACGAATTATCTCAGCAGCTTAAAGGCGTTGCTGAGCAGGAACCGCCAAGAGTTTCACCGACCGGACAGACGATTGAGCCTCAGCCCGGATGGCAGAATACGTGGAAAGGAATTACCGGCAATCTGGTAGGTGGCTCCTATGGCGCCGTCAAAGAGGCGGCTGCCGGTCTTGCCATTGGCGGCGGACTCTCTGACTTTGAGCAGCAGAAAAAACAAGTCGAAGATGACATTTATCTTCGCGCGCAGGCTGATGCGGAGGACTACGCAAACGGTCCGGGGCATAACCTGCTTACCGATATTATCGGCGGTGGCGTCCACGTTCTGCCCATGGCGGGAATCGGTTTAGGTGCAACGGCTTTAGGCACTCTTGCTACAGCTCCATTCCTTGGACCGGCAGCGCCATTTGCCGGGCTTGGCTTCGGTGCTCTGACAATGGGCACGCTGGCAACAGGTCAGGGGATATACCGGCACATGAAACAGGGCTGGAGCAAAGACCACGCGCTAGCAGGCGGTTTGTTTTCCGGTGCAGTGGCAGCCGCAATGCAATTCGTAGGTATGGGAGCCAGCGAGAAAGCGGGAGCCGACACATTAGCGACTCTGGCATCGTCGCCAACTTTTCGGCAGGCAGTCACGGAAGTGACCGGGCATATCGCTAAATCCATAGGCGTGAACGTCGGACTTGCCGGTGTGACTTCAGTAGCTGACGGAGCAGTAGATTATCTGCTAGCGGCTAAGCCTAAGACAATGCAGCAGGCGCTTTCGGCAGTTGCGCAAGAGTTTTATCAAAGTTCCGTTGCCGGTGTACTTCCGGCAGCCATCATCGGCGGTGGCGCGGCGGCGCTCGGCATCCGTGCGCGCATGAGTGCGACCGAACAGCATATCGAAGTTCTACGAAAAGCACTCGATCATGCGACACAGCTTAAAACGAAAGCGGAGCAGCCGACGCTCGAAGGGCACGTCGAAGAATCTGTCAGCGCAGACGATTTAGAAGCTCAACGAAAGAACCTCGAAGCTGGCATTAGGCGCAGCACGATTATTCGTGCGGGCTTGGCGATTAAAACGGCACCGAATGCTGGCGCCAAGGTTTTAGATATCCTTGCGAATGGCGGCACTCCTGACGAAGCCGCAGAAGCTCTGATTGACAGTGAACCCGTCGATAAGCCTACGGGAGAAAAGGACCGGATACGTAGCTTCAATATCTACAAAGACACCGCCGGGCTGAACCTCGACGGCTTACTTCGATACGTCTTTCAACACGTTCCGCCGGCGGAGCAGGAAGCGCTAGTAAGAGCGCTCAGCATTGATCAAGCATCCAACGAAGCTGAAGTGAACCGGATGCTCTACCAGCAGCTTGCCGACACGCTTTTGAAAGAGGCTACGGGCCTTGATGATGCGGGCTTGACAAAGCTGATGCATGATGCCGCCACCACGAAAATAAAAGGCAAGTGGTCCGACGGAAGAACGATTCAAGCGCCGGACGAGTACGGTGTCATGCACGTTATGTCAGTGGACGAGGCAATCTCTTACCTGCTATGGGCTGAAAACTCCGATGCTCAAGCGGCGCTGTACGCACCGGACGGTAACAACTTTCCGCGCGACTATGAGATCACTTTAACCGAGGCCATTAAAGCGCTTCCTGAAGGTCAAAAGTATCTCGACGCACTTGAAGGTTTCCGGAAGTTTTACCTTCAGATGGGAAAGACGCTGAAAGAAGTCCACGACCGCGCGACCGGCGATGATCTCGAACTCCAAATAAATCACGGCGGAACGATTAGGCGTGTCGGCACAGTTCAAGCCGACATGACAGAAATTGAGTCGAGGCTTCCCGGTCAGGAGTACGTCGCAAACAATGGCGAGAGAGTCGAATCCACGCATAACGCTACTATTGAACGAGGCGCATTGACTACAGCTATAGCCAAGCGTGGTGCTTTCGCTAACGCGCATTCCCATGCGGTGGCGACAGCTAACTACGAAGCCAATGTCGAGAGAGCTGGATTCTGGAATCAGTTCGTAAATGATCCTGACGTCGTTCAGGGGATCACCGGCAAGTGGAATAAAGGACTTCTTGAAAGAATCCGTGATCGTTACCGGGATCAAGTTCATGGCGTCCCAGCGGCGCAACAGGGTAGCATCGCTGAGATCGACAACATAATTCGCGCCAACCGCGTAAGCGTCTTAGGCAGCAACCCTATCTATACATTGCAGCACTGGTTTACGCTGATTAACTTCTTTCTTGCACGAGACAATGAAGGCGTGCAGATTCCGTTTAACGAGCTGTCTGACGGCTTTCAGCATTTCTTTCTAAACAAAATAGAAGCGGTCAACGAGATTCAATCCTGGGATGAAGTAAAAGCTCGATACGCAGACGTTAATACCGTTGGCGGCATCGCTTCAGGCGAGCGAACGCCAGAAGAAGTGAACTACGAAAAGAACGCTTTGCAATGGTTCCAGAAAGGCGACATGCCCGCGCTTGAAGCAGGAACGTACGCGGTCTATCACGTCATCCTTAATCGCACGGGTGACGCTGTCTTGGCAAAGCAGACAGCGATCCAGGCGTTCAAAGACTGCCTGGCCTCCGGTTCTTCGCAGCAGTGGACAGACTTGACGACAAACAAAATCACTAAGCTGTTTACTGCTTTCGAGCAGCCGACGATTAGGCTGCGGCAGCACTCATTTGAAGCCAAGCTAACCGCCAACAATTTCCCGACGGCTAAGCATTTCCAAGACCAATTGCGTGCGGAACTCGTCGCACGTACGGCGTCGACCGTATTCCTGGCGCCGAAACTCGCCGTCGCTGTGGCTGACGCTGCGATACTGCATAATCCCAGTACATTGTTCAACACTATGCTACGCATGGGGACGACGCTAACCTTTGGCAATATGCTGCCCGGCGCGAGCACGATAGGTGAGTCAGTTGTGGCGGCGGCTTCCGGCGGACGCTATGACCCTGACGTTTCCACGCCAGTAAGTCGGGTTGTGATCGGCGCGGCGAAAGCCGCAGGAATGGCGTCAGCGATGGCGACCGGGCACACGCCGCTGTCATTTCATCACATCTTGCAAACCGTCATCGGCGTTTACCAGGCGCAGGCGTTGATCGGCAAAGGTAAACCAGTCGCGCCGATGATCTGGCTCGACAAAATTTTTGGAGGAAAATAACGTGACCGTACCGAATACCAACTATATGAATAGCTATACCGGCGATGGCGTTACGACGCAGTTTAGCTATACGTGGAATATCACCGAATCTCAGATGTTGGCGGTCTATGTCAACAACGTTTTGCAGGTGCAAGGAACTGACTATTCATATACAACGAATATCAATACTAGCCAGGTCGGCGGCAATATTACCTTCAGCTCGGTTTATAACGGCGTGAGCCACGTTGCGGGTCCGCCGGCAAACGGTGCGAATATTCAGATCATCCGCCAGTCAAACCAACTCCAGTCGAACAACCTGAACAACAATCAGGCCATGCCGCCGTCAACAGTGATGGCGATGATCGATAAGCTGACCATGTTGGTTCAAGACGCGCTACGCTACTATCTGTCGCCAGCTACTACGTTTGCTGCGGGGACGCTCTATACGTTGCCTCATAAGCTAGGGTACGTTCCCACTCGTCTGCAATATCTTCTTATATGCACCGTAGCAGAAGCTGGCTACTCTGTTGGGGACACGATTGACATAACGCCTCAGTTTAATGCGCTTGGCGCGGCTCAAGTCGATATGACAAATATATACGTTAGGACTCTAAGCGCGCTTGGCGCTATAAACGTTCCGCACAAAACTACGTTCGCTTCAACCGCGCTGACACTTCCTGCTAATTGGCAATTACAAGTTGCCGCTGATGTGACGTAGCTTGACCGTCGTTAAGCTATAGCGTAAAGTTTAAGCTTTGAAAGCTATAGCTAAACTAGGAGTCGTCACCATGATCGGAATTAATATCGAAGCACTCGCCAAATCTGAGATCGCGAAGGTCGAAGCCAAACTGAAAGCCATTGACGCCGATCATGACGGACTGTCCGACCTGGCAGAAGCGGAGAAGCTTGTCAGCGAAGCTGTTGCCGACCTGAAGGTTCTTGAAGCGAAAGTGTCGCCGGCAGAGATGGCGGCTGCGCTTAACGTACTCTTTCCCGGCAAGTTCAATGCCGCCGAAATTGCCTCTGCTGAAGCTGCGGTCGGAAAGATCCTCAGCGCTATTAGCCATGCGGCGGGCATGGCGAAGGCTGCGCAAGCGGTGCTCTAAACGGAGTCTCAATGTGTCAGACGAGCGACAGGAGATAGAAACCAATGGAAGCGTTACTTCCGGTAGCGATTCAGTATGTTCTTGCGGGAACTCTCGTTTTGTCGCTCTCTGCGCTGTTTTTTGGAAGACCGTCCGAACCGACTTCGAACACCTCCCACAGTCTGATCGATCCGCCGCGATAAAGATCCTCGCCAACTGGATTGGTGTGATCTGCCTGGCGTTCGTAGTCTGTTCCTTTATCTATCCCGACCGGGTGAATACGGCAATTGCTTCGCTCGGTTCACTGGCAACAATCATTGCGCTAATCGTGCAGCACAAAGCAGGCAAGAAAGATGGCTAATCAAGTTCTCACGGAAAAGAAGGCTAAGCAAATATCTGAGTGTGGTCTCAAGCTACTCAAAGAGTACGAAGGACTGCGCCTTGAAGCCTACAAAGATTCTGTCGGCGTCCTGACGATTGGCTATGGGCATGCAATTAAGCCCGGCGAGTCTTTTCCTGACTGGAAGATTACGACCGAAGAGGCGGAAGAACTGCTTCTGAAAGACGTAGCTTGGGCCGTCGCTGTGGTCAACGCTACGCCGAATGCCGACAAGCTGAACGCCAATCAATTCGACGCGCTAGTTTTGCTCGTCTTCAACATTGGCGCTGAAGCCTACAAGGAATCAACTATCCGCCGGTACGTTGCCAGTCAGCGCTACGAATGTGTGCCCGATCAGTTCATGCGCTGGGTCAGAGGCAAAGTTAATGGCGTGATGGTAAAGCTTCCCGGCTTAGTAAACCGTCGCAAAAATGAGGTTGTTCTATGGAAATCAAAAGCCTGATCTTGGCTATAGCTGTTTGGTGCACGTACTCAACTGTTGATAGTGTCGCTCAAAACAACATCGACAGTAAGCCCGTCAAACCAGCACATAAGCTTCACCCTGTCGCTGCGATCAAGAAGGTCGCCGGCGGCGCGAAGTTTGCCGTTCAGCATCCCGTCAAGGCTTGTCAGAAAAGCTGCGAAGGCGCCTATAACTTCAGCCAAAAGCCGAAAGTGCAACACGCCGCAGCCTTCGCTAGCACCGTCGGAGCCTTTTCAGGCGCCGTTTATTTTGTAAAAGGTATCACCATTCCGAAAGTCGGCTGGTAGGAGGTTCGTTATGTCATTACCCGGGATGCCGAAGTGCTATAGCCAAGCTATAACTAACGTGGCTACTACGGTGAATATCCGTCTCTGTCGCGCGTTAGTCATCCAGGTCGACAGCGGACAAGACATCTACGTCACCTTCGACGGAACCACGCCGACAGTGAACGGCGCAAACTGCCTCAAGATTCCTGCCGGAACTCAGTGGCAGAGTCCGCAAAACATCAATATGGGTATCGACTCGTTTAAATACATCGGATCCGCTGCGACGGGCCACCTGTCCGTTTTCGCGGCTTAAAGAGGAAAAATCATGAAAAAATTCATAGCCCTTCTAGCGGCACTGCTCACGTTCTGCAGTGCCGCATACGCGCAGCAATACAACGTCCTGCCGACCGGGACACAGGTAAACGTTATCCCGATTGACGCTACTTCAGGGCTGCCGGCAAATATCGGATCTCGAGTCACGACCACAGCATTCCAACCGACTGGATATACGGCGGCGCCTTCGCAGCCAGACGCTTCTATGGTTGTCGGATCTGATGGCCGGATCTATTTGCCGGTCTATAGCGGCACGGTATACGCCATAGCCGCCATGAGTACCGGCGGTCAGTTCTCTGTCTACACATTGCCCACAAACAACGCTGTTGGTCAGCTCACGCTTGGCTCTGACGGGAATGTCTACGGTACCTATGCAGGTCTTAATAAAATATTCCAGTTGACGACAGCTGGCGTTTTTACTGAGTTCACTTTGAACGTAGGCACGACGTGCTACGGCATCATTTCGAACTCCGCTGACAGCAACCTTTACGTAGCGAGCGCTACCGGCGTAGTGATGCAAGTGAACACGTCCGGGTCCGTTCTCGCTACTGTGAACATGACTGGCACCTACAACAATGGACAGCTTGCGCTTGACTCACAGGGGCAAGTTTGGGGCGGTGAATCTGGCAAGTTGTTTACGGTTACGACCGCGCCTGCAATCACTGAGTATTCGATAACCGGAACGCCGACAGCTATCTGTGCAGATCCCACCACTACCACTGTGTGGGCTATGGATGCTGCAGCCGGGACTATTTTTAACGTCGACGCGCAAACGGGAACGGTCTTATCCAGCGTACCGTTCGTGACGACGCCCGCCACTGGCGTAACAAATTGGGGCAACCTCACGGTGTTTGGCGGCAATTTGTACGCCACTGAAGGATCGATCAACCAGCTTGTCTCGATCAATACTTCCACGCTGGATCAAACTCAGTACGCACTTCCGCAGATTAAGAACCTGACCGGAATGCTAGTCGGATCAGACGGTCTTCTTTACGCCTGCTCAGCGTCGACTGGATTCCTTTATCGTCTGGAATTTTCCGGCGCTCTACAAGTAGTAACGGCTGACGTGGTATCAGGCGCGGTGCCGATGCAAGCAGCCGCCGTCACTAACAGCAATGGCGCTATTCTCAAAGTCGGCGGCACACCTACCGCTATCGTCAGCATAACTGGCAGCTTCACAGCAACCGTAAACTTTGAAGCTTCATTTGACAATTCCAACTGGGTAGCAATCGCGGGAGCCAAAGTAGGCACTGGTGGAATCAGCACGACCGCCGCCGGCGCCGGCGACTGGGTTATTCCGATTCAGGGCTATCAGTTCTTACGTGCTCGGATCAGCGGGCGCACTGCTGGCAGTGTCACCGTCAACGGCTACACATCGACCTCTCTTTCGGTGCCTCTGCCTGGCAGTACCAACGTGATCGGTTCGGTGACTCAATCCGGTACTTGGAACGTCGGACTTAGCGCGGGTAGTAACGTAATTGGCGCCGTCACTCAATCTGGTACCTGGAACATTGGCAGCATAAGTACTCTGCCTTCGATTCCCACAGGGTCGAATGTCATTGGTGGTGTCACTCAATCTGGTACTTGGAATATCGGCAGCATAACGACGCTGCCCGCATTGGCGACAGGCAGTAACGTAATCGGCGGCGTCACTCAATCCGGTACCTGGAATATTGGTAGCATAACTACTCTACCTTCCATTCCTACCGGATCGAATACTATCGGCGCCGTTACCCAGTCCGGTACTTGGACGGTACAGCCGGGTAACACGGCGAACACCACGCCATGGGTTGTGAACGACACGACCGCAAATCTTTCTCAGGCTTCGACTACGAGCGGCCAGAAAGGCAATTTGATAATGGGTGCTGCAAGCACCACTAACCCGACGTTGACGAACGGGCTCACGTATCCGATCAGCCTTACGCAGAACGGAGCTATAAGGGTAGACGCTTCGCTAACATCAAGCACGCTGCCAGTCAGTCTGAGCGGTACAAATAATTTCCAACTTCTCGGCATAGCCAAAGGAACGACTTCGGCGCTGAATGCCACCGTGACCAGCCTCGACGCCAACCATAACGGGCTTGACGTAAACGTGGCGAATGGCGCGACTGTCAACGTGCTTGGCGGGAATAACACAGCGCCGCTGTTCGTCAACCCGACGATCAATGCCTTCAACACTCCAAGCCAGAGCACGTACATCGCTACGGCTCAGTCCATTTGCGCAGGAAACGATGGAAACATTTGGGGCCTCGAACCGGGCGCGAACAAAGTTTTCAAAATGACGACAAGCGGGAACTTCACCGAGTACACGATCCCGACTGCCAACTCACAGCCCACCTGTTTGATCCAGGGCAGCGACGGCAATATGTACGGCACTGAATCCGCCACTACAGCGAACAAGGTCTTTAAGCTCACGACTACCGGAACGTTCACCGAATTTGCAGTAACGACGGCCTCGGCAAAGCCGTTCGCGATCTGCCAAGGTACGGACGGAAACATTTACGGTGTCGAGTCGAACACAAACAAAGTGTTCAAGATGACTACTTCGGGGACGTTCACTGAGTTCTCCACCGGCGTAACGAGCTTTGTCCCTGCCGATATTTGCCAAGGTGCTGACGGACTACTTTACGTAGCTGGAAACGGCGGCACTAACCAGATGTTTTCCATGACTACGGGCGGAACGTTCACGCAGCTGGGAGCCGGCGGAAGCAACTACGTTTGCCATGGCGCTGATAATTGCATTTACTTCTCTGGCGGATCTCAGGCTGGAGTCATTTACCGCTATGACGGGCACGCTGTTACTTCGTTTGACTCAACAGCCTTTTCTCTGACCCCAACAAAAATGGCTGTAGCGTCGGACGGCAACTTCTACGGCGGCGTCAGCGCGGGAGGGATAGGCCGAGGCGGGGTTGGCGGCCAGCTAATTCAAGTCACTCCAGAAGGCGTGACGTCGCTTTTCCCTTCCACTTCGTTTGACGGCGCAATCGTCAGTACTTGTGAAGGAACCGACGGTTTTCTTTATGCGCTTAGCGAAGACACTGTTGGGTCAGTCTATAAGGTCTTTCAAATTAAGCAGGCACAAGCCTTCGTAAATTTAGCGCAGGGCGGCCGTGTCCTTTCCCAAACAAACGCAGTACCCGTCAAACTAGCAGCGCAGGACAAATCGACTTACGTAGCGACAACTACAGCTACGTGGGCAGTGGCTTCCGCGGGTACTGACGTTGTCGTACTTCAAGGGGCTCTTTTCCGTACTGTAAAAGTTCTCCGCATCCGAGTTTGGGGGAACCAGAGCACGGCGGCTGCAACTGCTTTCTCTATAGTGAAGCGCACTACCGCAAACAGCGGTGGCACCTCCACTAGCGTACTGCCGCTGTCCATGGACGACGCCAACCCTGCAGCAAATTCAGTGTTTACGCAGTACACAGTAAACCCGACTACGCTTGGGACTGCAGCAGCGAGCATAAGCGCGAGAGTCGTTACCTCAAACACCCTTCCTACCGGACCTTATGCCATTTACGAAGCGCCTGTAGGGGGGCAGCCGATTACTTTAAGGTCGCCTGCAGCAGGCACAGCGGAATACTTGGCGATCAACTGCAACGGTAACCCGCCAACAAACCTAGTTGTAGAAATCACTTGGACTGAGGAATAGCCTCAACCTGATTCCTAATACTCTTCATAACATCCGGGTACTGCCAAAACTCAGTAGCCGGCTGTTGCTTTGGCAGCGGTGACCGCATGGCGATCCAGCCGGCAACCAGAGTAAGTAGAATGGCGATTATTGTGTCTCGGCTCACTTTTTCTCCCTCAGGTCTTAACGCGGCCAGTCTGGATCGCATTTGTCGCACAAAATATCAGCACGGTGGAAGCACTCTGTGCACCGGCAGGCATCACACGGGCCGCCGTTATTCGCACATTGCGGTTTCTTGCATTTGCCGCACTTGTCGCAGAATTGGGACTCGCTGTAATGCACACCGTTGGGGCAGTCGTGCACGATGCAGACCTTTTCGTTGTCGCATTGGCCACACCGGGGATGGTCATAACGCGCGTCGAGTTGCGCCTGCAATTCTTTGACGCGCTCTCTCAAAGCATTCACAGCCGGCCAATTGGTCGCGTCCACTACGGCACGGTTAAACAGCGTCATAAGCGGTTCCTGTGTCATCTGTTACTTCTCCTTGATTACGATTACTTCCAGCAACTTGATCGGATCGCCCGTCTCTACCTCGTCGCGATTCCATTCGCCCGCATCCTCGTCTCTAACGAGTTTCTTCGCGTGTTTCAGGTTTTCGGCATAAAACACTTCCGAGCAGCCGGTCGCGTCAATGTGCCAGATAGCTCTAAATTTGGGCATATTTTCACCGTCTCATAATGCTGATTACGTATTAAGCTAGCTGCCCCAGCGGAACGCCAGCAAGATCGAGCGCCTTGGCGTAGCCAATGCAGATCGATTGCCAAACGTCCGGACCTTCTACCATTCGCCCCGTCTTCGGGTTCTTTACTTTGTCGAACTCTTCCAGCCAGGGCCAGCGCTGCAGGCAGAAAGCCTTTTGATCTTTCTTGCAGAGGTTCCGGCGCTTGTCTCGATTGGGTTCCTCGTAGTGGTGAGGTAATCCGATCCGGCGCTGCCACCACGTTGATTCAATCAGTTCAATAGGAACACCGCACACGTCGACGATCACATAAGGCGCGCCGGTATGCCAGCCGAAATTAAACTGACTCTTCCCGCCTTGTCCTGCCCAGCCGCCGACTCTTTCGAATGCGCACAACTCAGGATGCGTGATCCAGCACCACAGATAGAGTTCGCGCCAATAGCTCGGCGTCGTGAACGACAAGACTTTAATCAGTTCGAGATCGTCGAACTGTGAAGCGCTGCCAGACTCGGCGGGATCGATCGCGAAAATTCTAGCCATATCTCTCCCCTGACCATGCTTCAAAACCAATCGGCAACCCGCCTGACCACGGCGGCTGTGTCGTATTTACCAACAAAGTAAGTTGATCTCTAGCCCATTCCTCTTTGGCTTTCGGAACTTCCATCGTCCACTCGTCGTAGCATTGGTGCACAACGGCGCCAATGTTTTCGTTGGCTTGGCACATATACCAAGAGGAAATGTCGTAGTTTAATCCTTCAGCTATGTTTTGAATCGTCACGCACTTCGACACTTTCTTGCGGAGCCCGCGCGCCAGGTAAGACCAATAGACTTCTGTATCCTCGTCGTCATCATCCTGCTCGGCATCGTTCAAAACGGCTTTGTACTTTGACCGACGTGACATGCGAAGGTCATGATAGAAAAGTTGTCTGCCGGATGGCAGCGTCAGGATTCGCAGGTTCCCTTTCTTCTCAATAAAGATTGGACCGGCTTGACCGCCATTTATAAACGCCTGCCACAGTTGCGCCCAGTAAGCTACGATCTGCGGGAAGTCTCTACGGAAACGCTGCTTAACGATGTCAGCCGCTATCCCTTGGCGTTCAGTCAGTGGCTTCAAAGGAAGCTTAGCTAGGTAGTTTTCAAAGTACAGTTTCCGCCCGCTCTCAATTTCGTGCATAGTGGCATTAGGCAAAATGAAGTCCGCGAGTCCGTCCATCGGAACGTTGTATTGCTCGGCACCACGCTGAAACGCGCCAATACCGCCAGCGAATCCCATAGACAAAACGGTAGCTTTGCAAGCTGTGCGCTCGATCAGGTCTGCTTTCGTAATCGTCTTGCCCCACAGTGCAGGACCGTAGGCACAGTACGGATCGCCCGACCGAAACAGATCAAGGAATGTTTGATCGTCTGCGGCATAGCCAACGCATCGAGCCTCAATCTGGGACAGATCGCCACCTACCAAGACGCTTCCAGGACTGGCTTTGATCATTCCTCTGAGTCCGTGCTTCAGACCGACACCGGCATCAGCGCACACGCTGATCAGAAGCTCAGGCACTTCATGGATTAAGTTAGCCCAGTAGTCTGCCTTCGTTGTTCGTGGCAGATTCAATAGTTGGACTCCACGACCTTTGACCCTGCCGGTCACCGCGCCGTAGTGATCGAACTCCTGGTAAAGTCTTCCGTTTACGTGGCGCCGTTTCATCTGATCGTATTTGGCAACAGATGAAAGCCCGGCTTCCTGTCTAAGCTCCAGCACCTGGCGCACGGCGGGCGGGAGGTCAAGGCTTAGCGTGCGGCGTACAGTGTCGGCGGTGCAGTCAACCATTTCCACGCCCTGCAGTTCGCACCACTCTTTGATTTTCTTAGGATTGGTGGCGGCTGGCACGAAGCCGTTTGTAAGCTGCGCCATACGGTGGTCGGCTTCAATGCTGAGCTGTTCTTTCAAATAGACCGCATTTTCTATAGCCCGAACGTCAATTGGAACACCGCGCATATTGATCTCTACGTCCAACTCCCACAGCTTTTGAACGGCTGGCGGAAGATCAGGCAACTTAAAATCAATATCGGCTGTGACAAGTACATCCGTTTCGCAGTACGAGTACAGACGGGCAAACTCTTCCGGCTTTTGCACAGGAGTCCATTTGCCGGTCGCCAATTCTTTCATGACGCCTTTGCCGACAAGGTCTTTCAACAGTGAACACTGCAGAGCCTTGGCTGCCTCGTCAAGTCCGCGCGGATACCCGTAATATCCAGCCTTAGCCATGGTATCGATCACACGGCTCGGCGGAATCTCGATCCCGAGAACGTTCTTGATGATCGCCAATTCAAAGAGAGCATTATGGAAGACAAAAATGACAGCCGGATCCGCGAGCATTTCCAGAATGAATGCGCGCATGGCGGCCTCTTCGCCGTACTTAAACGTTTTTGTGTAAGCGAAGCCTTTCCGCCAGCGGAACACAAAGCAGTTAATCCGCGTGGTCGGATCTACCGAGTATCGGTAAGGGCCGACTTTCTCCAGGTCGGCTTCGCTTGAAGTTTCGCAGTCTCCGTGGACTCTCACTGCAACACGCTTTTTCCTTTCGGAATCAAGATCCGGTGTTTCTTGCGCGTGTGAAACTCGCAGCGAACCAGGAAGTACTCAGCCAACGTTCGCGCCGATCCTTCCTGGCTGGTAGCAATGGTGGCGATCACCTTATGGTCACAGCGCCGGCACTGAGCCGTCAGGCTAATCAAGGTATCTTCGTACTGCTTGCCGTGTTTCGTCTTATAAGACTTCGAAGCCATCGGCTGCATGTTCTTGTAGTTGTCTTTGACGAGCGAATAGAGGACGTTACAGGCTTCAAGAAACCCAGCTACTTCCGGTCCTGTCAGATACTTCTTTAAGCTTTCTGGTGTCTCGCCCATAACGTCCTCTCATTCGTCCTATGTCAATGGCGTGCCGACGGTTTGCGGAGTTTCAATCGTGCTCAGCGTTAAGTGTGCGCCTTGAGTCCGTCTGAAATTGTCCAAGTAACGGCGTAACGCTTCGCGTATTAAGTCTGATCGCGTCCGGTGTTCGCACTGAGCAATGTAATCAACTTGTTCGAGCATCGCCGGCGGTAACGCGATCAAAATTTTCTTAGGCATTTCGGATAGCTCCTTTATAAGCTAGTTAACTGACACCATATACGGTATCACGTTTATAGCTTATACGTTGCGCATATCGGGGAAGAAAATTGTTTTCAGCATGAGCCCGAACAGTTCGCCAATAGCTAATCCGGCTGCCAGCGGTGTAAGCAACAGAATCAATTGAAAAGTCTCAAGCATGGATCGCCTCCCGGCAGTGGTGGGGTCGGCTGCCGCCTTATTCGAAACACCTGGGAGGGAGTCGAAGATCGGCGGCAGCCTAGTTCTTAGATCGCGATCTTCCAGGGATCAGGCTGTCCTGCAGGTGGCGGCGCCAGATCCGACGGCGGCGCGAAACTGCCAAAGACAGCATCGGGCGAAGCCTCCGGTACCAGGCGCGGCCCTTGGCGAACCAGCAGGACTTGATCGAACGACAACAACACTTTCTTGTGTATGTTGCCCTCCCAGTAGCAGTGTCCGAACACGCGCACGGTGCAGCCGTCCCAAATTTCGCTAGGATGGCACGGGATCAAAACGCGCTGAGAAGCGTCAAGCAAAGTCTCGCCTCTTGCTACGCGCTTCACGTTCTCTTCTTGAACGCGCTGAGCGTCAGCCGAGTTTGCCGGGTCAGTGAAGCGGACGACTTTCGGTGCCGCCTCAGCCACCTTACGATCGTACTCAGCGCGAACGGTCGGGTTAGTCAGGTCCGCGCCTTCCATCTTTAATGACTTCAGCGACAAGGTCTTGCTCATGCTGAGCACGTACTTACCATGAGCGTAGCCATAGAGACTCGGGTTCCTGCCTGGCATTTCTTCCAGCTTACGCAAGATGCCGGTAGGTCCAAAGACAAAGCTTTGCCAGAGATTCGGGTTAGGCGCGTTAGCTTGCGCTACGCGGCTTACTGCGTCGATGATCGAATTGTTGGCAGTGAAAGCGTCAACCAGAGGGTCAAGCGACAATTCCAACGTATAGGCTTTGCTGCCTGCGCGTTGTCCGTCCTTAGCTTGTCCGGGATGCAGAAGCGAGAAGTTGAGCAAGCCTTCAGCGGTTATGAAATCAGATTTTACTTTTGTGGCCATGGTCTATCCTTTGTTGTTTGTTGTTTTAAAACGGGTCGCCAGTAGCATCCCAGTGGTGAGGGGTACGCTATGCAACCGCCGTGGCTGCATCTTTCTTCTTTCGGGTACGCTTGGGTTTTGGCTCGTCCGACTTTGGGGCTTCCGGCTGTGCCTCCGCAGGCGTCGCCAAAGACTCGAACGGGCTGGCGGCAGATCCCGGCTTCAGTTTCTTTCCGGTACTGGGTCGGACGGTCGCCGGGAAGTCGACAGTTATGTTTTTCGCCTTCCAGACTTTCTCGAGTTGAGCAGGGCTGATTGTCGAGACTTTCGTAATGACGTATTCGTTTTCTTCGAGTCCGGCGACAGCGCAGACTAACTTAGTTTGATCTTCGTCCTGCCAGGCTCGATTACCTTCGCCATCTTCCAAGTGAAATTCTGGAACTCCGGTCGGATCGAGTTTCAAGATCTCGACGGCGTCATTCTCTGCTGCCGTCAGCACGTCAATAATGTGTTTCTTCATGCTGAGTAGCTTAGACAGCCGTATACCGCGCGGTTGTTCTATCTGACCTTCAAGCAAGCCGGACCAGATGCCGGCGCTTTGCTCGTTTATCCAGGCGGATCGGGCTTGGCAGGTCGACCGGATCGGACACCAGTAATCCATGCAGTGATCGCCTGGGATCTTGTCGTAAGGATTAGCTATAGCACGGTCAATGGCTGCCTTGTAGATGGCTTCGTAAGCTGGCAGGTCGACCGCCGGCAGCGACCATTTACGAACGTGGATCTCGCCGTCACTGTCCGATTGAACGATGACAAAATGCCAGTCCTTTAGCGTAGCGCGGACCATCGGATCTAGCTTGTTGTAGCGTGACACCGCGTAAAAAATCAGCTGATCGTTCTTTTCAGCGGACACTAGCTGATTGCCTGACTTGTAATCTATCGTGATGCCGTCGCCAAAGAGTTTGAAGCCGTCAACGTCAGGCGTCCCGCCGGCTTCCGGGTAATCCGGATGGAAGTCCAGCATTTCTTCAATGTGGACGTCAGCCATAGTGAATCCCAACTCTGCCAAGACAGCTTTGATCTTCTGTCCGGCAGCGACAGCAATTTTGCATTCTTGCAAATCGCGCTCGGATAGCGTAAAGCCTTCGCTCGACAAGCTCGTAGTCAGGTATCTTTCGAGCCAAGAATGGATGCGTGTTCCGCGCTCGGCCGCTTCGCCTGGTGGCGACGGGTTTTCTTCTCTCGCCTTCCAGCTACCGGGGCACAGCAAACCAAGTGGTATTGTGCTGCCGCCAAATTTTTTATGTGTTTCTGCCATGATTGTTCTCCTGCTTAATCCCAGCGGTCGATAGTGTAGATAGCGGTGCCAAGAGCCGTCGTCACACGAATCTTGTTTGGCGCCTGTGTCTCTCCTACACGGATGCCATTGGCGGAAGCTTCTTCCCTGCCGGTAAGCTGACGAGAGCGGGAATAAGCTTCGAGAGTGGCGCGGATGCCGTGCAACTCTGACTTGAGAATTTCAGGGAACAGCCCTAAGCCAGCTTCTCGCGTATCCTTGCAGCCTTGCAGAATAAAGATCGCGCTCTTGCCTTGATGCTGATTCTTGTTCTCGTTGTCCCACATTGAAGGCTGCAGCGCCACGCCGGTAACGTCGATCCAGGCGCCTCGCTGCAATGACCAATGCTCAGGAGCCGACAGCCCTTGATACACATACCAAGAGAAAGGATTATTCCATTGAAGGATCTGCGGCGCGTCGGCGTTTGTGGCCGTCACCAAGGCGCAGAAACTCATACGAGATTCCATAAAGATCTCAATCTTCGTGGCGTTCGGCAGCACCGTCCGCGCGAATTTCTCCCAAGTGATCGCCTTGGCTGACATTGCCAGTGGCGCGGGCGTCACGTTGTTGTATGTTGGCAGGTGCCCAAACACGGTGCCGCGGGCCGGTTTTTCCGTAACGGGCGGTTTCCAGATAGTTTGAATCTCGTCGAGCCTGGCAAACCGCCGATGTAATGCCGGCTCGATTCCGAGTTGAGCCACAAGCTTTTCAGCTTGCTCGATATTGCCAGCTCGAGGCGCAGCTTGCGGACGTTGATACTGAAGCGGATTCATCTTGGAATTGAAACGGCGTTTCACTTCCTCGAAGCTAAGACCGGCTGCGATATCTTCCAATAGCGTACCGATCATAGTGCTGCGCGGCTGGCAGAATCCGACTGGCGCATGAGCAACGGCACGCCATATCAAATTTTCCCTGTTCTTCGCCGGGAGATCGTGCATTTGAAGCAGGAAGCGGACCGGACCTAAGACCTTTTCTGAACGGTACAGCGCCTCTGCTTCAAGTAGCGTGGCTGCTTGCGCTACGATGTCGCGCCCGAAGTCTGCCAAGCCATGAAGCAACGTCCGGCGATCTTCGCGTTTGACTGCCCGCATCTGCCCGGGCGTCAGTGTCAGATGCTTGTGCGCTACTTTATCCGGCGGTGTTATAGCAAAGTGTGTCCAGCCGCCAGATAACGCCGTCCCCCATGCCTCGTCTTTAAACAACGCAACGCCGACGACCTTACCGCGGCGCACAGCTTCCGCCATTGCTTCGAATGTAGCGGCATAAAAGAAGTGAGTATCGCCGGTCCAGATAGCGGACTCAAGCGTCCCGTCCTCTTTAATAGAAGCGAGACTGCCGAAAGTGCGAATGAATCTCTTGCAGCAATGGCAATTGTGTTCTTGGCGTTCATCCGGGAGCGTATTCAAATACACTTCCCAAAGATCCTCTTCCGTCTCAACTTCAAACAGCGCCGGACCGTTGCGCTTAATCACTTCATTGAAGTGTTGTTGAATCGACGGCAGGATATCATCGAACGATGTCCTCGCGTGAATTGTGGTGCTCGTCTTCATAATCCCTCCCAGGAATTTTTAAATCGCGGGGGCTGACGGGTTTTCACCGTCCGGCGGTAGTACTACCCTCCGTGCTGTATTGGCTCCCATAAAGACTGCCTGTCGCCTGGACGTGCTCATCAACGTCGTCCTTAGGCGCCTTGTCGTTTCGAGCGACAGGCAGACCGGTCCAGTCGAGAAACGAAGACTATTTAGCCTTCTTGTCCGCTTTCCCGCCCTTAATGGCTTCCGCTATGGCGTCTTCTTTCACTTCGGACTCCGGTAACTGGGAGCCTTGGAAGGTCAGAGTCTGCTTGCCGATCTTCACGGTAACGAACGTGTCGCCCTGAAGTTCGTCGGTCTTGCGCACAACGCCGTCCTCACCTTTCTTAAAAACCGGCGTCAAACCTCCCTCGTCGACACCGGTAACGGTGGCGGTCAGGGTCAAAGTGTCGCCTTTCTTGTGTCTGCCTTTCATGGTGGCATTTCCTCCTATAGTGTTTGTCTCGTACAGTTCGCACTTTTGCGAAATTGGTAGCGGGAATCGGGATCGAACCGATGACCTAACGGATATGAACCGCTCGCTCTGCCTCTGAGCTATCCCGCAGTATTGCCCCAGATCCGCTGAGGCGCCGGGATCCGCCTTTCTAAACTGCGCCTTTGAATGTAATGGCTGTATTCACCAACATCCGGCAATCCGTCAGCGCGTTAAGCGCGCGTGTGCGTGTCGGGCACGGCGGCACCAAAGACAAAATCTCTTTGTATGCGGCTGCCAATTTCTCGCGAATGGCTTGCCCCTCTTCGACCATGGCGGGCGTCCACGCATGGAACGTAAACAACTCGTCGACGAGTTTGTCATCGTCCGGCGTTCCGACTGCGCGGTTCAGGTCCGCTAGTCCGGCCGACGGTTTGTACTCTTCTTTTGCGATTGTTTCAACAGCTTGAGACATTTTTCTTTCCTTTATAGAAGTAAGCAGGGACTTAATTAGGCGGCTTGTCCAAGACGGGCTTGGAGACTCGCCACAAATTGGGGAAGCTGATCCTCGGTCAACATGCTCGGACGACTAGCGGTCTGATTGATCGCTCGGCAGAGTTTTTCCAACTCAGCCAACGCCGTCGCAGGTGCGCCGAATTTCTTGATCTCGTTGATCAGCCACTCGTCAAACTGTTGACGGCTGGCGAATCCCATTGAAGCCAACGCGCCGCTAGCTACAGGTGCAGCAGGAGCCGGCTGGGCGGGTGCCGCAGCAATAGGCGCAGGCGCCGCAACTGGTGCAGGAGCCGGTACGGGGGCAGGTGTAGGCACCACAGGAGTCATTACCGGGGCCGCAGTAGGGACAACAGGTGCAACCGGGGTTGGCTGCACCACTTGCAAGTTTGGGGCTGCCGTCTCCGCTATAGCTTGAAGCGTTAGCGTTACCGCTTTCTCGATAAGCGGCGTCAAAAGGTCAAGCAACCTCTCAACTTTCATGGCGACGCGGGTTTGCGCGTCCATCTGAATTGCATTCGACATATGAGATGTTCCTCCATTTGGTTTCATCACGACGTCAATCACTTTCCGTTTCTTCTTGTTAGAAGAAACGATTACATCTTCAAAACTACGGGCAGCCCGTAGCTTATCGCAAATAACAGTTTTGTCTTGTCCGTATCTAAGGACTCTGCCGCCGGCTTGTGTCTCCCTCCCTGGGCACCACTCCGGTTCAGCGTGGATGTAGTATCGCGTAGCGTATTGCAATCCGTCAAGCCCCTCCCCGCCGGACATGATTTGGAGCAAGAACACGCGCCTGTTTAGGTTTCGACGAAATTCCTCTACCGCCTGGTCCCGTAGCTTACGTGAAATTCCGCCATAAATTTTCAGCGGATTGTACTTTGAAAGTAGTTTTTCTAGACCTTCCGTCACCTGACGGTGGTAAGTAATCACTACCAGTTTGTCGACACCGCCGGCTAGTTTTTCCTCGACGTACTGGGCGACGTATGGGACTTTTGCCTCGGCAACGATCCGGCGCATCATGGACTCATTCATGAAGTCTGCGCCAATCCATTCAGGATGTTTTTCAAACGGAACGTCTAAATAGACTTCGTTCTCAACTACGTCAGGGCATTCCGGCCAGATGTCCGGTAAGCTACGACGGAGCATGACCGACTGAAGTGCCGCCGTCAGTTCAGGAACGTTGGACGCGCCTTTGCCCATGGCGGCAAGTCCGCCGCAATATCTTTGCTGGTACTTGTCCCAGGTGTCGTATTTGCCGAGAACTTCGGGGAAGTGAGTACGGAGAACGGCGTAGAGCTCTGCCGGTCGGTTCGGCATGAGCGTGGCTGATAATGCCCATTTCCAGTAGCAACGATTGGCAATGCCGTACTTGGCGTCATAGACCGCTTTCGTTTGTTTTGACGTGTGGGACTTGAGCCGGTGAACCTCGTCCTCAATTAGACAGTGCCAGGCACGCTCAAAGGCTTGTTTCCGGATCTCCGGTACTCGGATCAGCTCGTAGTTGATAATCAGCCACGGCGCGTCTGTGAGCTGGTAGTCCTCGCCATACGCTACCTGAATGTCCTCGTCGGCACATAATCCCCAACGAACCATTTCCCGGCGCCACTGTTCTTTTACGATACTCGGGCAGAGGATAATGCCGCCTTGGCAGTTCGCCCGCTTAGCGGCGTCGATCACCATGACGGTCTTGCCGCTGCCAGTGTCGTCGCCTAATAGCGCGTGAGGACGGCCAAAAGGCATCGACAAAAGAAAGTCGGAACCTTGCATTTGCAGTGGTTTTAGTGAAAGGTTCAATGCACTATTACCTTTGGGCGACAGTTTGGGCAGTCGCAAGCCAGCTCGAGCAAAGTCTTCCGGTTAATGGGTAGCGGATACTTCCTGCCTTGTCCCAGCCACATATACTGAATGCCAGCGCGCACGGAGTCACAGACAGAGACTGTCAGCCAGCGTTTGTCTTCTGCCTTGACGATTATGTAGGTACACATTCAAAGCTACCTTGCCGCCACCAGCGGAAAAACTTGTCTACTTCTTTCTGAGCTATCGGAAACATTTCGCCGTTCCGCCAGCCGCATTTAGCCCAGCGGCTATGGTATTTTCGGCGGTGGCAGTCTTTTCCGTGCGGGATAAAGTGAATAGCTGCAGATCGCTTGCCGTCGCTGACTTGCCACATATAGACGTCCCAGTAGTCCATTCGCTGCAGGACTTGGCGTGTGAAGATTGTCTCTGTCATAGGACAGCCCTCCAGGGATCTCTGATTACGCCGTGGATATTTCCGTACCGTGGCGTACTGGGTTTGATTCCTGCCGGCGGCTCGAACTTAATTCGGTACGTCTTGCTGCCTGGCTTCTGGTTTGGGTTACGCCACGGTTTATGCTCGTATGGCAGGATTAGGTCGTACCATTCATGGTCAATGTTATCCGGCAAAAGAAACAGACTGTTAAAGCCGAAATGACTTTCAAAGATTGCTTTTTCAATTGCCAAAGTCATAATCGGCTGCGAGTATGGCGGCTGAAGCCAGCCGACAGTTCCCAGCTCATGCCACGGCTGGCTAAGCGCGTCATGCTCGATGGTCAGGAATCTCTCGCATTTCGTATTGTTGGCATCCGCAAATAGATCAATGTCTGGCGTAAGATTCCAGATCTCGCAGATGTTGTAGAACACTTCCCACGGCGTAGCCCATTCATCTCGTCCGTCAGCTCGTTGTTTCGGCACGTCCTTTGTCTCAATTTCTTCTATGACGGCCTTCATGCCTTTGGCGCACAAATCCCAGCACATCCATGCATCTCTGACAAGCTCGCAGAAATTTAGGCGTCTGCAAACATCGCAGGTTTTGACCGGAGGCGAAGGTATGGTGTCTGTGCTCACAATAAATCCTCCCAGGTCAATTCCTTCCGACTCCATTTCTTAGTGCTCTCGTTATAGGCGTATCCAAGGTCTTTGAGCGCTGCTCCCAGGCGGAGTCTTTGGCGCGAATTTACTTGGCTGCCACTGAACCCTAGGAAATAGAATGCCTGCGTGAGACTGAATCCACTTGGCGGCTGACTTCTCGCCCATTCGCCAAGCATGTCGCACCACGGGTCAGTTACCCTACGTGCTTCCTGTTCAGCTCGCGCTAACGCCAAAATTTCCAGATCGTCAATCCAAGATTTTTCGGACTGCCGATATCTGTAGACCGCTTCAGCAAAATATTGATCCCGGTCCCGCTTGAGCCGTTCAATGTCGAACGTGCCGGTTTTGATTGGCCACCACCGGCGGTTTTCGTCATCAGTCAAGTACTCGCAGCTCGCATTTGGGTTCATAGTGGCGACAAAGACCGATTCGCGCTTTACCGTCTGCACTGTACGAGCGTAGGACGGTCGGTAAGTGTCACTTCCCGTGCTGATGATCTTCTTTATCCAATCGTGCTCATGAGTTTTAAAAGTGCCAGTGATCTCCGGCAGTTCGATGAACCATTTCCCTCGCAGTACTTGATAGGTGTCTTTATCTCCCGGTATGAGCTCGCCAACCGAGTACCAATCGCCGCCTAGCGTCTCAACCCAAGTTGACTTCTTTTGCCCTTGTTTCGATTCAAGAATTAAGACGTAGTCTTGTTTGCAGCCTGGCTCGAATATCCGCTTGACGGCGGCGATCATCATGCACCTGCCGGCGGCGCGCGTAAAAGCGTTATCTTCGCAGCCGGTGGTATCAGGCAGAAAAGTGTCGAGCCGTTGGACGCCGTCCCAGACAAGACCGTTCAGGTAATCCCGTACCGGATGATAAGACTCAGCGGCGATCTCGCAGGCAGCTTCCAGACGGTCGATCGATACTTCTAACGCTACGCTGTCACACGAGCTGAACCAAGCTTGCATAAAAGCGAAGTCGGTCTTAGTGAGCTGTTCGTCCTTATTCAGCTGGTCACGTCGCCAATCAGGACGACCAGGTATTTCGAGTCGGTCGGCAAACTGGTTATATTTGATTCTGCCTGCCCATTTGGGATCGTGTTTGAGGTAATAGACTACGTTCCCCTGAGTGTTCAGAGGCATCATGGATTTAGAATGAAGTTTTAAAGCCTTCTGAAAAACCGTGGCTTTTATTTCCCGGTGCGCGTCCATACTGACGACATTTGTTTTTATTTCCGTTCCGGCTGGTGGCGCCATGACTACAGGAAAGTGTGCCTCTGGTGTCTTGGAACCGGCGGCATTCTGCGCGTACTTGAAAGCGTGTTGAACCTTGCGCCATAAGTCGCCGTCGTTCCATGGCGGGCAGCAAAGCGGGTTCCATACTTCCGCCATTAATTGGTAGGCTGACTGTTCACTGGCTCCGTGATCCCGCAGTTTGCAGGCAAGACGGTAAGTCTGATCGTCACCGTTTTGACCTTCGACCGCCGGCGGCCAGGATTCACATATCCGCCGGCAGTCGTCCTCGGCAAAAATAGAAGTATCTGAGCCGGTCGCGGTTGGTTCCGCAACGACTTCCAAGGAAGCTAGAAACGCTGAATGAGCATCAGCCAAGGGTAATTTCCTCGTAAGCTTTGCCGTCGACAATCGAGCCAGGACCGACCGTATAAGCGCCGTCAGATAAGAAGTCGATTCCCGGCCACTGATCTTGTTTCTTACGTACTTTCAGATCGGCGGGTTTTGTGGTGTAAATGTGCCTGCCGCCTGCCGGCGTTGCCACCGCCAGACGGACAGGCATCCCACCACTGGGAAAGTTTTTGGCGAGACATTCAGCTAATACGTCGCGTCCAGCCGGATAATTTCTAGGGTCGGCATCAAGTACCAGATCAGTTGATGCTAATGCGATGCCGTAGTTTATTTCCGGACAGGCAGCAAACCAACGGCGAACGATATCCGCGTCCCGTGTGGCTTCCTTAAACCCGCTTGTACCGGCGATTGGAATTTTGGTGCCGGGTGATAGCGCGAAAACAGCAAAGCCGCGTTCGAGCATTTTTAGTGCGTGGTCGAGAATCATCCGGCGTACCTCCAGTTTGGATTTGTCCCACGTCGCCTATTACAAGGACCGCAAGACGGTTGGACGCAGTAGGCGTTTCTACCGTCGCCCCACACGCGGAGTAGCCATAGTTTACGAGCTCGCCGCTGGCGTGAATTGCCGCGACGGTCGCCGCCTCTACGTCGATACACTGGCTACGTTCTCCGGTATCGTGTAGGGGCAGACAGGCAGTACGGGACGCTTGCATGACGCGCATGTGAGCGCGCTTGGGTCCCATACGCTACGGACAATCGTATGTCCGCGTCCCTCGGCTAGTACCCAGTTGACGGCGAAAGTGATTATTTGTTTGGCTGTGCGATTCATGCTTCCGCCTTCTTCTGCAACGTCTGGTAGGGCTGGCGCTGTTCTAGCATCGTCAGCAGTACGTCGAGGTGATCTAATGACCTGGCGACGGTAGCTTGTTCCTCACGCGCCTTGCGTAATGTCTTACGCATGTGGGCTAGTTCTCGTTTTGTTAGCATGGCAAAACCCGCCGGCGGTGCCGGCAGTCCTCAGGTAATCTGTTCTCAGTGGTTTTCGTAGCTTACAAAATGTAAGCTACGACGGTCAATACACTACCGGTAGTGTGGGCAGGCTCAAAGGCACGCCAGCCATGGATCGGTTATATCGTCCGTTACTACTTGCGGTAGCGTATCGGATTGCTTAGTCATATCTCTTTTGATCTGATTAGCTGCCGATCTTCCCGGACGTTTTTTGCCGGGTACCCAATGAGTACCCGGGACGTGGCTTGCCATGATGACTTTGCAGTCAAAATAGTCTTGTGGCTCGAAAATAATGTTCTTGCCGACCCTCTTATGAGGCAAGATGCCCTTACGGATAAGGGCCTTGATGTTGGAGACAGTCGAGTTAGTATCTCGCGCCAAGTTTTGAATCGTATACATTAGTCCTCGTCCACCTCAATTACACACTCTTTGAACATTTGCTCCAGGCGCTCGGCTTCCGCTCGTTCCTCGGCGGACATTTCGCTGAGAAACGCCCGCATATTGGTTACATACACTCGTTCGAGCGCCTTGCGGATAATCAGCTTTTCGTCGTAAGTCAATCGCCGTTTCATAATCCCTCCCATGGTTCGCTGTCAAGCATACGGGGCAGGCTGTTAACCTGCCCACAATGCCGGACAGCTGAGTTAACAGGTCACGTCGAGGAACTCGCTTCCAGGCGTTTTCATTTCGATCAGAACTTGCACAGCAAACTCAGCCACGTCTACCAGAATTTGCTCACGAGCAGCAGCAGCAGCAGCAGCAGCATCAGCAGCACGAGCAGCAGCATCAGCAGCAGCAGCAGCATCAGCAGCATCAGCAGCAGCAGCAGCACGAGCAGCAGCATCAGCAGCAGCAGCAGCATCAGCAGCATCAGCAGCAGCAGCATCAGCAGCAGCACGAGCAGCAGCAGCAGCAGCATCAGCAGCATCAGCAGCAGCAGCATCAGCAGCAGCACGCCCGCTAGTCAGATCGACTGCCTGGCTGCACAAGGCTGCATGCGCTTCCAACGCTTCACGGTGCGCTTGTATTGGATGTACCGAGGCGGCTGCGCGTAGTGCGATTGGCGTTAGTGTATTGATAGTGTACATGGCTATCTTTTCGACAAATAGAACATAATTGAAATTGTCTCTGGTTCCGAGTGATGCTAACGCTAAGCGCTTCAATCCAGCTGCGCGGGATTCCGGCGAAGTCCAGCCGTAAGCGTCATTCATACCGATATTGAATGATGTCAAAATCTCGTGTACGCAGCTGGATTTATCCGCTGGCATTTCGGACTGCGGGTCGTCGAAAATCAAATGAATAGCTTGCATGACGCACACATCTCCGGGCCAGTCATTCTCGCCTTTACCGCTGCAGAGTCCTTTCTTGAGCAAGTCTGTGAGCTTGCAGGTGTTGGCTTGATTCAATTCGATCATTTGCTATTCCTCTCTGTGAATCTGGACGTGTTCGCGCCCCGTGGCGCGTTCAGTGCCAGGCAGGATGCCCAGCCATTACGCTGGGCAAATTGCCGGGCAGCTTATTCTTCAATCCAATCACTCGCGTGAACTTTGCAGCGTGACGACATGCCGCAAATGCAATCGGGATCTGTCTCAATGCCGAGGCGCTCAGCCAGCGCTATCTGTAGACGCTGAATGTCCGCGCGTGTGCTGCGACATGCTTCTAAATGATTGCCGATCTTACGCCCGTCAATTTCGTTGTCATCATAAGCTAGGCGTTCAGCAGCAACGAGCAAGGTCGCAACGTAGTCCACTGCGTTTACTGCTTCGCTCAGCTGCTCCATAGCTTCGCGAAGCTGGTCGCGAACCTGAGGGCTTTTCGTTTTCAGCTCCAACTTTCCCATTGTCAATATCTCCCGATTGATGTTATAGTGGGTGCAGGTGGTGGGATTCGAACCCACAAATTGCCCGTACTGCGAATACGTTGCGTCTGCCATTTCCGCCACACCTGCATAAAGAGCCCAGCTTCACGGCTGGGCTTTTCGCTTACGCCGCCCAGTTAATAGGGCAGGCGCAACGGTGCCGCAGTAATGCGCGCTTCAATGCCAAGCGCATACGAACTCGTTCCCAGAGTAGCTGCCGTGTTGACGATAGCTTAATGCTCATGGCTAGATTCTCCCTGTGAATGACATAGCGTAGGGCATCGCCACTACGCGCCCGTCTTTACGCACATGCAAGCGGACAGACTCGTTAGCCTTCACATCAAGGCGCTGCGAGTGTTTGGCTGTCCACATCCACTTGCCGGACACAAACCTCTCAGTCAGTGCCGCTGTCGTCAGCTTGAATCTCAAGAAAACCATGTTATCCCTCCCAGTCAACATAACCGTAGCTTATCACAGCTTATCGGGATACGCTACGGGCTAAGCCGTGTCGTCGAGATAGTTAAGCTATAACTTTAGTTAAGTCGACACTCTTGGAGGCTCGTATATACGAGGATGAAAAGCGATCAGGTCTTGGAGACTGGTGAAATGCTGATTGTATGGAGTCTGATCACCTGTTACTTGATTTTGGCAAACTTTGGGATGTTGTTTGGGTAAGTTTGTAATTTCGGGTGAACAGGCGGGGCAAGCGTGATAGGTCCCGCCTTGTGGCGGTTAAGCTATATCGCGGCGGGTACGACTCACCAGTCACGTAGTTAAATCGTACCTTTAAAGAGAAGCCAGCCCTCATACTATTGTCTACAATTAAGTTAAGTCGTATCCATCAAATAAAAAGCCTTCAACCGCGTGGCTGAAGGCTTGAAAGTTCACGCTGCCGAGATACAGCTAAACTGGATCTACTAGATGCATTTCTGAGCGTCGTTCGGCGGCTAGTTCTTCTGCTAGAAACGCTGCTGCAATGCGTCGTTGGCCGGGCGACATTGCTTTTACTCTTGCTTCTACCGTTGTCCTTGCCTCTCTGTGGAGACGTGCTTGCAGAATGTCATCTGGCGTCCAATTGCCTATCTTAGTTGCGGCTTTGGCTAGTATCCGCTCAGCTTTCTGGGGAGGCAGAGCCTTCAAAGCTTCAGCTACTGCGCGCTTCAGTGAATCAGTCATATTTATGCCTCGCTGAATGTTCAACTATTGTACCACGATACAGTTTAGCAAACAGGCTTACTGAGCCAATCTCGGAGTTAATCCGTCACCATATGTGGTGGCATAGGTGGGTAAAAGGAGTGTCCCGCTACCCCCTACTGCACCCATTGCGGCGCGGCGCGCGAGCCCGGCCAAAGGGAGCATACACCCCAAGCCCAAAAATTCAGAAACGATACGACTTAACTAAAAACCGCAACAGCACTAGCTTAGCTATCGACCTACTATACTAACTAATAGTCGAAAGATTACGCTTATCGCGCCAGGATTTAATACCGCACCAAAACCGTCGCAAGGCGTACCATCCTCCTAATACAACTAGAAGCGCCAGTACACCGCAGTCATCTCCCTGCCGACGGATCACACAGACGAGAAGAAATAGCGCTAGCCCTGGCACTACTATCCTCCATCCGACAGCGCAGCCGGTCACGCATACGGAAAGAAGTACCGCAGCCTCTAAGGTCGTATTAATGCTACTCATTACTGACGGTGTTCGGCACCGAAGGAAGTGCCTTCATAAAAGCCGCGAAGCCATTCATTATCTGTATTTTGCGGAGCGGGAACAAGGCGCTTTTCGAAAGCGAGAAGAATGCCGGCGTGAAAACCTCTATAGTAGCTAGAATTTCCGTCGCCCTCTACAGCATGTTTAAGAGATGAAGAAGCCAAGCTATGAGTAGTTGGCAGCGCTAAAACTTGCTTAGCTTTTAACTCCCGATCTCTTTCGGCTCGGGCAGCCGCACTGCCTTTAGCTTCCTGTTCGGCACAGAAGCGGTTAACACATTCAACATGGGCAGCGGTCTTATTATCCTTGCCCGGGTTGGCGGTTGGCAGATATATAGCTTCGCCCTCCTTTATATGATGGCGACAAGCTTTGATCCGGCAGCGTAAACCGTCTTGCCTGGTAGCTGCCGGCTTGACTATAGCGCGAGATTTCAATTCAAAAGCCGCCTCCAGTTCGGAAGCAGCATCCCAGCGAAAGCGAGTATCAGTCATATATGTACCTCGTAGCTTAACTATATACGATGAATGTCCAAAATGTCTAGACGAAAATAATATTTGAGCGTATGATTAGGTCTACAGAAGAGAAACGTTTCGGATTGCAGATCGGTCAGGTCTAAAATTTGGAGCGTAAGGGAGTCGAACCCTTGACCTCTTCAATGCCATGCGATACGGTCAAAACCACTCTGGTAGCGGGTTTTAAGACTTTAGTATGGCAGGATTAAGACGCGTGTCGACTTTAGTGGGAGATCCCGCGTCTTCACCCCCCAA
>Ga0134128_10000744_pt1 | contig 44041 bp, 40 predicted proteins | sample KB31754_FD_96462 | JGI IMG/M metagenome (GOLD analysis project Ga0134128, IMG submission 96462) | Terrestrial soil microbial communities with excess Nitrogen fertilizer from Kellogg Biological Station, Michigan, USA - KB3-175-4 | ecosystem: Environmental > Terrestrial > Soil > Unclassified ...
CCCGCCATCGCCGCGACGGCATCGCCCTCGTTCGCCATGGAGAGGTAGCGGAGCGAGGGGTCCTGGATGACGTAGTTGATGAACGGCGTGAGGTATGAGCAGGGTACCCCGGCGTACCACTCGAAGCCCCGCGCGCGCGCCGCCTCGATGAAGTCGCGCGCCTCGATCATAACTCCGGCGGCTCCTCCGCGTCGACTTCGCCGGAGCTGCCGAAGGGCCGCTGGGCATGCGCGAAATCGCCCGCGCGGCGGAAGTCCTCCAGGTCGTTGACCCCGCGCCAGTGTCCGTGCACGTACTGCACTTCGATCGATGCGCCTTTGGCGATGAGCGCATTGAGCAGATGCGGAACGTCGAGTGAGTCGAAGTCGGCTCGCTCCCGCAACTCACGCAGAGTTTCCTTGACCCGCACGAGCCCCGCGCGGCTCGCCTTGAGGACCCCGATCCAACGTCCGTGCCGCGCCGCGAGAGAGGGAGCAGGCGCCGCCTCCTCCGCCTTGCCATTGGCCGCATCCGCGGCGCTGCACACCCGTGTGAGCAGTACCGGCTTGCCGAAGAGGCCGCGATCGTCGCGACGCGAGCAGTAAGCGAAATCCCGCACGGTGCGGTTGTACGCGCCGGTCGGCGAGGAATCGACGACCACGCTCAGATCCGCCTCGCTCTCGACGAGGTCGCGCAGCACGTGGCTGCGGAAAAGCAGATCCCCATAGGAGATTACGGTGTCCGATTCGAGCGAGTCGATCGCGCATGCGAGCGATGCGAGCTCGCCGCTCTGCTCGTAGCGCTCGTTGACGACCAGGCGAATGCCGGCCGTATCGATCGCATCGGCGCGGTAGCCGCCGACGACCGTGACGTCGTTGACACCTTCCTTCTTGAACGCATCTACGAGCCAGCGCAGCAACGGCTTGCCGGCGATCGGCAGCATGACTTTCGGACGATCGACCGTCACGGCCTCCAAGCCCTTGCCGCGGCTCGCGGCGAGGACGACGGCAGCGCGGGAAGCGCTCGAGGAAGAGAGGTACAGGCGCTCCGCGGCCGTGTATTCCGCGGCATCCTGCAGCCGGAAGATCTCCTCGACCGGAGCAATGCGATCCTCGACGTTCACCAGGGTCTCGCTCTCGAAGATCTCCCGGGCGGTACTCTGCATGGCCGCGGTGGCGGCGCGCACCACGTGGTTCGCCCAGATCACGAGGCTGATACCGGCCTTGCGGAATACATCCGTCGGCGTGCTGTAGTAGCGCGTCGGGACGATCACGAGGGGGGCACGCCCGGCCCACTCGCGCGCGAAAGTCAGGATCTCGTCGGGCTTGGACAGCTTGCTGTGGATGAGGATCGCATCCGCCCCGGCGCGGCGGTACGCTTCCGCGCGACGCAGCGCCTCCTCCATTCCCCAGCCGGCGATCAGCGCCTCGACCCGCGCGACGATCGAGAAGTCGGGATCGAGCTGAGTAGCCTTGCCGGCGGCGATCTTGCCGCAGAACTCGCCGATGTCGGCGAGCGGCTGGCGATCGCCGTTGAGGAAACTGTTGGTTTTCGGAAACTGCTTGTCCTCGATGCAGACGCCGGCGATGCCGCGCTGCTCGAGCTTGCGCACCAGGCGGCGCACGTTGTTGAAATTGCCGTAGCCGGTGTCGCCGTCGAGCAGGATCGGCAGATTGCTCGCATCCGCCATGAACTCGAGCATGTCGACGACCTGCGTCCAGCTGGCCTCGTTGTTGTCGCGCACGCCGAACTGCGCCGAGATCGACAGCCCCGAGGCCCATATGCCGCGAAACCCGGCCTCGCGCACGATGCGCGCCGAGAGCCCGTTGTGCGCCTCCATGAGGAACTCCAGCCGGTCGCTGAGCAACATGCGCCTGAGCGCCGCGGTGCGGCTCAAGGGTGGATCGAGTGGAACTTTCGGGTCGGCGCTCATGATGGCAACTCCAATTGCGGCAGCACGTCGTGGGTCGCGCGCTCCACGTCAGCCGGGAAATCGATCTCGATCCAGGGCACGCCCGTCATGTCGCAGATCTCGAAGGACTGGCTGCGCTCGAGCAAAAGATCGCGCACCGCCTCCTCATGCGGCAGATGCGCGCGCGAGCTGTCCACGTGATCGGCCACGATCGCCGCCAGACGCCGCGCAGCCCGCTCGTCGAAGCGGAAGAAGCCGAGCGACTCGCCAATGACGTCGTATTGCAGCCCAGGGTCGAGCTGCTTGCGCAGCTCGACCGGCAAGCCTTCACGCACGCACAGCTTCACCGGCTCCTCGCCCGCCTCGAACTCGCAGTCGATCAGCAGCCGGTTGACGGGCGCGGCACCTGCGGTCAGGGCGGCCATGATTCGCGCGTGATAAAGAACGTCGGCATCCATCAGCAGCACATCGCCCCCCTTCGACAGCGGCTGCGCGACGGTGTGTACCGTCAGCATGCTGCCCAGCTCGTAGCGCGGATTGAGCACGATCTCGGGGCGCGTGCGCAGCGTGAGCCCGGCGAGCTCGGCCTCGATCAGCTCGTGGCGGAAGCCGAGCGCGAGCACGATTTCCGTGACCCCGGCGGCCTCGAGCAGGCGCAGATGCCGCTCGAGGAGGCTCCGCCCGCCGAATTTCAGCAGGCACTTGGGCAGCTGACGATCCGCAGCCTGTTGCAGGCGTGTTCCGCGGCCCGCTGCCAGGATGATGGCGCGCATGGAGCCCCCTCCGGAGTAAGGCTTCTAAAAATAGTACTGATCGGAATACTACAAAAAACTGCGGCCGGAGTCCGCGCCGGCGACCGCACATTGGGAGCGGCGCCAGACCCGCTCGCAGTGATGCAGGTAGATGAGCCCGGGTATGCCGAGCAGGATCTCGCGGGCGCGCTTGGCGAAGGACAGTGCGAGCGCCGCATCGGGCGTGAGCCCGGCGAAAGGTGCGAGCAGCAGGTACCCGCCCTCCTGAACGCCGAGCGCCCCCGGTATCGCGAAGGCTGCTCCGCGGATCGCCTGCCCCAGGCTCTCGAGCATCAGCGCATCGACCCAGCTCACCGGCGAGCCGAGGAGCCGCAGCGCAATGTAGACCTCGCCCGCGCCGATCACCCAGCCGAGGAGGCTCAGTGCGAAGCTGGCCGCCGCGTGCTGCCCCCGCTGATACGTGCTCTCGACCGCCATATCTATCGCATCGGCGCGGCTCATCAGGCCAGACCACTCTCGCCGGCGCGCGAGCCGCGCAAATGCACGCACTGCGCCGCCGAAAAGACCACGACGCTGCACCAGATAGAACGAGAGCAGAATCACCGCCAGAACCAGGGTCGCGGCCAGTAGCGCCACCAGCACCGCGCGATGCTCGTGCCGGGCAGCGGCCATGCCGGGTCCCGCTCCCATCGCGAGCAGTCCCAGGCCGAGTAACGCGAATGCGAACTGGGCGAGCGCCTGCAGCGTAGTGGCAACCGTGATCGCTGCCGCCGCGCTCTGCGTAGACATTCCCCGACGAGACAAATGGCGCGTCATTACCACGGGCCCTGCGACTTGGCCGAGGGGCATGAGACTGTTGGCTGACTCCCCCACCCAGCGCGCAAGCAGCGCATCACGCCACCTGCCATGGCCTGCTGGCACGTTGAAGAGGACCTGGATGGCCAGCGCATCGACCCAGAAGGGCAGCAGATGAAACAACGCAACGAGCAGCAGACCCCAGCCGGCGACCGCAAGCGTCGCGAACACCGGTGTGAGCCCCTGAGAGGCAACCAGCCCGACGAGCAGCAGCAGCCCCGCCGAGAAGAGCCAGGCGGCAGGTTTTCTCACGGCCGCTGCCCAGCGCGCAGCCGGCGTCCGAAGACCTGCCGGAAGCCGAAATACCCGAGTGCATCCTTCATCTTCGAGATGACTCCCCAGCCGCGGCGCATCCGCGGGTCGGTCACATACTCGAACGTGAGTGAGACGCGCAGCTCGCCCTCACCAAGTGGGGTGATGCGGTGTCGCAGGGCATCGCCATCGAAGAACACCAGACCCCCCGGCGGGATTTGAATCGAGCCCGGGACCATGGCAACACCGTTCTCACGCGTGTGCAGCTCGTAATCGAGGCGGCACGAGGACTCATCGATGACACCCAGGAGCAGCGTATAGCGGCGGCCCACGTAGTACGAGGTATCGTAGTGCCAGCCGATGTAGTCACCAGGCCTCGTGTAGTAATAAAGGGCATACGCGTGTGGATCATCGGGCGGTGAAAGCTGCAGGGATTCGCCTGCGACACCCTCGAGCATGTCGATGAGCGCTCGCGAGCGATAGAGCTCCGCGATGAACGGTGCCCTCTCATCGATCACATGGCGACCGACGCTGCCTCCCTGTTTGTGGCCGGGCAGGTAATTGCGGTTGAGCGACGACTGCAATGCTGTGGCGGCCGAGACGAGCTGCGCCGTGGAGTCCGGAGGAAGGAAGTCCGGCAGGAAGATGAACGAACCCTGCCGCACGAAATCACGGCGCAACAACTCGAGCGACATGCTGCCGGGCAAGCGTGTACGGGTGTCCTGCCCGGCGTCAGGCTGGCGCACCTGTCCGCCGGCTGCATTCGCCGCCGCGCGGGTCAGGCTAATCCCGCCCCCGATGAGGGACTCGCCTCCATCGGCTTCGATCGGCGCACCACGCGGCGATAATCGACGATCACCCAAACAGCGAACAACGGCGCGCCAATGGAGGCCGCGATCAGAAACGGTGGGATACCGTTGCAGAGCGTCACCACGGGGATCAGATAGAGAACATCCTCGGTCTCGAAGCCTCCGAGCGAAGCCTGCCGGCTCGCGGCCTTTCCGGCCATTTCTTCGATGCGCATGCGCAGGAAGAAGATCAGCGCGACCGCCCCGCCCGCCATCGCCCCCAGCAACGGCGCCGGCAAACCGAGCAGGTTTTGCGTGCCCGCGCCGATCCCGCACCCCATGGCGACGAACAGCAGGATCGTCACCCCGGCATCACTCGCAAGGTCGTAGAAGTGCCCGATCCGGCTGGTCTTGCCACTGAGACGGGCGAGCTCCCCGTCCGCATGGTCGAGAAAGTTGGACAGGACCAGGAGTAAGGCAGCGACGTTCGACCAGCCGTACGTCCCGGGCGTAAAGGCGAGCGCCGCCGCGAGACCGACGCCCAGGCGGACCGTCGTCAGGTGATTGGGCGTGACCCGGGTGTCGGCGAAGGGCGCCACCAGTCGTCGCGCCAGCCGCGCATCCCAAGGACGCTGCGCACCGAGGCCAGCCGCCAGAGTCGTCTCACGCATTCGCTTGATCCGGAAATACCCCCGCCGGTATGGCCGCACATTCTACCCCGATTTCGGGGGCGCCGTCTGTCGGCGCCGCTCTGCGCCTACCGAAGATACCGGGCCCTGCGCGTGCAGCGCATCACAGATCGTAGGCGATGCCCGCATAGAACTGGCGGCCGAGCGCCGGCTCCAGCAGGCCTCGGGAGATGAAGACGCGCGAGTAATACCGCTTGTCGGTCAGATTGGAGATGCCCCCGAGCACCCGCCAGTGTCCGCCAAACTTGTACTCGCCGGAGAAGTCCGCAATGGTGTAGGCGGGAATCCGGGCGGGAGTTGCCAGACTGGTCGGCGTCGCCCCCACGGGCAGGTTGCTGTCCTGGAAGAACTGCGAGCCGACCGCATCGACGATGAGGCTGAGCTTCAGGCCCGGCGCCTTGCTCCACGTGAGCCCGCTCTTGACCACATAGTCGGGCGAATAGGCAGGGGACTTGCCGGTCTGATCCGTGATGATGCTGCTCGTGAATGTCGCGTTGAGATAGCTCGCGTTGAGGAACAGTGTCAGGTGCTCGCTGTCCGGCGCTGCCGGCCAGAGTTTCAGCAGGTCGTACGAGCCCTCGCCCTCGACACCGCGGCTGCGTGTGTTGCCGGTGTTGACGTCGATGGATTGGGTCTGCGTGATCTGCCGGGACTCGATGCGGTTACGCACGTTCACCTGGAACACGCTGACATCGTAGTAGAGCCCGAGCACCGGCCAGCCGTGTACACCCGCCTCGTAGGTGAGGTATTTGGTCGGGTCCGGGTTGTTGTTCGGCGCGAATTTTCCGAAGGGGCTGGCGGTGTCGAGGTAGCGCACCGGCCGGAAGGCCTGCGAGATGTTGATGTAGGTCTCGTTGCCGCGGCCGAAGTCATTGCCGAAGCCGAACCCGAAGAGCGGAATGTTCCTGCTGTAGCTGTTGTCGACCAGGAAGGGATGCGGTGCCACCGTCTCATGGGTATCGAGCTGCTCATGATTGAAGCGAGCGGAGGTGACGACGTGAAACCGCCCGAACCGGTACACGTTCTCCGCGAAAACCGCCCCGTAGCGCGTGCGGCGCTCATCGTTGTAGATGAGAGACCCGGAAGGATCGTACGGGTCGGTCAGCGGATGCGTGCTGCCGAACTCATGGTATGGACTGGTGGAGTAATAAGCCGTGTAGCCGGCCGTGAACGCGGCGCCGCGCCCATAGTGGTGCACGAACCTGCCGTCCAGCCCGGTATAGTGGAAGCGCTGAGCCTGCACCGTGGTGCCGGTGGCCACCGGCGGCGGCCCGCCCACGTAGGTGCCGGCCCGTGTGATCAGGTCCTGGTAGCCCGCCCACACCTTCTGCTCGAAGAGATTCTCGCTGTTGAATTGATTGCTATAGGTGAGCACCGCGGTGTAGCGGCTCGCCCAGTCGCGATCGTCCGGCGTCGTCGTCTGGTTGGGATTCGCCTTGAACTGGGCGTAACCCATGAGGCCGGCTATGCCGCTATCGAGCGAATAGGCATGCAGTGCGAGACCGAGCTTCTGCCGTGAGTCGATGTGATAGTCGAGATCGAAGTCACCGGCGTTGAGCGAATAGTCGCCGTTCGCCCGCTGGCCGTTCGACTGGCGGTGCGAGAAGTCAGCGAGATAGCCCGCAGGCCCGGAGGTCCCCGAAACCGAGTTGAAAGTCGAATAGAGCCCATCGCTCCCACCCACCTGCTGGGTCGTCGCCTCGGTCGTCGGTGTGGGCCCTTTCGAGATGAAGTTGATGACGGGCTCGGGCTCGGGTCCGTAAAGCAGGCCCGAGCCGCCGCGGATCATCTGCACTTGCCGGATGCTCTCGGGCACCGGGATGTAGTAGAGCGTCGGATAGCCGATCCAATCCATCTCCATCGGAATGCCATCCTGCAGGAGGAGGATGAATTCGCTCTCCTGCGGATTACCGAGACCGCGATAGCTGAGATTGAGCTGCGTCGGGTTCTGCTGCTCGGCGAGCACGACTCCCGGCATGCGATCGAAGAGCTCACGCTGGTGGTTGTCGATGATCGGGGGCTGGTCCGTGAGCTGCACGACGGTCGTCTTCTTCGTGACCGTGATCTCCGGTCCCGGCACCTCCGGCATGGAATGGGCATAGCGCGTTTTGCGATTGAAGAGATAGGGCGCCTTGATCAGGACCTTGGCGCCCTCGGGAGGGGCACTCTCCGGGATGGCGCTGTCTGAGGTTGCGCTCTCTGGGGCCGGAGCCGCTGCCGAATCGCCGGAGACACCCTGCGCGCTGGCAATGGAGCAGGAGAGCGCGAAAGCGCAGGCGAGAGCGGCAGGGGCGCACTTCATGGCGGGCGGCAATATAGGAGTCGCCCCGAAGCTACTACCAGGGATCGTAAATCGAGCCGGCGCGCCATCCCCTCGGCTGAACGCTTCCCCGGAGGCTTTCCGGGGCGCCCCATTGCGGAGCCGCCGCCGACTTGAGACGCTATGCCTGCCGCGCACCGCGGCGCCGCAATGAGCCGGAGATCATCAGTGGGCGAGCGCCTCGAGCTCGGACCGCTCGAGCGCCAAGTGCTCGAGGTGTTGTGGAAGCGCAAGCGCGCCGCGACGGTACGCAGCGTTCAGCCGTCCTTCCCGCGGCTCGCCTATACCACCCTGATGACGACACTGGACCGGCTCTACCGCAAAGGCCTGCTACGGCGCTTCCGGCTCGGGCGCGCCTTCGGCTATGAGCCGCGCTGCTCGCGGGACGAGCTCTTCGGACAGATGGTGTCCGGGCAAGTGGCCGATCTCATGGCCGCCTGCGGCGACAGCACACTGTTGCTGTCGACTTTGGTACAGGCGGTCGGCCATACCGATGCGGAGCTGCTCGATGAGCTCGAGGCACTCGTGCGCGCCGAGCGCGAGCGCCTCAAGGGGGAAGAGCCATGAGCTTCGATGCGACTCTGCCGCTCGTCATGCTTGCGGCCTATGGCATCTGCAACGTGCTGCTCTCGGCGGCGGTGGTGATTGCCTGGCGCGCCGGCCTGCGTGCGCGCCTGGCCGCCGCGGATGCCGTGCTGGGCGTACGACTGTTACCCGCCGCAGGCTCAGCCGCTCTCGTGTTGACGGTCATCCTGCCCGCATTCCTGCTTTACGAGCCGCGCCACGCGCACGATGAGCCCGGGCCCCTGCTCGTGATTTCCGCCCTGTTCGCGCTGCTCCTTCTCGCTGACGGCATCCGCCGTGGCTGGCGCGCACGGCGCGCAACTCGCGCCTTCCTGCCCAATGCACTGCCTCATCTCAGCCTCCCCGGGACCCAGGGCACGGAAGTGACCGTGGTGAACGTCGCGCAGCCGCTGGTAGGAGTCGTGGGAAGCTGGCGGCAACGGATCATCGCTGCCCGGTCGGTCGCCGCCGCCTGTGACCGTGAGGAGTTTCGCCAGGTGCTCGCCCATGAGGCTGCGCACATGGATGCGCGCGACAACCTGAAGCTGCTCATGCTGCTTGCGATGCCCGACCCCCTCGCCTGGCTCCCCACGGGCAGCGCATTACGCGAGCACTGGCGCGCCGCGACGGAGCTCGAGGCTGACGAGCGCGCCAGTGGCTCGGATCCACGCAAGCGCCTTGCCCTCGCCTCGGCCCTGATCAAAGTGGCGCGCCTGTCGATCGCGAGCTCGATCGCGGGCAGCCGGCCGGGCAACGATGGCTCACGGCCTGCTGGCGCAGAGTCAGGTGGTGGGCTCGAGCGTCGTGTACGGCGGCTGCTGGCGCCGGCCCCCGCGATGTATCGCAGCTTTCCCGGCCGGCGCCTGCTGACCTATGCGCTGCTCGTGCCCTTGCTCGCCATGCCGCTCTACGCGTCCGTTCATCGGCTGATCGAGGTACTGGTGGCTTTCGGCCGCTGAGCTTCGCTCCTCAGCTCGCCCCTTCCTGACCCGTTCCGAGATGCTGCGCGAACCAGTGCAGCGCACGCTCCATGACGTCCCGCGTATCTTTCGGCACATGGAATGCGTGCCCTTCTCCGGCGTAGACCACGAGCTGCGTCGCCACTCCCATGGCACGCAGCGCATGCCAGTACTCGAATGACTGCGGCGCCGGACACTCACCGTCGTACTCGCCAACCACGATCAGCGAAGGCGTCCTGTCCTTGTCGATGAAGTCGATGGCCGAGCTCCTGGCGTAGGCCTGCGGCGACTGGTACACGGACGCGCCGAAGAACGGGATCATCCACTCGTCGATCGAATTCTCGCCGTAATAGCTCTTCCAGTCCGAGAGGCCGGCGCCCACGACCGCCGCCTTGAAGCGATGCGTCTGCGTCGGGGCAAACATGGACATGAAGCCGCCGTAGCTCCAGCCGGTGAGGCCGAGGCGGTTGTCATCGATCGGATAGCTCTTCTCCACCCGGTCGACACCAGCCAGGATATCGCGCAGATCGCCGTAGCCCATGTTGAGGCGCACGGCCTGGGTGAAACGCTCGCCCTCGCCATAGCTCCCGCGCGGGTTCGGCATCAGCACGAAGTAGCCCATCGCCGCGAGCGGCACCGGCCCGTAGCCGTCACGCGGCCAGCCCGGGCGCGTGGCGGAGCTCGGCCCTCCATGCACATAGACGATCATGGGATAGCGCTTGAGCGGATCGAAGCGGCTTGGGAACAACAGCCAACCCTGCACCTGGAAGCCCTCGTTGCTCCAGCGCACTGCCACCGCCTTTCCCCACATCGGTCTGACGGCGTCGTTGATGTGTGTAATGGCGCGCGGCGAGCCGGTTACGCCGACGGGCTCCCCTCCGGCGCTCGTCTTGAGCACCGCCGTATAGACCTCGGGAGGGCTGTCGAAAGTGCTCTCGATGAAGGCGAGCGCGCCGTGTCCGGAAGACAGGGAAACGGCCGATTCGAAGGTCCCGTCCGCGATCCCGGAGTCCACCGTGAAGAGCGGGTGCTCGGTCGCAGGCGCGCTTCCGTGCAACGCGAACGCCGACAGCCGCGTGGCGCCGGCGGCGATGGCTGAGACCAGCAGAGTTTGATTGCCCGTCCAGGTCAGCCAGGAGGGCGAGATGTCGATGCCGGGTGTGACATTCACTGCCTCACCGCCTCGGGCCGACACGAGATAGATATCACCGCCCGTGGACCCCTGGTCGCTCATCAGGCCGCCGATGAGGGCGATCTGCGAGCCATCCGGTGACCACCTCGGCAGAGCAATCTGCAGGCCATGCAGCGACCCCTTGACCGATGAAGGGTCGAGCGTGACCTTTGGCTGGCCGCCCAGAGCCTGCGTGTAGAGCTTGGCCGTCCACCAGTTGTCGCGTCCCGGCGGCGGCGCGCCTACGTAGGCAAGCTGATCCCCCTTGGGAGACCAGTCGTATTCGTAAACGAAGACCGACGCCGGCGTAATCTGGCGCGCCTCGCCGCCGCTCGCCGGCAGCATTGCCACGCCCTGGCGCTCGATACCGGTCTCGCCGATGACCCCGATCCGCGGCTTCGTAGCGGACACTGCGCTGATGGGGTGGGTGTCGCCTTTCACGAAAAGAAAACTCAACTCCGAGCCGCTCGGTGTCCAGGTGAGCTCGTGCACGAAACCCTTCAGGTGGGTAACGCGCCGCGCGACACCCCCTTGGACACCGACCTCATAGATGTCGAGCTGCTCGTCGGATTTTTTGCCGTGATTGCAGTTCGACAGAAACGCGAGCGTTCGGCTGTCGGGAGCCCACGCGAGATCGTCGTAACTGCACGACTTCGCCGCATCGGCAATCGTCACGGCCCGCACGTGCGTGCCGTCGGCGTTGGCAAGTTGCAGTATCTGACCGGGCTTGCCGCCGTTGGCTTCCCGGGCGGTCTTCGCATCGGCGCCGTGTTTGGCGCTGCTCGCGGTGGTGGATCCGCCCTTCTCCTTGGGCTTCTCGGAGAACGTCCAGGCGACGGTCGTGCCGTTCGGCGCCATCGCGACCGCATCGAAGCGCTGCACGTCGCGCAGCCGCTGCATGATCTGCGCGATGCGCGAATCGCTCCCTGCCTGCGCTGCGGCAGTGGCGGCCAGGGAAGGATGAGGAATGATGCCGGCGCTCAGAGCCAGGAGCGCAGCACCCGCCAGGGCAACACTACGGTGCGACTTCATTGCGCATCTCCGGCCACTCGGATGAGCAAAACGGCGGAAATGTTAACAGCGCTGCCGTGGCTTGACCACTTAATTGCCGCTATGATTAAATATTGTCCGATCTGATAAGTTTTACGGGAGCCTCCCATGACCACCGCCATACCGCCCCGGCCCTCTTTCATTCCGTCGCTCGCCTACAGGGACAATCGCGCCGCGCTCAAGTGGCTGCAGAAAGCCTTCGGCTTCGAGCCGAGCGAGGTCCTGACCGACGCGCAAGGCAATATCGCTCATGCCGAGATGACTCACGGCGACGGCGTCGTGATGATCGGCAGCGAATGGGCGGACTGGACCCGCAGCCCGGCCTCCCTGGGCGGCAAGAACACGCAGCGGGTTCACGTGCGGATCGAGAGTGGGCTCGATGAGCACTGCGCCCGCGCCCGGCAGGCCGGCGCCAAGATCCTGATGGAGCCCGCCGACCAGTTTTATGGCGAGCGCAGCTACATCGCGGCAGATCTCGAAGGCCATTACTGGACCTTCTCACAGCCGGTCCGCAGCGTCTCCAAGGGTGAGATGGAGAGCGCCAGCGGCCTCAAGTTCGAACCGCTGCGGTGACGACACCGAGTCTCGATCGGACGCTCGCGGCGCTCGCCGATCCGCACCGCCGGCGGGTCGTCGATCTCCTCCGCGAGCGGCCCCATCGGGCAGGAGACCTCGCGCGGACGGTGCGCATCTCCTTTCCGGCGATGAGCCGACATCTGCGAACACTGCGCAGGAGTGGCCTCGTCGAGGAAGACCGCGATGACTTCGATTCCCGTGTCCGCATCTACCGGCTGAGGCCCGAAGCCATGATGGAGCTCAAGACGTGGCTCGCGGAAACGGATGCCTTGTGGTCCCGCCAACTCACGGCGCTCAGGGCGCACCTGCAGAAGACCCGGAAATGACATCACGAGTCTTTGTTGCGCTGCGCGTGCCGGCCGATCCCGCGCGCACATTCGAGGCATTCACCCGTGAGATCGCCTCCTGGTGGCAGCCGGATCGGCTCTTTCAGATCACGCCCGACGGCGACGGTGAGCTGGCCTTCGAGCCTGGCCCGGGCGGGCGCCTCGTCACCCGGCTCGCAAACGGTGAGACCTTCGAGATCGGCCGCATCTTCGTGTGGGAGCCCGGCAAGCGGCTGGTCTTCGGCTGGCGCCAGGCAAGCTTCTCACCCGAGCAATCGACGGAGGTCGAGGTTCTCTTCGAGGCGGTCGGCGGGGAGACCCGGGTCTCGATCGAGCACCGAGGCTGGGACACGATTCCGCAGCGGCATGCCGCCCGGCACGGATTTCCCGAGCACGTCACCCTGCAGCGGGTCGCGGACTGGTGGCGCGCGTCGCTCGGCTCGCTGCGGCGGCTGGTCTAGCGCGGCGTCCTTCCCACGAGCATGAGGGCGCAGAGCGCCGCACCCCAACACACGGCACAGCCGACCTCCATCGTCGCATGAAACGAGCGCAGAAGATTCTGTCCGTGGGATGCAAACACGAACCCGACCAGTGCCGTCGCGAGCAGTCCACCCGTCCGTGCGATTGCGGTGTTGAGACCCGAGGCAACGCCCGTGTAGCGTGCTTCGACGCCCCCCAACACTGCAGCCGTGAGCGGCGCAACGGCGGCTGACAACCCCAGTGCCACGACGGCGACCGCCGGCAAGAGCCCGCTCCAGTAGCTCGTGGACGGACCGACACGAAGCGTCAGGAGCAGGCCTGAGCCGACTACGCTCGAGCCGATGGCGATCGGCAGCCGCGCTCCGACTCGCCCGGCCAGCGATCCCGCATAAGGCGAGATCACCACCATCACGATGGGCAGAGGCAGGAGTGAGGCGCCGGCCTGTGCGCCGGAATAATGAAGTGCCTCGATGAGCACGTAGGGCACCAGCACTAGGAGTACGCCCAAGGCCCCGTAGAGCAGCAGCGTCAGGAGATTCAATCCGACGAGTGTCGGCGTGGTGAAGAGGACCATTGGCACCAGGGCGCGATCGCCCCTTCGTATCTCGACGATGATGAAGGTGAAGAGCAGCACGATCGCGCCGAGGCCCAGGAGGCCCGCAGTCCGAGTGAGGCCAGCCGGGCCACCTGCCAGGGTGAGCGACCCGGTGAGCGCACCGAGGCCTGCAGTGACCAGGGCGGCGCCCGATAAATCGAGCGCGCCGGCCTGCCGCTCGCGATCTGCCGGGACGTACCGCAGAGCCATCAGGATCGCGGCACCCGCGATCGGCAGGTTGATGAGAAAAATCGCGCGCCAGCTGCTGAGGTCGATGAGCCAGCCGCCGAGCACCGGCCCGAGCGCACCGGCGATTCCGCTCGCGGCCGCCCAGATACCCACGGCCCATCCCTTTTCCTCCTGACTGAAGGTCTGGCCGAGGATCGCGAGACTGTTCGGCATCAGCATCGCCCCGCCCACGCCCTGGAGGAACCGCGCCGTGAGCAGCAGCCCGAGACTCGGCGCCACTGCGCACCCGAGGGAGGCCAGCGCGAACAGGGTCGTTCCCCATACCAACAGCCGCCGGCGGCCGAAGCGGTCACCGGCAGCGCCCCCGAGCAACAGCACGGCACTGAGCGGCAGCAGATAGGCATTCACCGTCCACTGCAGAGCATCCGCGTGCGCCGAGAGAGTGCGGCCGATCGCCGGCAGCGCAACGTTCACTACCGAGCCGTCGACGAACGCGAGGCTCGAGGCCAGCACCGAGGTGCTGAGGACCAGCCGCGGGTGCAACGCGGGCGCAGATCGCTCGACACATCGCGCCGAGGCGGCGTCACAGTACGCTTGGGCCGGAGTGCTCATTCGGCCAATAATGGCATCACGGAAGGTGAACGGCCGAACCGCGAATCGACTGGCGCACGAGGTCTCCCATGCAAGCTTTGAACACGAATCCCGGCCCGCTGTCCCCCTTCCACCTGGCATTCCCCGTGCACGACCTGGCGCAGGCGCGAGCGTTCTACGGCGGCATGCTCGGCTGCCCTGAAGGACGAAGCTCCGAGGCCTGGGTCGATTTCAATTTCTTCGGCCATCAGATCGTCGCGCATCTGGCACCCGCAGAGACCCGCCAGGCGCAGCTGAATACGGTCGATGACCATGGAGTGCCGGTGCGCCACTTCGGCATCGTGCTGCCCATGCCCGAGTGGGAAGGGCTGGCAGCCCGGCTGCACGCAATGGGCATGCGGTTCCTCATCGAGCCTTACGTACGGTTCAAGGGACAACCCGGGGAGCAGGCGACCATGTTCTTCCTGGACCCGTCAGGCAACGCGCTCGAGATCAAGGCTTTCTCCGACATCACCAGGCTCTTTGCCAGGTGATCTGTGCCACAATCGCAGCTCCGTGGTCATCCGGCGCACCTGGAGGATACCCAGTATGCAAAGCGACCCTCGCGCGAGCCTCTCGAGGTCCTGGCTGCCCCTCGTCCTGATGGCCTTGTGTTTCGCTGGCTTCGCGGCCACGCCCGCCCTGGGGGCCGATGCAGCCCTGCAACATGCAGTCGACGGCTCATGGCGCTCCGCTGCCAACAAGGCGCGTGACCGCTACCGCCATCCGATCGCGACGCTCGAGTTCTTCGGGCTGCGACCCGACATGACGGTGATCGAGCTCGAGCCCGGCGGCGGATGGTACACCGAGATCCTGGCGCCTGTGCTCCACGATCAGGGTCACCTGATCGAGGCGACGGCGCCGCCCACCGAAGGCAAGCCCTTCATGCGCCGCATGGCACAGGGATTCGCCGACAAGCTGAAATCCAATCCGGCCGTGTACGGCCACGTCACCACGGTTCCGTTCGTGCCGCCGGGCCAGGTGAAGCTCGGACCGCCGGCCTCGGCCGACATGGTCCTCACCTTCCGCAATGCCCACGACTGGCTCAACGGGAGTCCGGCGACACTCGCGGCAATATTCCAGGCCGCCTACGAAGTGCTCAAGCCGGGCGGCGTGTTGGGTGTCACCGAGCATCGCGCGCGGGCAAATGCCGCGGCGCTCGAGAGCTCTCGTGCGCTGCACCGCATCACCGAGGACTACATGATAGAAGCCGGCCTGAAGGCCGGCTTTCGGCTGGCAGGAGCGTCGGAGATCAATGCCAACCCCAAGGATCAGGAGACGGTGAACGTACACCGCCTGCCGCCCGACCTCTCGGGCCCTGCCGAAGAGCGCGCCCAGATGCAGGCGATCGGCGAGTCTGACCGCATGACTCTCAAGTTCGTCAAGCCGGGGGCCTGAGCGCCACTGCCAAGCTTGGCCGACTGACGGTCGGAACTCAGGGGCGGCTGTACCCGTTAGAGGCGGAGACTTCCCTTTGAGGAGCCGTCATGCACAAGTATCTCGTGGCCGCAACGGCCCTGGCGCTGACCAGCGCCGCGGCGTGGGCCGACAACCCGGACATGATGAAGAGTCACCATCCCGTGAAGGATTCCTACATCACCACGAAGGTCAAAGCCGAGCTCGCGGCCGACCATGACACCAAGGCGCGCGAAATCCACGTCACAACGAAGGACGGCGTCGTGACACTCCGCGGTGTTGCCGCATCCTCGGCGGAAAAGGACAGAGCCGAGCAGGACGCAATGCGCATCAAGGGCGTCAAGTCGGTCAATAACGAGATCAAAGTACCGGAGTAGCCCCCACCAGAGCGTAGGCGCGGCCCTGCCCGACCGCCGGCTCAACTGCCCGCGGTCGGGCACGTGCGCGCCTCGTTCTTCACCTCCCGCCTGGGCTCGAGCTTCCAGTCCGACGGAATCTCGAACTGATCCGAAGGGATGCTCGAGGTATCCACCGAGGTGGTCTCGGTAGTGAGCGACACCATGCGGACCAGGCCGGAGGCGCTCGCGGCGCCCGCCGTAGAGCTGGCCGCGGAGTTGCCCGCCGACGGTGATTGTGCCGTCATGGAGTTGGCCGCGGCGCCGGCTGCCGGGTCGGCCGCCTGGTTGGCCGCGCCCGCCGCCGCGGCGCCGCCCGCGGAATCGGTGTGAATGGCCGCGGCGCCCCGGTGGAAGAGCCCGGCGAAGCCGCCGGCGAGCGCGTGCGAGGCAATCGAGTGCATGCTGAGCCCACCGCCGTCGCCGCTGCTTGCCTGCTGCTGTGCAGCCTCCTTCGCCTTGCCGCAATGCGGCCCGCCGAAGGCCATGTAGAAAGTCGTGCGCAGCGGATAGCCCTTGAGGTCAGCCGCCTTCCCCTGCAGCTGCCTCAGTGCGTCCGCATACGGCGCCATGAGCTGGCGGATCGAGCGCTGCAGCTGTGGATTGTTGGGATCGAGCCCCTGTGCCTCGAGATACTTCTTCACGAAGGCAGTCCGCTCGCCGGCCCCGGAGATCTCATCCGCGGTGAGCCAGGTCTCGAAGCCGTAGTCGAACTCGCAGACATCGCCGGTCTGAGAGTCCGTGCAGGTCTGCGACATCACCACGCTCGTCTTGCGCGCATCGTGGCCCAGGATCGTAGCGTGCTCGTCGGTGGCCGTGACATTGAGCACCGGCGCGGACATCTGACAGTGCGAGGTGTCGGGACTGCGCTGTGAGGCGTTCTGTGACTGCGGCATCGGGCACTTCTTCATCTCCTCCATCGCCGCCTCGAGCTCCTTCTGTGCCTGGGCCCGCTCCTCCGCCGTGGGGAACGGCTGCTCGGTGTAGCTTTTCTTCGTCGGCTGCAGCTGCCACTCGACCCTCCTGTCCAAGCGGACGATCTTGCCCCCCTCGACGTTGTGACAGAAAAGCGAAAGGAAACCGTGACAGCGGACATTGGAGTCGGTCCGCTGCCTGTCGGCCGCCGTGCGCTCCACGGAATCGATATCGATGTTGATGCCCGCCAGGCTCATCGATGTCTTCTGCGCGACCGTCACATCGGCGCGGGCTGCGGTCGGCAACACCGTGAGGGCAGCGGCAGCGGACAGCATCAGAGCGAGGGCGCCCCGGGTCGGGCTATGCGTAGTCATGTCGGCGGTCTCCCCTTATAAGAATTTTGGAGTTGGGCATCGCCTCCTGCAGCAGCGCGACATTCTCCGCCTTCGCGTGCCGCCTGTCGATGTCACCCCCGGGCCGAGTCCAAGATCAAGTCCCGATCGCGCTCACCGGTCGCAGAGCGAGATATCACCGCTCAGGCTCTGCAGCCGAATGTGGCCGCCGCCCGCCCCGCGCGTTCCGTCGAGGTGCCGCCCGGGCCCGTACTCACTGTTCCGCTCCGATTTCTGACCGAAGCAATCATCGATATCGCCACTGAAGGTCTTGACCTCGTAGGCGTAGCCGCCGCCCACCTGGATCTTCTGAGTGCCGCTCACCGTCTCCGACTCCACCGTACCACCCTGGTCCAGCGCGGCTTTCAGGTCTATGTCGCCCGAGGTAGTGTTGAGCCGCGCCATGCGAGCCGTCGAAAGCCCCGCTTCCAGCCTACCGTTGACCGTCCGAGCCTCGAGCTCACCGGCGACGTTCTTGACGGTCACATTGCCGCTGACACTCGTCACGCGCAGCCTGCCGTCACGGCCGCTGCCCTGCAGACGGACATCCCCACTCACGGACTGTGCCTCATCGTCTCCCGACCCGAGCTCGGCGTCGATGTCGCCGCTCACGGAGCGCAGCTGTTGCGCGCCTGCGACGCCGCGTGACCTGATGTCGGCGCTGACCCCCGATACGTCGACCTCGCTGCGTCGCGGCACGTAGATCTCGAGGCGCACGGACGAGTCGTCGCCGAACGAGCCGTCATAAGACGACCCGGGTGAATTGCAGCCCCGCGAGTTGTATGTGACGCAGACGCTCGTACGGCCGTGGTCGGTGCTGATCTTCACTCGTTGGGTGCTGCCCGGCAGATCGGCCGTGACCGATACCGTGGGCTTGTCCCACCCGTTGATCACGATGTCTCCGGAGATGTTGCTGACATCGACCTCACCGCTCGGATCTGCAGCGACCTGCTGCTGAAAGGTACTGGCGTGAGCCGCTTGCGCTGCCAGCGCGAGCGAGGCGGCCAGGACCGCCATACGGGATATGGATGTGCTCATGTTCCGGTCTCTCCGCCGTCGCCCGCCTGCTGAATGGTCGACAGCACTTGCATCTCGTTCTGGTAGGAATCGATCAGCAGCTCCTGCAGCAGCGCATTCCCGGGCTCGCGGCCCAGCGCCTGTTGGATCTGTTGCATCGACTGATGAATGGTGGCCAGGCTCGTGAGCACCTTTTGCCGGGTGGCTGGCGAAAGGTGTGCTAGCCGTGCGTTCAAAGAGCGCAGCAAAGCCTCACGCTCATGCAGATACCGTGGATCGGTGACGTAGGCGACGGGAACTCCCCCCTCGACGCCCGCGGTGTTGCCGCCATTAGCAACGATATGCTGCGCCGGACGCACGGAGGGCGAGAGAATCCACCGGTCGATGGATATTCCGATCACGACTGCGGCGAAGACGGCGGCGAGAGCAGCGGACAGGCCGGCGATGCGCATCATCGGTGGCCGCCGACGCCTGGCTGGCTCGGCCGTCTCGTGCCGCTCCGCCTCGCTCGCCGGTTCTGGCACCGCGCTCTCGCGCAGCTTCGCCTCGAGCGATGTCCAGCCGTCGTGCGGTGGGGCAATGTCTCTCGGCAGCTCGCTCAGCCGCCGGATCCTGGAGTTGACAGGGTCGCTCATGGATAGGCCTCCGGTTCCAGTCTCGTGCGCAGGAGCGCGCGAGCCCGGTGCAATTGAGCCTTGCATGTGCCCTCGGCGACGCCGAGCATCTGCGCCGCCTCGCCGTGCGAGTAGCCGTATATGCCGCAGATCACGAGCACATCCCGTGCGCCGTCGGGCAGCGAGCCGATCGCGGCTTCGATTTCGCCCACCTCGACGGGCGTATCCAGCGTCCACTCCCCTGGCGGGGCTGCGACATCCTCGTCAGCGTCCCCAGTCAGGGAAGGCAATTCGACCTGCGCCGATGCCTTGCGGCGCCGATTCAGCACCACGTTCACCGCGATGCGGTGCAGCCAGGTTTTGAAGCTGCTCCGGGTCTCGAACCGGCCCAAGGCCCGCCAGGCGTTGAGGAACGCCTCCTGGGCGCAGTCCTCCGCGGCCGCGGGGTCACGGACCATTCGCAGACACAGGCCGTACACCTTCCCGATGTGGTCGCGATACAGGCGCTCGAAGGCGCGCATATCGCCGCTGCGGGCCCGCTGTATGAGCCCTGTTTCCCATTCGACGCTTTGTGCTGCTGCCGAGACCATGTATCTCCTTGGATACACCGGGGATTGGGAGCGTTTAAGGCAGCCCCCCTTATTTACCTGCCCCGGGGCTCGCAGGCCCTAGCGCAAGGCTGCCAGATACGCGTAGTCGGCCCGCGCCGCGTCCATCCGCGGTCCGGTAAAGGGCGGCTCCTGCTCCACGTAGAAGTCCCGGACCCCGGCCCGGTAGGCCACCGGCAGGATGGCCTTCCAGTCGAGGCTCCCTGAGCCGACATCGGAGGGGCTCATCGTGAAGGCGGTGTTGGGTATCGTGCTCGCCTTCAGGTCCTTGACGTGCATGAGCCGGAAGCGACCGCGGTGCGCGCGTAGCAGCGGGATCGGGTCGATGCCGGCGGCCGCGACCCAGCCGACGTCCATCTCGAGCCACACCGTATCGGGATCGGTATGCTCGAGCAGCAGGTCGTATCCGGTCTTGGAGCCGTACCTGCCGAACTCGGCGTTGTGATTATGGTAGGCCAGCTTTACGCCCTCCCGCGCAAGAGCAGCCCCTTTCGCGTTGAGCTGCGCTGCGGTGCGCCGCCAGTCATCGGCCGTCATCCCACGGCCGGCGCGGCCCAGGAACGCGGGGCCATCCTCGCCCTTGCGCGGACCGCCGATGCGCGAGGGGATGGGGAAGATCGGCACGACCACGTACTCGATGCCGACGCGATGCATCTCGGCTGCAAGCCTGCCGATATCCCCCGCGAGCGTCGGGCCGCCGCTGCCGTCCGGCTGCAGGGGCACGTGTGCGCTGGGACATGAAAGCCCCGCGCGATCGAGTGCCGCGCGCAGCTCTGCAGGCGTACGCCTCATCAATCCAACGGTCTCCACCGTCCGATAGCCGATGTGGGCCAGAGTCTCGAGCGTTCCGTCGAGGTCCCGGTACGGCGCATCTCCGAGCGTGTAGAGCTGAATTCCAACGGGCAGATTTCGTCCGGCGAAGAAGAGCGCGCGCTGCTCGCGTGCGGCGAAAGCGGCTGTTGCCGCCGTGCACCCCATTCCTGCCGCGGCAGCCAGGAACGCGCGCCGCGTCATGGCGGGCGTCGTCAGCGAGCTCGAGACCGTCTCCCCGGTAGCCATGGCCGATTCTAATCCGCAGGCGTGGCCGCACGCACGCCGGCGGTAGTTCCCACTTGACTCGCGGCGTAGGATGTCCATATGAGCGTACTCCCCGATGCCGAGCCCGCCTGGGCGCCCTGTCCCGCGACTCCGCAGCTTGCCGCCGTGATCGACGCCCGGCCGCGCGACCTCGGTGGCTTCAAAGTTGGCCGCGTGTTGCCTTCGACGGTGCGCAGGCTCATCGGCCCCTTCATCTTCTTCGACCACATGGGCCCGGCCGATTTTCCATCCGGGCGCGGCATCGACGTACGGCCCCACCCGCACATCGGACTCGCCACCGTCACCTATCTCTTCGAGGGCGAGATCGTGCATCGCGACAGCCTGGGATCGAATCAGCCGATCCGGCCGGGTGATGTCAACTGGATGACGGCAGGCCGCGGCATCGTTCATTCCGAGCGAACCGGCGCCGAGCTGCGCCAGACGGGCTCGCGCCTCGATGGATTACAACTCTGGGTGGCGCTGCCACGCAGGCACGAGGAGACCGAGCCCGAGTTTCATCACCACCCCGCGCGCACGCTCCCCGCCCTCGAGGTTGCCGGCATCCGCGTCAGGGTGCTTGCGGGCAACGCCTTCGGTGAGAGCTCGCCCGTCAGGACCTTCTCGCCCCTCTTCTACGTCGATGCCGCGCTGCCTGCTGGCAGCGAGCTGCCGCTTCCGGATGAGCACGAAGAGCGCGCTGCATATATCGTCAGCGGCGCGGTGCAATGCGGCAACGAGCGGGCCGAGAGCGGCCGCATGCTGGTGTTCGCGCCAGGTGTCCCGGCCACTCTCCGTGCCATCGGCGAGGCGCGCGTGGCCCTCGTTGGCGGCGCCCCCATCGACGGCGAGCGGCACATTTTCTGGAATTTCGTGTCGAGCTCTCGGGAGCGGCTCGAGCAGGCCAAGCGCGACTGGCGGGAAGGCCGCTTCCCCAAGGTTCCCGGGGACGATCGGGAATTCATCCCGCTTCCGGACTGAGCGGGCTCACGCCCGTGCGTGCAGATAGCTCACCGCGGCCAGGTCCTGCACGATGTGGCCGAGCGATTTGTAGAGGGTGATCTCCTGCGGCGACCTGCGGCCTGGAACTCGGCCCAGCAGTACCTCGCCGAGCTCGGCCACGATGTGGCTGTCGTCGATGAGTCCGGCCTCTTTGGCCAGCAGAAATTCCGCGGCGGCGGCCAGCGCCGAGCGGCGGCTGTCCACAATATAACGGCTCATCCTGACCAGCTCATGATCGACTTCGACCGGTCCCGGATGGCTGGAGCCGACGGCGTTCACGTGTGTTCCAGGCTGCACCCACTCGCCCAACAGCACAGGCGTGCGGGATCCGGTAACTGTGCAGATGATGTCCGCGGCGGATGCCGCCTCGCGTGCGTCCGCTACGGCGCTGATCCTGATCGCAACCTCGCGCTCCATTCGCTGCGCGAAGGCAGCGGCGCGCTCCGCCGAGCGCCCCCACACCAGTATCCTTTCCAGTTGGCGCACGCGTACGAGGGCGCGCACGTGCGAGGCGGCCTGTGCACCGCAGCCGAAGATTGCAAGCGTGCGCGCATCCTGTCGGGCGAGCGCATCGGTTGCGACGGCCGAGGCGGCCGCGGTACGGATCTCGGTCACCTCGCCTGCATCAGCAATGCAGGCAAGGCGCCCGCTCTCATGATCGAAGAGCACCACCACGCCGCGGTGGGCGGAGCGGCCGGGCCGCGCCGGATCGGCGAACACCGAGAGCACCTTGGCCCCGAAGCCGTGGGGGGCGGCAAGCATTCCCGGCATCAGGCCGAAAGCCTTCGCCGGAGCGATCTCGAAGATGGTGCGCAGCGGCTGCGGCTTGCCGTCGGCAGTGAGCTCCGCCATGGCGGCACGGACGGCGGCGATGCAGCCCCCGTAATCGAGCAGGGCCCGAACTTCCTCCGGGCCATAGAAGGGCACGCTGCCTCTGGAGGCGGTCTCCGTCAAACCTTCTGCGTCCAGCCGTGCGTGTCGCGGGACTCGCCGCGCTGGACGGACACCAGCCGCTCGCGGAGCTTGCGCGTGTGGAGTCCGACGTCGCCGCTGCCGACCCGATGCTCCTCGCCATGGTAAATGAGGGTACCAACACCAGCGAGCACCGCGGCCGTGCCGGAGAGCGCGGCCTCGCCGCTACGCACCCACTCCAGCATCTCGGCGACGTCGAAGATCCGCTCCTCGACCTCGTAGCCCGCCTCCCGCGCGAGAGTCAGCACCGAATCACGCGTCACTCCATGGAGGAAGGTCGAGTCGAGGTTGCGGGTGAGAACCCGGCCGTCGCGGATCAGCAGGAAGTTGGAAGCGCCGGTCTCCTGCACCGAGCCGCCCGGGCAGAACAGCACCTGGTCGGCGTTGTATTTGCGGCGCGCCTCGAGGGTGGGACCGAGCGCCGCGGCGTAATTGCCGCCCGTCTTCACCTTGCCGGTCTGCGAGGCCGTGCGCGCATTGACGTCCTCGACGTAGATGCGCAGCGGCTTCATGCCGCCGGCAAAGTAGTCCCATACCGGGCTCGCCAGCACGATGAGAGTCGCCTCGGTGGCCGCAGCGCCGGCGGCGCCGATGTTGGGTGTCGTGCCGAACAGCATCGGCCGCATGTAGAGCGCCCCTGGCGCCTCCGGCACCGAGTCGCGGTTGCGGTCGATGGCGGTGCGGATCATCTCTTCGAGTTGCCGCGGATCAGGCTCCGGCAGAACGAGCGAGCGGGCGCTCTGGCGCATGCGCTCGATATGGCGGTCCATCCGGAACACGTTGATGCTGCCGTCGGCCCAGCGATAGGCCTTGAAGCCCTCGAAGCAGGTGCTGGCGTAGTGCAGCACGTGCGCGGCCGGGTGCAGCTCGATCGGCCCGCACGGGCGGGCCTCGAACCGCCCCCACTGTCCGCTCTGGAAGCGGGCCAGGGTCATCGTGGGCGCCAGCACGGTCCCGAATGCCGGGCGCGGCTCTTGCGAAGGCTTAGGCATGGTGTTCATGCGCGCCAGTGTAACGCCCGGGCCGGGTATGCGGCTACGATAGCCATCATGAGTGCCCCAGCCGGAATCATCGGCAGCCGCTCGGGCCTTCGGGCCGAGATCACGCAGAGCGGCAGCGTGCGCCGCTTCGACTGCGGAGCGACGACTCTGAGCCTGTTCCTCGGCAGCGAAGTCGAGTGCGGCCCCGCCAACCTTTTCCTGCGGCGCCGGACGAGTCAGCCCGAGTGGACGGCTCTTCTCGGCCCCTCGAGCCCGACGCGGTTCTGCTCGCCCAAGGCTGTTTCCAGGCTCGCCGGACGCGGCACCTGGCAGGGCATCGATTATGAGATTTCCCTCGCGCTTGCAGATGATGCGCCCGTTTGGTTCTGGCACGTCCGCCTGACGAACACTTCATCGCAAGCGCAGGAGCTCGACCTCACGTACGCCCAGGATGTCGCACTCGCTCCTTACGGTGCGGTGCGGATGAACGAGTACTACGTCAGTCAGTACATCGACCACACACCGCTTTCACATCCCGAGCGTGGAGCTCTCATCGCCTCACGTCAGAACCAGCCGGCGGACGGGCGTAATCCCTGGTGCCTGATCGGGTCCTTGCGCAAGGCAGTCTCCTTTGCCACCGACGCGCTCGATTTCTACGGACTCGCAAGCCGGGCGGGCAGGCCGCCCACCGGTATGCTCGGAGAGCTCTCCGGCCGGCGGCTGCAGCACGAGCATTCGATGGCGGTGCTGCGCGATGCGCCGCTACGTCTCGCGCCCGGAGAGAGCGCGGACGCTGGATACTTCGGCGCCTTCTCGCCCGATCATCCGGGTGCCACGACCCAAGCGGATCTCTCACGGGTGGTTGAGCTCCTGAAGCTGCCGGAGGCATCTCCGCCCACCGGCACGAGTAAGCCCGACGCCGGCTCAGAGTCCCGGACGCTTTTTTCCGGGGCAACGCTTCTGCAGGCGCTCGATCTCGACGGCGATGCGCTGCGCTGCGTTTTCGCGCCCCCTTGGCGCCACGAAGAGACCGACGAGCAGGGCCGGCGCCTGTCGTTCTTTCACGCGGGCGATGCCCACGTCACCCTGCAGGCCAAGGAGCTGCAGGTGCTGCGCCCCCACGGCCAGTTGCTGCGGACCGGACGGCACCTGACTCCGGATGAGAGTGCGTTGACCTCGACCGTGTGGATGAGCGGGGTCTTCCACTCGATGGTCGCGCAGGGGCATGTCAGCATCAACCGCTTCCTCTCGGCCAACCGCAGCTACCTCGGACTCTTCCGCTCGCATGGACTGCGCGTCTTCGTGAAGACCGGCGGCGAGTGGCGGCTGCTCGGCATCCCATCCGCATTCGAGATGACGCCCGAGAGCTGCCGCTGGGTCTACCGCCACGCCGACGGTGAGCTCCAACTGCGTTCCACCGCGCGCAGCGAGCCCCACGCGCTGACACTCGACATCGAGGTGACTGCCGGAGCCGACACGGCTTTCCTTCTCTGCCACCACATCGCCGTGAATGGCGATGACGGCAATGCCGGGGAACCGGTCAGCTGGCGGCGCGATGGCAGTGCCCTGCTCGTCAAGGCCGCGCCGGGATCGGACATCGGACGCAGGTTCCCGCAGGGGGAGTTCGTGATCAGTCCAGCCGCCGGGACTGCGGTACAGCGCGCAGGCGGAGACGAGCTGTTGTTTCTGGATGGGCGCTCGCGTCAGGAGCCCTATCTCTGCATCGAGACCGCGCCCGCGCGGCGGGCGGGCCTGATCATTCGCGGACAGCTCCTCGCGGAGGAGAGTCAGAAGCCCTGGCGGCTCGGGCCCGAGGAGCCGCTCGTACCGACTCTGACGCTCGAGCCGGCGGTGTCTGGGCCGCCTGCAGAGCAGGCGCGCCATCTTGCCGAAATGGTGCCGTGGTACTCGCAGAATGCGCTCGTCCACTATCTCTCCCCCCGCGGGCTCGAGCAGTACTCGGGCGGCGGCTGGGGCACGCGCGATGTCTGTCAGGGACCGGTCGAGATGCTGCTCGCAATGGGGCGCATCGAGCCGCTGCGCGACGTAGTGCTTCGCGTCATGGCCAACCAGAATCCTGACGGCGATTGGCCGCAGTGGTTCATGTTCTTCGAGCGGGAGCGAAATATCCGCGCGGGCGACTCTCACGGTGACATTGTCTTCTGGCCGCTCGTCGCCCTCGGACAGTACCTCATCGCCTCGGGCGATGCCGGCATCCTCGAGGCGCGCGTGCCGTTCTTCGATACACGGGGGCCGGACGCGGGTGAACGGGCCACGGTGTGGGAGCATGTTGAACGTGCATTTACCGTCATCGACAGACGGCGCATACCCGGCACGTCACTGGCTGCCTATGGACATGGCGACTGGAACGATTCGCTGCAGCCGGCCGATCCCGCCTTGCGCGAGCATATGTGCAGCGCGTGGACGGTCACGCTGCACTTTCAGGCGTTGACGACCCTGGCGCGCGGGCTACGCGCGATCGGGCGCGCGGCGCAGGCTGAGCCCCTCGATCGACAAGCCGACGCCGTTCGCAGCGACTTTCAGCGCCTGCTGCTGCCCGACGGAGTCCTCACGGGCTACGCCGTTTTCGACGGCAAAGCGGATGTGCGCTATCTCCTGCATCCGCGGGATGAGACGACCGGGGTTCACTACAGCTCCCTCGCCATGATCCACTCGATCCTGGAGGATATGCTGACTCCCGATCAGGCCCGCGCGCACCTCGAGACGATCGAGCAACATCTCACCGGCCCCGACGGCGTTCGGCTGTTCGACCGGCCAATGCCTTACCACGGCGGACCGCAGCGCATCTTTCAGCGCGCCGAGAGCGCGACCTTCTTCGGCCGCGAGATCGGACTCATGTACATGCATGCCCACCTGCGCTACGCACAGGCGCTGGCGCATGTTGGGAGGGCGGAAAAGCTCCTGCGCGCGCTCTGTCAGGCCGACCCCATCGGCATCCGGGCGATCGTTCCAACGGCAACACGACGCCAGGCGAACTGCTACTACTCGAGCTCCGATGCGGCGTTCGCCGATCGGTACCAGGCACGCGCGGAGTACGCGCGCGTCCGCGACGGCACCATTCCTCTGGATGGCGGCTGGCGAGTGTATTCCAGCGGTGCCGGCATCGCGCTCGCCCTCACCGTGAGGCACTTTCTCGGTCTCACCGTAGAGGCCGGAGCCCTTTGCATCGATCCCGTGATCCCGGGAACGCTGGATGGGATGCGTGTGACAACGTCCTTCAGGAGACGTGCGCTCGAGGTGACATATCGCGTCGGTTCCGCGGGCTGCGGCGTGAGCGACATCGTGCTGAATGGCGAGCGCCTTCCGTTCACCCGCGAGGCCAACCCGTACCGCCGCGGCGCGATCCGCGTGGCATCGCAGGTCGTGCTCGACCGCCTCACGGAGAGCCGGAACGCACTCACCATCGACCTTGGCTGAAACCGGCGATATCATCGCCAGTACATGCGCTGCGCTTTGTGTCTCAGCCTGATTGCATTGGCGCTCTGCGCCTGCCAATCGCGTGATGAGTCGTCCGCCCCCGCCGCTGCGCGCGTGATCCGCGCGCCGGCCGCCATTGCGACGTCCAAGACACCCCCACCCATGGCCGTCGCCCTGGCTCCTCAGATCAACGACGCGGACTTCTTACAATTCGACAAGACTCTCTCCTCGGATGCCTTCGGCGGCCGCAAGCCCGGCACGCGAGGGGAGGCGCTGACCCTGCGGTATCTGGTCGACGAGTTCCGGCGCATGCATCTGACGCCGGGCAATCACGGCTACTGGCTCCAGAGCGTGCCGTTAGTCACGACAACCGTCCTCAACAAGGGCACGAGGCTCGAGGTACGTACGGGCGGCGGCATACAGAGCTTTCCCTTCGGCAGCGATATGGTCGCTTTCACGCAGGACGCGCGATCCGTGGTCACATTGCGGAGCTCGCCCGTCGTCTTCATGGGCTACGGCATCGACGCGCCGAAATGGCAGTGGAACGACTACAACGGCGTGAACGTCAAGGGTAAAACGGTGATCGTGCTGGTCAACGATCCCGGCTACGCCACGGGCGACCCGCAGCTCTTCGATGGCAAGGCGATGACCTGGTACGGGCGCTGGGTTTACAAATACGAGGAAGCGGCGCGCATGGGGGCGGCTGCCTGCTTCATCGTTCATACCGGCGATGATGCGGCAGGCTATTCGTGGACGGTGGTGAGGAACAGCAACGGCGGCGCGGTCCAAAGCCTGCCTGCAAGTGCCGCACCGGGTCCGCGGCTCGCGGTCGCGGGCTGGCTCTCACGCGCAGCCGCGGAGCGGCTATTCCACTCGGCCGGCCTCGATTTCGACAGCCTGGCCACGCAGGCCGCGCAGCGCGGCTTCACGCCCGTGCCGCTCAAGGCCACAGCCTCGCTCGTCCTGAGAAACGCTGTGGTCCACAGCCGGTCCTATAACCTGGTGGCGCTGCTCAAGGGCAGCAGGCACCCGGATCAGGTGGTGATCTACAGCGCACACTGGGACCATCTGGGCACGAGCGGCCCTCGCGGCCACAGACAGGTATTTCACGGCGCCATCGACAACGGCAGCGGCCTTTCGGCGCTTCTGGAGATCGCAGACGCCTTTGCTCATCAGAAGACTCCACCCGAGCGCAGCGTCGTCTTCCTGACGCCGACGATGGAAGAGGCGGTGATGCTCGGCTCGAAATACTATGTCGACCACCCGGTATTCCCGCTCGACAAGACGGTGGCGGATATCAACATCGACGCCTGGCCGATCATCGGCCGCGCACGCGACATGACGGTCATCGGCGCCGGACAGTCACAGCTCGAGGACGACCTCAAGCAGGTGCTCTCTCTGCAGGGGCGGGAGTTGCATCCGGAGGCGACGCCGCAGTACGGATTCTATTTCCGCTCCGATCATTTCAGCTTCGCGAAGGCGGGAGTGCCGGCGCTCATGGCAGGTCCCGGATTCGACCTGCTCGACGGCGGCCGCCCGGCAGGACTCGCAGCCAGCGCCGATTACACCGCCCACCGTTATCACACGCCCAACGATGTGTTCGATCCCAACTGGGACTTGAGCGGCACGCTGGAGGATATCCAGACGCTCTATCTCCTCGGCCGCAACCTGGCAGATGGCGATCGGTGGCCCGACTGGTATGCGGACAGCGATTTCCGCGCCCGACGCGATGCGATGATGGCGAAGGCGGAGCAACCCGTCCCTGCCGGCAAGCCGGCGCGGGCCGGCGCCGCCCGCGACGGGCGCGCACCCTGAGCGCGCCGGCCTATATAAAGCGCTGGATCCGGGCATCCTGCCCGGCCCAGCGCGCCTCGGGCAAAAAACGCGGTTTTTGCCCGAGGCTCCGCCACCTGCGGCGGCGGGGCACCTCCGTGTGCCTATCACTCGTTCGTGCCGCTTCATGATTCGGGGTGGACGTGTATCCATGGGCCACTAATCAGTGGCGCGGGACGGCGCGACCTCGACGATTTTCTCGGATAGCAGCGGCACGATTTCGCGCACGATGAGCTGCGGCGAGGCGTCATCACCCCGCGCGGCGCAGACTGCCGCGACATACCGGGGACGAAGCGGCAGCTGCCACAGCCGCCAGTGCTGCGGCGAATCGCGCAGGTCGGGCCGCATGGCGAGCGTCAGGCCCCGCTCGCCGGTGAGCTCGAAGCGAAAGCTGTCGAGCGCAATCGCGAGGCCCATCCCCCGCGCCTTGATGTAAGACTCCTTGAGAGTCCAGAGGTCGAAGAACCGCCGCCGCCGCTCCGGTGGCGCAAGCGCGAGCAGCGCCGCGCTCTCCTGCGGCGCAAAGTAGCGGTCGAGTCCGTCGATGTCGACCTCGCGAGCCTCCATGCTTTCGACGTCTATACCGAGCGCCCGATCCGATGTAATCCCTAACACCACGAGGTCTGCTGAATGCGAGATGTTGAATTCGAGCGCAGGCAGATGCGGCGTCGAAATCGACGGACGCCCGTGCGGCCCGGTCGAAAATGTCCAGCGCTCCGGCCGCACCGCCGCATAGCGCGACAGAACGGTCCGCACCAGGGCGCGAGTGACGAGGAAGCGCCGCCGATCCCGCGCGAACCGGAAGCGCGCCTGCCTGGCACGCTCATCCTCGCTGACCAGCGCATCGTAACGCGGCCACAGCGAGGCATCGCCGATGTCGCTGATGTATGTGCACCAAAGATCGATTCTTCTGGAGTCGGGAGTCAGATCAGCGCACATCCTGCGCCCTTCCCTTCCACTGACCGCCCTGCCCCGCGGCATACTGAACGGCGGAGCGGATCGTAGCGGCTGCGTAAAAGAGCGCCACTGCCGGCAGCAGCACCGCATAGGCGTAGGGGACCCGGTAGAATCGCACCATCGGCAGGTAACACGCGGTCATGAGCAGCCACGCCAGGGCGCCGAGCACCATCATGACCGGCTCGCCGGTCAGCAGAAGAAGAGGCGGCGCGAGATAGACGGCGAGCAGTCCGACGATGGTGGCAACGAGCAGTGCGTAGGAATGCCGCAGTTGATTGAAGGCGGTCCGGGAGATCATGGCGCCGATCTCGGCAAACGAGCCGTATACGCGCAGGCTCCGTGTACGCCGGGCGAGGCCCAGCCAGATCCGCCCCCCACGCGACTTGACTTCCCGGGCGAGGGCGCAGTCATCGATGATGCAGCCGCGGATCGCGGCGAGGCCTCCGGCACGCGCGAGCGCCTCCGGCCGTATCAGCATGCAGCCGCCCGCGGCACCTGCGACTGAGGACCGGGGCGAAGCGATCCACGCCGGCGGATAGAGCTTGAAGAAGAAGAAGACGAAGGCCGGGATCAGACATCGCTCTGCGAAAGTCGCCGTCGAGAGCCGCACCATGAGCGAGACGAGGTCGAGGCGCTCCGCCTCGGCCTTTTCGGCAAGCGAGCCCACCTCCCCGGGCGCGTACTCGATGTCGGCATCCGTGAGCAGCAGGAAGTCGGGGTTGCGGCCGGCTGCGACGGCAACACCTTGCGCCATGGCCCAGAGCTTCCCGGTCCAGCCCGGATCGGGCGAGGTGCCGCGCAGCACCGTCAGGCGCCCACCGGCACCCGCGGCTTCGCCCGCTTTCCTGGCCTCTGCAGCGGTCCCATCCGTGCTGCCGTCATCGACGACGATGACATGGATCGGCACCGACAAAGTCTGCGCAAGCAGGGAGCTCAGGGCTCTGCCGATGCCATCGGCCTCGTTGCGGGCCGGTACGACTGCGATCACGCTCGCGCCCACCGGGCCGGCTGCACCCGCCGCCACCGATTCCGGCCCCAGGGCGCGCGCGACTCGCCAGAAAACCCCGCGCGCCAGCAGCAGGTACATCCAGATGGCCAGCGGAGCCGCCGCAGCAGCATATGCCAATGTCACTGCCGACCGACACCTGGAGCAAAGCTCCGCTCGAACATGCGGCCTGGCGCGCGAGGCCGATATAATTCACGGACCTGTTTCGCCATGCTGGCTTTCCTTCCTTCAACTGAGGCCGCGGTCCAACGCCGCGGAGGGCGGGCTGATTGCCTCGAGAGACGTGAACGGACCGATGTTTGTCAAGCATAGCTCAAGGCGCTTCAGGCGTGCAGCGCTCGGGCTGATCGCATCGGTACCGCTTTGCCTCGCGGCACATGCCGCGACGCCGCCGCCGGCGGCCACCGCACCGGCCACGCCGCCGGGGCGTACGCCGCCGGTCAAGGGGCCGATTCCGGCGCCGAAACCGGCGCAGCCGAAGCCCCACCGGAAGATCAACTGGCTGAATCCCACCACCTGGCCGGTGCTGCCGGTTCCGCTCACCGCCGTCGACCCCAACAGCGGCACCACGCTCGGCATCATTCCGACCATGCTGGTGACCAATTCCCGCGATGAGATCACGGACATCATCGCACCGGATTTCATGCACAACCCCAACTTCGGCTGGGGCGCGCATGGCCGCATACTCGCCTTCCCCTCACAGGACACGCAGTGGTCGATCGTCGGGGGCGCCGAGCAGCGCATCGAGAGCACGCTCGATGCGATCTTCCAGACGGGCCTGCTGCGCGACAGGCCCTTTTCCCTGACGGTGGAGGGCCTCTACGATCGCAGCGGCACGCCCCGCTTCTACGGCATCGGCAACAACTCCTTCAAGGTGAATCAGACCGTCTTCACCAACCAGCAGCTCGGAGGCACGGTCACCCTCGGCTGGAACATCACGCATGCCTGGCAGCTGGCGTACACCTTCTCCGCAAAAAAGGTCAAGGTGCTCGGCGGAGTCCTCGAGGGGATTCCGCCGATCACCGAGAAATTCGCCGATCTCATCGGCATCGGCACCACTCACGAGCTGCTGAACCGCGCCGCGCTCATCTACGACACGCGCGATGACATCACCGTTCCGACGCGTGGTATGCAGGTGGTCGTCTACGGTGGCATCGCCAGCCGCAACGTCGATATCGGTGATTCACTCTTCACCGAGGCGGGGGGAGACGGGCGCTTCTACTGGTCGCCGTTCCCCTCCCTCGTGGTGGCGACGCACGTCGACCTGCGGTACGAGCCCACCACGCACCACGTGCCCTTCTGGGCCCTGAGCAGCATCGGGGGCGATGAGAGTGTGACCGGCGGCTCGCAGACACTGCGGGGCTACGGCACCTCGCGCTTCTACGACCGCAATTCCTTCTCCGCCAACATCGAGCTGCGTGAGAACGTGCTCTCGCTCGATGCGTTCTCGACGCACATCGACCTGCAGGTCGCTCCCTTCTTCGATACCGGCCGGGTCTTCCAAAGCACCACGGTCTGGCCGATGACCCACCTGCACAACGTGTTCGGAGTAGGCTTTCGCGGGATCGCGCCGCCTTCGGTCGTCGGCTATGTCGACATCGGCAAGGGTCACGAGGGCGTTGCCGTCTTCACGGGCATAAACTATCCTTTTTAGATTGGCAAAAAGTCGCCTGGCGGCGCTTTTTGCGGCCAGCCCAATGACTCGCTCCATCCCGCGGCCCCAGGGCGGCCTGGGGCCGCTTACGCAGTTGCTTTCGGACGGCGCTCGTCAGTGACGTAGCCGTGGTCGTTGAGCCAACGCAGAACCGCCCTGGGCCGCTTACGCATTTGCTTTCGGACGGCGCTTCGTAGTTAGGTATCCGTTCTCCTCGAACCAACGTAGCGCGTCCGTGAACGCTTCGGACGGGGGACGCCAGCGGTAACCCAGCTCGCGCGAAGCCTTGTCGCTGGAGAAGAACATGCGTTTGCGCGCCATGCGTACGCCCTCCACGGTGACTCGCGTGGGCTGGCCCGTCAGCCTGGCGTAGAGCTCGGATACGTATGCCATCGGAAGGACGATGCCGTGGGGCAGGCGGATACGCGGCGGGCTGCGGCCCACGAGCTGCGCGATGAGCGTCAGAATCTGCCGCAGTGTCATATCATCACCGCCCAGGATATAGCGCTCTCCGATGCGCCCCCGATGGAACGCCAGCAGATGGCCCGCCGCGACATCGTCGACGTGCACGATGTTGAGTCCGGTGTCGACGTAGGCGGGCGTGCGGCCGCGGGCGGCATCGAGCACGATCTGACCGGTGGGCGTCGGCTTCACATCACCCGGACCGATGGGCGTCGAGGGGTTGACGATCACGACCGGCGTGCCCCGGGCCGCCGCTTCCCGGGCCCGCTCCTCGGCGAGGAACTTCGAGCGTTTGTAGTGCCCGATCATGTCCTGAAGTCCCACGGGGGTTTCCTCGGTACCCGGGTGGCCGTCCGGGTGTATTCCGACCGTCGCGACACTGCTCGTGTACACGATGCGCCGGACCCCCGCGCGCTGCGCCGCATCGAGGAGGTTGGCCGTTCCCTCGACGTTCGTACGATAGAGCTCCTGAGGCTGCGGCGCCCACAGCCTGTAATCGGCGGCTACGTGGAAGACCGCCTCGCAGCCATCGAGCGCCCGCTCGAGAGAGGCGCGGTCCGTCAGATCGCCCACGATCTGCTCGACCGGCAGGGTGGCGACGTTGCGGCGATCGGACCCGCTGCGCACCAGTACACGGACGCCCCAACCCGCTGCGAGAAGCGCCCGGGCCACAGCGGCGCCGACGAACCCCGTCGCACCGGTCACCAGCGCTTTGCTCGGCTCATCCTGAGCCTCGCCCCTTCGGGGCCGCGGCTCCGCCGCGTGAAAAATCGCTCCCGGCGATTTTTTCATGACATCTCCGCATCCGGGCCGCTGAGGAGCGCACGTCGCGCAGGCGAGTCCGCAGCCCCCACGGCCGCGAGCACACGACTGGCGATCCGGTACCGGGCCGAGAGACGGATCAGCGCACCGACATCTGCCGGTGCGCGCAGGAGGCCTCCGATCAAACGTCCAACACGCAGTCGGCCGCCCTCGCTCGCTGCGATCACCGCCGCAGGCAACTCATCCGTCGCGGTATCGACGATGACCCGTAACGCGATGAAGGGCAGTCCGGCCTGTCCCGCCACCTGCGCAACGGCGGCGCTCTCCATGTCCACCGCGACGGCGCCCGTGTGCCGCCATGTTTCGGTCTTCGCATCGGGACGGCCTATCGGCCGCGCGCTCGTAAGCAGCCTGCCGACGCAGACGAGACAGGAGGCGGGGATGACGGCACCCAGCCGTTGGCGCCAGTCCCTCGAGGTCGGCAGGATATCCGACACCGCGCCGTCGTCGGCCACGGCGATCTCCTCGGGCAGCAGCACGGTGCCGCAGATCAGGGTCGGATCGAGGCCGCCCGCCATCCCGAAGCTCGCAAGCCCACCGGCTCCTGCGAGCACGAGCCTGCGTGCGGCGGCGGCCGCGGCGGCCCGCCCCATGCCGCTCACCGCCAGGAGGCCCCCCTCATCGAGCCGTCGCAGCTCGGCCCCATGAGGAGCCGAAGGCCCGAGAGCGCGCGCCTCGGCCGGGAGCGCCGAGACGATGCCGATGGGCCTCAAGGCGGGTGGGGCTCCGTGCGGCGGCGGTAGGCGGCAAGCGCCCAGAGCGGGAAGAAGGCGCAGTAGCCGTGGTACTTGAGATAGAACACTCGCGGGAACCCCGGCGCGGTGAACGATGGATCGGACCAGAGCCCATCACTCTGCTGCGTGTGCAGCAGGTAGTCGACTCCGCGCCTCACAGCGAGCGAACCTGCCTCACCCGCGGCAATGAGGCCCAGCACGGCCCACGCTGTCTGATAGGGTGTGCTGCCGAAGCTGCGATTGGCGTGCTTCTCGAGGTCGTAGCTGTCGTTGCTCTCGCCCCATCCGCCGTCAGCGTTCTGACACGCGAGGAACCATGCCACAGCGCCGGAGACGGCCGGGTCATCCGCCGGAATACCGGCCAGCTCCAGCGCCATGAGCACCGACCAGGTTCCGTAGATGTAATTGCTGCCCCAGCGGCCGAACCAGGAGCCATCAGCCTCCTGCTGCCGGCGCAGATACTCGATCGCGCGCTCCAGAGCGGCGCCGTCCTGCGGCCGACGCGCGCGCGACAACACCGCCACGACACGCGCCGTCACATCGCTCGTCGGTGGGTCGAGCAGCGCACCATGATCCGCAAAAGGAATGTAGTTGAGGTTGTAATGCGTGTTGTCGGCATCGAACGAAGCGAACCCGCCGTTTCCGCTCTGCATGCCCACCAGCCAGTCGAGCGCTCGATCGATCGAGGCGGCGTAGCGCTCCGGCAGAGGCGCCTGATACATCGCCCATGCAACCACGGCCGTGTCATCGAGATCCGGATAATGCGGGTTGCGGTACTGGAAGGCCCACCCTCCGCTGGGCGCCTGTGGCCGGACCGCACGCCAGTCGCCGACTTCCTCCAGCACCTGCCTCGGCACGAGCCAGTCGAGCGCCCGCACCGAGGCGCGAATCGCGTGGCTGTCGCCGGCCTCCTGCATCGCAAGCGCCGCGAGCGCCGTGTCCCACACGGGCGAGACGCAGGGCTGGCAGTAGGCGCGCTCGCCGCGGACCACCAGAAGCTTGTCGATCGCTCGCCTGGCGGTAACGCGCCGCGGATCGTCCGTCGGATAGCCGAGCAGCACCATCATCTCGAGCGCATTCACCATCGCGGGGAAGATCGCGCCGAGGCCGTCCTCTCCGTTCAGGCGCTCCAGCACCCAGGCTTCGGCGCGGCGCATCGCGGCTTTGCGCATCACCCCGGGGATGAGCGGATCGATGCACCGTGCCAGCCGGTCCAGGGCAAAGAAAATGCGGGCGAGAACCCGCCCCTGGCGCGGCAGGCGGAAATAGTGCCGCTCCTGCTCCGGAGGCGTCGTAAACAGCTCCCGCACGTGCACGTGGCGCGGATTGCGCGCGACGGGCTTTACGGTGCAGAGCACGAAGAGCGGCACCATCACCGTGCGCGACCAGTACGAGACTTTGTCGATATGGAACGGGAACCACCGCGGCATCAGCATGATCTCGACGGGGATGTAGGGCACCGCCCGCCAGGGAATCTCGCCGAAGAGCGCGAGGGCTATCCGCGTGAAGACATTGACGTGCGCGGCGCCGCCGCGCGCGAGGATCGCCTCACGTGCGCGCTGCATATGCGGCGCCTCCGGATCGTCGCCGGCCAGCTTCAGGGCGTAGTACACCTTGACGGTGCAGCTGAGATCGAGCTCTCCGCCATGATAGAGAGGCCAGCCGCCGTCGGCGCCCTGCCGCTCGCGCAGGTAGACGGTCAGCTTGCGCTCGAGGCCGGGGTCGATCTCATCCAGATAGTGCATCATCAGAATGTATTCGGCCGGGATCGTGCAGTCGGCCTCGAGCTCGAAGAGCCAGTGTCCATCGGGCTTCTGCATCCCAATGAGCGTATCGCGCGCCGCGGCGATCGCCTGGCTCAGGCGCTCCAGCGGTCGCACCGGCCGGACCCGGCTCACATCCGCCGTAGAGGCCTGACTGTTGAGGAGATCCCGCGAGGCGGCTCCCGCCTGCAATCCGGACGTCATTGCAGCGAGCCTCCGACCCGTGTTGGAGCGCCGATTTCGTCCCCCCCTGGAACGGGGACACGCATCATGACCGGCTTCATCGGTACCGGCCCGTCGGCGAGCGGCAAGCCCCGCGCGGCGCGCTCGAAGAGCTGCTGGAGCATGCGGTCGTTGCGCACCGCGAGATTGGTCAGGGAACGGGTCATCATCACCGCCGATCGTGACACTTTGACTTGTGCGCCGGTCGTGAAGCCCGGAGTCGTCTGGATTTTCCGCAGCGTCAGGGCGGCGAGGCCGAGTGCCCAGAGGCAGAAGAGTCGGATGCCGGTCTCCTCGCCAGGAATGAGCAGCGTGAAGGCGAGCGCGTTGCGCAGATGCCGGTGCGCGACCCCGATGAGCTCCATCATGCCGGCGTGAAAGCGCGCGTCGCTGCGCTCCGGCGAGAGCTGCGCGAGATCGACTCCGTGGCGGCCGAATACCTCCTGCGGCAGCCAACAGGCGCCGCGGCTGCGATCCTCCCAGACATCCTTCAGGATGTTGGTCATCTGCAGGCCCTGCCCGAAGGAAGGCGCCAGCTCGTAGAGCGCGGCGTGGTGGCGCATGATCGCGGGCGAGTAGGCGCAGAAGAGCTCCGTCAGCGTCTCGCCCACGATACCTGCCACGTAGTAGCAGTAGGCGTCCATGTCGGTCGAGCGTGCGAGCCCCCGTAGGCTCGCCGTGCGCTGGAACTGATGCATGCCGCGGCTCATCACCTCGATGCAGCGGCGGATGGCGGCGCGCTGGCGCTCGTCGAATCGACCGACGACGCGAATGACCCGGTGCATGTTGGCGACGAGATCACGCTCCGCGGGCAGAGTGCGGTCGGAAAGCCGCGGCACCACATCACTCGCGAGCCGCTCCGCATCCTCCGTACCCTTGACTACGGCGGTGAAGCGCTCCAGGAAGATGTAGGTGTCGGCCGCCGACAGGGCGGGCTCGTCCTCGATGGTGTCGGCGATGCGGCAGAGAAGATACGCACTCGTCACCGCGGTGCTGAGCCCCGCGGGAAGCTGCGGGATCGTCAGCGCGAACGTGCGCGAGACATGCGTCAGGATCTCGTCCTGGTAAGCCTCATCGGACATGCCGGAATCGGGTTCCACCACCTCGGCCTCCGCTCAATTGCGCCTGGCGAGCAGCCAGTCCGTCACGCCACGAAGCGCGTCCGCGCGGCTGCCCAACGGCGCAAGCGACTCCATGGCCTGCCCGTGCAGCCGACGCACCTGCTCCTGAGATGAGCTGACGCCGAGGATGGCCGGGTAGGTGGGCTTGCCGCGCTCGCGGTCGGCGCCTGCCGCCTTGCCCAGAGTCGCCGTGTCGGAAAGCACATCGAGCAGGTCGTCCTGGATCTGGAACGCGAGCCCGATCGGAGCCGCGAACCCGGCGAGCGCCTGCCCGAGCCGCGGCTCGAGCGTGGGCACGCAGGCCGCGCCCATCATGACGCTCGCCCGGATGAGCGCGCCGGTCTTCAGGGAATGCATTTCTTCGACCTGACTGATGTTGAGCTTGCGCCCCTCGGCCTCGAGATCGATCGCCTGGCCACCCGCCATGCCGAGGCTGCCGATCGCGCGCGCGAGCAGCTCCACCAGGCGCACGCGGATGACCGGATCGGCCGGAAGCGCCGGATCTCGGGCGAGCAGCTCGAACGCAAGCGACTGAAGCGCATCGCCCACGAGCAATGCTGTCGCCTCATCGTATGCTTTGTGGCACGTCGCCCGCCCGCGGCGCAGATCATCGTCGTCCATGGAGGGCAGGTCATCGTGCACCAACGAGTAGACGTGCACCAACTCGAGTGCGCAGGCGGCAGCCTCCACCTGCTCCTCAGCGAGCCCCAGCGCACGCGCCGTTGCAAGCAGCAGGATGGGCCGCACTCGCTTGCCACCACCGAGCACGCTATAGCGCATCGCGGCGTGCAGACGCTCCGGAGTATGGTCGGTGCGCGGCAGCCGCGCCGCCAGCGCCCCTTCCATCCTCTCACGCCAGGACTCGAGCTGGACGGCGAACGATTCAAGCACGGCTGGCACGCCGACTTTCCTCCTGGCGGCTCGCACGCCTGATGTCGGCGAGCGGGATCGCCGCCACCGGTGGCGGCGGCTGATCGTCATAGAGGAACGGCAGCTCCGGCGCCATCGGGCCGCTGACGCGCGGACCACGCAGCGCGACCTTCAGGGCCTTGAGCGGATGGGCGAACGTGTCGTCCACGGCCGTGCCTTCGAAGCCGCAGTGCGCCATGCAGTTGTCGCATTTGCGGTTGCGGCCGACGCCATAGCGCTCCCAATCGGTCTCCTCCATGAGGGAGCGATAGGATTTGGCGTAGCCCTCGTCGGTGAGGAGGTAGCACGGCCGCTGCCAACCGAAGACGTTGTAGGTCGGATTGCTCCACGGCGTGCACTGGTAGGTCTGATTGCCGGCGAGGAAATCGAGGAAGAGCGAGGACTGATTGAACGGCCAGCGTGCCCCACGCTCCCGGCCGCGCCGGAAGATCTCCCGGAAGAGCTGCTTGCTCGCACTGCGCCCGAGGAAGACATCCTGCCGCGGCGCGTGTTGATAGCTGTAGCCCGGGGAGACCGTGATCCCCTCGACGCCGAGCGACTGGGCCATGTCGAAGAAGTCGGCAATCTCGTCCGGCTTCTCGTTCTGGAACAGCGTGCAGTTGATGGTGCAGCGGAAGCCCTTGGAGCGTGCGAGCCTGATCGCCGCGACCGCCTTGTCGAACACCCCTTCCTGACAGACCGACTCGTCGTGCCGCTCGCGGTTTCCGTCGAGGTGTACGGAGAAAGTGAGGTAGGGCGAGGGCTGGTACTCGTCGATGTGCTTCGCGAGCAGGATGGCGTTGGTGCAGAGATAGACGAAGCGCTTGCGCGCGACGATCCCTGCCACGATCTGCGGCATCTCCTTGTGGATGAGCGGCTCGCCTCCGGGAATCGAGACCATCGGCGCCCCGCACTCATCGACGGCGCGCAGCGCATCCTCCACGGAGACCCGCTTCTGCAGGATCTCCTTCGGATAGTCGATCTTGCCGCAGCCGGCGCAGGCGAGATTGCATTGGAACAGCGGCTCGAGCATGAGCACCAGCGGATAGCGCTTCTGCCCGCTCAGCTTCTTGCCGATGATGTAGCGCGCCACGCGGTACTTTTGAATCAGTGGAATACCCAAAATCCAGCTCCTGTTGTTAGTCCCGGCTGCGTTACGTCCGGATTCGGTCCCGCAAGGCCGAGCTCAGCTCAAGGTCTCAGCAGAGCCCGCGCCTTGCAACTGTAACGCATACAGCGCCGCCCGGTGATCCCGCCAAATCCGTTCCCATTCCATCGTGAACCAGGGCGTGAAGCGCTTGGCTCCCGCACCCCGCATCTCCGCCGTGAGCTCCTCCGGGCTCGCCCAACGCCAATCCGAGATCTCGTCGTGGTCGATGAGCACCTGGCCGGAGCTTCGTCCGACGTAAACCGAGCACAGCTCATGCTCGGCCCCGATATTGTCGAACTGCGCCTGGTACTGAAACTTGAACAGAAAGTGCAGCGGGCACTGAAGTCCAAGCTCCTCGTGCAGGCGCCGGTGTATAGCTGCCTCCATGGTCTCGGTACGCCGCGGATGACTGCAGCAGCTGTTCGACCAGTAGTGCGGCCACAGCCGCTTCGCCGCCGAGCGGCGCTGCAGCAGCAGCTCGCCGCGCTCGTTGAAGATGAGCAACGAGAAAGCGCGATGCAGTACGCCCCGCCCCTCGTGGCAGCGCCACTTGCTCATGTAGCCCACCTCCCGGTCCGCCTCGTCCACCAGGATGAGCGAATCGCTCTCCGCCGAGGTGTCGTGGCCGGCCCACAGACCAGGCTGCGCACCACTTGCCTCCCTCATGCGGGCACCCCCCGCCGACGAGCAAACGTGTACCATGTGGGCAATTCAAGGACTTGAAACCATCCGACTTCGTCGCGCATTGCTATCCGCGGATCAGGCATTCTTCCGCCCATGATAACCGGCTCCAGGGTCGCTGTAACTGCCCAGGCAGTCATGACGTCGCTCGGCACCCTCCTGGCTGCGGCAGCGCTCGGTTATGCGGTCATGGCTTGGCTCGCCGTGCGGCTTCGCCGCAACGGCGGCAAACGCCTCACCCTCGACACTACGTGCGGATCGGACCCACAGCCGCGCGCAGTGACGGTTCTGAAGCCCCTTTGCGGTGCAGAGCCTGGGCTGGACCATTCGCTGCGCTCCTTCTGCGAGCAGGACTATCCCGGTGGCATGCAGATCATCTTCGGAGTGCAGCAGCCGTCAGACCCGGCGCTCGCAGTGCTCGAGAAGCTGAAGCAGGATTACCCGCATCTCGATCTGACCGTGGTCGTCGATTCGACCCGGCACGGTACGAGCGCGAAGGTCAGCAACCTCATCAACATGATGCGTGCGGCGCGACACGACTGGCTCGTGCTGGCGGACAGCGACGTGCGGGTGCCGCCCGGATACCTCAACGCAGTCACCGCGCCGCTGGCTGACCCGCAGGTTGGCATCGTCACCTGTCCGTACCGCGGCGTGCCCCGACCCGGGCTCTGGTCGCTTCTCGGGGCGCTCTTCATCAACGACAGGTTCATGCCGTCGGTGCTCGTGGCGGCGCTCCTCGGCTCTCGCGCGTTTGCCTTCGGCGCCACCATCGCCCTGAGGCGCGATACGCTCGAGGGCATAGGCGGCTTTCCCGCGATTGCCGATCAGCTCGCCGATGATTACCGGCTGGGTGAGCTCACACGCCGGCGCGGTAAACGGACGGTCTTGTCGGACGTTGTAGTCGAGACCTGGGTCGATGAACGGTCCCTGCGCCAGCTCGCGCAGCACGGGTTGAGATGGCTGCGCACTATCCGGATCGTGCGTCCGGGGGGATACCTTTTCTCCGCAGTCACCTTCAGCCTGCCGGTAGCGGTCCTCGGGTGCGTACTCGCCGAGGGAAGACCGATCGCACTCTCCCTTCTGGCAGGGACCATTCTGCTGCGCTTGATGTTACATTTCGCCGCGCTCGGCCCGGCGCGGCCCCGATCCCAGCTCTGGGCCATCCCGCTCGCCGATATGCTCGGCTTTGCACTCTGGTGCGGCGGGTTCGCGACGCGCGAGGTGCAATGGCGGCAAGGCCGCTACCGCGTGGCGCGCGACGGCTCTGTTCAGCCGATTTCCTGAGGACCCGATCATGATGAGAACGCTGTTCCTGCATCCTCCCTCATTCGACGGTTTCGACGGTGGCGCCGGCGCGCGCTACCAGGCGAAGCGCGAGATCCGCTCCTTCTGGTATCCCACCTGGCTGGCGCAGCCGGCGGCATTGGTACCGGGAAGCCGGCTGCTCGATGCGCCTGCGGACGGCACACCCATGTCGCAGGTGCTGCCGCTGGCAAAGCAATACGATCTCGTAGTGATGCACACGAGCTCGCCGTCGTTCCCGACGGATGCGAAAGTCGCGGAGCTGCTGAAGGAAGAGAACCCGGGACTCATGGTCGGCATGGTGGGCGCGAAAGTCGCCGTCGACCCCGCGGGCTCGCTCGGCGCATCGCCTGCCATCGACTTCGTGGCACGCGAGGAATTCGACTACACCTGCAAGGAGGTGGCCGAGGGCCGCAAGCTCTCCAGCATCCCTGGGCTTTCGTTCCGCCGGCCCGACGGCAAGCTCGAGCACAATCCGGCGCGGCCGATGATCGAGAAAATGGACGACCTGCCCTGGGTGACGCCGGTCTACAAGCGCGACCTCACCATCGAGAACTACTTCATCGGCTATCTGCAGCACCCGTACGTGTCCTTCTACACGGGGCGCGGATGCCGTTCGAAGTGCACCTTCTGCTTATGGCCCCAGACCGTGGGCGGCCACCGCTATCGCGTGCGAAGCGCCGAGAGCGTCGTCGAGGAAGTGCGCTGGATCAAGGAAAACATGCCGCAGGTGAAGGAGATCTTCTTCGACGATGACACTTTCACCGACTTCCGCCCGCGGGCCGAAGAGATCGCCCGCGGCCTCGGCAAGCTCGGTGTCACCTGGTCCTGCAACGCCAAGGCCAACGTGCCGTACGACACCCTCAAGGTGATGAAGGACAATGGCCTGCGGCTGCTCCTCGTCGGCTACGAGTCCGGCAACGACCAGATCCTGCACAACATCCGCAAGGGGCTCAGGACCGACATCGCGCGCCGCTTCACCAGCGACTGCCGCAGGCTCGGTATCACCATCCATGGCACTTTCATCCTGGGCCTCCCCGGAGAGACGGCCGAGACCATTCGCGAGACGATCCGGTTCGCCGTCGACATCAATCCGCATACCATCCAGGTGTCCCTCGCCGCCCCCTATCCCGGCACTCAGCTCTACGATCAGGCGGTGAGCAACGGCTGGATCACGGCGCATGACAGTCTCAATCTCGTCAACGACCGCGGCGTGCAGCTCTCGCCCATCAGCTATCCGCACCTGCCAGCGAAGGAGATCTATCACGCGGTGGAAACCTTCTACAAGAAGTTCTACTTCCGGCCGAGCAAGATTGCCGAGCTCACGGGCGAGATGCTGCGCAGCTGGGAGATGACCAAGCGCCGGCTGCGCGAAGGCGTCGAGTTCTTCCGCTTCCTGCACGCGCACGAGGCCTGACGGCCGGCGGGTCGACCCGTTGAAGTTCCTCATCATCACCGCCGATGACTTCGGACTGCACGAAGCGATCAACAGCGCGGTGGAGCGGGCTGCGCGTGAGGGTGTACTCACCACGACCAGCCTGATGGTCGGCGCGCCGGCGGCCGCGGATGCCGTGCGCCGTGCGCGGGACCTCGCTGGTCTCTCGGTGGGGCTGCACCTGGTGCTGGCCGACGGCTGGTCGGTGTTACCGCCGCGATCCATCCCGGCGCTCGTCGACGCCCACAGCCGCTTCGGCAACAACATGGTGCGCGACGGCGTACGGTTCTTCGCGCTGCCGGCCGTGCGGCGTCAGCTCGAGGCGGAGATGCGCGCTCAGTTCCAGGCGTTTGCAGACACGGGCCTGCCGCTCGATCACGTGAACGCGCACAAGCATTTTCATCTCCACCCGACGCTCCTCGAGATGCTGCTGCGGATCGGCAGCGAGTTCGGCGTTCCAGCCGTGAGGCTCCCGCGGGAGCCCACCTGGGTCGCACGGCGCACGGCGGGTGCGATCGCAGGGCCCGCCGTGGCAGGGCTGCTGTCTCCATGGCTCGCGATCATGCGGCGGCGGCTGCGGGCCGCCGGCCTCGAGCACAACGATTACATCTTCGGCATGTCCGACAGCGGCTCGATGGATGAGGCGCGCCTGCTCGAGATTCTCGGCCGGCTGCCCGACGGGGTCACCGAGATCTACCTTCATCCCGCGGTCGAGTCCGGCGCTGCCATTGCGGCGAGCATGCGCGGCTATCGTCACGCGGATGAGCTTGCCGCACTCGTGAGCCCGGCGGTCCGCGCCGCGATTGCAGCCTGCGGCGCGACGACCGGCGGGTTCGGGCGGCTGTCGGCGATGCGCCGGGAAGAGCGGCGCGCCGCATGAGGGTTGCCGTCCGCATCGCGCTCGCAGCCGGCCTCGCGCTGCTCATCACGCTCATCGTGCGGGAGGGCAGCGCCATCCTCATCCCGCTCGCCCGCGCCGGTCGGGTGCTGCTGTGGCTCGTGCCGCTGCACGCGCTGCCGATCTTCCTCGACTCGCTCGGCTGGCGCGTGCTCATCGCGCGCTGGCGCGAGAGCCGGGCC
>Ga0134128_10000745_pt1 | contig 43984 bp, 44 predicted proteins | sample KB31754_FD_96462 | JGI IMG/M metagenome (GOLD analysis project Ga0134128, IMG submission 96462) | Terrestrial soil microbial communities with excess Nitrogen fertilizer from Kellogg Biological Station, Michigan, USA - KB3-175-4 | ecosystem: Environmental > Terrestrial > Soil > Unclassified ...
ACCGTCCCGCCCTGCGGCCCCGTGAGCACGCGCTCGCTCTTGTAAAGACCCTGGTCCCTGAGTCCTGCGATTTGGGAGCACAGGCGCTCGATCAAAGCTTCAGTCATCCCGAAATTATACCTGGGGTCGCTGCGCGCCCGGCAGCATCGGGTTCCTCGGGGCGCTGTGTCCCGGGCGGAGCATGACGCCTCAGGGAATGAAAATCGCTTTGATTTGAAGGACTTGCAGGGCCAATCCCGGCCACACGCTCATGGGTACGGATCGTGCGGCCACTCGGCGATGCATCGCCGTGATGCTCGATATCGAGCGGGAGAATGAAATGGAAATGTCAGGCCATGGCTTGCGCAGAGGTAGGTACTTCGCCGGGGTTCGCTACTGTGTGTTGACGGCGGCTGTGCTGTGCATCCTTCCAACTGCCGTGCGCGCGGACGCCGCGGACACGAAGACAGTTGCAGACGCTCAATGCATGATCGTCGGTGCGCAGCTCTCGGCGTCGAAGGACCCTCAGCAGAGAGTGCCCGGGCAGATGATTCTCATGTACTACCTGGGTCGCATAGACGGTCGGTCCCCGAACGCCGACCTGAGGACACTCATCAAAATTCAGACGCAGAAGATGACCGAGTCGGACTTCAAGGATGCGGCGGGCAGGTGCGGCAAGGAGTTCTCGGCGCGCGGTGACGCCGTCGTCCAGATCGGCAAGAGTCTTGGCAAACCCGCGAAGTAACTTAAATGGTCCAGTCCGGCGTTGGGTTGGTACAGACAAAACTCATTGAATGTTGTTTGTAACATGGATATAATCCGACAAAAGACTGTTCGGATGGGACATCCGTGGTCAGGGAGGCGCTCGAAGTCGTCGAGTTTGTACCGCGACAGCCCGTGGAAGCGGCCCGGGTCGATTACCCTGACAGCACCGGGCACATCTGGAGCCGGCTCCGGCTCGAACGTCGGACTCTGCGGAGCTGCTGTGCGGCACTGGCGTCCACGAGCGCGAATTTTGCTCCGGTCAGGAATCACACTTCGCTCGAGAGGAATGGCGAACGCCTCTTGCTAGGGACGGCAGAGATGCGCGTCTTTTCCAGGCGGGGTGGGCTGTACGCAGCACCGACGCTTATATATCACTACGTAAAAGAGCATGGATACAAGCCGCCGAACGAGCTCATCGAAGGTACGGTCGATGGGGCTGCGCCTCCGAGCGCAGAGTACTTTGATCAGCTCGCAAGGCTGGGTCTCAAGTGGCGGAACACGTCTGCCCCGCAGGGCAGTCGCCTCCGACTAACCTGAGGCCGCCTGGCGGTTAGATCAAGACCTGACGATCGCAGCACGCAGGATAGGCAAGCAGCGAGCTTTGTCGACGGTTGTTAGACAAACGGGCCGCCGGCCTTTTAGGTCACAGACTGTGATCTTAGAGCGCTCCACTCGGCGGCGGAGAGCTGGAACATGAAGTCCTCTGGAAACCGTGCCAGGTTGCGCTTGACGGCTTGCACGAGGACGCGGGTCCACGGCAGGGCCGATGGGGCATAGCGAGGGGATCCATCCGTCAAGTCTGCGTGCTCGAGCAACGGGCTCTAGCGCCGGTGCGGGCAGCTCCTGGGATCTATCAACTCAATCAGGCCGCTCGAGCAACAGCCTTCCGTTTTCTTCCCGCGCCGCATACGTCCGTAGCGGCTCATAAGCGGGCGGCGTCAGAGCCTCACCCGTGCGCAGGCAGAACCGGGCGCCGTGCCGGGGGCAGATGATCTGGCACGACTCGACCTCCGCCCCTTCCAGCGCCTCGCCATCATGGGTGCAGCGATCCTCGACGGCGTAGAGGTCCTTGCCGCAGCGCACCACGACGACCGCGGTGCCGTCGAGCTCGACGGAGAGGGGAGTGGCCTCGGAGACCTCCGCGGCGCTGCCTACATCGACCCAGGACACGTCAGTAGTACATCCCTGTCTGCAGCCGTGCCTCCTCCGACATCATGCTCTGGTTCCAGGGAGGATCGAAAGTCAGCTCGACGCGCGCTTCGCGCACCGTGGGGATGCGCTCGATCTTGTCTTTGACGTCGTCGACCAGGATCTCGCCCATGCCGCAGCCGGGGGCGGTGAGGGTGAGACGCACTTCGATACTGCGTGTGCCGTCCTCGTTCTGCTGCACGCTGCAGTCGTAGACCAGGCCGAGGTCCACGATGTTGATCGGGATCTCCGGGTCGTAGCAGGTGCGCATCTGCGCCCACGCCAGCTCGCGCACGTCGTTCTCGGTGGCGTTCGGGGGCAGCTCGGGGGCCTTCACCGGGTCCTTGCCGATGGCATCGGCATCCTCGCCGGAGATGCGGAAGAGGTTGCCTTCCATGTAGACGGTGAAGCTGCCGCCGAGGGCCTGGGTGATGTACCCGGACTGTCCGGGCTTGAGGCTCACCTCGACGCCGGCGGGAACCATGACCGCCTTGACCTCGCGGTTGACGACGAAGGGCTCGTTCTCGTGACTACGCATGTCTCACTCCGTGGAGACGGTCGTCGCGCTGCGCTCCAGCGCGGCATTCAGGGTGTGCCAGCAGAGGCTCGCGCATTTGACGCGCGCGGGAAACTCCCGCACACCCGAGAGGGCGGCGAGCTTCCCGAGCGATTCATCGGGAGCCGCATCCTGCCGCGTCAAAAGAGAGTGGATGCGGCCGTATAGCGACTGCACCGCCGCCGTGTCCTTGCCCTTCACGGCTTCGGTCATCATGGACGCGGAAGCCGTGGAGATCGCGCAACCCTTGCCCTCGAAGCGGACGTCCTCGATACGGCCATCCTTCAGGCGCAGCCAGACCGTCAGCCGGTCGCCACAGAGAGGATTGTGTCCGTCGGCATGGCTGTCGCTGGCCTCGATCCGGCCGAAATTCCGCGGGCGCTTGTTGTGGTCGAGGATGACGTCCCGGTAGAGCTCCTTCAGGTCCATCAGGCGAACACCTCGCGCGCCTTGCCCAGGGCGGCGACCAGGCTCGCCACGTCGGCCTCCGTGTTATAGCAGCCGAAGGAGGCGCGTGCCGTCGCGGGTATCTCGAAGAACGTCATCACGGGCATGGCGCAGTGGTGGCCGGTGCGCACCGCCACGCCTTCGGCATCGAGGATCGTGCCGAGGTCGTGGGGATGGACGCCTTCCATGGTGAACGACAGCACGGCCGCCTTATGGGGCGCGGTGCCGATGATCTCGATGCCCGGAATGCGCTCCAGCTCGCGGGTGGCATGCTGGAGCAAACGCTGCTCATGCGCGGCGATCGCCTCGCGGCCCAGGCTCTCCACGTAATCCATCGCCGCGGCGAGCCCGACGGCGCCGGAGATGTTGGGCGTGCCCGCCTCGAATTTCCACGGCAGCTCGTTGTAGGTCGTCTTTTCGAAGGAGACGGTGAGGATCATGTCGCCGCCGCCCTGCCAGGGCGGCATGGCGGCGAGAAGCTCCTCGCGCCCATAAAGCACGCCGATTCCGGTCGGACCGTAGATCTTGTGGCTGGAGAAGGTGTAGAAGTCGCAGCCCAGGGCGCGTACGTCGATGACCGAGTGAGGGATGGCCTGAGCGCCATCGACCAATACCACGGCGCCTTGGGCGTGCGCGGCGTCGATCATGCGTTTCACCGGCAGAATCGTCCCCAACGCGTTCGACACATGCGCGATCGCAACGAGCCGCGTGCGCGGCGACAGCATGGACAGGAAATGATCGAGCTCGACCTCGCCCCGGCGGTTGATGGGCGCCACCCTCAACGTGCAGCCGGTCTGGTCCCGCACCATCTGCCAGGGAACTATGTTGGCGTGATGCTCGAGGCCGGTGATCAGGATCTCGTCGCCCGGTCCGAGGCGCGGGCGCGCGTAGGCCTGCGCCACCAGGTTGATGCCCTCCGTGGTGCCGCGAACGAAGATGATTTCGCGAGTGGAATGTGCATTGATGAACCGACGCACGCGCTCGCGTGCACCCTCATACGCTTCCGTGGCGGCCTGACTAAGGGCGTATACCCCGCGGTGGACGTTCGCGTGAGTGTGCGTCTCGTAGTACTCCACGGCGCGCAATACCGGCAGCGGACGTTGTGAGGACGCCGCGCTGTCGAGGAACACCAGCGGGCGGCCATTGACCGTCCGCTCCAGAATCGGGAAGTCGCGGCGCACACGCTCGACATCGAACGCGGGTGCAGGCGCAATGCGGGATGCAGTCACGGCCATCAGAGCAGCTCCTTCAGCGAGGCGGCGTCGGCCATCTGGCCGGCGAGATCGTGCTCGATCTGCCGCCTGAGCTCGGGTAATTGGATCTTTGACACCACATCCTCCAGGAAGGCCCACTTGAGGAGGCGCTGCGCCACCTCGGGAGACAAGCCGCGGGAGAGGAGGTAGAAGAGCATGTCGTCGTCCAGCTTTCCCGCGGTAGCCCCGTGGCTGCAGCGCACGTCGTCCGTGTAAATCTCGAGCTGGGGGCGCACGTCGATTTCGGCCTCGGGTCCCGCGAGCAGGCCTCGAAGCGACTGGCGCGAATCGGTCCCCGCGGCGGCCTTACGGACGACGATCTTGCCGTTGAACCCGACACGGGCGCGTCCTGAGGTGATTCCGCGGAAAGTCTGCTCGGTGCGGGCGCGCGGTGCGATGTGCTCCACCAGCGCGAAGTTGTCCTGCACCTGCTGTCGATCGCCGAGAGCGGCCACGGAGAGAGTGAGCTCCGCCCCGGGGCCGGCCATTTGCACGTGAGTCGTGGACCGTGCCGAGAGCCCGCCGATGTTGACGGTCAGCAACCCGTAGCGGGCATCCGCAGCCAGCACAGCCGAGAGAGTATCGAGCCATGTGGCACGGGCCCCGGCCTGCTGCAGCCGGTAATGGGTGAGGTGCGCGCCGCGCCCGACATCCACGGTGACCGAGCTGTTGATGAAGCTGGCACCACCGCTGGCGCCGATGTGCCGCTCGACCATGATCAGGCGACTGCCGGGATCGAGGCTGACCTGCACCCGCGGATAGGAAGTGCCTGTCTCGGCGCCTGCGATCGCGATGAAGAGCACCTCGACTCGTACAGGCTCGCCGGCCGCGTCCTCGACGTGGATCGCGGCGGTATCGGTCGCGAAAGCCTCATTGAGCAGTGCAAGACGCGCCTCGGGCAAGTGGCGCAAAGCGGGCAGGGTGCGCGGGAGCTGGAAGACTGTCTTGGAGACCGAGCGTCCACCGGCGCCCTGGGTAGCACGTCGCAGGCTATGCACCGTCAGGCCGGCCTGCCCCTGCGTCGGGGAAGAGAGCTCGGGCGCAAAGACGCCATCCACGAATGTATAGCGCGCGAAACGCTCCAACTTCGCGGGTAGCTCGGAGGGGGAAGGCAGTGATCGCGTCGTCGCCGCAGCGCCCGCGACCGCCGCAGCGCCCGGCGCGGGCGAAACTCCCGCGGCCAGCGGTTCTCCGGCCGGGGCAAATCGCGCCCGCTCCAGCGGCCGCAGGTTGCTGTACCGCCAGTTCTCCTCGCGCGATGATGGCAGCCCGTGCGCGGCGACAGACTGGATCGCCTCCTGCCTCCGCTCCGCACTGACCACACCGGCTGGCAAGGTATCGCGAACGGCGGCGTATTCGTCCAGAACGCGCTTGGAGAGAGCGGAGGTGCGGGGCTCCGTCATGCCGCCTCGCCCGTCACCCAGTCGTAGCCCCGCCGCTCGAGCTCGAGCGCCAGCGACTTGTCGCCGCTGCGCGCAATGCGGCCCTTCACCAGCACGTGGACGTGGTCCGGGACGATGTAGTCGAGCAGCCGCTGATAGTGCGTCACGAGCACCAGGGAGCGCTCCGGCGAGCGCAACGTGTTGACCCCGTTGGCGACGATCTTCAGCGCGTCGATGTCGAGGCCCGAGTCGGTCTCGTCCAGGATGGTGAGGCGCGGCTCGAGGACCAGCATCTGCAGGACCTCGTTGCGCTTCTTCTCGCCGCCGGAGAAGCCTTCGTTGACCCCGCGGGTGAGCATGCTCTCCTCCATGCGCATCAGCCGCATCTTCTCCTTCACCAGCGTCAGGAATTCGAACGCATCGACTTCCTCGAGCCCGCGGTGCTTGCGCGCGGCGTTCACCGCCGCCTTGAGCAGATAGACGTTGTTGACCCCAGGGATCTCCACCGGGTACTGGAAGCCGAGGAATACGCCCTCGCGCGCCCGCTCCTCGGGAGCGAGCGCCAGCAGGTCCCGGCCCTGGTAGGTCACGGAGCCCGCGGTGATCTCGTAGCCCGGCCGACCCGCGAGCACGTTCGCGAGCGTGCTCTTGCCGGAGCCGTTGGGTCCCATGACCGCGTGCACTTCGCCGGTCGGCACATCAAGCGTCAGTCCCTTCAGGATCTCCTTGCCGTCGACTTTGACGTGGAGATTGTCGATCTTCAGCATTTCGCTCTCTCTAACTTCTAACCCACGGCGCCTTCGAGGCTCACGGCAAGGAGGTTCTGCGCCTCCACCGCGAACTCCATAGGCAACTCCTTGAATACGGACTTGCAGAAGCCGCTCACGATGAGGTTCACGGCGTCCTCCTGCGCGATGCCGCGGGAGAGGCAGTAGAAGAGCTCATCCTCGCTGATCTTCGAGGTGCTCGCCTCATGCTCCACGGTGGCCGAGGGATTCTTGACCTCCACATAGGGGAAGGTGTGCGCGCCGCACTTGCCGCCCATGAGGAGCGAATCGCATTGCGTGAAATTGCGCGCACCGTGCGCGCTCGGCAGGATCTTCACCAGGCCGCGGTAGGTGTTCTGCCCGCGCCCGGCCGAGATGCCCTTCGAGATGATGGTGCTGCGGGTATTGCGGCCGATGTGGATCATCTTCGTGCCGGTATCGGCCTGCTGGCAGTTGTTCACCGTTGCGACGGAGTAGAACTCGCCGCTCGAGCCCTCGCCGCGCAGCACGCAGCTCGGATATTTCCACGTGATCGCCGACCCCGTCTCGACCTGCGTCCAGGAGATATGGGAGCTCCTGCCGCGGCACTCGCCGCGCTTGGTGACGAAGTTGTAAATCCCGCCGACGCCTTCGGCGTCCCCGGGATACCAGTTCTGCACGGTCGAGTACTTGATATGGGCGTCATCCAAAGCGACCAGCTCCACGACTGCGGCATGCAGCTGGTTCTCGTCCCGCATCGGCGCCGTGCAGCCTTCGAGATAGGAGACGTGCGCGCCCTCGTCCGCGATGATCAGCGTGCGCTCGAACTGTCCCGTCTTCGCCGCGTTGATGCGGAAGTAGGTCGACAGCTCCATCGGGCAGCGCACGCCTCTGGGCACATAGACGAAGGAGCCGTCGGTGAACACAGCCGAATTCAGCGAGGCGAAGAAATTGTCCGTAACGGGCACGACGCTGCCGAGATACCGCTCGACGAGCTCCGGGTGCTTCTGCACCGCCTCCGAGAACGGGCAGAACACGACGCCGGCTTCGTTCAGGCGCTCCTTGAAGGTGGTTGCGACCGAGACGCTGTCGAACACCGCATCCACCGCGACGCCTGCGAGGCGCGCGCGCTCGTGCAGTGGCACCCCCAGCTTCTCGTAAGTCTCGAGCAGCTTCGGGTCCACCTCATCGAGGCTCTTCGGCCCGTCGCTCTTCGCCTTCGGCGCGGAGTAGTAGGAGATCGCCTGATAATCGATGGGCGGGTAATGGGTGTGCGACCAGTGCGGCTCGGTCATGGTGAGCCAGTGCCGCAGCGCCTTCAGCCGCCACTCCGTGAGGAACGCCGGCTCGCCCTTCTTGCGGGAGATCAGGCGCACCACGTCCTCGTCCAGCCCGGGCGGGACCGTATCGGAATCGATGTCGGTGACGAACCCGTGCTTGTAGCGGCGGGCGATCAGGCTTTCCAGCTGCTTTGCGGTTTCACTCATAATTCGGCTCAGGAGCGGATTGGCGCGCGGGAGGTGGCGACCTTCACATCGCGCTCGAGGGCGGGCAGCGTGACCTGGGTCGGATCGATGCCGGCGAGCTGCGCGAGGCTGACGTCATACAATGAGCGCCGGATGGCGAGGTTCAGCCGCTGCCATACCCGCCCGACGCGGCAGGTCTCCTCGATATCGCAGTGGCCTGCCCCCACCGAGCAGTCGGTGAGCGCCACCGGCCCCTCCATCGCGTCGAGAATGGCGGCGGCGCTGATTTCGGTCGCGGGCCGCGCAAGCTGATAGCCGCCGTGCAGGCCCAGGGTAGAGGCAACGAGGCCGGCGCGCTGCAGCTGCTTCAGCAGCTTGCTGACCGTCGGCGCCGCAATATGGGTCTGCTCGGCCAGTGCCGCGGCGGTCTGCACCCGCGCCGGTTGCTCGGCGAGCACGGCGAGGAGCACGGTGGCGTAATCTGTGAGTCGGCTGATGCGAACCATGGCGGGTGAGCCCGAAAAGGGGTCGGCCTATAAAGTAGGACTATTTTAGTACTGATTGTACCCGGAACCAAGCGCTGCCTCGTGGGCGACGTTTTCGGTGAGCCGCCGGGCGACTCGCCGCGGGGCGCGCATCCGCCAGATGCGATTCGCTCCCATTTGGTATCCTTGGCGCTTCCATTCAACGCGAACGACCGGGGGCGGACGCCGGCGGCACGGTTGATGTGCCCGCAGGCGGCCCCGCTATTGTGTGCTGGAGGATTAAAACGATGAACCGCAACGAGCTCGCCCGCATAGCCCAAGCTATGGTCGCCAAGGGCAAGGGGATTCTGGCCGCAGACGAAAGCGGCGGCACGATCAAGAAGCGCTTCGACGCGATCCGCCTGGATTCCACCGAGGAGCATCGCCGCAGCTACCGCGAGATGCTCTTTACCGCCCCGGGTGCGGAAGAATCCATCAGCGGCGTCATCCTTTACGACGAAACCATCCGGCAGAAGACGCGCGATGGCGTGCCGTTTCCCCAGTACCTGACACAGCACGGGATGATCCCCGGAATCAAGGTCGACGCGGGCGCGAAGCCGCTCGCCGGCTTCCCCGGCGAGACCATCACCGAGGGCCTCGACGGTCTGCGCGAGCGGTTCATCGAGTATCGCTCGCTCGGCGCGCGCTTCGCGAAGTGGCGTGCGGTCATCGACATCGCCGATGGCATTCCGAGCGCGTTCGGCATCGAGGCCAACGCCCATGCGCTGGCCCGCTATGCGGCACTGGCCCAGGAAAACGACATCGTTCCCATCGTGGAGCCCGAAGTGCTGATGGATGGCGCCCACTCCATCGAGCGCTGTGAGGAAGTGACCAACGCGACCCTGAAGGCTGTGTTCAACCAGCTCTTCGAGCACCGCATCTACCTCGAAGGCATGGTCCTGAAGCCCAACATGGTCATCTCCGGCAAGAAGGCGTCGAATCGCGCCGCGCCCGAGGCCGTGGCCGAGGCGACCATCCGCACGCTGAAGCGCCACGTGCCGCCGGCCGTGCCGGGAATTGCCTTCCTTTCGGGTGGCCAGTCCTCCACCGAGGCGACGCTGCACCTCTCGCTGATGAATCGCATGGGACCTTTGCCCTGGTCGCTGACCTTCAGCTACGGGCGCGCGCTGCAGGACACCGCTCTCAAGGCGTGGGGCGGCAATACGGCGACTTTCTCCGCCGGACAGAAGGAGTTCGCCCGCCGTGCGAAGCTCAACGGCCTCGCGAGCAGCGGCCGCTATAACTCGGAAATGGAAAGCCAGGCCGCCTGAGCGGACTGACGGACCGAAGAGCTCAGGACCGAAGCGCCCGCGTGACAGGCTCAGAAATGCAACCCGCGCCGTCCGCCCCGGGTGATGACGCGGTGGTCGACGTGCGCGATGTGCATTACGCCATCGACGGGCGGCCGATCTTTGCCGGCCTCAACATCCGTGTCCGCCGCGGCCTCATCACCGCGGTGATGGGCCCGAGCGGCACGGGCAAGACGACCCTGCTGCGCCTGATCACCGGGCAGCTCTTCGCCGACAGAGGCCGGGTGTCGGTGTTCGGCCGCGACGTTGCCAGCCTCTCGAGCTCGGAGATCTACGCCGTCCGCAAGCGGACGGGCATGCTCTTCCAGAACGGGGCGCTGCTCACCGACATCGACGTTTTCGAGAACGTCGCCTTTCCGGTGCGCGAGCACACGGACCTCCCCGAATCCGTCATCCGCAAGCTGGTGCTCACCAAGCTGGAAGCCGTGGGCCTGCGCGGGGCTGCACGGCTGATGCCGGGAGAGCTCTCGGGCGGCATGGCGCGGCGCGTGGCGCTGGCCCGTGCCATCGTGATGGATCCGGAAGTGTTGCTTTACGACGAGCCGTTCGTCGGCCTGGACCCGATCTCGCTCGGTGTGATTCTGCGGCTCATCAAGCAGATGAATCAGGCGCTGGGCATCACCAGCATCGTCGTGTCCCATGATGTGCAGGAGCTCGCCACCATCGCCGACGAGAGCTATCTGCTCTCCGGGGGCTGCGTGGTCGCTTCCGGCACGCCGCAGCAGCTGGCGAAGAGCGACTCCGAGACGGTACATCAGTTCATGACCGGCAGCGCCGAGGGCCCGGTCAAATTCCATTACCCGGCCCCCGACTACGCCGGCCAGCTTCTCGGAGCGGATGAAGGATGAGCAACCGAGTCCGGCATGGCACCCTTCTGGAAGGAGTGCGCAAGTTCGGGGTCACCGGCATATTCTTCGTGCGGCTGCTGGCCGCCTCTGTGGCGGCGCTCGCGCGGCCGGGGCTCATCGTCGCGCAGATCTTCAATGCCGGCGGCCGCTCGCTCATCATCATCATGCTCTCGGGCCTGTTCACCGGAATGGTGCTCGGCCTGCTGGGACAGGACGTGCTGCAGCGCTTTGGGGCGGAGACGGCGCTGGGCCAGCTCGCCGCACTCGCGCTGCTGAAGCAGCTCGGCCCGGTGCTGACGGCGCTCCTCTTCGCCTGCCGCGCGGGCACCGCGCTGACTTCCGAGATCGGCCTGATGAAGGCCACGGATCAGCTCACCGCCATGGAGGTGATGGCGGTCGACCCGATGAGCTATGTCGCCGCGCCACGCTTCCTCGGCGGCGTCATCGCCATGCCCCTGCTTGCTGCAATCTTCAACGTCATCGGCCTCTTCGGGGCGCACCTCATCGGCGTGGGCCTGTTGGGCATCGACCGCGGCACCTTCTGGTCGAACACGCAGAGCGCCGTTGGATTGCATGACGTGACCGAAGGGATCGTCAAGAGCGTGGTGTTCGGCGCTGTCATCAGCCTCATCGCCGTCAACGAGGGTTATCAGTGCGAGCCGACGGCGGAAGGGGTGGGCCTCGCCACCACCCGCACCGTGGTTGCCTCGTCGGTGCTGACGCTGCTTCTCGACTATGTGCTGACTGCCGCTTTCATGTAAGAGGATCGCCACTGCCATGCGCGCTACTCGCTCCCTCGAGATCGGAACCGGCCTTTTCGTGATTCTGGGCCTGGCCGCGCTCATTTTCCTCACGACCCAGCTGCCTTCCAGCGGGCTCAAGCTCAGCTTCGCCAAGACGCCCGGCTATGACGTCACGGCGGAATTCGACAACATCGGGGACCTCAAGGTAGGCGCGCCCGTCAGGATGGCGGGCGTGAGAATCGGAGACGTGACCGGGATCCGCCTGGACAAGGACAGCTTCCGGGCGGACGTGCACCTGCACATTTATCCGCAGTTCAGCCAGATTCCGGAAGATAGCTATGCCAGCATCGAGACCGAGGGGCTGCTCGGCGGTCAATACGTCGGCATCAGCCCGGGCGGTCTCAGTACGTATCTGAAGAGTGGCAGCCAGATTCTGCAGACCCAGTCCGCCATCGTGCTCGAGAACCTGATCAACAAATTCTTCGCCAATTACTCGAGCGGCAGCAGCTCTGGCAACAATGGAAACAGTGGCAATAACGGCAGCAATGGCAAGCCCGAGAATCAGGGCCAGAAACCGCAGGAGCCCCATCCATGAGATCTTTCCCCTCGCTGATTGCGGCCTTCGTTGCCGCGGCATGGCTGATTCAGGCGCCGGCACCGGCCGCCGCGGCACAAAGCGCCGCCGAGCAGCCATCCCAGGTGGTGCAGGAAGCCGCCGACGGGCTGCTGAAGGCGCTCGATGCCAACCGCCAGGAATACCGTAACAATCCTGCCAAGGTCCAGGCGCTGGTCGATCAATACATCCTGCCGCATATCGACACCCAGTTTGCGGCCCAACTCGTTCTGGGCAGGTACTGGAAAACTGCCACCCCGCAGCAGCGGCAGCGCTTCATCAATGCCTTCTACCATTCGATGCTCAACAACTACGGCGCCGCCATCGTCGAGTTCACATCGAATACGCTCAAGGTCTTCCCGACACACGTGAGCGCCAGCGATCAGAACCCTGAGGTCCGCACTCAGATGGCACGCAGCAGCGGCGCTCCCGTGTCGGTCAACTACTACATGCACATGACTCCTCAGGGCTGGAAAGCCTGGGACGTCGTCATCGACGGAGTCAGCTACGTGAAGAGCTACCGCGAGGATTTCGGATCGCAGATCGCGCAGCAGGGCATCGATGCGGTGATCAACCGCCTCGAGAAAGGCGAGAAGCCTGCGCAGATCGGCAAGACCACCGGCAGCGGCTCGTGAGCGCGCCGGCAGTCGGCGTCGCAGGCGGCGCCGCAGTGCCCGCGAGCTTCGAGATCGAGGTCACCTCGCCGGGGCGGTTCGCCGCGCGCGGCGCGCTGAGCTTCGCCAATGCCAAACGCGCGCGCAGCGAGGGCCTGCATGCGCTGCGCACCTCGAGCGCCCGTGACCTCGAAGTCGATTGCGCCGGTATCAGCCACTCCGACAGCGCCGGCCTCGCCGTGCTGCTCGACTGGATGGCGATCATGAAGCGGGACGGGCGGCCGCTCTGCTTCGCCAACCTGCCGTCCGGCCTCCTGGCCGTCGCGCGCATCAGCGGCGTCGAGGAAATGCTGCAGAAGGGAGTCTGACCGGCGGCGCGCGGCCGGGTCAGGTTACGGCGGCCCGGAGTCCTGCTGCAGCTGTTTCAACTCTTCTTCCGCGCTGTTCTTCTCGGCCTGCGGTCCCTGGACCATGAAGTCGCGGTGCTGCAGGTACGCGTTGCGCTCGAACGCGTACGGGTCGAAGGTCTTCTTCGCCATATCGGTCAGCGGCAGAAGGTCTGCACGCTGTTTCACCTCGTAGAGCAGCAATGTCCCGTAATCCCAGTACGGGTTGTTGATATACGCCCACGGTTCCGCGTAGGCGTCGACGGCGCGTGCAAGGCCATCTCTGACGTCAGCGGGCCCGAGGAAAGGCAGCACCAGGAAAGGCCCGGACGGCGCACCCCATTTGCCGAAGGTCTGCCCGAAGTCCCGATCCTCGTAAGTCAGGCCCATGTGCGTCGCCGGATCGAACAGCCCGGCAACGCCGACCGTGGTGTTCACCACGAACCGTCCCGTATCCCTGGCGAAGGGCTTGAGCTGCCCCTGCAGCAGCGCATTCACGATGACGTCGGGGTAAGTCACGTTGTTGAAGAAATTCGTGACCCCGGTGCGGACCAATTCCGGCACGACGCGCACATAGGTCCTCGCCACTGGAGTGACCACGGCGGTATCGATGGCGTCATTGAACTTGTAGATCCCACGGTTCATCCGCTGCCAGGGGTCGCGCGGATTGCGCGCCGACGGCGGCACGGTGGCGCAGCCGACCAGGGCGAGAGCCAAAAGGGAGAGGGTGGCGATCCGGAGGATCGTTGGCGGGCTTCTTGTTGGCATGAGGGGTCCGTCAGGGTCCTTTGGCGGGCATTGTACCAGCCGCGCGGCCTTACTCGCTCTGGTGCTGCTGCTGGCGCGTGCTGGCGAGGTATTCGCGAACTTCCCGCAGGCGCGCGCTGATCCGCTTGCGCTGCACCTGGGTCAGGTGCGGGGTGCGCAGCGCGAGTTGATACTGCCGGGCGGCCAGCGGCAGGTTGCCGTCGGCGATCTGGTATTCGCCCATGTAGTAATAGGCATCGCCCAGGTCGCCGGCGGCACTTGCGGCGCGGGCGGTCATCTCGATCTGGTCGGGTGTCGGCTCGATATTGTTGAACAAGTCGAGCAGGACATCGTGCGCCTGCGCGTTCTTGCCGTCCTGCATCAGCGTCTGGGCGTAGCGGATCGTGGTGGGGACGTTGCGCGGGAAAAGCTCCATCGCCAGCCGGAAAGTCGCCAGGGCGCCTTTCATATCGCCCGCCTTTGCCTGCGCCTGGCCCAAGGCGGAGTAAAGGAGGTGAAGATCGTCGTGCTGCGCGATCAGTTTCTTCAGGATGGGCACGGCCTCTGACGCCATGTTGTCCTGCATCAACGCGAGCGCATCACCATACATGGTCGCCATGGTGTGGCTGCCATCCGCTATTTTTCGAGCATATTCCTTGTGAATATCTTCGCCCTCGGGTGCGGTGAGGACGCGCACGCGCTCGCGGATGAGGTAGTAGTCGGGGGAGCTCGTGTCGGGTACCGGCGGGTATTGAGCGGCGAGCCCGCTCAAGTCGGCGAGCCGGACGGAGTCCACCGGGTGGTCCTGCAGCATTGCCGGCACCCAGGTGTCCTGCACGCCTTGCTGCCGCATCATCAGGTTCCAGATGTCAGGCGCCCCCTCGGGGTCGAAGCCCGCGGCCGCCAGATACTGCATGCCGACGCGATCGGCTTCTGCCTCCTGGCTGCGGTCGAAGTTGATCTGGTGCTGTGCGGCCAGCCCCTGCGAGGCGACTATGCCGCCCTCGACGGCATCCCCCCCGCCGCCGCCGAGCGCCCCGAGGAGGATGGCGGCCAGCATGCCGGCGAGCCCGATCATCGTGGCGTTCTTCTGATCCTGGATCTCACGCAGGACATGCTTCTGGACGATGTGCGCCGTCTCGTGAGACATCACCGCCGCAAGCTCTGATTCCGTCTGCGTGAACTTGATCATGCTGGTGAAGACGAAGACCCAGCCGCCGGTGACCGCGAAGGAGTTGAGTTCCTGTGTCCTGAGGACGACGTAATGAAAATCGCCACCGCCGTCCGTGCTCTGGGAGGCCAGGCGTTGGCCGATCTGCTGGATGTATTCGGAGGTTTCCGGATCGTTGAAGAGCACGCCCTGCTGGCGCATCTGCATCATGACGGAGTAGCCGAGCTCGTATTGCTGCTGCTTGTCGAGAAGGCCGTTCGCCGGACCGCTGAGATCGGGCAGCTCCGAATTGATCGCCGATGGGAGGTCCGTGGTGATCGGATTGACCGGCGGTTTCGCCGAGGTAATCGGATTGAACGGCTGCCCCGCCATAGCCACAGTCGTGGCATTGAGGAAGGCGGCCAGAATGATCAGGACGAACGCGCGCATCTTGTGTTCGACCGCGGCCGGGGAGGGCAGTTTCCCTGCGTTAACAGAAACTTACAAAGCCGGCGGGTGCCCCGCCGGCCACTGCGGAGCAGCTTACAGGATATCGGACGCGAAGTCCGCCAGCCGCGACCGCTCCCCCCGGACCAGGGTCACGTGCCCCGAATGCGGCCAGCCGCGGAAGCGGTTTACCGCATAGGTGAGCCCCGAGGTGGTTTCCGTGAGGTAGGGGGTATCGATCTGGGCCACGTTGCCGAGGCAGGCGAGCTTGGTCCCCGGACCGGCACGGGTGATGAGCGCCTTCATCTGCTTGGGCGTGAGGTTCTGCGCCTCATCGAGGATCAGGAAGCGGTTGAGGAACGTGCGGCCGCGCATGAAGTTGAGCGAGCGAATCTTGATGCGGTTGCGCAGCAGGTCGTTGGTCGCGGCGCGGCCCCAATTGCCGCCCTCCTGGCCGCCGGTCAGCACCTCGAGATTGTCCATGAGGGCGCCCATCCAGGGCTCCATCTTTTCCTCCTCCGTGCCCGGCAGGAAGCCGATGTCCTCGCCCAGCGGGATGGTGACCCGGGTCATGATGATCTCGGCGAAGCGGTTGCTCTCGAGCGTCTGCATGAGCCCCGCGGCGAGAGCCAGCAGGGTCTTGCCCGTACCTGCCGGTCCCAACACCGTGACGAAATCGATCTCCGGATCCATCAGGAGGTTGAGGGCGAAATTCTGCTCGCGGTTGCGCGCCGTGATGCCCCAGACGTTGTGGCGCTCGTTGCGGTGATCCCGCATCAGCTCGATCACGGCGGTCTCGCCCTCGAGGCGGCGCACGATGCCTTCGATGCCCTCGGTGCTGTCCTCGTACACACCCTGGTTCGGCTGCCACTCGCGCACCGCGGGGCCGGTGATCTCATAGAAGGTGCGGTCGCCTTCCTTCCAGGAGCGCATCCCCTGGCCGTGCCGCTCCCAGAAATCCGCAGGCAGTGCGGTCACGCCGCTGTAGAGGACGTCGGAGTCCTCCAGCGTTTTGTCGCTGTAGTAATCCTCCGCGTGCACGCCCAGCACGGCGGCCTTGATGCGCAGATTGATGTCCTTCGATACCAGGATCACGCGCGCATCGGTCCGCTCGTTCTGCAGCGCGAGGGTCTGCGCCAGGATTGCGTTGTCGTTGCCCTGGCCGGGCAGGCTCTGCGGCAGAGCGCTCGACAGCTGCCGCGTCTGAAAGAAGAGCCGGCCGGAGGACGGCTTCTTGCCGTGGTTGCCGGAGTAGCCGCTCGGCAGCTTCAGGCCCCGGTCGATCACTTCCTTGGTCGCATCGCGCATCATGTCGTCGAGGAAACGGCTCACCTGGCGCACGTTGCGGGAGGCTTCCGAGAGGCCTTTCTTGTGCGCGTCGAGCTCCTCGAGCACGACCATCGGCAGGTAGACATCGTGCTCCTCGAACCGGAAGATGGCCGTCGGGTCATGCATCAACACGTTGGTGTCGAGCACGAAGAGTCGCCGGCCGTCGCGCGGCCTCGCCCGCGGCTCTGCGCGCTCGGCGGGTACGGACGCGGACTCGTTGGCCGGCGCGCGAGTGCTCACCGGGCCGTGATCAGAGAGACTTCGCTGCTTCAAGCACTTCCTCCGCGTGCCCCGGAACCTTGACTGCGCGCCACTCGCGCCGCAGCACCCCTTTAGGGTCGACGAGAAAGGTGCTGCGCTCGATGCCCAGATACTTCCTGCCGTAGAGGCTTTTTTCCCTGATGACATCGAACAGCTTGCAAACCTCTTCTTTCTCGTCCGAGAGCAGGGTGAAGGGCAGCGCTTCCTTGGTCTTGAATTTCTCGTGGCTGGCGATGCTGTCGCGGGAGATACCGACGACCTCGATCCCGGCTTTGCGGAAGGCCGGGTGCAGGTCGCGAAAGTCCTGCGACTCGCGCGTGCATCCCGAAGTCATGTCCTTCGGGTAGAAATAGATCACCAGGGCGCGACCCGCCGCATCCTTGAGGCGCCAGCTGTCCCCGCCGGTCGCAGGCAGGGAGAACGGGGGCACTTTGGCCCCGGGCTCGACTTTAGACATCGTTCAGGATTTTACCGGTTCCAGGATGGCGTCGAGATTGAGGGAATCGCAGAACTCCATGAACTCCTCGCGCAGATGCGCCACCTGGATGCGGCTCGGCACATTCACGATCATCTGCACGGAAAACATGGGCGCGCCCGTGTGGGCGGCCGGATAGCTGCGGGTCGAAACCTCCGCGATGTCGATGCTGCGGCTGGCAAAGAAGCCTGAAAGCCCGGAGACGATGCCGGTCTGATCGAGGCACACGACGTCGATCGAGTACGGCAGCATGTCGGTGCGTGCAGCGCGCGGTTCCGTGCGCTTGAGGTGCACGCTCAGGCTCGTCGTCTCGGCGAGACGCTTCAGCTCCGTTTCGAGCTTGGCCAGGGCGTGCCAATTACCGGAAACGAGCAACAGCATGGCGAATTCCGTACCGAGCGCCGCCATCCGGCTTTCGGTGATATTGCCGCCGCTCTCGCTGATCACCCGGGTCAGCTCGTGCACCATGCCGGTGCGGTCGCTGCCGATCGCCGAAACGGCCAGGTGCTGCTTCATCGGGTCAATGGGCTCGGTGCTTTCCAAGGTGGTTTGCGGGGAGTGTACCGGGTGAGCGGTTCGCTGGCGATCATTATGCGGGGCCTGTGCAGCGCGGTCGCTTTGCAGCGCAGACTTGCTTCGTCTCAGGCGTATTGCCCTTTATACTTGCCGGCTTACCCACCGTGTACCGATATTTCCCAGGCTTTCGATGTTCTCAGGCAGTCTCGTCGCGATAATCACGCCCATGCGGGGCGATGGCTCCATTGACCACAACGCCTGGGAGCGCCTCATCGACTGGCATATCGAGAGCGGCACTGCCGGTCTCGTGATCGGCGGCAGCACCGGCGAATCCGCGACGGTGACGGACTCGGAGCTGTGGGAGCTCGTGCAGCGCGCCTGCGAGCGGGCGCGGCACCGCATCGCGATCATCGCCGGCGTAGGCTCGAGCAGCACGGCGACCTGCGTCGAGCGGGCGCGTCGGTTCTCGCAGCTGGCGGTCGAGGGCATTCTGGTGGTCACGCCGGCGTACAACCGCCCGACCCAAGAGGGTCTCTACCGCCATTTCGCGGCGATCGCAGAGGCATCCTCCAAGCCCGTGCTGCTCTATAACGTTCCGTCCCGCACCGCCGTGGATATGCTGCCGGACACGATCGGCCGGCTGTCGCAACTCGGCCGGATCAGCGCGGTCAAAGAGGCCGTACCGGGGCCGGAGCGAGTGCGCGAGCTGCTCGCCGCCTGCCGGGAGGGCTTCGTGGTGCTGAGCGGCGACGACGCCACCGCGCGGGAAGCGATTCTCGCGGGCGCACGTGGGGTGATCTCGGTGACTGCCAACGTGGCGCCGGGCGCCATGGCGGCCATGGTCGCCGCGGCGATGCGCGGCGACCGCGAATCGGCGGAGCGGCTGGATGCGCCGCTGGCGGCGCTGCATCGGGATCTTTTTCTCGAGGCTAACCCGATACCGGTCAAATGGGCGCTGGCACAGGCCGGCAGGATCGAGCGCGGCATCCGGCTGCCGCTGACGGAGCTGTCCGCTCCTTACCAGCCGGCAGTGCTCGCAGCGCTGCGGCAAGCGGCCGCGCTACAGTAGATTTGAAGAGGGGTCCCGCAATGAAGTCCAGAGCCGCCTTGGCTCTTCCTACGGCGTTGCTGCTCGCGCTCAGCGGCTGCAAGACGTTCCATCACATCACTCACGATGACAGCTGCAACAAGCCGCAGCCGTACCAACGGGCGGTGAGCATCCCGCCGCTCAGCGTCCCACAGGGCCTCGATTCGCCCGACAGCAGCCACGCGCTCGACGTGCCGAAGCTGGATGAGCCGCCGCCGCCGCCGCGCCGCCCGGATGATCCCTGCCTGGCCGCACCGCCGACGTTCGACGTGCCGCAGCCGAACGCCAGGCCGGGCGAGTAGTCGCCGGCAGGCTCCTCGGGCCTGCCGTCCCGGGGCGTAGTATCATGCGCGCCTTGCTTCAGTGCGGAGAGGTGGCCGAGCGGTCGAAGGCGCTGGACTGGAATTCCAGTAACATCTTAACGGGTGTTCGTGGGTTCGAATCCCACCCTCTCCGCCACGTCATACACGTCGCGCGGGCCAGCATCGCCGGTAGCCCTAAGCGGTTGAAATATTGCGCTTTTCTGCCGCCGGCGCCAACATGCCGCGCCTAACTTACTCTGTGGCTGGGATATGCATCGGGGTAGCGCCGCATCAAGCTGCCGCCGACGGCCGCGTGGCGGCGCTTGGAATTTCCCACTCCGCGCATTCCCTTCCGAGTCACTCCTCGATCGCGTCGAGGTGAGTGCGGAGAATTTTGCAACCATCGCGGAGACCCGCGACGTCTTCGCTTACGCAGCCGCCCAGGATACTGGGCGGACTCCTCGCGGCCCCTCGTCGGTGATCGAGCTCGCTGATGGTGCCCTGATCCTGTCCGTACCGTCCGACCTTGGGCAACGTGGCGAATGTAGTGGCGTGGCTTGCGACGGTCCTCGGGTTTGTTACGTTGGTCCCGACGATGACGGTACTGGTGCAGTTGTAAGGCGCCCGGGAGTCAGTGCCGTACACGTACGAGCCGCGGGGTTGGGTAACCCGCCGCCCGCCGGCTCGTCGGGAAGATCCGGGTTGTCGGGCGCCTCGATGCCTACCACAGCGATGCGGGCGGGCTGATCGATGCAGGCGGTCCAATCTCTGAAGTTGTACTTGCTCATGAACTCTACCGTACTACCGGCGCAACAAGCGGTCTAGCTAATCCGGTGGCCCCGTCGCCGGTTCGGGCTTACGCGAAGGATAATCAGAAGGCAGCGCTGCGCCTTGCCAGTAACATGCAAGCAGATACGGTCGGCAAGCTGGTCCGTCGAGGCGAGCTGAAATGCGCAACCCTTACGAGTCGGCAACGGCGTGATCACGCTAGTTCAGGTCCATCAGACGGGAAAGGGATTGTCCATGTCAGTATCCAACGCCTCGCGGGGTGGCACCGGCTAGTTTCCGGGCGCGCCCAGCTCGCCATTGTTGATGTATCGCGGCTCGAAATCCCGAAAGGGGCGCCTGAATATCGACCGATGCACCCCAGATCTGCTGCCGAATGTCCCGCGGCAAATCCCAGAACTCGCTCAGCGCCGGGGTATTCGCAAAGTGCTTCCAGAGGGCTTCCTGCGCGATCACCCGCGCCAGCGCTGACCTCGCGATCCACTCTACAATTGCTTCCTTCTGGATGAGGTCGAGGCGGATCTCGCGATTGAACTCCTCCAGATATTTGTATTCGTGGAGGTGTTCGACTGCGCTTCGGACGTCGTAAATCTCACCCATCATGTCGTGATGACCGGGCCAATGAAAAGCTCCGTTCGGCTCTTGAATTGCTGCTTTGATTTGCCGGGCGCGGAATCGATGAGCCCGTCGATGCAGCGGCAATACTGATGGATGCGGTCGATGACCTGTAACCTGCTTCGGAAATGTGCCTTCGAGGTTCAGTTGCAAGCCGATCAGCGCGTATTTCTCGCCGTCCTCTATCCATCCAGTCGAAGTTTCGTCTGGTGGCGTAGCAGCCTGGGAACGGTGCAGAGTGTTCATCGCGACATTTTCTGACGATCAGCCAGTAGACGCTACTTCTCGCGGAAGCGACCATTGAAGCTTTCGATGTAGGCGTTCTCTACCGGTTTTCCCGGACGGATGAAGTTCAGTCGTAACCGGTGTTCGTACAGGTATCGAGCACTGGCCCCTCGAACTCGGGTCCATGATCTACCGTGATCGATGCCGGCAGACACCTCGGGGCTTGAGGCTGGTTCCCCGTCACCCGGAAGGGGCCTTAGTCTCAACGCCTAGGACTCTCAGGTCGCGCAGAGCCGAGAAATCGCGGTCGTGCGTCACCAGCGCGTCGGCACCGATTGCCAGCGCACTTGCCGCCTGGACCGCATCCGCCAGCTTCAACTTGCAAGCGGCGCGCAGCCGAGCCGCGCTTTCCGCAATCTCGGCATCCAGGTCCACTACGAACCAAGATTTGAGTGTGGCGCGGTAACGTTCGGCAAGGACTTCGTCGCGAGCGCCCAAAGGTCCTGTCAGGACCTCGGCGAGCGTTACTGTGGTGACTGCAAGGCGCACGAACCCTTCCTCGTGTGCCTCGAACACGGGCCTGAATACCGCTGCAAGCTCGGGATGACCCTCGAGGACGTAGATCAGCGGGGCGGAGTCGACCAGAAGAAGAGCGTTCTCCGGCAACCCCTCGAGACTCACCGGCTCCATTCGTCTTTCAGCCGACGCAGGGTTGCCCGGCTATCGCTGCCGTACAAACCGCGTGCGCTGCCGGCAAGGGGGAGCAGTGACCGCTGGCCGTGGGCTTCCCCCGATGCGGAGATCGGTGCCAATACGGCGACCGGCCGCCCATGGCGGGTGATAATCGTCTGCCGGCCTTGCTGCGCGGCCGTCAGCAGTTCCGGCAATTGGCTACGCGCCTCCTCGGCGCCTTTTCGAATCGGCTTTGCCACGATTTCCTCCAGACCGACAAAGCGTACAGACTGTACAGTCCCGCGTCAACCGACTGGCCACAGTGGCGGAGAGGGTTGCCAGAACCGATCGGACGACTAGGATTGCCAGAATACTGCTTTGGAGTTCTGAGGAAGGCCGTGGAAAGCCGGAGCTGAGCGGGGATATTCTGGTGGGCATCCTGTGCCCAGAGCGTTAAATAAATATTGCTTACTCAATAACTTACGTGGCATTTTAGAATTCCACCCTCGCCGCCACATCACTCAGTGATGCCGGCATCCCCCGCAATCCGGGACAGGACCTGCGCCACGATCCGGTCGCAGCGCGCGCCGGCGAATTCCCACACGCTCCGCTCCGCCACATCGACCTCCCGCGCCAGCGCCTCACGCAGCAGACCCTTCGCGCGGAAGTGGCGGCTGCGTACGGTTTCCGCGGGAATGCCCAGGCAATCCGCCGTTTCATCCACGCTCAGCTCTTCGACGGAGCGCAGCACGAAGACTGCGCGGAAGGCTTCCGGCAGGGCGTCGATCCTGCGCTCGAGGATGGCTCTCATCTGGGCGCGAGCGGCCGCCGCATCCGGCGCGCCGACCTCGTCGGAAGGGACCGCTTCCAGCTCGCCGTCGGCGGGTGAGGGGGTCATCGGAATCACGTTCTCTCTGCGCGCCTTGCGGCGCAGCCTCCCGAGGCATTCGTTGACGACGAGGCGCGAGAGCCAGGTTGCGACGGAGGAGTCGCCGCGAAACTGACTCAGAGCGCGGTACGCTTTGAGATAGGCCTCCTGAAGGGCGTCTTCCGCTTCCGCATCGTCGCCTACGATGGCGCGCGCCAATCGGTAGAGCCTGCGGTTGAATCGCCGCATCAGGAGGGCGAACGCCGTGCGATCGCCGGTCAGAACTCGACGTACAATCGACGCGTCATCGTCGGCTTCCGGAGGAGAGCGGTTGACTTCGGCGGTTGTCATAAGTCCCGTCAGCGAACCTCGAGCCTGCCCTTCATGGTGACATGAAAGGTGCACTTGTAATGATACACGCCCGCCTTTCCGGCCACGTAGGTCCACGAGTGGTCCGGCGCGATCGTATGTGAGTCGAACGCCCCATTGGTGGCTGTCACCGTATGGGGGATCGGATCTTTGTTGATCCAGGTGATCCGATCGCCCCGCCGCACGGTGAGCGTCTGCGGGCTGTAGCTCAAGGCCTCGATGGTCACCGTGTGCGTATGTCCGGCACTCCGATCAGCCGGCTGTGCGGCCCGGCCGGCCAACGGCCCCGCTGCCATCAAGGCCATGGCGGCGACGAGCTTGAGCGCCGGCGCGCCGCCCCCGTGGCGGCGCGCCGCTGAGTCGGTGCAACGCAAGGATTTCACCGCCCTGACTACCCGGCAAGCTTGCTTTGAATCATCTTGGCATGTTCCAGGTGATCGACGAAGACCGGGCGCGCCTTCATGAGCAACGCCTTGAGCTGCGGATTCTGCGCGCTGGGAATGAGAACTTTGTCCACTGCATCGATCACGGCCTGGTGATATGCAACCTCATGGTCGACATAGGCCTTATCGAAGGCCGCTCCGTGCAGATTGCGCAGCGTCGCGAGGTTCTGCTCGCCGCCCTGCTTCAGGCTCTCGCTCGTCGGGCTGCTCTCCGGCGTGAGGTGCAACTTGTGCGCGAGGCGTACCGCGGCCTCATTGAAGCCGCTGTGATCGGTCACCATACGCTTCGCGAATGCCTTGACATCGCTGGCGTGCCCCCTGCGCTCGGCTAGCTTGCCGGCGTCGATGTCCACCTGGTCGGCGGTGACGACGATGGCGGCAATCTGGGGGTCGGTGGGCATCCCCGCGGCCTGTGCCCAGGCCGGCGCGATGCAGGCAGCCAGGATGGCGCCGAAGAAATATGTAGCTCGTCTCATGGCTGGTTGCTCTCTTGTGGTGTGGCCATCGAATGGATGTCGCGAGCGATGGCGGCGTTCCCGCACCCCAGCTCGGGTGCGGGCCAGGTGTGTATGATTCGAGGCCGTGAGCAAAGTCATTGAACGCCTGCGCCGCGCCTTGCCGGCGGGGGCCCTCCTGTCGAGCGCCGAGGAGCTGAAGCCTTACGAGTGCGATGCGCTGACGCTCTATCGGCAGATGCCGCTCGCGGTGGCGCTTCCGGCGGACGAGGCTCAGGTGGCGTTGGTGCTCAGGATATGTCGCGAGGCGCGGACCCCCGTCATCGCACGCGGCGCCGGTACGGGACTATCGGGCGGTGCGACACCCCGGCAGGACGCCGTGCTGCTATCGCTGGCCCGCCTGAATCGCATCATCGACATCGACCCGCTCGCGCGCACCGCGCGCGTCCAGCCCGGGGTGCGCAATCTCGCCATTTCGGAGGCGGCCGCGCCGCACAGGCTGTACTACGCGCCCGACCCCTCTAGCCAGATCGCCTGCACCATCGGCGGCAACGTCGCCGAAAACTCGGGCGGCGTGCACTGTTTGAAGTACGGGCTGACCGTGCACAACCTGCTGGCGCTGCGCGTCGCCACCATCGAAGGCGAGGTGCTCGAGCTCGGCTCCGCGGCGCCGGATGCGCCGGGTTATGACCTGCTGGCGCTGTTGACGGGATCCGAGGGTCTGCTCGGCGTGGTCACCCAGGTCACCGTGCGCCTGATTCCGAGGCCCGATTGCGCCCGCGTGGTGCTCGCGGCCTTCGATGATCTGGCGAAGGCCGGCCAGGCCGTAGCCGACGTGATTGCGGCGGGCATCATTCCCGCGGGGCTCGAGATGATGGACCGCCCCACGATCGCGGCGGTCGAGCCCTTCGTGCATGCGGGTTATCCGCTCGAGGCCGAGGCGATCCTGCTCTGCGAATCCGACGGCACGCCCGCAGAGGTCGAGGAAGAGATCCTGCGCATGGAGGCCTTGATGCGCAGCGCGGGCGCCACCGAGTGCCGGGTGTCGCGTGACGAGGACGAGCGGCTGCGCTTCTGGGCCGGCCGCAAAGCGGCATTCCCGGCAATGGGTGCGCTCGCGCCCGATTACTACTGCATGGACGGCTCCATTCCGCGCCGGCGGCTCGCGGCAGTGCTGCAGGCGATCAGGCAGATGGAGTCCAGGTATGGCCTGCGCTGCACCAACGTCTTCCACGCCGGGGACGGCAACCTGCACCCGCTGATCCTGTTCGATTGCAACATTCCCGACGAGGTTGCCCGGGCGGAGGCGTTCGGCAGCGAGATCCTCGAGCTTTGCGTCCGCGAAGGCGGCAGCATCACCGGCGAGCACGGCGTGGGAATGGAGAAGATCAACCAGATGTGCGTGCAGTTCGGCAGCGGCGAGCTCGAGGCCTTCCATGCGGTGAAGCACGCGTTCGACGATCTGGGGCTGCTCAATCCCGGCAAGGCGGTGCCCACGTTGCATCGCTGCGCGGAATTCGGGCGTCTGCACGTGCACGGCGGGAAGCTTCCGCATCCGCAGCTGCCGCGCTTCTGACATGATCGGGTTACGCTCGTTGCAGGAACGGATCCGCGCGGCCGCCGCGGGGAGCGAATCGCTGCGTATCAGGGCCGGCGGCAGCAAGGACTCCTACGGCGGACGGTTGCAGGGCGAGCTGCTGGATGTCAGCGGGCTGTCAGGCATCACGCACTGTGAGCCGACGGAGCTCGTGATCTCGGCGCGGGCCGGCACGCTTCTCAGCGAGGTCGAGCGCGAGCTCGCCGCCCACGGCCAGATGTTGGCCTTCGAGCCGCCACGGTTCGAAGGGCGCGCCACGCTCGGTGGTACCGTGGCCTGCGCTCTGTCCGGGCCGCGCCGCGCCTACTGCGGGGCGGTGCGCGACTTCGTGCTGGGTGTGGAGACGATCGACGGGCGGGGCGAGCTGATGCGATTCGGCGGCAAGGTCATCAAGAACGTTGCGGGGTTCGATGTCTCACGGCTCATGGCCGGCAGTATGGGCACACTCGGGCTGCTCACCGAGATCACCCTGAAGACCGTGCCGCGCCCGCGGGCTGAATGCACTCTGCGGTTCGAGATGGATCAGCCGCGGGCTCTCGAGTCCATGACCCGCTGGGCGACGCGGCCGTTGCCACTGTCGGCGACGGAATGGCACGACGGCATGTTGCACGTACGCCTATCCGGTGCGGATGCTGCAGTGCGCGCTGCGCGCACGGCTTTGGGCGGTGAGATCATCCACGGCGCCGACGAATATTGGGGGAGCGTGCGCGAGCAGCAACTGCCTTTTTTCGCGGCGGCCCCCGAGCTCTGGCGGCTCTCGCTGCCGGCTCACACGCCGGTGTTGCCGGTTTCAGGGCCGACGCTGATCGAGTGGGGAGGATCGTTACGCTGGCTCGCCGGTCCGCAGGACGGCGGCGCGCTGCGCGGGCTTGCCGCGCGATCAGGCGGGCATGCCACTCTCTACCGGACACCCGTGAGGGCGCCCGAAGGCCCCTTCCAACCCTTGTCTCCTGCGATGCTGACCATCCACAAGCGTCTGAAAGCCGCGTTCGACCCGGCTGGCATCTTCAACCGCGGCCGACTCCATCCCGATCTGTAGCCGTGCAAACCCGACTGAGCGCCGCTTTCCTCGAGACGCCCGCCGGCCGGGAGGCCGATGCCATCCTGCGCAAATGCGTGCACTGCGGATTCTGTACGGCGACTTGCCCCACCTACCAGCTGCTCGGAGACGAGCTCGACGGGCCGCGCGGCCGCATATATCTCATCAAGGAGGTGCTGGAGGGAGCCGAGCCCTCCCGCGTCACGCAACTGCACCTCGATCGCTGTCTGACCTGCCGCGCCTGCGAGACCACATGCCCGTCGGGCGTCGCCTACGGCCGCCTGTTGGATATCGGCCGGCATCACATCGAGCGGGTGGTGCCCCGGACGTTACGCGAGCGGTTATTCAGGCATGTGTTGCTGACCATTGTCCCATACCGCAGGCGATTCGCCGCTTTGTTGGCGCCCGGGCGGGCATTGCGCGGGTTGCTGCCGGCATCATTGCGGCGGGCCGTACCGCCCGCGCGTCCCGCGGGTGCCTGGCCCGTCCCGCGTCACGAGCGGCGCATGTTGGTGCTCACCGGCTGTGTGCAGTCCGTCACGGCTCCAGGCATCAATGCCGCCGCGGCCCGCGTGTTGGACCGTCTGGGCGTCTCGCTGATTGCCGTGGACGAAGGGTGCTGTGGCGCCCTGGCGCACCACTTGTCGGCGGACGAGCGGTCCCGCGAGCAGATGCGGCACAACATCGACATCTGGTGGCCGGAGATAGAGCGGGGAGCCGAGGCCCTGGTCGTCACCGCGAGCGGCTGCGGCGCCATGATTCGCGATTACGGAATTCTGCTGCATGATGACCCCGAGTACGCGCCCAAGGCGGCACGGGTCGCGGAGCTGATGCGCGATATCAGTCAGGTCATCGCGCAGGAGTTAGCAAAATCCGGCCTGCCGCAGGAGCGGACCTTGCCCGGCCCAACCGTCCCGCGCGGTCCGCCACGGCCTCCCGCCAGGCCGCGCCCGAGAGTGGCAGTCCATTCGCCTTGCACTCTGCAGCACGGCTTGAAGATCCGCGGCGTCATAGAGCAGCAGCTGGAACGGGCAGGGTGCATTCTCACGTCCGTTGCCGACGGTCATCTCTGCTGCGGGTCGGCTGGCAGCTACTCTTTGCTGCAGCCGGCGATCTCGCGGCAGCTCAAAGTCAACAAGCTGGCGGCGCTTCAGGCGGATGAGCCTGATATCATCGCGACTGCGAATATCGGCTGTCTGCTGCATCTCGCGTCCGGCACCGGCCGCCCGGTCCGGCACTGGATTGAGGTGCTGGCGGAGATGTCGGCGCCCGATTGAACCCGGATTGGGGAGCTGCCGATGGATTCAGTGTCGAGTCACTACGAGAGCTTTCTTGCCCCCGTTTATTCGTGGATGGCGGGCGGCGCGGCAGCAGCATTCGCACAGGGAGATGCGGAGCTCGATTCCCTTCGCCTCACGCCGCTGCGTGCCGGCGCCGTCGCGCTCGATCTCGGCTCGGGATTCGGCATGCACTCCATCCCCTTGGCGCGCAAGGGATTCAGTGTGATTGCGGTGGATTCGAGCGCCGCGCTGCTGCGGGAGCTGCGCGGCCATGCCGGCGTACTTCCCATCCAGACCGTGGAAGCGGACCTGCTGGATTTTCCCCAGTGCATCGCCGGACCGGCGGATGTCATCCTGTGCATGGGCGATACGCTTACCCATCTGGCCAGCAGGCAGGCGATAAAGTCGCTCTGCGAGCAGGTTGCGGCGGCGCTGATGCCCGGCGGCACGTTCGTGTTGACTTTCAGGGACTACTCGACTCCCATGATCCGGGAGAGCAGATTCATCCCCGTGAAGAGCGATGCCGATCGGGTGTTCACCTGCTTCCTGGAGTACGCGAACGAGCACGTGGATGTCTATGACTTGCTGCACGAGCGTCAGGGCTCGCAGTGGACGCAGCGAGTCAGCGGTTACAGGAAGCTGCGCCTTCCGCCCGACTGGGTGTCAGCAACCCTCCGGAATGCCGGCCTGCAGGTGACGCAGGAGGCGGGGCTGAGCGGAATGGTTCGTCTGCTGGCACGGGCGACTGCGTCATCCTGACGTCGTTACGACGGCAGGCGCCGCGGCGGTCGGCGCCGCGGCGGTCGGCGCAATAGCTATTCCGTCATCACCATGACGCTGTTGGTATTGTCGTCATTGAAGTAGATGATCTGGTTCTTCTGACTGTCTACGGTGGCGACGATACCGAACAGCGCGCCGGAAGTGCCGCTGGTATCGAGTTGCACGGGCTGACCCACGAAGCCTCCCGGAAGAACGGGAGAGACCTCGACTGCCAGGTTCGGCATCTGGCCGGACGGAATGCCGACGTCGCTGTTCTCGACGATCAGGTCGCCATCGGCGAGGAGTGCTGCGCTGAGGGGTGCGAAGAGCGGTGCTCCGTGGGCGATCACCGTGGCGGAAGCGGCCGATGGGCCGCTGAAGGTCGGCATGGGCGTGGGAGGGGATGCAGTGGAGGTGCACTGCCCGGTGACGGTTACGCCGGCGGACCCGATGCCGGACACGTTGGTAAGCGCGACGACACTGAACGAGCTGGTGTCTACCACATACAGCGTGTCTACGGAGGAGTCGTACGTGAGCCCGGCAGGTGCATATATGCCTCCCGGCGCGCCGCTATGACAGAACCCGCTGACGATCTGCGTGAAGCCGGTCTGGGCATCCCCGTTCAAGGTGATGCGGTCTATGCTGCCATCGCTGTTGGATACATAGAGCGCAGCAGGATTCTGGCCGCTCGCGGCCACGTAGGCCTCACCCCAGGGATTGGCGAAAGTGTCGGCCGAGAACGGCGTGCCCACGGTGCCGGAGGGCGCGACGAGCGGATTCTGATTCGCCTGCCAGGCCGCCGCCGCGATGCTGCCGTCCGGAAGCACGGCGAGAGCGTTGCAGCCCTGCAACGATGGCGATTGCGCGATACGGTAGGGGGCTGCGCCCGGGGACGGGTGCAGCCCGACAATGGTCGTGCCCATCCCCTCGGTTCCCGCGCTGTCGTTGAAGTTGCAGACGATCAGGTCGCCGGCGGTGATCGGCCCGCCCGTTGCGGTCGCAATCGCGAGGCCATACGGGTTGTTCTCGTTCGTCGTTGGATCGACTGTCGAGCCGATGGTGGTTATCTTGCTCGGCGAGAGCATGCTCAGAATGGACGGCAGCACCGTGACGGCGGGGGACGTCGCCGACATGGTGCCGCCGGCCCCGGTGCAGGACAGCGTGTACGTCACCGTCCCGGCGCCGACTGGCGCCACGGTCAGCGATCCGTTGGCGGACTGGCTGCCGCTGAAGGCACCGCCGATGTTACTCGAGGCGGATGCTGAGCAGGAAGTTGCGTTGCTCGACGTCCATGCGAGCTTCACTGCCTGTCCGAGGTGAATAGTGGGCGCTTGCGCCGGCGAGCAAAACATCACGGTAGGCATCGGCGGGTTGCCGCCGCCGCCGTAGCCGCCTCCCATGCCGTTGCTGCCGCCGTAGCCGCTACCGCCGCAGCTCGCCAGAATGAACACGGAAGCGCAAGACAAGGCCTTGAGACCGATCGAGTGGCGTCGGCACATGGTGCACCCGGCATGATTGGTTGTTCGCCAGGTAAGTGCCGGACTCCTGTGATGCCGGTTCAACCGTTCATTAGGCCGCGGATCCGCGCACGAGAAAGTACACGCCGAGCGCGATGAAGAGGAGACTCGCGAGATAACGGATTGGCTTCAACGGCAGGCGCGCGGAGAACGCCTTGCCGAAGAAAACCACCGGAGCGTTGGCCAGCAACATGCCGGTGGTCGTACCCGCCACCACCGCCGGCAGGTTGGAGTAGGCGGCGGCCAATGCCACGGTCGCAATCTGAGTCTTGTCGCCGATCTCTGCGAAGAAAAAGGTGACCAGCGTGGCCAGGAACGCGCCTTTGGCCCTGCCGCCCGCGGACGCCTCATCCAGGGTGTCGGGCTTGAGCGTCCACAGCGCCATCGCGATCATGCTGATGCCGACTGCGTAATCGAGGATCCGCGGCGTAAGAAAGTGCCCGAGCCGCTGGCCGATGAAGGCGGCGGCTGCATGATTGGCAAGCGTCGCGCAAAGCACGCCGCCAAGGATCGGCCACGGCCGGCGAAAGCGCGCCGCCAGCATCAGGGAGAGCAGCTGAGTGCGATCGCCTATCTCCGCGACGGCAACGGTCGACAGGCTGATCAGGAAGGATTGCATCGCGCAAAGAAAATGGCCTTTTAGCAGAGCGCCGGTACGGAGTGCAAGCGCCCTGCCGTGCGCGACTCGTTCCGCAGGTCAGCTCGCGGTGCTCGCCGACCCTGCTCGAAGCCCGGGATCCACCGCGCGCGCCCAAGGCACCAGCGCGAGCAACAACCCACCGGCGACGCCGGCTACCGCGGCGACGACGATAAAGAATTGCCACGGGAGCATGGCGCTCCAGAGAGTCCCGAGGGCGCCCGCGCCGAGATTGCCGAAGCACGCGGCGGCGAACCAGGCCGCAATCATCGATGCCGCATACTTCTCCGGAGCGATACGCCCGAAGAGGCCGAGCCCGACAGGCAGGATGAATAATTCGCCCACGGTGAACGCGAAGAAGAAGAGCGCCAGCCATAACCAGCTTGCGCGTGTGCCCGTGTGGGTCGCGTAGAACGATACGGCCGACAGCATCAAATAGGACGAAGCCAGTATGACGGCACCGATTGCCATCTTGGCGACCGCCGTGCGGTCCTTGCCTTTGCTGGCGCGGCGAGTCCAGCGCGCGACGATGATCGGCGTGAAGAGGAAGATGCCAAGTGGATTCAACGCCTGAAACCAGGTCATCGGAATCGTCCAGTCACCCACGACCCGATTGACGCCGTGGTCCGCCCAGAGCGCCACGGTGTTGCCGACCTGCTCGTAAGCCGACCGGTAAATGATGACGAGCATCACGATTGCCGCCAGCATCAACAAGGTGCTCCTGTCGAGCTTTCGGGAGTTGCCGTCGTCTGCCGGCTGCGAGGCGCGGGCGGGCTCACCTTGCTCCGGCGGCAGGAGCGGGGCGCCCGTGATGTAGATGACGAGTCCCACCAGCATGCCGACCCCGGCCAGCGTGAAGCCCCACTGCCAGCCGAAGAGCTCGCCCACGGTGCCGCATGCGAAGGGCGCGAGGAATCCTCCCACGTTGATGCCGACGTAGTAGATGTTGTAAGCACTGGCTTTGCGGGGATCGCTGTCGTCGTAGAGACGATTGATCTGGCTGGACAGGCTCGGCAGCATGATTCCGTTCCCGAAGCCTATGAGCACGAGCGCGGGATAGAACGTTGCTTCGAAGGCCATGAGGAAGTGGCCTACGGTCATCAATCCGCCGCCGAGCAGTACGGCGCGGCGGCGCCCCAACCAGCGGTCCGACAGGATGCCGCCGATGAGCGGTGTGAAATAGGCGAAGCCGAGATAGGCGCCATAGATGAGCGAGGAGTGGCGCTGCGAGATCTGCAGCTGCTGCGTCATGTAATAGACGAGCATCGTGCGCATCCCGAAGAACGAGAACTCGCTCCACATCTCGGTGAGGAAGAGGATCGTGAGCCCCCGGGGGTGGCCGAACCAATTCCCCCCGCGGACCGCAGCCGCGCGGCTGGCGGCGCTGGCGACCATCAATGGCTCCCCCGGGATTGCCGCGGCTTCGCGAACCGTACCGGCGATACCGTCGCCGGATCGAAGCTCGCCAGCGCCGGCGGGGCTGCCTCGGCGCGCACCAGGGCGGCGGCGAGAGCGGACACCGCAGGCGCGGTCTGAATGCCGTAGCCCCCCTGTCCCGCGAGCCAGAAAAATCCGGGCGCGCCGTCATCGAATCCGATGACGGGTGAGCGGTCGGGCGCGAACGTGCGCAGCCCGGCCCAGCTGCGGCGCACCCGTTTGATGGCCGCGAGCGTTGCCCTTTCCACGCGATCGATGGCGGTGGCGACATCGATCTCCTCGGGCTGCACATCGCAAGGCTCGATCGGAGTCTCATCGGCCGGGGAGATGAGGAGCAGGCCGGCATCGGGCTTGAAGTAGTAAGCCTCCTCGATGTCGATGGTCAGCGGCCATGCGTCCGACATCTCATCGCCGGCAAGCTCGAGCAGCACGGCGGTGCGGCGGCAGGCTTGAATCCGCTTGGGTGCCACGCCCGCGAGCATGGCAATACGGTCGGCCCAGGCGCCGGCGGCGTTGATGACGACAGGCGCCTGGAAGCTTCCCGCCGTGCTTTCCACGGTCCATTTCTTTCCTGTCCTTGCAACGGCCGTCACGTGCGCTCCGGTGAGCATGGTTCCGTATCGGCGCAGAAGCCGCAGATATCCCTGATGCAGCGCATGCACGTCGATGTCTCCCGCGTCCTCCTCGTAGGCGCCGCCGGCTGCCGCCGTCTCCGGCCGCAAGAGCGGTGAGAGCGCGAGGGCTTCCTCGGTGATGGTCCGGCGCACTCGGGGCGCTACGTCTTCCATGGCCAGGAAGCTTTCCAGCGCGGATGCCTGAGCCAGCGAGGCGACATGGAGCCAGCCGCGGCGCTTGATGAGCGGAAAGGGACTGAACTCCGCCGACGGGCTGTGGAAGAAGTCACGGCTCGCACGTGTCAGCGCGCGTACCGCCTGATTGCCGTAGGACTCGGAAAAAACCGCGGCAGAGCGGCCGGTGGAATGATATCCGGGCGCATCTTCGCCCTCGAGCAGCAGCACGCGGTGGGTACGTGCCAACTCCGCGGCCGCGGAGGCGCCAGCGATACCGCCGCCGATGATCAGGATCTCAGGTTGCGCGCGGGTCATGGAAGACTCTGGGACGGCGCGTGCGCCTGGCCGGCACGCAACATCGCGACGGCGTAGAGGAGAATGGCGACCAGGACCGACGGTGCAATGATGCAGCTCATGGCATAGCCGACGGCCTGTGCCTGGTGGAATACTTTGTCGGTCACGAGCGCGACGAGCGTCGGGCCGAGTCCCAGCCCGATGATGATGTTGTTGAATGCCACGGTGGACGTGCCGAACCCGCGGCTTTCCTGCGGCAGGATGTCGAGTATGGTCGCGAGGGCGATCGTGCCCATCGCGGAGGAGAGGAATATCCAACAGCACGCGCTCGTGAGAGCCGCAGCCCCCGAGCCGAGGAGGCCGACCGGGATGCCGAGAATGCCGCCCAGCGCGACGATCACGAGCAGCGGGAATCGGGCCCGAAATCCCCAGCGCGCGCTCACCCGGTCCGAGACGAATCCTCCCAGAGGCGTGCCGATCAGACCGGCCACGATGGCGATTGCGCCGAGACGGGCGCCGACTTCCCCCGGCGACCAGGCGAAGCGGCGCATCAGCAGGGCGGGAGTCCAGGAGAGCAGGGCGTTATCGACGATGGACCAGAAGGCCAGGGCCGCATAAAGGGGTAGGAGCACCCCCGCGTGCTCGCGGAAGGCGGGCGCGATTTCACCGAGCCCGAGCAGGCGCGCGCGCAGCCGCGCCGGCGAGAAGTTGCGGCCCGCCGGCTCGTGCAGGGTGAGCATGGCGGCGGCCATTACGAGGCCGGCGAGGCCGGCGATGAGGAGGACGACCCGCCAGGGAGCGAAACCGCCGATCAGCGGCAGCGCGTGCAGCGAATCGGCCTGGGCGAATTGCAGCAGCCCGCCGCCGATGCCGATGGCCGCCCCCGCGCCGACGACGATTCCGGTGAGGAATACGCCCATGGCTGTTCCACGTCGATCCGGCGGAAAGTACTCGCCGAGCAGGGAGATCGCTGCGGGCGCGAGCGCCGCCTCGCCTATTCCGACCAGGAGCCGCGCGCTCAGCAGCGCGCCGAACGGATGCGCCACGCCGCAGGCCGCCGTGCCGGCGCTCCAGAGGGCGATGGCGACGACCAGGAGCACTTTGCGCGGCACGAGGTCGGCGATTCGCCCGAGCGGCAGGCCGATGAACGAGTAAATGACCGCGAAAGCCGCGCCCTGTAACAGGCTGAGCTGGGTATCGGTGAGATGCAGGCTCGCACGGATGGGATCGACCAGAATGGCGAGGATCTGCCGGTCGGTGTACGAGAGGATGGCGCCAAGCGTGAACAGAGCGACGCCCCACCAGGCCGTGGCCGGACGGGGGTAGGCACTCTGGTGACCGCCATTGGCATCCATGGATTCGCGACTCCCGCGAAGATTGCTGTTAGAGCACTTTTAGCGTATAGAAAGTTTTTTCTCAACTAGAAACTTTGGAGAAAGCCATGCGCCTCTTTGCGGCGGGACTCATCACCGAGACCAATACCTTCGCTCCGTGGCCGACGGGCAGGCGCGGGTTCTCGCAGGTCGGGCCCTTCCGCGGGGATGCCACCACGCGCGGACGGGACGATGAGACGGGCGTGCTGGCTGGAGTCTGGAAAGAGCTGGCGCAACGCGACGGACATGAGTTCGTGGAGAGCTTCTTCGCTCATGCCCAGCCTTCCGGGCCGACCCTGCAGCCGGTTTACGAGGAGTATCGCGACGAGCTGCTGGCGGATTTGCGTGCCCGGATGCCGTTCGAGGTGGCGCTCTTTTTCCTCCACGGCGCGATGGTGTCCGGCGGCTGTGACGACTGTGAGGGCGATATCCTCAGCCGCGCCCGCGAAATCCTCGGTCCGCGGGCGAAGATCGGCGCCTTGCTCGACCCGCACTGTCATCTGACCCCGCAGATGATCGCCGCCGCGAATGCGATCGTGCTCATCAAGGAATATCCGCACATCGACTACCCGGAGCGCGGCCGCGAGCTCTACGGGATCTGTACGCGCGCGGCGGTGAATCTTTGCCGCCCGGTCATGCATCTGTTCGACTGCCGCATGGTGGGCTTTTATCCGACGACGACGGAGCCGATGGCAGGGCTCGTGAGGCGCATGAAGGCGGCCGAGGAACGGCAGGGAGTCCTATCGGTGGGCTTCGGACATGGTTTCCCGTGGGGAGACACGCCGGAGACCGGCTCCAAGGTGTTGGTCATCGCGGATGGGGATCGGCACCTCGCCGAATCGGTCGCGGCCGAGATCGGCCACGCGATCTACGATGCGCGCGAGACGCTGCTGCCCCGATACCCGGATATCGCCACGGCGCTGGCCAGGGCGCGCGGACATGACGGTGTCGTCGTGCTTGCGGACACGGCGGACAACTCCGGCGGCGGCGCGCCCAGCGACAACGTGTCGCTCCTCAGGGCGATGCTGCAGGCGGGAGTGGAGAAGGCGGCGTACGGCAGCATCTGGGATCCGGTGACGGTGGACACTTGTGCCGAGGCGGGAATCGGCGCGACGCTGCCCCTGAGAATCGGCGGCAAATGTGGGCCGGCGTCAGGCGAGCCGATGGACGTGGTCGCCACGGTGAAGGCATTCGTGCCTGACCACAGCCAGCAGGATCTTGGCCCCGCACGTTGCCCCATGGGCGATTCCGTCTGGTTGGAAATGGGCGGTATCGATGTCGTGGTCATGAGCGTGCGCACTCAGACCTTCTCGCCCGATGCCTTCACCGGGCTCGGCATCGACCTCGGGTCGAAGAGGATCATCGCGGTGAAGTCGAGCTGGCATTTCCAGGCAAATTTCGGCCCCCTCGCCGACGAGTTGATCGCGGTGGCCACTCCGGGCGCGCTGCAGATGAATTTCGCCGCGATCGACTACCGCAAGAAGCGCGATCAGGCGTTCTTTCCGCGTGTGGCGGATCCGCTGGGGCGCAGCTAACCCGGCCGGCGGCCGCGCGGCGCGAGCTTGCCCGGAGTCTCGCGCTGCAGTGCCTCCTTCAGCTGTGACTCCGGGCCGGAGCAGATCGACAGCACGCGGCAGGGACCGGCGTCCGCGGCGAGATACGCGTGGCCCATGCCGCTGTCGAAATAGATCGAGTCCCCCTTGCGCATGGTGAGCGGGGCGTAGAGATCCGAGTGGAAAAGCACGGTGCCTTCCAGGACGTAGGCATATTCCTCACCGGGATGACGGATGAGCTCGCCGAACTCCTCGAGCGAGTGCGCGCGCAGCTCGGCGATGATGGGGATGAAGCGCTTGTTGAGGAAGTCGGCCGCCGGGTAGGTGTGGCCGTATTTGCCCGTCTCGATCACCTGACCCTCGCCGCCCGGCGTGTAGCTGCGCCGGCCGATGACCGCTCCGCGCATGAGCCCGAGCGGTGGCGCGAAAAGCTGCGAGATATCGACGTTCAGGCTCGCGCTCAGCAGCGCCAGCTTGTCGTACGTCAGTGAGATGCGCTCGTTCTCGATCTTCGACAGTGTCGAGATCGGCAGGCCGGTGCGCCTGCCCACCTCCGCGAGAGTCCAGCCGCGCTGAGTGCGCAAGGCTTTCAGGGCCGACCCCGGATGCGCCGTCACCCGCCCGTGGTTGCTGGCTTCCTCTGCCGTCTTAGCTGCTTTTGCGCTCATGGCCGCCATTTAAATCCAGCGTCTCAGAAATGTCGAGGATATCGCCATATGAAAAAAATTGCCTATTTAGAAATATGGAGCTAAATTTGGCGAAACCAGCAAGTGAGGGGTGATGTCGGACGCCTCGTCCGCCTCGACACGCGTGATGCATCTTCACATCGACATCGAGCGATGGCCTCTGAAGACTCCCTTCCGGATCACGGGCTACACGATCATCCAGTCGGACGTCATCGTCGTGACTCTGACGGAAGGCGGCGCCTCGGGCCGCGGAGAGGCAGCAGGCGTCTACTATCGAGGCGAGAATCCGCAAAGCATGGTGCACCAGCTCGAGGCTGTCAGGCCGCTGCTCGAGCGGGGGGTAACCCGTGACGCGTTGCAGTCGCTCCTGCCGCCGGGAGGGGCACGAAATGCGGTCGATTGTGCGCTCTGGGACCTGGAGGCGCGAAGATCTGGCATTCCTGCGTGGCAGATCGCAGGGCTGGAAGCGTCGGAGCCACTGGCTACCACCTACACAGTGGGCGCGGACACGGCCGAGGCGATGGCGCGCACCGCGGCTTCGTATCGTGGAGCGCCGCGCCTGAAATTGAAGCTGACAGGAGAGGACGACGTCGCACGGCTTCGAGCGGTGCGAGCTGCGCGGCCAGACGCCTGGATAGGCGTCGATGCGAACCAGGCGTACGACGCTGTCGCGCTGCGTGGGCTTCTCCCTGCATTGCTCGACGCGGATGTGCAGCTGATCGAGCAGCCCGTGCGCGTCGGCTGCGAGCGGGAGCTCGCCGGCTTCGATTCGCCGATTCCACTGGCTGCCGACGAAAGCGTACAGAGCATGCGCGACCTGCCCAAGGCGGCCGGGCTGTTCGACGTGATCAACATCAAGCTCGACAAGTGTGGCGGCCTCACCGAAGCGCTGGCGATGGTGGCGGAGATCCGCCGCCTCGGCATGAAGCCCATGGTCGGCTGCATGGAGGGAACCGCGCTCGCCATGGCGCCGGCTTGCATCGCCGGCGCGCGCTGCGATCTGGTCGATCTCGACGCGCCGATCTTTCTCACGCAGGACCGGCGGCCGCCCGTTGTCTACAACCAGGGGACGGTGTTCTGCCCCGACGGCTGGGGCGTGCCCCAGGCGATGCCGCGGATCAACTGACTCATGAGGTGGCGAGAGTGAAGCACGATTCCATGGGCGGCGGCTGGCTGCCAAAAGCGATGGCAGGAGGCGCGGCGCTCCTGACCACGCTGCTGCTTCTCACGGCCGGAACGGCGGGGGCGCGCACGAACGCAACGCCACCCAACCGACTCGCGCCGCAAACGCCTCCGGCAGCTCCGAGCGCCCCTACTTCCGCGGCGCCGGCGGGGTCCGCGGCCGGCAGCGGCACGCATGTTCTCACGTCGGCTGACGTCGCGGCATTCCTCGACGGCATCGTCCCGTACTCCATCCATCGCGGCAATATTGCGGGCGCGACCGTTGCAGTGGTGGCCGGCGGCCGGATCATCTTCGCCAAAGGATACGGCTATGCGGACGTGAAGAGCCGCAAGCCGATCGTACCGGACCAAACGCTCTTTCGCCCGGGCTCGGTGTCGAAGCTCTTCACCTGGACGGCGGTGATGCAGCAGGTCCAGGCGGGCAGGCTCGATCTCGACCGCGATATCAACGACTACCTCGACTTCAAAATTCCGGAGAAATTCGGGCCGATCACGCTGCGCAATCTGATGACCCACACGCCGGGCTTCGAGGACACCTTCGACGGCAGCTTCGTCAAGTCCGCGCGCGAGCTCGTGCCCTACCGCGAATATCTCCTCAAACACTTGCCGGCGGAGATCTTCCCGCCCGGCAAGGTGGTGGCGTATTCCAACTACGGCGCCATGCTCGCGGGCTACATCGTGCAGCGCGTATCCGGCGAGGCGTACGACGATTACATCGAGCATCACATCTTCCAGCCGCTGGGCATGGATCACTCGACGTTCGCGCAGCCACTGCCGCGCAGTCTCGCCAAGGACATGGCCAAGGGCTATCTCACGGCCTCCGACAAGAAGCCCGGTCCCTTCGAGTACGTCGAGGTGGCCCCCGCGGGCGCGCTGTCCGCGACGGCGACGGACATGGCGCATTTCATGATCGCCCAGCTCGAGGGTGGCAGCTACAACGGCGCCTCGATCATGACTCCGGCTACGACGGCACTGATGCATACGACGCAATCGCGCATGGCGCCGGGCGTGAACGGCTACGATCTCGGCTTCTACGATGAGAACCGCAATGGCCTGCGCATCATCGGCCATGCCGGCGACACGGACTATTTCCACAGCGATCTGCACCTGCTCACCGACAAGGACGTCGGATTCTTCATCTCCGTCAACAGTCTCGGCACGGACGGTGCGGCGGAGCAGGTGCGCACGGGAATATTCCGCGCATTCCTCGACCGCTATTACCCATACACTCCACCGGTCGAGCCGACCGTTGCGCATCCGCAGGTCGACGGCGCACGCGTCGCCGGCTGGTACCTCACGTCCCGACGGATAGAGAGCGCACTCGGGATCATCAATGTACTGACGCAGTTGAGCGTGACGGCTCTCCCCAACGGAGAGATCGAGGTGGCGCCGCTCAAGAACCTGGCCGGCGTGCTGAAGCGCTGGCGCGAGGTCGGCCCACTGACGTATCGGGAGGTCGGCGGCCAGACACATCTCAAGTTCGTGACCGATCCCGCGGGCCATGTCGACTACTGGATCGCCGATGACTTCCTTCCCGTCATGGTCTTTCAGCAGGTCCACGGCTTCAGCAAGAAGGGCGACGTCACCTGGATGGGGTCAATTTTCCTTGCCGTGCTCATCCTGACGGTCGCGATCTGGTTCGGCGGTTGGATCGTACGGCGCCGCATCAAGAGGCCGCTCCTCATGACACCGCGCGAGAAGCATCTACGTGTGGCCTCCCGGGTCGGGGTGTTGGTGATCCTCGGCGCCCTTGGGGCATGGGCGGGCGTGTTCAGTGTGATCTTCGGCAATGGTAGCGGCATCACGGGCTGGCTGGTTCTCGCATATGTGCTCGGGGTCCTGAGCATCCTCGGCGCGTTGGCGGTATTTGCCGAAACCGGCAGGCGCTTGCTCCACGGGCCGGGCGGGTGGCTGGTCCGCGCGGGCGAGGGGTTGCTCGCGCTGTGCGCCCTCTACGGGCTGTGGGCGATCTTCGCCTTCGGTCTCGCCAGCTTCAGCTTCCGTTACTGAGGCCGCTGCGATGTGCAAGAACATGAAAATCGAGCACGCAGTGTTGTTACTGCTGGCGTTCATCGGGCCAGGTCTCGCATGCGCGAGCGTGGCCTCCGCCGGGGGCACATCACCTGCCGCTCGCACACAGAGCAGCACGCCCGCACGGGCCACCGCTGGCGAAGATGCCGATATCAGCGGCAATGCCACGAGTAGCGCGCCGGCTGCTGCCGGCTCGACTCCCCAGCTGACCGCGGAGGACGTGGGCGCTTTCCTCGACGGTGTGGTTCCTTACGCCATCGCGCAGGCCAACATAGCGGGCGCTTCCGTTGCGGTCGTCGCGAATGGCCGGCTTCTCTTCGCCAAGGGTTACGGCTTTGCGGATATGAAGTCGCGCCGGCCGGTGATCCCGCAGCAGACGCTCTTTCGCGCGGGGTCGGTATCGAAGCTCTTCACCTGGACGGCCGTGATGCAGCTGGTGCAGGCGGGCAAGCTCGATCTCGATCGCGATATCAACGATTACCTCGATTTCAAGATGCCCGAGCCGTATGGCAGGCCCATCACCCTGCGCGACCTCATGACGCACTCGGCGGGGTTCGAGGACACGGTCACCGACCTCTTCGTCAACAGGCCGAGTCAGATGTTTCCGCTGCGGCAATATCTGACACGACATCTGCCGCCGCTCCTCCATCCGCCGGGTCAGGTGGTCGCGTACTCCAACTACGGCGCTACGCTCGCCGGCTACATCGTCCAGCGGGTCTCAGGCGAGCCGTACGACGACTACATCATGCGCCACATCCTGCAGCCGCTCGGGATGGACGACTCGACATTCCAACAGCCATTGCCGACAAAGCTGCAACCTCGCATGGCTACCGGATACCGGCAGGCCTCCAACCCGGACACGGTTCCTTTCGAGCTGGTTGAGGCGGCGCCCGCCGGAGCGCTCACCACGGATGTCACCGACCTGTCGAAATTCATGCTCGCGCAACTCGACGGCGGCAGCTACGGCGGGGCGCAGATCCTGAGCGCCACCACGCTCCGCGAGATGCATACGCCGCAGGGCCGGCCGCTTCCCGGCATGAACGGCATGGACCTCGGCTTCTACGATGAGAATCGCAACGGCCTGCGGATCATCGGTCATGCCGGAGATACCGGCGCGTTCCACGCCGATCTGCACCTCCTGCTCGACAAGGGCGTCGGCTTCGCCATTATGCTCAACAGCACCGGTGCCGGCGGTGCGGCGGAGCCGGTGCGTGTCGCGATCTTCCGCAGCTTCCTCGACCGTTACTTCCCGTACACGCCGCCGCAGGAAGCGACCGTGTCCGATGCCGGCAAGGACGCCGCGCGCGTCACCGGCTTCTACGGCTCGAGCCGGCACACGATGTTGCGCATCCTGACCGCCATCAGCCAGTCCTCGGTGACCGCGACGCCCAACGGACAGATCCAGGAGAGCGAGCTCACGCACTTGAGCGACGTGCCGAAGGATTGGCGCGAGGTGGGCCCGCTCACCTGGCGGGAAGTGGGCGGACAGGCGCATCTCAAGTTCATAGCCGACAAGGACGGCCGCATCGAGTATTGGGTGTCGGACGACACGATCCCGGTCGATATCAACGAGCGCATCCGTGGCCTGGGACAGAGCTCGCTCCTGAAGAGCCTCGGCGGCCTCTTCGTCGCCATCATGCTGCTCACCGTAGGCATATGGGTCGGCGGCGCCATTATCCGTCGCCGCTTCGAGCGCCCGCTGCTGCTGCCACCGCTCAAATCGGCGCTGCGGCTCGCCTCGCGCCTCGCCGCCGTGATCTATCTATTGCTCATCGTGGGATGGGTGGCGTTCTTCGCCAGCCTCGTCGGACTCGATGCCCTGGTGGGTGGCGAGCTGTTGGGTCGCTTCATCCCGCTCTACGTGCTCGGCGTGCTCGCGATCCTGGGCAGCCTCGCAATGATCGCCAACGCCGCACTGCGGCTGCGGATGGGGCCCGGCGGAATGCTGGCGCGCGGCGGCGAGCTCGTCCTGGGGCTCGCGGGCATTTACGGCATCTGGGGAGTGATTCACCTTGGCCTTGCAAGCTTCACTGTCTCCTTTTGACACGGTCCGTCCGGCACTGGTCGCAGTCGCGGCGGTGCTCGCTTTGCTCTGCGGCGTGCCCGTTGCACGCGCGGCGCAGGCGGCGCCGGCGGCTGCGGCGCCTCCGAACCTCGACCCGTTCGTCGCGCGCGCCATGCAGGCATTCGGTGCGCCCGGACTGTCGCTCGCCATCGTCCAGGACGGCAAGACCGTGGTCGCCAAGGGCTACGGCGTGCGCAGCATCGCCACCCGGGCGCCGGTAACACCCGACACCGCTTTCCCCATCGGCTCGGAAACGAAGGCATTCACCTCGGCCGCGCTGGCCATACTCGTCGATGAAGGCAAGCTGAAATGGACCGACCGGGTGGTGGACAAGCTGCCCGGCTTCAGGATGTACGACCCGTACGTCACGCAGCACATGACGATTCGCGACCTGCTGACTCATCGCACCGGGCTCGGCCTCGGCGAGGGCGATCTGCTCATCGTGCCGACCACGACCCGCAACCGCGCCAACATCGTGCATGCGCTGCGCTATCTGAAGCCGAGGACCGGCTTTCGCGAGGTGTTTGCCTACGACAACATCACGTACATCGTGGCCGGCGCCCTGGTGCAGGCGGTCTCGGGCGAGACCTGGGAGCACTTCGTCCAGCACCATATCTTCGCTCCGCTCGGCATGACCGATTCCAGCACTCTTTACGATGCGAAGGCGCCGAATGCCGTTGCGCTGCACGGCCGCGTCGACGGGGCGATCCGTGGCATCGGCAAAGAGACAATCCTGACTCAAGTCCTCGATGCGCCGGCCGCCGCCCCCTGCGGCTCGATCAACGCCAGCGCGGTGGACATGGCCAAGTGGATGGCCATGTGGGAAGAGGGCGGCAAGCTGCCCGACGGCAAGCCGCTCCTCGGCGCCGCGGCGGTCCGGGAGCTCTGGAACCCGATCGACGTGATCCCGTCGGACGCGTTCGGTGCGGTTTCCGCGCTGCTGCCGGGGCCGACCTTCCAGGACTACGCCCTCGGCTGGTTCGTGGAGGACGACTACGGCCATACGGTGATCGAGCACACCGGTGCCGTCTTCGGCGCGCTCGCCGCGCTCTACTTCATTCCCGAGAAGCATGTCGCCTTCTCCGTGGTCATCGATTCGGAGGACGGCGGTACCCGGCGCGCGGTCGTCGACTACCTGCTCGCCTATTACCTCGGCCAGCCGCAGCAGGATTGGGTGGGCAATTTCCTGCGGATCCGCAAGCAGATCATCGGCCAGACACTGGCGCAGCTGAAGAATCTGCCGCAGCAATACAAGCCGAACGACAGATCGTCGCTACCCATGGGCCGCTATGCAGGCACGTATTCGGACCCGTGGTACGGCACCATGACGGTCACGGCGCATCCTGGCGGCAAGCTCTGGATCAACTTCGATCGTACGCCCAACATGGACGGTCCGCTCGAGCACGTCGCGGACGACACCTTCCGCGCGCACTGGACCGACCGCGGCATCGAGGACGCCTACGTGACCTTCAAGGTCGATGGCGGCCGGATCGCTTCCATAGCGATGAAGCCGGTGTCGCCGCTCGCCGATTTCAGCTTCGACTACCAGGACCTTCATTTCCGTCCCGCTGCTCACGGGTCGTCGGTTACCGCAGATTCAAATTAGAACGGGGAGAACGGTCATGCTCAGGTCAGCCCGTGTTTCATCGCCCATGTTGCTCGTCGTGACGTCCGCCTTCGTGGTGGGCCAGGCGGCGCGCGCCGACGATGCACCCTCTCAGCCGCAGACGGCGGCAGAGCTCCAGGAGGTCGTCGTCACGGCGCAGAAGCGCCAGGAAAAGCTGATCAACGTGCCCATGGCGGTTACCGCGATCACGGGCGCCAGCATTCAATCGATGCACCTCATCGACTTCGCGGACCTCGAGACGCAGGTGCCGGGGCTCTCGGTCGAGTTGGAAGCGCCGGGCCTCGACAAACTGACTCTTCGCGGCGAGAACGTGGGCGGCGTCGGCTCGACGGTGACCACCTACCTCGATGATGTCCCGTTCGGCTCGAGCAACGCGCTCGCCAACGGCTCGATCGCCGCCGGTGACTTCGACACCTGGGACCTGCAGCGGGTCGAGGTGCTGCGCGGGCCGCAGGGCACCTTGTATGGCGCCGGCAGCGAAGGCGGTCTCATCAAGTACGTGACCAACCCGCCCGACCCGACGAAGTTTGCGGGCGCGTTCGAGCTCGG
>Ga0134128_10000746_pt1 | contig 43962 bp, 31 predicted proteins | sample KB31754_FD_96462 | JGI IMG/M metagenome (GOLD analysis project Ga0134128, IMG submission 96462) | Terrestrial soil microbial communities with excess Nitrogen fertilizer from Kellogg Biological Station, Michigan, USA - KB3-175-4 | ecosystem: Environmental > Terrestrial > Soil > Unclassified ...
CGGTTTTGGTGTCGGGCTGGATTTCGACAGGTTGTTCGATGGGAAGGCCAACAAGCGCATGGAGGCGTTGCAAAGCCGGCTGGAGTGGCAGGAGAAAGATAACTATATCGATCATCGGTGGAGTGTAGCCGTCGTCAAACGGGTAACGGGGCTGCAGCCGCCGGCGCTGGATACGTTTATGCGGCAGTACCGGCCGAGCTATGAGTTCATCCAGAGTTGCGAGACCGAATACGAATTCTACAAATACATCCAGGAGTGGGCCAGGTTCTTTATCGAGGACTGGAATGTCGCGCATAAGGATGCGATGATCAAGCCCAGGAGTGCTGAAAACTGATCCTCCTTTATTTATGGGAAAAAGAGTTTGAGGGGAATGGCCTGCCCGGTGTTGTCGATCACGGTCACTTCCGGAAAGTAGGTGTTGTCCGTTGCGGTAACGATCCAGCCTTTTACCAGCTGCTGGCCGTAGACCCCATTGTTGCTTTGAATGCCGGCATCGACGTAGACCAGCTCTGCGCTGAGACAGGTGTCGTCATAGGGCGCGGTGGGTATATCCGGTTTGGCGTTAGCGGGACCACCCTCTATGACACATTGTTTGTAGTTGGCCAGGAAGAGCTGTCGCAGGTTTCCGAGGGATTGGTGGCCGGTCGTATCGCTATTGGGTAATTGGCCGGAATAACCGCCCAACGAGTCTTTGAGGGTGCCGGTGCTGTCGAAGTCGAAGGTCATATTAGCGGATGGGACGCGAAGGCCGTTGAGGATGAGTCCTGCGCCGACCTGGTAGTCCGAATGATGGTTGGCTGCCTGCTGTGCGGTGATATTATTTACGTAAAGAAATTGCAGGTTGGAGGTGGACAAATGGTTCTTTTGGAAGTACGCATCGATGGTATCGAGCTGTCCCGATCTTACAAGGGGGCCTGTGGATGGAAAGACCCGGGAGATACAACCGTTCATGCCCGTGGCGTTATGCCGCGAGCAGGAGGCGAGACCGGCAATCAGCAGGATGGACCATAAGAGGGGTAGCTTTTTCACGCGCAAGGCTTTTCCCGTTGACAAAATTTTGGGGTCTACCGTTGCACCGGTGTACATTCGGGTATGGATATAACTATTCTGGACTCTCGCGTGCTGGCGGGTACAAAGTATAATTTACGCAGGGTTAGTTTTGAATATACGGACAGGACCGGGCAGCGGGAGACGCAGACCCGGTATGTTTTCGACCGGGGTAATGGCGCGGCGATCCTTTTGTATAACCGGGCTGCCGGTACGGTGATCCTGACGCGACAGTTCCGGCTGCCTACCTGGCTCAATGGCAATCCTACGGGGATGCTCGTCGAGGTGTGTGCCGGGGAGCTGGATGATGAGGCGCCGGAGGCGGCGATCCGGCGGGAGACGGAGGAGGAAGTGGGTTTTCGGGTCGGGGAGGTTATGCGGGTATTCGATGCCTATCTGTCGCCGGGGGCGGCTACGGAGATCGTTACTTTTTTTATAGCGGAATATTCGGCGGCGATGAAGGTGGGTGAGGGGGGAGGGTTGGCTGCGGAGCATGAGGAGATCGAGGTGCTCGAGATGCCTTATGCCGAAGCGATGCGGATGGTGCGGTCGGGGGAGATCAGGGATGCGCGGACGATCATGTTGTTGTTATGGGTGCGGGGCCAAATTTTTCCTTATATTTAGCGAAAGCGTACTGTCATGAGAAAATACTTTTTGCTTTTGGGAATGTGTGTCGGGGTTATGGCGGGGGTGCGGGCGCAGGAGGCTCGGCCGATGAGTTCGGTGGAGATCGATAGCCTGGTGGAGCGGACGTTGCGGGCATTCGATGTGCCGGGTATTGCGGTGTGCGTGATCAAGGATGGGAAGGTGGTGCATTCGAAGGGCTATGGGGTGCGAAGCCTGGACACGAAGCTGCCGGTGGGTGAGAACACGCTCTTCGGCATCGCCTCCAACAGCAAGGCGTTCACGACGGCGGCGTTGGGGATGCTGGTCGATGAAGGCAAACTGCGGTGGGACGACAAGGTCAGGAAATATATTCCGGAGTTTAAGTTATACGATCCCTATGTGACGGAAGAGTTCACGATCCGGGACCTGCTTTGCCATCGCAGCGGGCTGGGGCTGGGTGCGGGTGATCTGATGTTCTTTCCCGACAGCAGCGATTTTACCATCCCCGATATCCTCCACAATCTACAATTCCTCAAGCCGGTTACCAGTTTCCGTAGTGCCTATGCATATGATAATAACCTGTACATTGTAGCGGGGGAGGTCGTCGCGCGGGTGAGCGGTATGAGTTGGGAGGACTTTATCGAAAAACGCATTATGGCGCCGTTAGGCATGACGCATAGCGCTGCTTCGTATGACCGGCTGCATGACAGCAGTGATGTCATCGACGGGCACGCGCCGGTAGACGGCACCGTACGGGTGATCGCGCGAAGCCGCAGCAAGGTGGACCATGCCGCCGGCGGCATCTATTCCTGTATCTCGGATCTCAGCAAGTGGGTAGAGCTGCATCTGGACAGTGGTAAATATGGTCCCGACAGCACGCAGCTTTTCTCCAGGGCCGTATGGCACGAGCGGTGGGCGCCGCAGACGATCCTCCGGGTCAACGGCCCGGGGGTCTATAACACCCATTTTGCGGCTTATGCGCTGGGGTTCGTGGTGAACGACGTACATGGGTACAAGCAGGCGAGCCATACCGGTGGCCTGGAGGGCATGGTTACCGCGATCACGATGATACCCGACCTGCGGCTGGGCATTATCGTGCTGACCAATCAGCAGGAGGGACTGGCCTTTCAGGCCATCATCAACCAGATCAAAGATGGCTATTTCGGTATTACGGGCACCGACCGGGTAACGGAATATGCGGCATTCCACGAGCGGCAGCTCGAGAAAGCCAAACATCTCACCGATTCCATTTGGCGGGAGGTGGCGGCTTTCCAGACGCAGTCCACGGTGGGACGCAGGGGCGCCGCCGGAGGCGGCGGAGGGCGTCGTGGGGCCGAGGGAGCCGCGGGCCCGCGCATCAATATGGCGCCTTACCTGGGTACCTACCGCGATAAGTGGTTTGGGGAGATCGTGATCTCGGTGAAGAACGGCAAACCCTGGTTCGACAGCAAGCGTTCGCCGAAGCTTACGGGGGAGATGCTGCCTTATAAGGGCAATTCCTTTATCGTCAAATGGCGGGACCGGAGCATGGATGCCGACGCTTATGTGATCTTTTGTCTCGACGAGCGGGGAATTGCGAGCGGCATCCGGATGAGACCCATCTCTCCGCAGACGGATTTCAGCTATGATTTCCAGGATCTGGATCTTCAACGAGAAAAATAAACACTATGTCGAAACTGTTTTCGCGTCTGCTGACGGCAGCGGCGTTAGCAGGTGGTCTGCAGGTTCATGCGCAGGACTATCTGAAATTACATGAGAGGGCCATCGTGGTGGACACGCATAACGACGTGCTGAGCGAAGCCACCTTGAAGGGGCTGGATATCGGCACCGATCTCACGGGCAGGGCGATGTCCGATCTGGCGCGATTTAAAAAAGGCGGCGTGGACGTGCAGGTCTTCTCCATCTTTTGTGACGATCAATTTGGGGTGGGCAGCGCTTTCCGCCAGGCCAACCGGGAGATCGACAGCCTTTACGCTATTGCCGCGCGAAATCCTGACAAAATGGAGATCGTGACCAATACTGCGGGGATCGAGCATGCGGTGAAGCATCATAAGTTGGCCGCGATGATGGGGGTGGAAGGCGGACATATGATCGAAGACGATATGGACAAGCTGGACAGCTTTTATAAACGGGGTGTCCGGTATATGACGCTGACCTGGAATAACAGTACGCCCTGGGCTACTTCCGCTATGGACGAAACGGCGCATACCTGGACGGTGACGCCCTACGGGCTTACCGAAAAGGGGAAGGCGATCGTGAGGCACATGAACGAGCTGGGGATGCTGGTGGACCTGAGTCATGTGGGGGAGAAGACCTTTTGGGATGCCATCCATACGACGACCAAGCCTGTTATCTGTAGTCATAGCAGTGTGTATGCCATTTGCCCGGTACCGCGGAATTTGAAGGATGACCAGATCAAGGCCGTTGGCGCCAATGGCGGGGTCGTCCAGGTGAATTTCTATTCCGGCTTTCTCGACAGCAACTATGCTCCGCGGGTCAAGCGGTTCCTCGCGCGGCACACGGCCGAACTCGATAGCCTGACGGCTGCCAGGGCGCCGCAATATGCCGTCAATGAATACCTATCGAAAAAATACCCGCGGGAGGCCGATAGTCTGCGGGCGCCGTTGTCGCTGCTGATCGATCATATCGACTATATCGTGAAGCTGATAGGGCCGGATCACGTAGGGTTGGGGTCGGATTTCGATGGCATCGAATCGCCGCCACAGCAGCTGGATGATGTGAGCACGTATCCGCTGATCACCCGGGAACTGCTGAAGCGGGGATATAAGCCGGCGGATATCGAGAAGATACTGGGTGGGAATTTTATAAGAGTATTGAAGGCTAATGAGCAAAAGTAAGCTATTGTCGATCCTCAATGTATTGGGGCTGGCTGCCACCATTGTGGTGAGCTGGCTCAGCACTACCGGTGTCTTTAATGGTCATACAATGGCTGATCTCTCGGCGCGTTATCCGACGCCGGTGACGCCGGCGCCCTATGCTTTTTCCATCTGGGGGTTGATCTATCTTTCTTTGATCGGGTTTGTAGTTTATAATGCTCGTGCAGGCACGCGTGTCGGCGGGTGGTTTCTTGTCTCCTGTGTGGCCAACTGTTGCTGGGTGCTGGCATGGCTGTATGGATGGACGGGAATGTCGGTGCTGTTAATGGCGATCCTGCTGGGTGCCTTGCTGCGGATCGTCGTATTGACGGATATGGAGCTCACCGATCCCTTGTGGCCGGAGATCGTATTTGTCTGGTGGCCTTTTTGTTATTATACGGGCTGGATCACGGTGGCGATCCTCGCCAATCTAGCCGCGTGGCTGGTTAAGCTGGGGATTGGCGTTTCTACCATGGGCGCGATCGTGTTGTTGCTTTTGGGGGGTGCTGTTTATTTGTCGATGACCTGGAAGCGGAACATGCGCGAGTATGGCTTTGTAGGAGTATGGGGTTTGGTTGCGATCGCCAAAGCAGACTGGCATCGGATGCCTGCCGTTGCGGGAGTGGCGCTCGCCTTGTCGGTGATCCTTTTTGTCAGCAGCAGCCTGCATGCCTGGCGGAACCGGGCTTATGGACCCTTCCGCAAGAGGAATTGAACAAACGTTTGCATCCGCGAATTTGTGAGAGAAACCCTAAGTTTGGTCAAAACAACGCTTCATGGATAGAAAAGATTTTCTTCGGTCCAGCACACTCACCGCACTTGCGCTGGCAGCGACTCCGACGGGTATGGTCTTCGCAAATGAACGCGCCGATACTAAGGTCCGCATAGCGCTTCTTGGCGTCGGCCTACGCGGGCAGAACCATCTCAACCTAATGCTGCGCCGCGACGATGTAGATGTCGTAGCCCTCTGCGAAGTCGATGACTACATGTTGTCGCGGGCAAAAGAGATCGTTGCCAAGAGTGGAAAGAAAATGCCCCAGATCTACACGGGAAGCCCATTTGCCTGGCAGGACCTGCTGAAAAAGGAGCATCTCGACGGGGTGATCATTGCAACTCCCTGGGAGTGGCATAAGGAGATGATCATCGGCTCTATCGAGGCGGGGCTGAAATATGTGGCCACCGAAGTGATCCTCGGCATCACGTTGCAGGACCACTGGGATGTGGTGAAGACGGCGGAGAAATACAATGCCCATGTGATGATGCTGGAAAATGTGTGCTATCGCCGCGACGTACTTGCGGTGCTGAATATGGTCCAGCAAGGGCTTTTTGGCGAGCTGATCCATCTGCAGGGCGGTTACCAGCACGATCTCCGGGGAATAAAATTCAATAACGGCGACCACAACGGTGACGTCGGTTGCGAGTTCGGTGCAAAGGCGTTCTCCGAAGCCAAATGGCGGACGGAGCATTCTGTGCATCGCAACGGCGATCTTTATCCGACGCATGGCATCGGTCCGCTTGCGCACTACATCAACATCAACCGCGGGAATGTGTTTACTTCGCTTTGTTCCTTCTCTTCCAAGACCCGCGGTCTCCACGACTACGTGGTCAAGCATTGCGGCGAAGAGCATCCCAGCGCCAAGGTGAGGTTTCGTCTGGGTGATGTCGTCACCACCTCGATCAATTGCGCCAATGGCGAGACGATCCTGTTGCAACACGACACCAATCTGGCCCGGCCGTATTCCCTCGGCTTTCGGGTCCAGGGCACCAACGGTTTGTGGATGGATGTCGCCAGCAGCATCTATGTACAGGGGCAGTCGAAGAATGACGAATGGGATGCCGCGAAGACCTGGCTGGACAAGTATGACCATCCGCTTTGGAAGCGTTGGAGTAGTGAGGCGGAGGGCGCGGGGCATGGCGGAATGGATTTCTTTGTCGACCATGCTTTTGTCGAATCCATCAAGCGCAAGGCACCGACGCCGCTCGACGTCTATGATGCCGCGGCCTGGAGCGCTATCACGCCGCTGAGTGAACAGTCCATCGAGCTCGGTAACAGCACGGTTCCCTTCCCGGATTTCACGGGCGGGCAATGGATGTATCGCAAGTCCGATTTTGGGCTTTCGGATGAATACTAGGCGCGATGCCGGAATTGCTCACTTTGGTAAAATAGCGGTCATGGGAAAGAATTCTCCTTCCACCAGGCTTATGGCGGGATCGTCGCTGATCAGGGAAGCCAGTTCGGCTTCGTTTTCGACTCCGACGACGCCCATTCCAAAGGGGCCTTTGGGGTCCATCACCGGTCCGAATACGACCACTTTTCCCTGGGCCTGCCAGCTGTCCCAGTAGGCGCGGTGGGCCATCATGATCTGGCGTTCTTCGGGTGTCATATCCATGGGAAATGTCGGCCGGCGGGAATTCAGGCGGACAAAAAAGTATTTTTTTTCCATAGCACCAGCGTTTAGGTTGGCCCAAGATATGGCTATTTTCGTATCGGGAATAGTGATTATGCAAATACCACCCATACCACGACTTGCGCATCTGGTGAGACATTTTTTGATCCTGGAGAGTCCCGCTCCGCAGAGAACGATCCACCGGCTGATCCCGGACGGGAATCCGGGGATCGTCTTTAATTACGGCGCCGGGTTCGAGGGCCACGGCGAGCCGTTTGGGAGATATAGCGCACCGATCCAGAGCTATGGCGACAGTTCAGGGCTGCTCCCCGCGAGTTTTGTCTATGGCCAGGTTACCCGGCCGCATCCTTTGGTATCCACCGGTGATATTGGCGCTTTTATCGTTGTCTTGCGGCCCTATGCCCTGGCATTGCTTACCGGTCTGCCTGCCAACTCGTTCACGGACAGGGTGGTGCCGCTCGGACAGGTGTGGGGAGGAGAAGCCAAGGAGCTGGAAAGACAATTGCATCGTGCTGCGGCGGATCAGCAGCGGCTGGACCTGGTACAGCGTTTTCTTTTGCAGCGGCACGCGAGACTGCCGGACCCGATGATCACCCATAGCCTTGAATGGCTGGAGAATCAGGAAACACCTGGCATTGAAGCGCTGGCTGCCGAGCTGGAGATCGGCAGGAGGACGCTCGAGCGAGCCTTCCAAACGACAGTGGGCATCCCGCCAAAACAATTCGCGGGCATCCTCCGGACCCAACATTTTCTCAAGGCGCTGCATCAACAGGAGAGCCTGACGCAGCTGGCTTATGAATTCGGGTATTACGATCAGTCGCATCTTATCCGCGACTTCAAGATGAAGACGGGGATCACGCCGGGGAAGTACTTTGCGGCAAGGGATGCTCTCGCGCTCAATTTTATCCAGTTTGTGGGATGACGCATGGGGCGGGGCCTGCCTGACGCATTTTTACAATTTTCGCCGGCCCACGCCACGTAATATTGCGGTATGGAAAATCTAGTCATCGCCACCGCCCAGTTCGAACATGCCAGCGGCGACAAGGCTTTTAACCTCGCCGTGATCGACGAGCTCAGTGGAAAAGCCGCCGCGCAGGGCGCCAGGGTTGTCGCCTTTCATGAATGCTCTATTACAGGTTATAGCTTTGCCCGGAGGTTAACCCGAGCGCAACTGTTGGACATTGCGGAGCCTATTCCGGCTGGGCCCAGCGTCGAGCGCTTGATCGCCATCGCGCGGAAACACGATATCACTGTTCTGGCCGGACTTTTCGAGCTGGATGCAGGGAAGGTCTATAAAGCCCAAGTGTGCGTGGACCGGGGAGGCGTGATCGCCAAACACCGGAAGATCCATCCTTTTATTCATCCCGACATTCTTCCGGGTACCAGCTATACCGTCTTCGATCTTTGCGGTTGGAAATGCGGTATCCTGATCTGTTATGACAACAATATCGTGGAGAATGTGCGGGCAACGGCTTTGCTTGGCGCGGATATCATCTTTATGCCGCATGTTACCATGTGCACCCCTTCGACCCGGCCGGGCGCCGGTGTCGTGGACCCGAAGCTTTGGGTGAACCGGAAGACCGATCCTACCTCGCTTCGCATCGAGTTCAATGGTTTGAAGGGCCGGGAATGGCTGATGAAATGGCTCCCGTCCCGCGCTTATGACAACGGGATCTATGTCCTTTTTTCGAATGCCATCGGGATGGACGATGACCATCTCCACAATGGCTGTTCGATGATCCTCGATCCTTTTGGGGATATCGTTGCGGAATGCCGTAGTATGGATAATGAGATTGTCCTTGCGGTTCTGACGCCCGAAAAGCTGACCCAGGCCGGCGGGTATCGGTATCGGAAGGCACGGAAGCCGGAGTTGTATGGGGAAATCATCGCACAACCGCACAAAGCCGAGCAAAAGGTCGTTTGGCTCAACCCCTGAGTGAGCAAAAGATCGTGTGGCTCAACGTCTAAGCGGGCCGCGGCAGGGCGGGCATAGTTTTTTATTGAGGTATCTCCATGATAATGGAAGATGTCATCCAGGAGATCCATCCCTTTTACCGGGAAACATTGGAACTGCTACGGGAATCTGGCGAAGAATTCCTGGTGGGTGGCGGCTTTGCCTTTTGTTTTTATACCGGCATCGCGCGTTATACCAAGGATCTCGACATCTTCTGCCGTTCGAGGCAGTGTCCCCGTATCCTGCACTTCTTCGCACAGCGGGGCTACCGGGTAGAACAAACCGACGCCCGCTGGCTTGCCAAGGTCTTTAAAGACGAAAACTTTATGGACATCATCTTCGATTCACCGAATAATATCTGTTCGGTGGACGATACCTGGTTTCAGCATAGTACCGGGGCGACCTTTCAGGGGATACCGGTGCGGTTGATCCCGGTGGAGGAGCTGATCTGGTGCAAGACCTTTGTGCAAAACAGAGAACGTTTTGACGGAGCGGACGTCAATCATCTTTTGGTGCGTCAAGGCCAGCATCTGGACTGGGATCGCCTGCTTTTCCGGCTGGACCGGCACTGGCAGCTGTTGCTGGCGGAACTGCTGATCTTCCAGTTCGTCTATCCCTCCGCGTTCCAGGAGATCGTACCGCGAAAACTGATGGACGATCTGTTGCAACGTGCAGCGCAGCAGTACGATATCCCGCCTACCGTGGAGAAGATCTGCCGTGGGCCGCTGATCGATCAGACGCAATATGCCACGGATATCCTGGACTGGCATTATAAGGTCACGACTATAAAAACGATCTAGATGGAACAGAAAACGCGTATTGCCGCTATCGCAGATATCCATGTCCGCGAGACCGACAAGGGCAAATGGGTCGATCTTTTCCGGGAGGCTTCGAAGCAGGCCGATGTCCTGCTGATCTGCGGCGATCTCACTAACACCGGCGATGAGGCGGAAGCCGCCGTGCTGAAAGAAGAGCTGAAGACGTGTGCCATCCCGGTGATCGCCGTGCTGGGCAATCACGACCATGAAAAGGGCCGGCATAAGACTATCCGGCAAATGATCCAAAGCGACACCGTTCATATTTTAGACGGCGAGGCTATAGCCATCGGCAATGTCGGGTTTGCGGGCATCAAAGGTTTTGGCGGCGGCTTCGATAATTATATGCTTTCCATGTTTGGCGAGGCGGCGATGAAGGCGTTTGTGCAGGAGGCGGTCAACGATGCGCTTAGTCTCGACAGGGCATTAGCCAGATTAGACCAGCAATATGAGAATCTGAAAAAGATCGCATTGCTGCATTATTCGCCGATCCAGGAGACCGTCAAGGGGGAGCCAGAGCCGATCTATCCCTTTCTGGGTTCCTCACGGCTGGCGGAGCCGCTGGTCCGGCGCCAGGTGACGGCTGTCTTTCACGGGCATGCGCATGCCGGGCACCTGGAAGGCTCGTTGCCCGGCGGGATCCGCGTTTTCAATGTGGCCAAGCCGGTGCTTACGAAGGCCGCCTACCCATTTCCCTTTTATTTGTTGGAAATCTAGCGCGACGTCCGTCGGCTTTAGCCAGTTGTTCGTAGATTTGTTTTGTCTTCCCCCACCTGGCTATCCTACCTTTCTACAAAAAGTTATGTCCAAGCGTATTCATAGAATGCTCCTTTGGGCGGTACTCATTGTCTTGATGCTGCCAGTGCGATCGATCGCGCAGCCGCCGCGGGATTCGGCCCTGTTCGGTATTATCCGGTCGGGCGATCTTGCCGGGCTGAAGCAGGCTCTCGATGCGGGTAGCGACCCCAATGCCGATGACCATGGGTTTACGGCGTTAATGGCCGCAACACTATATGGAACCGTTGAGCAAATGCGTTTGCTGCTCGAGCGTGGTGCCCATCCCAATGTTGCCGATGAAGACAGTATCACTGCGCTTTGGCTGGCAGTGCCCGATACCGCCAAGACCCGCGTGTTGCTGGACGGGCGCGCCAATCCCGTCCTTTTGTCCAAGGAACACTTCAATCTTTTAGTGAAGCTGGCCAGCTTTGCCGGGACGACTCCGCTTTTCCGGGAGTTGGTGGCAAAGGGCGTCGATCCGCGAGGCGGTCGCGACAATCTGGTGCTTTATAATGCCGCGGGGACCGATGACACTGTGCTGGTGAGCTATCTGCTTGGGCTAGGGCTTCGGCCCGATGATACTACCTTTTTTGGGGATTATCCTATCAACATGGCGATGAATTTCCGGTGTTTTGCCACGATGAAGTTGCTGGTCGAGCATGGCGCCGGCGTCAATGTAGGTATGCCGAATACTGTTCTGCCGAATGAGCGTGGTCTCACGCCGTTGATGATGGCGGCGGTATACGACGACGAGCAGAGCTTTTTTTATCTGCTGGATCATGGCGCCGATATACACGCCAAGAGCAAATCTGGTTTTACGGCATTGCATTTTGTGCAATTGGGTCTCACCGATCACCCTGATATGACCCGTGCGTTGCTGCTGCGGGGCGCCGATCCGATGGAAAAGGCAATCAACGGTGATACGCCCCGGAGTCTTTCGGCTAACAAGGGGCATACGCGCTCCGAACAATTACTCAACCAAAAGAACTGACTATGTCAAGGAAATTACTTGTCGTCGTTGTTTTAGGCGGGCTTGTCGCCTGGACGGCAGCCCCTTTGCGTCCCAGTGTCGCCGATATCCGGCAGGCATTGAGTAAAAGTGTGCCGTTGTTGCAGGTCAGCGGGCAAAAATTTATGGATCGCACGCCTCAGCATTGCATTTCCTGTCATCACAATATTCTTACAGCGACGGTAGAAGAGCAATGCAGGGTCAAACAAGTGGCTTTTACGGACACCTTTCGTAAGGCGCGGGTCTATGCTGCGCTTGGCGGGTTGCAATTTGTGTGTAATCCGAATTTGCAAGTCAATTTCATTGCTGCCAAGTTCATTCCGGCCTATGCGCTGCTTGCGTTGAAGGCTGATCAGTATCCGCCGGACCGGCATACCGATATCCCTGTGGATTATCTGCTGGATATCCAAAAACCGGATGGAACTTTCGGTGCTGAATTTGGGCGGCCGCCCCTGGAAGGAGGTGAAGCTCATCTGGCGGCGCTTTGCATCTATGCCATCGAAAACTTTGCTTCACCCGTCAAGACCTTGCGGGTCGAGAAGGCTGTCCGCCGTACGCGGGAGTGGCTCGTGGCCTATCAGACCGATATTCCGCAGGAACAGGTATTTCAACTATTGGGTCTGCATTGGTGCGGGGCGACGCCGGTGGAGATGGAGCCGATGGTGAAACGTCTGCTGAGCTGTCAGCATGCCGATGGCTCCTGGTCTCAGCTTTCAACGATGCATGGGGATGCTTATGCTACGGGTCAGGCGCTCTATGCACTCGCGGAATCAGGTGTGGTGAAGACCAGCGACGAGTGCTATCAACGGGGGCTTGCCTGGCTGTTGAGGACGCAGGATCTTACGGGCGCCTGGATCGTCGAGACGCGGGCGTATCCTATTCAGCCATTTATCGACTCTGATTTTCCGCCGTACGATGAGAATCAGTTTATTTCGGCCGCGGCGACCAATTGGGCGTCGCTTGCTTTGCTGGAGGCGTTACCCCGGTAGTCGCTGTATCTTTTAAAAAAGCAAAAACGGCGGCCCCTTTTACAGGGACCCGCCGATGGCTGAAAGTGAAAAAACCGTAGGTCAGCAACGGAATCCACAAATATACCCCAGGGTCCTGGTATGAACTATACCACTTTGGTGGCATTTTTAAGGGTTTTGGGGTAGCGCCACACAACCGCACAACAAAGTGTATCGAAACCGGACAGCCCAGTGCTTTGGCGGTGCTAACGATTTGATCGACAGACGGCAAGATCATGGCACCGTTTTGGTGGCCGGGAAGCTAACCATCACGACTCACATGCTGAAAAACTATTTCCTGGTTGCCCTCCGCAATTTCTGGCGGCACAGGACCTTCTCCCTTATCAATATACTCGGGCTGGCGATTGGCATTAGTGCTTCGCTCGTGATCTATCTGATCGTTTCGTATGATCTTAGCTTTGATAAGTTCGAGCCCGGACGGGACAGGATCTACCGGATCTCGTCGTCCTTTGTTTTTTCCGGTGAGCCCATACGTAATTCCGGCGTGTGCTATCCGCTTCCGCAGGCTGTGGCCAGGGAGGTATCGGGTCTGGAATTGGTGGCGCCCTTCCGGACGGCAGATGAGATCAGGAAGGTGAGCGTTCCGTATCCCGATGCCAAGAATCCGTCGATCTATCGCAAACAGGAAGACATTACCTATGCCGATGGCGCTTACTGTTCGTTGCTGGGCTATCAATGGCTTGCGGGTTCGTCCGCCACTGCTTTTTCGCAACCTTATGCTTTGGTGCTCACGGAGACCAGTGCCAAAAGGTATTTTCCGGGTCTTTCCTATGCCCAGGTGATGGGCAAGCATGTGGTAATGGCCGATAGCATCATTACCACCGTCACGGGGGTGCTCAAGGATCTGCCCGGGCATACGGATTTTTATTGTAAGACGATCATCTCTTATGCCACCCTGCTGACGAAGCGGATGCAGCCCGAAGGGTTTCTGGATTGGGGGGGTACGACGAGCGCCTCGCAGCTTTTTGTCAAATTGGCTCCTGGCGCCAGCGTGGCGGGTATAACAGCGCAGTTGAAGGCCATTAATGCCAAGCACAACAAACCCGCGGCTGGTAGTCCTGATCCGGGGGCCTTTGTACTCGGAACGTTGAAGGACCTGCATTTCGATACTGATTTTGGCATTTTCGATCAGAGCACGCGAGTGGCGCACAGACCTACCCTGATAGGTCTTTCGGTGGTGGCTGCCTTTTTGCTGGTGTTGGCGGGTATCAATTTTATCAATCTCACCACGGCGCAGGCGGCGAGCCGGGCCAAGGAGATCGGTATCCGTAAGACAATGGGCAGTCAGCGGTTACAACTCGCGTTGCAATTCCTCAACGAGACCTTTTTGCTGACATCGATCGCTACGCTGCTTAGCGTGGTGCTGGTGCCGCTGTTGTTGCGGGCCTTTGCCGACTTTATTCCCAAGGAGGTTGTGTTCAGTGTGCGGCAGCAGCCGGAGATACTGGTCTTTCTGCTGGTGCTGGCTGTTGTAGTAAGCTTGTTGTCCGGCGCCTATCCGGCCCTAGTGTTGAGCGCCTTTAAACCGATCTCCGTGTTGAAGAACCAATGGGCTATAGGAGCAGGCAAGACCCGGGGGCTTTTGTTGCGGAAGACATTGACAGTTTCCCAGTTCGTGATAGCGCAGGTCTTCATCATCGCGACGATCCTGGTGGCGAGGCAGATCAGGAACGCCCTCAATGCGGAGATGGGTTTTAAGAAAGATGCGATCCTGACCTTCTGGACGCCGTGGCGTCAGGGCGAAGGCAAGCGGCAGGTCCTGGCGCAAAAGCTGGCCGCTATTCCGGGTATCGAGTTGATCAGTCAGGCGGCCGCACCGCCTGCTTCCGGTGGCACCAGTACCAACGATGCGAAATATAACGATGGGAAACATGAGATCAGGTCGAATCTGCAGTATTTGAGTGCGGATACCAACTATATGCGGCTTTTTCATCTTCATTTGCTGGCGGGTAGAAACATCACCGAGTGCGATACGATCAATGAGCTTATCATCAATGAGACCTATGCCCGAACTATCGGGTTTAGCGATCCCCGGAAGGCCATAGGCGCGCGGATCAAATGGAACGATCAGCCATTGCCTGTTGTAGGCGTCGTCGCCGATTTTCATCAGGCCTCGATGCACAGAGCCATCCGAGCGCTGGCGATCGTCAATGGCATTCGGGATGTCGAGGTGTTTGCCATCGCACTGCCGAAGCAGGATGCGGCTGCGTGGAAGGGCATTATTGCTCGCATACAGGACGCCTATAAATCCGTGTATCCCGAAGATGAATTCAGCTATGAGTTCTTTGACGAGTCGATCGCCAAGTTCTATTCGCAGGAGGAAAATGTTTCGCGGTTGCTTATGTGGGCGACGGGGCTGGCTATCTTTATCAGCTGTTTGGGTTTGCTTGGGTTGGTGATCTATATTACGAACCAGCGCAGGAAGGAGATCGGGGTTCGCAAGGTGATCGGTGCTTCGGCGATGCAGATCGTGGTGTTGCTGTCGAAGGATTTTATGCGACTGATCGGTTTAGCGATCCTGATCTCGATGCCGATCGCGTGGTGGGGCGGCCATAGATGGCTGGCTGATTTTGCTTATCGGGCCGAGTTGAGCTGGTGGATCTTTGCAGGCGGGGCTGGGGCGTTGTTGTTGGTTGCACTCGTCGTGCTTTGCATTCGGGCTTATCGGGCGGCTGCTGCGAACCCGGTGACCGCATTGCGTAGCGAGTAACCGAGCGAAGCGAAGGTTACGAACGAGGTGGAGCGAGGGACGAAGCTCCGCCGAAGTTCCGCTCCGCGGCTTTGGTTTGCGTAGCGAGTAAAACTGCATTATGATAAAGAATTATTTCCTAGTTGCGATCCGGAATTTTTGGCGGCATAAGGTCTTTTCGGCGATCAATATTTTCGGGTTGGCCATTGGGATCAGTGCATCGCTGGTGATCTTTTTACTGGTACATCATGATCTGAGCTTTGATAAGTTTGAGCCGCAGCGGGATAGGGTCTATCGGGTGGTGGGGCAATTTTCGTTTATGGGTAGTGATAAGCCTATGCCCCTGAACTGCCTGCCCGTTCCTGCGGCGGCTGCGTACGAGAAAGAAGGCACGGGTATCGAGCTTGTGGTGCCGGTGCGCACCTGGGGTGAGGCGAAGATCTCGGTCCCGTGGCCGAGTGCGGAAGCACCGAAGGTGTTCCGGCATCAGAAGGATCTGGCGGCAGCGGACGGACGGTATACCGATCTGCTGGGCTATAGCTGGCTCGCTGGTTCGGCTGGTACTTCGCTGGCGCAGCCTTATGAGGCCGTGCTTACCGAAAAGAACGCGAAGCTATTTTTCCCTAATGTATCCTATGCGGATATCGTGGGCAAGACACTGACTATCGACGACACTGTTCAGGTGGCGGTGACAGGTGTTGTGCGGGACCTGCCCGGTAACAGCGATTTTTACTTTGGTACGCTCATCTCGCGTGCTACGCTCGAGACGGCCCGGTTAAAGGACAACTGTTGGGATCACTGGGGCTGTGTCAATACCAATAATCAGCTTTTTGTCCGATTGAAACCCGGTACTTCGGTTGCTGCGCTTGCCTCCCGGTTGAGCAAAATATACAAGGCGCACCAGGACGCGGGAGACGATACGAAAGCGCAGATCGGGCTACAGCCGTTGAGCGATCTGCATTTTGATTCGGAGTACGATGGTTTTGATGATGGCCGTACGGCGCACAAGCCGACGCTTTATGGGCTGATGGCTGTTGCGGCTATCCTGCTGTTGCTGGCGTGTGTGAATTTCATCAATCTTACTACGGCGCAGGCGGCGCAGCGCGCCAGGGAGATCGGCGTGCGTAAGGCCATGGGCGGAGGGCGGCGGCAGCTAGCCTTTCAGTTCCTGGGTGAGACGTTGATGCTTACGCTGATCGCGACGCTGTTGTCGATAGCGTTCACGCCGTTGCTTTTGCATGTTTTTGCAGACTTTATTCCGGGGGATTTTCATTACCGGGTGGCCCAGCCTGCGTTGATAGGGTTCCTTTTAGCCCTGATCATGGCCGTGAGCCTTTTGTCGGGCGCTTATCCGGCCCTGGTGTTGAGTGGTTTCAATCCGGTCCTGGTACTGAAGAATCAGGCGTATGGCAGGACGGCGACGACGCGTACCGCCTGGTTTCGTAAGACGCTAACGGTATCACAGTTCGTCATCGCGCAGGTGTTTATCATCGCCACCATCCTGGTGGGGCGGCAGATCAGCTACGCGTTGAACATGGATATGGGATTTAGGAAAGACGCCATTGTCTATTTCCAGACGCGCTGGAGTCAGCCTGTCGCGTTGGAGAAGGCGCTTGTCACGGAGATGCGGTCGATTCCCGGCATCGATAGGATGAGTGTTGCCAGCGATCCGCCCGCGGAATCCGGCGAGTGGGATAACCGGATTACGTTCAATGACGGGCGTCGGGATATTCAGCAGGATGTACAGGTGAAGATGGGGGATAGCAATTATATCCGGCTCTTCCAGCTGTATCTTCTGGCCGGCAATGGGCTACCGCAAAACGATACCACGAAAGCGATGGTCATCAATGCCTCGCTGGCGAAGGCGTTGGGTTTTCGCGATCCGCATGCGGCGATAGGCAGGACTGTAGGTTTTGATAATGGCCATCCGGTGATCGCCGGAGTAGTCGCCGATTTCCATCAGCATAGCGTCCATGATGCGATCAAGCCAATAGCGATCGTCAATGGAAACCGGATGGCCAAAACGATCATCGTGGCGTTGCATCCCGGCAATAGTGCCGCGTGGCCCGCTACGATCGGCCGGATCGAAAAGGCCTTTCATGGCGTCTACCCCGGCGATGACTTCACCTATCGTTTTGTGGATGAGACCGTGGCGAAATTTTATGATTCGGAACAAAAAACGGCGCATTTGCTTTCCTGGGCGACGGGGTTGACGATCTTTATCAGCTGTCTCGGGCTGCTGGGGCTTGTGATCTATGTCACCAACCAGCGTACGAAGGAGATCGGGATCAGGAAGGTCATTGGGGCCTCGGTGATGCAGATTGTTCTGCTGCTTTCCAGGGATTTTGTGCGGCTCATCGGTATGGCGATATTGATCTCGTTGCCGATCGCCTGGTGGGGAGGCCGAAAATGGCTGGAGAATTATGTGTACCGGACCCGTCTGAGCTGGTGGATCTTTGCGGCAGGCGGCGCCGTGTTGCTATGCTTTGCGCTTGCTGTACTTTGTCTTAGGACTTTTCGCGCTGCTGCTGCCAACCCGGCTGACAGCCTGCGGGCGGAGTGAGGCTCCTGCTTTTTCCACTTTGATGGCGTCTTTGATGCAGGCCTTGAGGGCGGCTTCGACCTTGAGGATATCCTTGACGTCGGTGAAACGGGCCTGCCGGCCGACGACGGTGTTCTCGCCGGTTTTGACGAGGATGTGTTTGGGGTCGCTCACGAGATAGCCCTTGATGAATAAGAGAGCGGAATAGGCCTTGAATCCCTGGATGACCACGATGTTCTTGTCATTGGAGGTGTAGCAGGGTTTGCCCCATTTGATCTCTTCGGTGAGACCGCAGCTAAGTGCGATCTCGCGTAGTTTCTTCATTTCCGGTTGCCATTTTGTGGCTCTATTGAGGAACTCGTCGACTTTGGGGTTCATACGATTGATTTTTTTGCGTTAACGGAATGAGTCTTCTGCTTGCGGGTCTGAAGAGGTAAGATACCAAAATCAGTACCAATAACAATAAGGATGGGTAGATCTCCTTGAAGGGATCGCCTACGGCAAGGTGGGAATAGGTGGCGCCCGTCATCACGAAGAACACTCCGGCGTAGGCCCATTCCTTCACCAGGGGGAATTTGGGGACCAGGAGGGCGATGACGCCCAGGAATTTCCAGAGACCCACGAGGACGATGAAATAGTGGGGGTAGCCCAGGTTGGCCACATGAGCCTGTTCGGCGCTCTTACCGAAGACCTGCACGATGCCGGTCGCCGTCAGACCCAGGGAGGCCCAGAGCGTAGCGATCCAGTAGATGATGTTGTTACGTTTTGACATGGTGTTTATTTTAATTTTCCAATAACGGCTTGAAGCCTGTCGTGTGCCATGTTGACTCCCTTCTCCATACCGAATTGCACCACCTGGTCTCTTTGTGCGACCGTTTCATAGATGGTGCGCCCGGTAAACCTGCTGGTGTTGTCGGTGAGCTTTTCAAAACTCTGGACTTCGAGTTGGACGCCGATGGGTGCGTTTTCCATTTCGAAGGTGCGGATGATCTTGCTGTTTGGGATGAAGGTGTGGATGACGCCGTTGGCACGGAAGAGGACTTTGCCTTTGTCGTCGGTGGTTTCCAGCAGGTAGCTGCCGTGGGGTTTGCCCTCCATTTTGAGGACTTTGGTGCCCATCCATTGGCCGAGGAGTTCCGGATCGACATGTGCTTTGAACAACAGTTCTACGGGCAGGTCGAAGTCCCGGGTGACGATGATCTCTTGTTTGCCGTCTGGTGCGCTGACCTTTGTTTTTAGTTCCATGGTAGTTTATTTAGTTGGTTTATAATTTTTCATCATGGCTTCGAGCTTGTTGAAGCGGGCGTCCCACATTTTGCGGAAGGGCTCGATAAATTCGGCTACTTCTTTCATTTTTTGAGGATTGAGATGATAGTATATCTCGCGGCCGTTCTGTTCCGGCTGGAGGAGTTCGCATTCCGTGAGGATCGCCAGGTGTTTGGAGACGGTGGGGCGGGCCGTGTCGAAGTTGGCGGCGATGGCGCCGGCCGTCATTGTTTGGGTGGCTACCAGCAGGAGGATGGCTCTCCTGGTGGGGTCGGCGATGGCCTGGAAAACGTCGCGTCTTATTTTCATCGTGTAGCTATTTGTCTACAAATATATGTGTAGATATTTAGCTACGCAAATTTTTTTCGGACATCGCATGTATCGAAAGCGGACATTCGTATGGCGGCGGCGGTTCGGCTGCTATGATATTCAGGAGGTTAGAAATCGGTACGTGTTGTGAGAATATTTTTTATGCTAAAAAATTATCTGCTGGTTGCCTGGCGTGCCTTGCGCAGGAACAGGAGCCATTCCATCATCAATATTTCCGGGTTGGCGATCGGTATGGCGGTCGCGCTTTTGATCGGGTTATGGATCTGGGACGAGTTGACGTTCGACCATTATGATCCGCATTATAAGCGGGTGGCGCAGGTGATGCAGACGCGGACCTTTAACGGGAATATGCGTTCGCAGAAGGCGATCCCTTTGCCATTGGGGCCGGTATTGCATAAAGACTATAGCGGCGATTTCCGGCATGTGGTGATGGCGTCGTGGTCCTGGCAGCATGTCGTGTCGGTGGGGGATAAGGTGCTTATGCCCTTCGGTAATTTTATGGAGCCTGATGCGCCGGAGGTGTTGGGTTTGCGGGTCACCGAGGGCTGGGCGCACGGGTTGGAAAATCCGGGCTCGATCCTGATTGCGCAGAGTCTGGCCCGGTCGCTTTTTGGGGATGCCGATCCGTTGAATAAGATGGTGCGGCTGGACAATAAGGACAATTTCACGGTCGCGGGAGTGTATGAAGATCTGCCGGACAATGCGACGCTTCATCGGAATGCGCCGGTGTTCCTGGCGCCGTGGGACTATTATGTGGATCATGTGGTCGATCCCAGGGTGCGTACGGATTGGAGCGATAATTCTTTTCAGTGTTTTGTGGAGCTGGCAGATGGCACCAATATGGATGCGGCGTCGGCGAAGATCAGGGATGTCAAGCTGAAGTATGTGACGGCGGATGACAAACGGTTTGACCCGGAGCTTTTTTTGCATCCCATGAGCAAGTGGCATTTGTATTCACAGTTCCAGGATGGGAAAATAGGGGGTGGAGGAATACAGTATGTGTGGTTGTTTGGGACGATAGGATTTTTTGTGTTGTTGCTGGCCTGTATCAATTTTATGAATCTTTCGACGGCGAGGAGCGGGAAGCGGGCAAAGGAGGTGGGCATCCGGAAGACGGTGGGATCGATGCGAGAGCAGCTGATCGGTATGTTCTTTGTCGAGTCGTTGTTGACGGCGTTGATCGCTTTTGGGTTGGCGTTAGGTATAGCCAGGCTGTTGCTGCCTTTTTTCAATGTCGTTGCCGCCAAGAGCATCGTGATGCCCTGGCATCGGCCGGTGTTTTGGATAGCCGGGCTTTTGTTTACGCTTATTACAGGTGTGGTCGCCGGCAGCTATCCGGCGTTGTATCTTTCTTCGTTCCGGCCGATCAAGGTGTTGAAGGGGACGTTCAAGGCTGGCCGTTATGCGGCGGTTCCAAGACAGGTACTGGTGGTGCTGCAATTTTCGGTATCGGTGATCCTGATCATCGGCACCGTTGTGGTGTTCAAAGAGATCCAATATGCCAAGGACCGGCCGATAGGTTATAGCCGGGATGGGTTGGTGATGGCGGAGTCGGTAACCGACGATATGCATAAACATTTTGAAGCTATGCGCGATGATCTTTTGCGAACTGGCATGGTGACGGAGATGGCTGAATCGACGAGCCCGACAACGCAAGTCAATAATAATACGGGTTCGGTGAGCTGGGATGGGAAAGATCCGGCCATGACGGTGGATTTTGCCAATGTGGGGGTGAGCTACGATTATGGTAAGACGGTAGGATGGCGGTTTGAGGAGGGGCGCGATTTCTCGCGTCAGCTGCTCACCGATTCGGATGCCATCGTGTTGAACGAGGCGGCGGTGAGGTACATGGGGTTGCAGCAGCCGGTGGGGAAGGCGGTGCGGTTGTGGGATAAGGACAGGAAAGTGATCGGGGTGATCAGGGACATGGTGATGGAGTCTCCATATGAGCCGGTGAAGCAGACGATCTATTATCTCAATGGTGGTGCGCAGGAGTATTTGAATTTTCGGATCTCGCCTACTGCCAGCGCGCATGACGCGGTGGAGGCTATCGCGAAGGTGTGGAAGACCTATGCGCCGGCCGAGCCGTTCAATTATCGATGGGCCGACAAGAACTACGCCATCAAATTTGCGCAGGAAGAGCGGGTGGGCCGGCTGGCGGGGGTGTTTGCTGTATTAGCCATTTTTATCAGCTGTCTGGGATTGTTTGGGATGGCGTCATTCATGGCGGAACAGCGGGTCAAGGAGATCGGGGTGCGGAAGGTGCTGGGTGCGTCTGTGTTCAATATATGGCGGCTGTTGAGCAAGGATTTTTTAAAGCTTGTGGGTGTGGCGCTGGTGATCGCTTTGCCGGTGGGGTATTATTTTATGACGGAATGGTTGCTGCATTATACGTATAGGACAGACATGCCGTGGTGGATCTTTGCGGCGGCGGGTGTGGGGGCGATCCTGGTCACGGTATTGACGGTGAGCTATCAGGCGGTGCAGGCCGGGTTGATGAATCCTGTAAAGGCGTTAAGGAGCGAATAAACTTTCATTATGATAAGGAGCTATTTGAGGATGGCCTGGCGCAATCTGCGGAAGCATCTGGCCAATTCGGTGATCAATATCGTTGGCCTGGCCATTGGGATGGGCGTAGCTATGCTGATCGGTTTATGGATTTGGGACGAATGGACATTCGACCATTACAACCCGGATTATAAGCGGGTGGCGCTGGTGATGCAGAATCAGACCTTCAATGGGGATGTACAAACACAGCAAACGGTCCCGATCCCTTTGGGCGAGGAGCTTCGGCTACATTATGGAAAGTATTTTAAGTATGTGGCGTTGTCGTCCTGGAGCAAGGACGTGGTAGCGAGCGTGGGTGAGAAAAAGCTGATAACGACGGGCAACTATGTCGAGGCGGATGCTCCAAAAATATTGGGCGTGACCATGGTGGAGGGGTCGATGGATAAGCTCAAGGATCCCACCTCGATAATCATATCACAGTGGCTGGCGACGGCACTTTTTGGAAAGGCCGATCCCCTGAATCGGGTCATCAAGCTTAATGATACGGCAAATTTTACGGTGGTGGGAGTTTATCATAATCTTCCGCAGAACAGTATGCTAGGGCAGAGACTGGTCGATCTTTTTGCTCCGTGGGCGTATTATCTCCATGGGATCAGCGAGCAGCGGCAAACGAGCTGGGGCAACAATTTCAATCAGTGTTTTGTCGAACTGGCGGATAATGCCGATATGACGTCTGTCTCACGGGATATCAGGGACGTCAAATGGCGAATAGGCAACGCGAAGGTACGGGCTTTCAAGCCGGAGCTGTTTCTGCAGCCCATGAGCAAGTGGCATTTGTACAGCGAATTCGGCAATGGCAGGAACACAGGCGGCAGGATACAATATGTGTGGATGTTTGGAATAATAGGGGTTTTTGTGTTGCTGCTGGCATGTATCAATTTCATGAATCTTCAAACTGCACAGAGCGCGAAGCGGGCCAAAGAGGTGGGTATCCGGAAGGCTGTAGGCTCGCTGCGGCGGCAGCTGGTGGGGCAATTCTATACGGAGTCGTTGCTTTATGCCTCGTTGGCCTTTGTGTTGGCTTTGCTGGCGGTGAAGCTGGTGATGCCTTATTTCAATGAGCTTTCCGGAAAGGAGATCACGATCCTATGGGAACGGCCGGCTTTTTGGGCGGCGGGATTGACTTTTACCGTGCTCACAGGATTGATTGCGGGAAGCTATCCGGCGTTGTATCTAAGCAGCTTCCGGCCGGTCAAGGTATTGAAAGGAGTGTTTAAGACGGGGAGGTTTGCGGCTGTTCCGAGGCGGGTGCTGGTTGTTTTGCAATTTACGGTGTCGGTGGTGCTGATCATTGGAACGATCGTGGTGTTCCGGCAGATCCAGCATGCGAAGGACCGGCCGGTAGGCTATAGTGAGGAAGGGCTGGTCAATGCTTATCTGCCGACGCCTGCATTGCATGATCATTTCGATGCATTGCGGGGCGATCTGTTACGGTCGAGTATGGTTTCGGAGGTGGCAGAGTCTACGGACCCGGCCTGGGCTTCTGATGACAATACGTCGGATGTATCCTGGCAGGGGATGGATGCGCATATGGTGGCTGATTTTGCCGATATCGGGGTTTCCGCCACTTATGGAAGGACGATGGGGTGGCAGTTTGTTGCCGGTCGGGATTTTGAGCCGGGGATGGCGACCGATTCCGGTACCGTTATCATCAACGAAGCGGCGGTAAAATATATGGGGTTGCAGCATCCTGTGGGACAGACGATCCGTTTTCGGGATAGTGCGCGGATCGTGATCGGTGTCATCAGGGATATGGTGATGAACTCGCCTTTTGATCCGGTGAAACAGACGGTGTATTACCTGCGGGATGCCAGGGATGTTTTGAATATCCGGATCAATCCTGAGAAGGGGGCGCATGAAGCGATGGAGAAGATCAAGGCGGTGTGCAAGACCTATGAGCCCGGGACGCCGATAAGCTTTCATTTTGTGAGCGATGTGTATGCGGAAAAGTTCAGGAATGAAGAACGGATAGGGACTCTGGCCGGTTTCTTTGCGGTCCTGGCGATTTTCATCAGTTGTCTCGGGTTGTTCGGGATGGCGTCGTATATGGCGGAACAGCGGGTCAAGGAGATCGGAGTGCGGAAGGTGCTCGGGGCGACGGTGGTCGATCTTTGGGGGCTGTTGAGCAAAGAATTTGTGTATTTGGTGGGGTTGTCGTTTGTGATCGCGGTGCCGGTGGCTTATTACTTTATGCATGGCTGGCTGCAGCATTATACTTACCGGACGAACCTTTCCTGGTGGCTTTTCGGGGGTGCGGGGCTTGCAGCGATGGCTATCGCCCTATTGACAGTGAGTTACCATGGAGTACGGGCCGCGCGCGCGAATCCCGTGCGGGCGTTGCGGAGCGAGGGATGAGACGAAAACTATTTACTCCCCAGCACCTCCTTATTGATCCGGTAACTTTTCGAAAAACTCTTTCGGTATTTCCGGATGTATTCGGAAGGATTGATCCCAAATAGCTTGAAAAACTGTTTCTGGAAATATTTTACATTGTTGAAGCCCACTTCAAAAGCGGTTTCATTGATGTTCAGGTCGGAATGAATGAAGAATTCCGCAGCTTTTCTCATCCGGATATATCGTATAAAGGCATTCACCGTAAGCCCTGAAACCGATTTCACCCTTTTGTATAATTTGGAATGGCTCATGCCGATCCCGGCAGCCAGCGAATGAACGGTGAAGTTCGGATCACCCAGATTTTGCTCTACAATAGCCATGCAACGTTCCAGGAACAATTTATGTTCCGCCGAGATCTTGATATCATTACGCTGCAGTGTCACTTCGTTGAGGAAATAATTCTGCAGCGCCGTTTTATTCTTCAGCAGGTTGGCAACCTTTGCTATCAACAGATCTTTGTCAAAAGGTTTGTTGAAATAGTCGTCCACGCCAAGCCCGATGGCCTGAAGCCTTGACTCCATGGCGTTGGCGGCCGTTAGCACCACGAGTGGAATATGACTTACGGCCGGGTCGCTTTTCAGGATCTTGCATAATTCCATTCCGCTCATCGCCTGCATCGTAATATCCGTAATGATCAGGTCAGGCAGGCTTTCCTTTGCTTCGGCCAGACCTTCTTCGGCCGAGCCCGCCTGGAGGAGATGATATCGACCGGCAAAGATGCCGGCCACATACCTTCGGAATTCGGCGTCGTCTTCTATGAGCAAGATGGTCGAGTCATCACCGATGAGTGCTTCCTCGCCCGGCGCTTCGATAACGGTTTCATGGATGGTGAACGATGGCTGGACTTTGGGCAGGGTGACGGTAAAGATAGTCCCCTTCCCCTGTTCGCTGAAATAGGCGATCTTTCCCTGGTGAAGCTCTGCAAACGATTTTGCCAAAAAAAGCCCTATTCCGAAACCCGGTTTGGAAACATGTTGCTGGTTGGAGGCCTGGAAAAAGCGTTCGAAGATCTTGTCGCCGCCCGTAGAAGGTATTCCGGGACCCGTATCGGCTATGCTGGTGGTCAATTCGTCCGAATCGGCCCTGACCTCGAAGGCAATCCGCCCACCGGCCGGAGTAAATTTAAACGCATTCGAAAGCAAATTGATCAGCACCATCTCCAGTTTCTGGCGGTCCCCGCAGATCGTCAACTCGTCCGGGCATTCAAAGACATAGTCGATCTTTTTCAGATGGGCATCCTGCTCGAAATACTGGTACACCTCTTTGCATAATTGCGGGTAATCGAATTGTGCCAGCATCAGGGGATCGTCACCGGTATTGGCCTTTTGAAACAATAACAGCTGGTCGGCAAGACTAAGCAATCTTCGGGCATTGCGGTAAATGCTTTTTAGATCCGGCGTGTCGTCACGGCTGAGCAGATCCTGCAGCGGGTTGATGATAAGGGTAAGTGGCGTGCGGAACTCATGCGAGATACGGGTAAAGATCGACATCCGTTTTTCGTTGAGCTCTTTTTCCTTTTGTCTTTCCATGAACGCCAGTTTCTTTTCCTGCTCTCGTTGTAGTTGGAGGTATTTCATTTCATTTTGCAGGCGATGCTGACGCGTTCGATATCTGGTGAACAGGAAAACGGCTCCCGCCACGATCACACCGTACAGCAGGTAGGCGATCCAACTGCGATACCATGGCGGAAGTACGACAACCCCCAGCCGGACTTCTTTTGGATTCCATATCCCGTCGCTATTGGTTGCTTTTATGTGCAGTTGGTAGGTCCCTTCTTTCAATCGCGTATAGGTGGCGGTTCTGATATTCCGGGCATTGGTCCAGGTTTTGTCCCAGCCCTCCAGGTAGTAGGCATACGCTATCTTGTCAGGGGCGCCATATTCGAGGGCGGCAAAATCCACCGTTAGCATCCCGTATCGATAGGGCATGACCAATTGGGCAACCGAATCGCCGTCGCTTTTGGCCACATAGCGGCTATTGGGTGCGAGGGTGGAATCGCCGATGAGAAGCCGGGTGATCAATAAGGGAGGCATGGTTGGATCGACTTCAAGACTATCGGGGTTAAATATCGTAAACCCGCTGATCCCGCCAAATGCCAGTTCTCCCGAACGGAGCCGCAGCGCGGCATTGTATTCATATTGATTGCTCTGCAGACCGTCCTGGCTGAAAAAATTGCGAAACCGGCTGGTCGCCGGATCAAAACGGGAAAGCCCGTGGAACGTACTCAACCAGAGGCCGCCGTGGTTATCTTCCAAAATATTGAGGATGGAATTATTGCATAACCCATCCTCTTCTATATAATTACTAACGATCTTGCCCGTCTTTTCATCGAACAGCAACAGTCCCGCACCTTCCGTTCCGAGCCAGATCCGGCGCCGGCTGTCCTGGAATATGGCGCGAACCGGCTTTGGAACGGGAAACAGGGTATATGTTTTGTTCGACTTGTCTATCCTTGTTAATCCTTCCGGGGAACCGGCCCAGAAAGCTCCGTTACGATCCTCGGCAAGACAATAGAAATTCGTGCCTTGATAACTAAAGGGTTTAAAACGGCTGGCGGCCCGGTCGAAGCAATAAAGGAGTCCCCCGGCGTAGGTGGTAGCCCATAGAACTCCTTCCTTATCTTCGAAAAGGCGCCAGACATAGGGGTTTTCCTTGCCACTATGGTCGTTGATGCATTTAAAATGTTCGAGCCTGGTCCCGCTTGCATCGAGCCTGTCCACGCCGCCGCCATAGCTGGCCATCCAGATAGCACCGCTTTTATCCTGAACGATACTGGGAACGCTGTTGGTCTGCAGAGGCTGCAATAAACGAGTATCGTTTATGAAACATCTCTTTAGCCGGTTCAATATGCTGACGCCTCCGCCGTCCGTGCCGACCCAAAGTGTTCCATCATGGCATTCATAGATAGAAGAAACAAAATTATTGACGAGGCTGTTCTTGTTGGCGGGATCGTGACAGTACGTGGTAAACCGGCTTTCATGCGGTTGAATGATGTCGACGCCTCCCTTATAGGTGCCGATCCATTTTCGGTTTTCCCGGTCTTCGAAGATGGAATAGATCACGGTCCCTGAAAGCCTTTTGCTGTCAGGGGAAAGCGGAGTGAATTTGTCCGATGCGGGGTCGTATACTACGATCCCTTCTCCTTCCGTGCCCATCCACAGCGTGTTATCTTTAGCCCATTTCAGACACAGGATATTGCCGGAAAAATGTTTGGCGGGCCGGTGGGGGAATAAATTCGTCAGGGTACGGGCCGCCACATCATATTTATACAGCCCGTCAAAGGCCGCGATCCACAGGTAACCCCGGCCGTCTGCTTCCATGCAACGCACCGACTGGATCTTATCGGTGATGAGTTGCAGGGTTTTATGTGCCGGATCCAATTGAAATAGCCCGACGTCCGCGATGATCACCCAAACCCGGTGTAAACGGTCGATGGTCAGGCACGCGATGTTTGACCATTCGCTATTGATCGTCGGGCAGGTGGCGCGGACGGCAGTATCGGACCCGGCCGGCTTTACCAGCAGTCCCCTGCCATTCGTAGCGATATACACATTTCCAATGCTGTCGGTCTTGATGTCATTAATGTAAGAGCCGATGGGTCTGGGGCGTTCGGTTGCGCCGGGAAAATAGTACCCCGGCGTTATCCGCTGCGTCAGACTATTGTACAGGCTGATCCCCTGGCCTGTCCCGATGATGAGATTGTAATGATGATCCTCGCCGATGGCATTTATATAATTATGCCGCAAGGAATTGTCTACCCGGGGATTATTGCGGAATATCCTGAAGTGATAGCCGTCGTAACAATTAAGACCGTCATAGGATCCAAACCACATCAAGCCGTTGTGGTCCTGGTAGATACAGCGGACAGAATTGTTGGAAAGACCATTTTCGATGCTGAGACATTTAACACCGGAAGGCTGCCCGTAAGCCTGCGCGACCAGGAAGAGGGCGCATAGTGAAAGCAGGGCGCGGCAAAGCGCGGAATTTTTCTCAAGTGTTCTAAACATATGGCAGCAGCAGTCAGGCTGTAATTAAAGATAAGGAAATTAAATGTAAAAATGACATAATTATATATGTCTCGTCTCCGCCGCGTCGAAAAAATACCCTTTTTGGGAGGATTTGTACCCCATGGATGTGGGCGCTGATCGGCATTTTTGTGCTGACAATGTCTTTTTACCAAAAACAACGATTGCGATGAGAAACAAGTCATGTCTGCTGGCCAAAGCCAGATGGCCGATCTTTCTTTTGTTCCTTACTCTTTTGTCCCGGCAGACCTTCGGTCAGAATAACGAGATCACGGTGACCGGGAAGATCCGGTCCGATTCCGCGGAGCTCCCCGGCGTTTCGGTGGTCCTGAAAACGGACCCCAGAAGAGCTACGGCGACCGATGCCAAAGGGGGCTACACCCTAAAAGTTCCGGCAAATGGTACACTGATCATCTCCCACGTAGGCTTTGAGCCCCAGGAAGTGCAGATCAACGGCAATAGCGTGATCAGCATTACCCTTAAGCGGAGCGACGGCCAATTAAACGACGTTGTCGTGGTTGCATACGGCACCCAAAAGAAGGCGACGCTGGTAAGCTCCATAACATCCATCAATCCCGGGGAGATCAAAGGCCCGACGAGCAATCTGACTACCATGCTGGCAGGGCGAATACCCGGCTTGATCAGTTTTCAAACCTCCGGGGAGCCGGGCAAGGACAATGCCTCCTTTTTCATCAGAGGTCTTGGAACCTTCGGGGCCGGGAAAGTCGATCCGCTGATCCTGATCGACGGCATCGAGTCCAGTGCTACGGATCTCGCCCGGTTGCAGCCGGATAATATCTCCGGTTTCTCGATACTCAAGGATGCTACGGCGACCTCGGTATACGGCGCCCGGGGAGCGAACGGCGTCATCCTGGTGACGACGAAAACCGGGCAGACGGGAGCTATGAAATTCAATATCAGGGTGGAGAACTCCGTCTCCTCGAACACTAAGGACATCGGCCTGGCGAATAACATCGATTTCATGAATCTGGCTAATGAGGCCGTGCTGACCCGCAATCCGCTGGGCGCCACCTTGTATTCTCAAAATCAAATCGATCATACGATCCATGGCGACGATCCCTTGCTTTATCCCAATAACGACTGGATCCAGCAGCTGATCAAAACCGCCACTGTCAACCAGCGGGCCGATGCCAATATCAGCGGCGGAACCGAAAAAGCACGGTACTATCTGGCCTTAAGCTATAATCTCGACAATGGCAACCTGAAGGAAAACTCGTTAAATGGGTTCAGCAACAATATCAAATTGCAATCCTATTCCATCTTGTCGAATGTGACCCTGAATCTCACCCGAAATACGGAAGCGTTGATCAGCCTTAAAGGTCAATTTGACGACTACCACGGACCCATTGGCGGCGGCTCGCAAGTTTATTATAACGCCCTGTTTAGTAATCCCGTAGCCTTTCCCGCCATCTATCCTGCTTCCTATTTGCCCTATGCCAAACATCCTTTGTTTGGCAATGCGGTGATTCCCGGATCGGCCACTCAATTATATACGAATCCTTACGCCCAGTCTCTCTCAGGTTACCAATCGACGAATACCAGTACCATGACGGCCCAGTTTAGTCTCAAGCAAAATCTGAGCATGATCACTACTGGTCTGTCCGCCCGCGCCATGGCGTACACGACCCGGTATGCCAACTTTGCCGTTACCCGGCAGGCCAGCCCTTATTATTATGGCTCCAGCATTGTGGGTGGTAAAATGGCCGGCATCTACCTGATCAACGATGGCAGCCCCGGCAATCCTTTTCCGGTGCCTACCGAATACCTCACCTACAATGGCGGGAACGATACGGTCAACAGTACCTTTTACGGCGAGGCCGCCATCAACTACAATCGGATTTTGGGGAATAAACACAGCATTGGCTTAATGGCAATCGGTACGCTTCGGAATTATCTTACCGGTAATGCCTCTACCTTGCAGCTTTCCCTGCCGGCAAGAAACGAAGGTGTATCGGGACGGGCGACCTATGGCTATGACGACCGGTACCTGCTGGAGTTTGATTTTGGTTACAACGGTTCCGAACGATTTGCGGCCAATCATCGTTTTGGTTTCTTCCCTTCGGTGGGGGGCGGATGGGTAGTGTCCAGGGAGAAATTCTTCGAGCCCCTGACGAAAGCGGTCGATAACCTGAAGTTCAGGTTCACTTACGGGTTGGTAGGCAATGACCAGATCGGCAATGCCAACGACAGGTTCTTCTACCTGTCGCAGGTGGGCCTGGACGGCACAGCCGCCGGTGGTTTCGGTCAGAACTTCAATTATAGCACCGCTACGGTCTATACGAACCGGTACGCCAATCCGGACATCACCTGGGAGCAGTCAAAACAGCTCAATATAGGCATGGACCTTACGCTCTTGCGGGATATAAAAGTGACGGTAGACGCTTACCACCAGAAACGCACCAATATCCTCATGTATAGATACACCATCCCATCTACCATGGGTCTTCAGGCGACACCTGCCGCCAATGTCGGCCAGGCCTCCAGTAAGGGAATCGACATCGCCGTCGACTATACAAAAACACTGGAGAAGGACTGGTGGGTCACCGCGCGGGGAACCTTCACCTACGCTACCAGCAAGGTGTTGGTCAATGAAGAGCCAATATATGCCGAAAACAACAAGAACCTGTCGCATGTAGGGCAGTCGCTCAATGCCAACTATGGCCTCATCGCCGAGCGGTTGTTCATCGACCAGGTGGAAGTAAATAATTCGCCGGCCCAATTCGGTAACGTGCTCGCGGGTGACATTAAATACCGGGATGTTAATGGCGACGGAAAAATAAGCACCGATGATAAGGTACCCATGGGATTTCCCTACGTTCCCGAGATACAATACGGTTTTGGTTTTTCTCTCGGCTACAAGAACTTTGACATCAGTGCTTTTTTCCAGGGATCCGCCCGGCAATCATTTATGATAGATCCGATAAAGATCTCGCCCTTTGCCGGTCAGCACGGGTTACTGGACGTGATCGCCAAAAGCCACTGGTCCGAAGATAACCGGAACTCCTATGCCTTTTGGCCCCGCCTCAACATCAACAGCGATTTCGCGGGAACGCCGCCAAACTTTACTGATGAATCAGCCCCTAGCTATAACGATAATTACGCCTCTTCCTGGTGGCTGAGAAGCGGCGCTTTCATGCGGTTGAAGTCCGCCGAAGTGGGTTATAATTTCTCCGCGTCGTCGCTCAAAAGACTGCATCTCGGCAGCGCCCGGATCTATATGAATGGCATCAATCTATTAACGTTCAGCGCCTTTAAGACCTGGGATCCGGAAATGGGTTCCTCGGGGCTGGGTTATCCCATCCAAAAAGTCGTGAACGCCGGCATTCTACTCGGATTTTAAATACTTCAAAACTGCTTGTTGTTATGCATCATATAAACAAACACATCTGGGTCCTTCTTTTTCTTGGTCTTTTTATCGGCTCGTGCAAAAAGAGTTTCCTGAACGTCGTTCCTGATAACGTCGCCACTATCGATAATTCTTTTTCGACAAAGGTGCAGGCCGAAAAGTATCTCATGACCTGCTATTCGTATCTTCCCTATGAAGAAGACCCGACCTATAATGTGGGTCTAACGGCCAGCGATGAGACGTGGATTGAAGACAACGAGATCCACATCCGGTCAACCAATGTGGCTCAGCTGTCCAGGGGCGGTCAGAACTCCTCCAGCCCGATATGCAATTACTGGGACGGCACGCGTGACGGGGCCCTGAACAGCGATGGGAACGGCATGTTCAGAGCCATCAGGGATTGCAACGTATTCCTGGAAAATGTCGGCAACCTGAGTGAAGTACCGGATCTCGATGTCGATACCCGGAACAGGTGGATCTCGGAGGTTACCTTCCTCAAAGCCTACTATCACTACATCCTCTTCAGGGCATACGGACCGATACCCATCGTCGACAAGAATCTGCCTATCAGCGCAAGCCTGAGTGAAACGCAGATCAAGCGGCAGCCCGTCGACAGCGTTGTGAATTACATTGCCGGTTTGCTGGACTCTTCGGTTTCGCATCTGCCTGCTTTTATCGGTAACACCGCTTCCGAGCTTGGTCGCATTACCAGCCCCATCGCCCTGGGTCTAAAAGCAAAGTTGCTGGTATATGCGGCGAGTCCCCTGTACAACGGCAATTCTGATTTCGCCAGTTTGAAAAATGGCGATGGCACGGCGCTGTTCAACCCGACCTTTAGCCTTGCTAAATGGCAAAGGGCTGCCGATGCCTGTAAAGCAGCGATCGATGCCTGCACCGCGCAAGGGATCAGCTTGTACACCTTCACGACCCCGGCGGGAACGACGCTCACCGATACCACCATCACGCAGATGAGCATCCGGAACGCCATGAGCGAGCCATGGAACACCGAGCTGGTCTGGGGCCTGACACACGCCACCATGAACTACAACAGCTTTTTCCAGGCCATTGGCGGTGCCGCTTTTGACAGGACCTATGTTCAGAACGGCGGCATTACCTATGGCAATGCGCTGATGGGACCTACCCTGAAGATGGCTAAGCTATTCTATACCCAGAACGGTGTGCCCATCGACGAGGACAAGACCCTGGACTTCAGCAACTACACCGCGCTGCGGGTCGCTACGCACGACGAGCGGTTCAATGTAAAAGAGGGCGAAACGACCGCCAGGCTCAACTTCGACAGGGAGCCGCGTTTTTATGCCAACATCGGATTCGACCGCTGTATCTGGTATATGGCGAACAGCCCTTCGCATTCGGATGAAAATACGTTTTACCTGTTTTGCCGGGCGGGTGAATTCGGTCAGAACTCGCCGATACCCATTACGACGATGTACATGAAAAAGATCCTCAACTGGCATTTCGATTGGAGTACCCGCCTGTATACCCCTTATCCCTATCCGCTGCTGCGTCTGTCCGACCTGTACTTGCTATACTCAGAAGCACTGAACGAAGCAAACAGCAGTCCCACCGCCGATGTCTATAAGTATATCGACCTGGTGCGGGCGCGGGCCGGCCTGCCCACGGTGGAAAACGCGTGGACCAACTTCAGCACCAATCCTACAAAGTATACTACCCAAGCCGGGATGCGGTCCATCATCCAAAGGGAACGCGCCATCGAGCTCTGTTTCGAAGGCCAGCGGTATTGGGACGTTTTACGCTGGAAGACCGCTGCGCAGGAGTTGTCGGGTAATGTCACCGGCTGGGACCGGACGGCTAAGACCCCGGATCTTTTCTACCGTGAGCTGACGTTCTATTCCCGGTCGTTCGTGGCGCCCCGCGACTACTTTTTTCCCCTCGCAGATGGGGATCTGCTCAACGATCCCAATCTGGTGCAGAATCTAAACTGGTAGTGAAGCCAACATTATAATACTCTTCCAAAATGCTCTATATGAAATTATCCCGATGCCGTTATATCGTTTACCTTTTTATGGCTATGGCGTTTTTCCCCGCCTGCCGCCAGGAGAATTTAAACGCACCTGCCGTTACCGATACCAATCCGCCGGGGGCAGTATCGAACGTTTCCGTGGTGAACCTCAACGGAAAAGCTACGCTGACCTATACCTTACCGGTCAATACGGATCTCGAATACGTAAAGGCCGTTTACGAAACCTCACCCGGCGTTTCCGTGGAGGTTAAAGCATCGCGGTACACGAATACGATGACCGTCGATGGTTTTGGCGATACCCTCGCTCACCCCGTAAAGCTGTATGCCGTCAATTCCAGCGAGGTAGCCTCGGCCGCGGTTACGGTAACCGTCACGCCGCTGACCCCGGGTTATATCCTCGCAAGGAGGTCGCTGCAAATTGCCGCTACCTTTGGTGGCTTTACGGTGAATTGTTCGAACCCTGTACTGGATAACCTGGCCGTCATTCCGATCGTCGATACCACCGGCGGAGGGGAGTGGGTGCAGACGGTTGGCATGGATAATATCTATAGCGCCGACACCCTCATTTCCGGTGTCATCCGTAATCAACCGTCCATCGAACGGAAATATGGATTTACGGTCAGAGACCGGTGGATGCACTACTCGGACACGTTGTTCGTTACGCTGACACCCTGGTTCGAACAGCAGCTGGATAAAAGCAAATGGAATACGCTGGTATTGCCCAACGACGCCACGGTCCTCAACAATGGCGGTTACACCTGGCCTTACTACATGTGGGATGGCAATTTCCATCCTAACTGGCCAGATACCTATTTCACCGTCGAAAGCGCCATCGAACCTCAAATGGTCACGGTCGATCTGGGCGCGGGCCATACGTTCAGCCGGTTCCAGATCAACCCCTATCTCGAAGTCGGCAACTATTATTATGTGCGGGGAAATCCCAAGGATTTCGAGATCTGGGGCTCGAACAACCCGGATATGAGCGATCCCGTAGACGCCAATAATAACCCCGGCGCCTCGTGGACGAAGCTCGGTACTTTTCATGTGATCAAGCCGTCCGGATCGCCCTATCAGACGGAGACGGCTGACGACCAGGCTGCAGCCTACAATGGATGGCAGTTCGATTTTCCCGCCGGCATTCCCTCGTACCGGTATATCCGATTCCGGCAGCTGTCCAACTGGCAAGGCACCTACTTCATCTGCATTTCGGAATTAACTCTTTGGGGAAATTAAAAAAAACATCATGAGCAAGACTATCAATATACTCTTTTGTTTATCGCTGTTCGCGGCAGCATGCTCTAAAATGGATGATTACAAATCCAAATATATACAGGGCGGCGCTATCACTTATGCGGGCAAAATGGATTCGGTAAAAATATTCTCGGGAAGGAATCGGGTTAAAGTCAGCGGTTTGTTCACCTCCGACCCCAATATCGTTAAATACCGGGTCTTTTGGAACAGCCGGCAGGATTCCGTCGAAGTTGCCGTTACGCGGACGACCGGCGTGGATACGGCCAGCCTGATCATTCCCAAGCTCACGGAAGGAGTGCAAAGCTTCGAGATCAGGACCTATGACAAAATGGGCAATTCCTCCGTACCCGTGTATGTCTCTGCGAGCGTATTCGGCGATCTCTATCAAAGCTCGCTGGTCAATAGAGGTGTGGCCGATGCCTCCTATCAATCCGCCGACGGATCGGCATTGATCACCTGGGCCGATGTCAACAGCGATGCAGGTGTACAGGCCATGGAGCTCGACTATTCGGATACCGGTGGCGTCGCTCATGACACGGTGGTTGCTTCGGTGCTGACGAACGAGACTACATCGCTGCCTGCCTATATGCTGGGAACGGCCTTTACGTATAGAACGGCCTATCTGCCCAATCCAACGGCCATCGATACCTTCTATGTGGCCTACCAGTCTCATTCCGTCAAGGCAGATGTGACGAAGCTGTATCTTTCCAACGCAGGCCCGAACTTTACCGGTACCTATGGCAGCGGCGACAACCGTTTTGGAACCCTTAGCGCCCCATGGATCACCAATGCGGGCGGGACCAATAAAGGTACGGCCGGCGCTATGTACGGCGGTTATGAACATGCCCCCTGGCAATCGCAGGGCGCACTCACCTGGGAATCCTGGAACAATACCCCGGTAGTAGATGGAAAGATCTACCAGGCCACCTCGTCACCTCTCCCTGCCGGCAACTATACCGTTAGTTTCAGCTATTACTCGGAGATCCAGCAGAACTCGTCCATGTATTGCATAGTGGCTGCCGGTGCGACCGGGATCCCGTCGCTGGCCGGTTTGGCGACTGCATTGGCTTCGGCAGCCTTATACAACGGCGCCAAGGTGGGAACCACCAGCCCCAATTTAAGCGAGACAAAAACCGTCAGCTTTACCCTCAGTTCTCCGCAGGTGGTTTCCATCGGTTTTTTGGGGAATCTCGTGGGCAATGGCAATCCAGGCTGTTATGTCACCATTAGTTCCATACAACTGATTCAAAATTAACCGGCCCCCGGACGATGAAAGTGAGAATCTTATTGATTGTATATCTCCTGGCTGCGGGGCTGATATTCGGTTGGCTGATCGTGAATGCCCAATCCGGCAACATAAAGCCATCGCCCTATGCCGGTTACCTCTTTGTGTATTTCACCGGCAACGAGCAGTCCGAAGAAGCTATCCGGTTTGCCATAAGCGGCGACGGATCTCATTTCAGGGCGTTGAATGGGAATCAGCCTGTGGTCCCATCGGCCAGGATCAGTTCGAGCGGCGGTGTCCGTGACCCGAACATCATCCGCGGCAAAGATGGGAAATCGTTTTATATGGTAGCCACCGATATGGTGTCCGCTAAAGGCTGGAACTCTAATCGGGGTATGGTCCTTATGCGATCCACCGATCTCATCCATTGGACATCGGCAGTGGTCAATATTCAAACCCGCTATCCCGGCCAGGAGCAATTGGAGCGGGTCTGGGCGCCGGAGACCATTTACGACGATTCGGCGAGAAAGTATATGATCTATTTTTCGTTGAAATATAGCGGCGAACCCGACAAGATATGTTATGCCTATGTAAACCGCGACTTCACCAATCTCGAAGGCCCTCCGTCCCAGCTTTTTTATAAGCAGGATGGAGGGTCCTGTATCGATGCCGACATCGCGCGCGCAAATGGCCGGTATTACCTTTTCTTCAAAACGGAAGACAGCCGGCCGGGCATCAAGGTAGCCGTATCCGATCATCTCACCTACGGCTATACCTTGCAGAGCGACGACTACGTACAACAAACGACAAAACCCGTGGAAGGAGCCGGCACTTTTCCGTTGAATGATGGGAGCGGCTATATCCTCATGTATGACATGTATGCGTCGGGTGGCTACCAGTTCACCAAAACCACCGACTTCAAAACTTTTGCGGTGGTAGACTCGGGGATAGACATGAATTTTCATCCCCGGCATGGAACCATCCTATCCATCAAAGAGGACGAGGCCCGGCGTCTCGCATCCCAGTGGATGTTCCTGGACGCCTCCTTGCTGACACCTTCCAATAAAGCGATTGTCGCCAAGGATACGACGATTGACGGGGACGGCAGCCGGGTGATCCTGCATGTCCGGCCCGGCACGGACCTACGCCACTTCGATCCGGGTTTCATTGCCTGGCCGGGTGTTTCTATCAGGCCCGCATTTGCCCAGGACTTTTCCGGCGATGCAGTGCCGTATACCATTCACGTCGGAGGAAGAAAGAAGACTTATTTCGTTAGTTGTGGGAAGTAGTGGCCATCATCGGGACCATGCAGCGGACGTCCGTGTTGCTGAGATATTCTTCCACGCCGATGGTATCGGGATGAACGCCGGGGGCGCCGACCAACTGTCTGAATGCTTTTCCGATGGAGGGGATATCATCCATGAAATTGTGAACGACGAGGCTGAGGTATTCGCCCTTACGTAGGGTATAGGTCTCAGCGCCCAGCTCCTGGTTCTCGCCGGGAGAGACTTCTTCTATTGCCGCTTTGTAAACCATGCTGCCCTTGCCATCCGGCCAGGAGATACCGAAGAGACGCCGGCCCTTTTGGTTGGGGACCTTGGCGTGCAGGCGTTTGAAGGCATCCATGACGCCGTCGGGGAAGGATTTAGCGGTAAAGCAGCAGAGACGGATATCGTGGGTTATATAGTAGGGTTCCATGTCCATGGGAATGTCTTTACTGCAAAGCTAGTATCAAGGGCGCAGGCGGGAGATGTGCAAATCCGTCAATCAAAGGGGTTGTTTGCGCCAACAAATGGGGTTATCTTTATAGGAGAAAAGCATCGCCAAATGAAACAAATCGCCATCCTTGTCCCGGAGACCGCCGTCATAGAGGCTGTCGCCGATCCCCGCTATATGTTTACGGCCGTCAATGAATTTCTGAAGAGCGCCGAGAAGGAGCCTATGTTCAATGTACAGCTGGTAGGGTTGACGTCCGAAGTGCGGCTGGCGGATGGATTGATCTCGATCCATGCCGATGCGACCCTGAAAGATGCGCGCAGGCCCGACCTGGTCATTATCCCTGCCATCAGCGGGCCGCTTGACCGGGCGTTGAAACTGAACCGGGAATTCCTACCCTGGATCGTGGACCAGTATAAGGATGGCGCCGAGGTGGCGAGTTTGTGTATCGGCGCTTTTTTGCTGGCTGAAACAGGATTGCTGAATGGAAAATCCTGTAGCACGCATTGGTTGTTTGCAAATGAATTCAGGAATCGTTATCCCGAGATCGAGCTGGTCGATAACCGGATCGTCACGGAACAAAGCGGCATCTATTCGAGTGGTGGAGCGAATAGTTATTGGAACCTCTTACTATATCTGGTCGAGAAATATACGAACCGTGAAATGGCCATCTTGGCATCTAAGTATTTTGTTCTAGACATCGAGCGCAACAGCCAGAGCCCTTTCAGCATTTTTAAGGGGCAGAAAATACACAACGATCCTGACATTGTAAAAGTTCAGGAGTATATCGAAGCCAATTACCAGGATAAAATAACGGTGGATGAGCTGTGCGATCGTTTTGGTATTGCGCGCAGAACATTCGAGCGGCGTTTCAAGAAGGCTACGAATAACACGGTGCTCGAGTATTGGCAGCGGGTGAAGATCGAAGCAGCCAAACGGCAATTGGAGATGAGCCGTAAGACGATCGGTGAGGTGATGTATGAAGTCGGCTATAACGATACAAAAGCTTTTCGGGATATTTTTAAGAAGGTGACCTCCATGTCGCCTGTGGATTACCGTAATAAATACAATAAAGAAGCGCTCAATTAAAAAAGGCGGACTATCGCCATACGGTGACGAACATATCCTGAAAATTGACGGTGAATGCTGTGAATTTTTTCATGAAGTCCTGGCCGATGTTGCCGTAGAGCTTTTCGCCCGTGGTGATCTTTTCCTGGAAGACGCTCACGCTATCGACGGAGACGGTCTTGTTGTCGAGGGTGAGACGGAGGGAAGGGAGGACATAGGATTCCTTCTTGCGGGAGCCGCCGGCGCCGCCGAAAGTCTTTGTTTTTTTAACGGCGGTTTTGAGGATGGCAGCCCGGTGTTTTGCGAAATAAGTAGAGTAGAGAACGGAGCTGCTGGCGCCGGTATCGAAATGGAAGGGCAGGGTATCGCCCGCTGCCACGAGGTTGAGGACGGGGTCGAGGCCATCGAGGGCTAGATTATGCAGGGTGCTTGTCCCCGGGGTCCGGGGGATGGTGAGGTTGCCGTCACTGTACCATTGGAATTCTCCGAGCTGTGCGATCACGGGAAAGCCAAGGATGATGTCGAGCTGGAATTTGACGGGAGCGATGTAGAGCAAGGAGTCCGGCATCACCTGGAATACGGCATTCTTTATAAGGATATTACCTATCATGAGACTGTCCGCTACCGCCAGGCCTACCTGAAACTGGGCGCCCGTGATACCCGCGCCTTCCTGGTAGGAAACGTCGAGCGGATGGAGGTGCAGTTTATCGGCATAGGTCCTGGTAATGGAGCTGATGTTGGCGCGGGTATCGAAGATGGCGGCGGCGTTCCGGCCACCAGAACTTATAGGTATCTCGATGAGGCCGATGCTATCGCGGGTCCAGTGGACGGTCGTGTTGGCGCTGATGATGGTTTGCTGAGCGGGGGTGGTTTTCAGGGCCTTGCGGATCAGCAGCTCGTTCATGACATCGTCGAGGATGGCCTGGTCGACTGTTTTTGGGTAGCGGGCGATGATGAGGCTATCGTTCATCGCGGCTTTGGCGTACTGTCCCAGTTTGAAATAGCTGTCGCCCTGGAGGATGAGGAGCTTTGCTTTTACCGAATCGGAAATGGCCGGTTCGTTTTTGCCAAACAGTGAATCTACCGATGCAATGCAACCCTGGTTCTTGTTAAAGGCGTTGTCCGTGAAGGCGGTGAAATAGGTTCGTTCCACGGCAGAGAGGTCCGGGGCAGCGGACTGCAGCGCTTTATCGAGCTTGAAATATTCCTTATGATCCAGGAGGTCCTGCAAATGATAGATCACGGAAGGGGCTTTGTGACTGCAGGCAGCGATAAACAAGGCGGATAGTAAATAGAACTTTTTCACTAAACCTATGGTTTATTCAGCATTTCTTTGACGGCGGCTTCGATCTGCTGGTCTTCGCCGGTGAGGACTTTGTTGTAATCGTCCGGCACGCGGATATCGGGTTCCAGCAGGTGGTTCTCGGTAGGATGATCTTCACCGGAGCCGTAGCTGGCGATCATGGGGATACCGAAGACGATGCGGGGGTTGATCTGTGCTTCCCACCATACCGCGGTACCAGTACCGGCCACGGGCATACCGATGAGTTTCCCGATGCCGAGTTCCTTGTAAGCATAGGGGAACATGAAGGCATCCGAATAGTTCCCTTCGCTCATCACTACGCAGCTGGGTTTTGTCCATTTATTCATGGATTCACCACCTTTGGTCATATGGCCCTGGGGGCGGAAGGTGAAATACGATCTTCCGCTGAGGAAGGTGACGAGATCATCGTGCAGCCAGCCGCCGCCGTTAAAGCGGGTATCGACGATAAGCGCCTCCTTGTCCTTGTTCCTGCCCAGCACTTTATCGAAGGTCGTACGGAAGCTGGCGTCGTCCATGGAACGGACGTGTACATACCCTACTTTACCGTCCGAGAGGCTGTCGACGAGGTGCTCCATGATGTGGATCCAGCGGTTATAGAGCAGGGTATTGGATTCCACGCCTGGCTTGATCGGTTTGATGCTTTCTTCGTAAGTGGTGTTGGTGTGCGGATCGTGGAAGCCGATAAGGGTGAGCTGGCCGGCCTTATGGTTGAGCAGTGCGGCGTAGTCGACCTTTTCGGTGACGGGCTGGCCGTCGATGTGGTCGATGATCATGCCGGCTGCCATATGGGTGCCATCGATGTCGAAGGGACCTCCGGCGATGACTTCTTTTACCAGCAGGCCGTCGGCTTTGCGGCCGAGGTCATAGAGCAGGCCGAGATGAGCCGTCTCGTCGCCGCCGGGGAAATCCGGGCGATAGCGACCTCCGGTGTGAGAGACGTTGAGCTCTCCGAGGAATTCGCTGAGCAGGACCTGGAAGTCGTAGTAATTATTGATATCGGGGAGGAAGGCGGCATAGTTCGTGTGATAATAATCCCAGTCGCATCCATTTAGCTTGGGGTCGAAGAGTTTCTTTTTGACCTGCTTGTAGATGTGGTCGAAGATATAGGCGCGTTCTGCGGCAGCGTTGAGCTGCATCTCCGAGTTGATCTTAACGGGAGCCACCTTGCCGTCGTCGGTGGACACCTTATAGATCGAGCCGCCGGCGAGGACGAAGAGTGATTTGCCGTCTTTGGTCATCACGAGGTCGCCGCCATTCGCGTCGAGCTTAGCGAGCTCTTTGGTCTCGTGGGTGCGGAGGGTCGTGACCCAGAGGTCGAAGCCTTTTTCATATCTGGCCAGGTAGAAGAGTTTTTCACCGTCTTTGGAGAGAACGGCGTCGGCGAGGACGGCGGAGTTGGAGGTGAGCCGCTTGCTGCGGTCGTCGAGGTTCTTCAGGTTCAATTCGAACTTTTCGGGTGCTTTTTTAGCGGAATCCTTTTTCTCCATCTCCACTTTGAGGTCGAAATCTTCTTTGTCCAGCTGGAAGCGGTCCCATGCTTTTTGGTCGAAGAACATGGCGTAGACGTCGTTCTGGCCGCCGCGGCTGAGGTTCTTGAGGCCATTTTTGTTGCTCACCCAATACATCATTTTTCCGTCCAGACCCCAGCGCGGGTGTTCATCGCTAAATCCGCTGAGGGTGAGGTTGGTCCTTTTAGTGGAGCCGTCGTCTTTGATGAGGACGATGTCGTCGGAGCCCAGGCCGCCGCCTTCGGTGCTTTGGGCGAGGATATATTTTCCGTCCGGGGACCAGGTGAAATACTGGTCGCCGTCGGCATAGGAGTAATTGACTCCTTCGGGGATGAGGGTGGTGGCTGTCTTTGTGGAGAGGTCATAGGATTTGAGGACATTCCTTTCCTCGAGGTAGGCGATCTTTTTCCCGTCGGGAGAATAGACACCTTGAAATTCGTCCTTCGAGGTCGCCACGATGGGCGTCGTGTTGAGTAGGGTGGCGGCATAGAAATAGGGTTCGCTTTTCGAGGCGATTGACACCTGCTCGATGTCCCAGGAGGCTTCGTGTTCAACGGAATAAAGCAGGGAGCGGCCGTCGGGGCTGAACTCCACCATTCGTTCCTGGAAGGGGGTATTGGTGATCCTGCGGGTTGTGGCGCCGTCAGCGCTGGTAACGAAGATGTCGCCGCGATAGACGAAGGCCACCTGTCTGCCATCCTGCGAGACGGCCATTTCCGAGGCTTCCCCTTTCACGGGGAGGATGGTGGTCTCGTCGCCGGCAAAATCCGCGTCGAGGGTGACGGCCAGTTTTTTAGGTTCGCTGCCGTCCGTGAGGGTATAGAGGTCACCGTTGTAGGTGAAGGCCAGCAGGCCATCCGAGCTGCGGGACAGCTGGCGGACGGGGTTCTTTTCGAAATGGGTGAGCTGTTGGACCTCGGCAGGGTTGACGAGGGAGGAGCGGAAGAGGTTTTGATCGCCATTGCGCTCGCTAAGGTAGTAGAAGACATCGCCTTTGCCCCAAACGGGTTCGCGGTCTTCGCCTTTGTAGTCGGAGACTTTGGTATATTGGTTTTTGGCGAGATCGAAGACCCAGATATCGCGGGTCACGCCGGAGGTTTGGTGTTTACGCCAGGGGTCTTCATAGCCCTTCCTGTCCTGGAAGATGAATTTATCGCCCTTGTCGTTGTAGTGGACGCATTCGGTGCCGGCGCTGTTGAGCATGATGCTGGCGCCGCCGTTCACGGATACTTCGAAGAGTTTGGCCCAGTAGCCGTCGCCCGGGAAGCGCACGGAGGTATAGATATCGTGACGATCGGTGCCGAAGACGACGTTTTGGTCATCGGGGGTAAAGTCGTAGGGGATGTCGCGGGCGGAGTTATAGGTCAATCTTGTGGGTTCGCCGCCGGTGGCGGGCATGATAAATACGTCGAAGTCACCATACCGGTCCGACGAGAAGGCGATCTTTTTCCCGTCGTGGCTCCAGACGGGGTAGCCGTTGTAGGAGTTGTTGATGGTGAGGGGGATGGCGGGGCCGCCGGTAGAGGCCACCTTGAAGAGATTTCCTTTATAGCTGAAGGCGATCCAATGGCCGTCCGGGGAGATGGCGGGTTGCATGATCCAGCGAGGCTGAGATTGTGCGTATACGGCGGCTGTTGTCGTAAGGAGGGCGATCGCTAAGAGGAGTTTTCTCATCGTTTTGGTTATTGGTGGCTCTAAATGTAGGAAAAAGAATGGGTTTGAATCGGGTTTGAACAGGTTGAACGGTGCCGGTGGGGGATTTTCGGAGCAAAAAAAAGATGAAAAAGCTACTTATGCTGTTGGTCGCATTTTGGACGGTTGCCGCTGCTGCGCAGGTGGTGCCGTTGAAGGCGGCGAACTGGCAATTTAAGCCGGGGACCGTCGAATTTGGGGATAGTGCGGGCGTGGCCCGGATGAAGATCGACTCGAGTTCCGGGTTTGTGGTGCTGAAGGGATTTGATTTCGGCGATGGGACGATCGAGTTTGACGACATCCCTACCGACCGGGATTTTGCCAGCATGTATTTTCGGTGGCAGGACCGCGATGAGGCCGAGTGTTTTTACTTCCGGACGAGGAAGGGAGTGGGGAACCCTTATGCCATGGACGGTGTGCAATATACACCAGTGATCAAAGGGACGATGTGCTGGGATATGTTGCCGCAATATCA
>Ga0134128_10000747_pt1 | contig 43951 bp, 29 predicted proteins | sample KB31754_FD_96462 | JGI IMG/M metagenome (GOLD analysis project Ga0134128, IMG submission 96462) | Terrestrial soil microbial communities with excess Nitrogen fertilizer from Kellogg Biological Station, Michigan, USA - KB3-175-4 | ecosystem: Environmental > Terrestrial > Soil > Unclassified ...
CTCCCATCCCGAGAAGCCCCTCTGGCCCGATGCGGGCGATGGGCGCCCGGTGACGAAGCTCGATCTCGCGGAGTACTTCGCGGTCGTCGGTGATTGGATGATGCAGCACCTGCGCGGCCGGCCCTGCTCGCTCGTCCGCGCTCCCGATGGGATCGGCGGCGAGCACTTCTTCCAGCGGCACGCGATGCCGGGTGCATCGTCCCTTTTCAGCCTCGCGCGCGTCTCGGGTGATCGCAAGCCGTATCTGCAAATCGATCGAATCGAGGGACTCGCTGCCGCCGCTCAGATCGCTGCGCTCGAGCTTCATCCGTGGAATTGCGAACCCGACCGGCCGGACCGTCCGGGACGCTTCGTCTTCGACCTCGACCCGGCGCCCGAGGTGCCGTTCGCGCGTGTGATAGCGGCGGCGCTCGAGCTCAAAGAGCGGCTCGAATCTTTGGGTCTCGCGGCGTTCTGCAAGACGACGGGCGGCAAGGGCCTGCATGTCGTAACGCCGCTTGCGTCGGGCTCGCAGCTCGACTGGCCGGCTGCAAAGACGTTCGCGCAAGCTCTCTGCACCCAGATGGCTTCGGACAGCCCGGACAAATACCTCGTGAACATGTCGAAGCGAGCGCGCACCGGTCGTATATTCCTTGATTATCTCCGGAACGACCGCTTCGCCACGGCGGTGGCGCCGCTGTCTCCGCGGGCGCGCGCCTGGGCGCCGGTTTCAATGCCACTCAACTGGGCGCAGGTACGAACGGGACTCTCGCCCGCCCGATTCACGCTGCGAACCGCGCCGCGGCTACTCGCAAAGGAGCGGCCCTGGCGCGACTACGAGGCAGCGGCACGGCCGCTCGAGCAAGCGGTCGAGCGCTTGATGGAACCCGCAGCAGCGGAGCGGCGGCGCGGGCGGCCCGCTGCGCGCGGGACCGGTACCAAGAACGCCGGGCGCCATTCGAGAAGCCGACGCGCTCACTCGGCGCTCGGCGCGACCTGAGTCCTCGCGGAACGCTCGAGCCGGCGGATAAGCAAGGCACACGAGGCAAGCGCGCAAGCCATGAATAGGAAAAGTGCCGCGGAGCCTGGGAAGAGCTGCTGGAGCCAGCCGCCGATATAAGGCCCGAGAATTCCGCCGAGGCGACCGACCCCGAGCTGAGCTCCGACTCCCGAGCTGCGGATTCGGGTCTCATAGAGTGCAGCCGTCAGATTGTTGAGTACCGGCTGAGCGCCCATCACGCAGAAGCCTGCGATCGCCAGGAAGCCGATGTCGAGGCGCGGCTCTGCAACGAGAGCAAGACCGATCACGGCGGCCGCTCCCACGGCCCAGCTCGCGATAAGCGTGCGATCGCGGCTCGAGCGATCCGCGGCCCAACCGCAGCCGAGCCCCCCGAGTACGGCGGCAAGCTGCAGGACCGCACCGAGCGCGAAGCTCGTCCGAATGGCTGCGCCCCGCTCGAGCATGATTTCGGGCGTCCAGCTCGACAGCCCGAAAATCGAAAAGAGCGAAAGTCCCGAGCAGGCCCACACCGTGAGAGTGCGGCCTCTCACTCGTGGGGCGAGCAGTTGCGCGAAGGAGCCGGCGTGCTCGGCGTCTTCCCGGACGCTGAGCTCCGTCCCGCCGTATCGTTCGGGCGTGGTCGATGCCATCCGGGCGAGCACCGCGCGCGCCTCATCCTGCTGCCCGTGGATTGCGAGAAAGCGGGGCGACTCCGGGAGGAACACCATGACGAGCGCGGAAAGCGGCGCTGCGAGCACGCCGACGGCGAAGAGGGCATGCCAGCCGGGTGAGGGTACGAGCGCGATTCCGGCCAGCGCGGCGACGACCCCGCCGATCGACCAACCGGCCATGACCCAACCAAGGAGAACGTTTGCGATCCGGCTCGGCGCCAGCTCGTTGAGAAGCGTCACAGCGAGCGGAAGGATGATACCGAGTCCGATGCCGGTCGCGATCCGCACCGCCAGGAAACGTGGGTACGAGTCCACCCACGTCGCGTTGGCGAGATTTCCGAGCGCGGCCAGCAACAGAGCGGCCGCAAGCACCGGCTTTCGTCCGATGCGATCGGCGAAGGCTCCATTCAGCAGAGCTCCGATCATGAAACCTATGAGACCCGAAGAGACCAGCAGGCCCGCCTCGCTCGGAACGAGCCGCCACGCTCGGATGGCGTACGGAATGACGTAGGCGGGGACGAACACGTCGTAGCCGTCGAAGAGCGTCGCAATCGCGAGCAGCACGACCGCCACGAGGTGTGGACGGCCGAACGGCAGCCTTTCGATTTCAAGACGCAGGTCGAGGCCGGAGCTCACGGCACGAGTGTAGCGAAGGCGAGGAGTCGCCGAGGCCGCGGCGCCGAGCAGCCCATGCAGGCACGGGCCGGAGAATCTCAGTAAGATCGGAGGTGCCGCGCCCGTAGCTCAGTTGGATAGAGCATCAGGCTTCGAACCTGAGGGTCGGGGGTTCGAATCCCTCCGGGCGCGCAACAAAGTATGCCGCGTGGGGAGGGATGGCATCCGATGACGGGCACCGAAGCGAGCGCGAATCCAACCGAGCGGCTGGTCGGGCGCGAGGAAGCTCGGGAGCCGAGTTCCGTGCGCCCGAAAGTCCTGCTCATCTCGGACCAGCCCGCGCGGCTCCTGAGCTACGAGTCCATTCTGGAGGGCGTCGGCGTCGAATGCGTGCGCACCGAGTCGGACTTCCACGCCCGCGAGTTGCTGTCGCAGCAGTCCTTCGCGACCGTAGTGCTCGATGTCTCCACGTCCGGCCTCGAAGCCTTCGACACCGTGCGCTGGCTGAAGGATCGTCCCGAGGCCGAGCGGCCGCCGATGCTGCTCGTGACCGGCAAAGGCACGGACCTCGAGGCGCTCAAAGGCTATCGGATCGGTGCCGTCGATCAGCTGTCGGCTCCCCTCGTGCCCGAGATCTTCCGCAGCAAAATCGCCTCGCTCGCGGAGCTTCATCGCCGTCGCCGCGATCTCGACCGGCTCAGCGAGGAGCTGCAGAAGGTCCGCTCGCAGCTGCAGATCGAGCGCTATCGGGCGGCGATCGAAGGCCAGGCGGCCCTGCGCGCCAGTGAGCGCCGCTACCAAGCCATTTTCGAGCATGCCGTCGAGTTGATCGCTGTCCTGGAAGCGGTGCGCTCCGCCGAGGGAGAGATCGTCGATTGGCGCTACCAGGACGCCAACGCCAATACGCTGCGTTTTTTCGGCCTCGACTTGGAGCGCCTGCGCGGGCGACTGTTGTCCGAAGTCCTTCCGGATATCGCACCGCGCCTGATCCGCGTGTGTCGGCAGGTCCTCGACACCGGCGAGCCCTATCGCTACGAATCGAGAGTCGCAGAGCGCGCGTTCCTCGTCTCCTTCTTTCCGATGGGAGAGGAGACGGTGGGGACCTCCTCGCTCGACATCACGGTCCGCAGCCGTGCGGAGGAGGAGAACCGGCGCATGTCCGACGCCACGCGCGCCGAGAAAGAGTGGCTTGCGGCCGTGCTCGACAGCATGACGGAGGAGGTTTATTTCACCGATCGGCTGCAACGATATACGTACGCCAACCCGGCGGCGTTGCGCGAATTCGGCCGCACCACAGTCGCAGGAGTCGATGTCGATAGCATCGTGCGCCGCCTCGAAGTGCGGCGTCCGGACGGCAGTCCGCGTCCCATCGAGGAGGCCCCGCCGCTCAGGGCGCTCGTCGGCGAAGTGATCCGCGACGAGGAGCAGATCGTGCGCACTCCGCGCACCGGGGAGTGGCGCTACAGGCAGGTGAGCGCCGCGCCCGTGCGCGATGCGACGGGACACATCATCGGGTCCGTGTCGGTCGTTCGAGATGTGACCGACGAGCGTCGCGCGCTTGCGCAGCTGCGCGAGGCCGACCGGCGCAAGGACGAGTTTCTCGCCGTGCTCGCACACGAGCTCAGAAACCCGCTGGTTCCGATCCGCACCGGCGTCGATCTGTTGAAGAGCGCGCACGAGCGACCCGAGCTCATCGACACCGTCGGTCCCATGATGCAGCGTCAAGTCGATCACATGGTGCGCCTGATCGACGATCTGCTCGACGTGTCCCGTATCAACTCGGGCAAGATCGAGCTGCACATTGAGCCCGTGACGCTCGGCAGCGTCATCGAGAGCGCAATCGAGAGCAACCGCAGCGCGATCGCGGCGAGCAAGCTCACCCTCAGCGTGAACTTGCATCAGCCGCAGCTCACGCTCCGCGTCGACCCGACGCGCTTTACGCAGGTGATCGCCAATCTCCTGCAAAACGCGGCCAAATTCACCCCGGCCGGAGGGCACATCCGGCTCGAGACGGCACTCATCGACACCTCGCGAGGCGACGGCGAGCGGGAGCTCACCGTAGCCGTGGCCGACACCGGAGCCGGAATTCCGGCGGAGTTCCTGCCGCGCGTGTTCGAACAGTTCGCCCAGGCGCAGCCCTCGCAGATGCGGGCCGGCCTGGGTATCGGCCTGACGCTCGCGCGCCGACTCATCGAGCTGCACGGCGGCAGCATCGAAGCGCAAAGCGAGGGCAGCGGCCGCGGCAGTCGATTCATCGTGCACCTGCCGTTGTCGCGAGAGATCGAGATCGAGTCGGACCGTCCCGAAGTGGAGGTAGCGCCGGCGCGCTTGCCAGGTACGAGAGTGCTCATCATCGATGACAACGAGGACGCTGCCGATGCGATGAGCTTGCTCATCGAGCAGCTCGGAGGTGAGGCTCGGGTCGCTTACGACGGCGCATCCGGCATCGAGGCAACCGAAGCGTTTCGCCCCGAGGTCGTCCTGCTCGATCTCGGGATGCCCCGCCTCGACGGCTATGAGACCTGCCGCCGACTGCGCGAGCGGTACGGCACCGGCATCGCCATCGCCGCGCTGAGCGGGTGGGGACAGGAGCAGGACAGAACCCGCACCTCGCAGGCCGGCTTCGACGCACATCTCATCAAACCGGCGGCTCCGAAGGAGCTTCAGAACACTCTGCAAGCGCTGGCGCGCGGGTGCCGGATCGAGCCCGGGCGCCGCTCTCAATGAGACGATCCGCGCGCGCTGAGAAGACGTATGTCGAACGCGTACACCGTAGGTCCGGAGACGACCCACTTCAGGCTGAACGCCGGATGCAGAGGATTTAGCAGGTAGTTCCACTCTCCTGGCGTGATCACGCTCGGAACTCGAAGGACAGGCTTAGTTCCTGCTTCGAGCCACGCATTTCCGAATGCCCGGCTCACCCTGTATTCAGTTCGCCATCTGAGCGGGTAGCGGCGCGGTTGGGAGATGAGCTCGTCCGGGATCGAGACGATGTATGCTCGAAACGGTCTCAAATCGTCAGTTTGTTTGAGATGTACCAGAATTTCGAGCGCGGCGAGAGATAACGATTGTGCAGTGTAGACGATCGGATGACCTGCGCTGTGCCAGCGGGCCGACGCCCGGATGCCGCCCGCGCCGCTGAACGCCTTTTTGCGAGACGCCGCGAACCGGGCTGCCGCAATGCGGAAGACCCGCATGCGCGATTAGACGAACTGACCGTGTGCCAGGGAGATGAGGAGGTCCTCCACTTCGCGGCCGCCGATCTCGGTATCGAGCATGTCGATCGGTGCCACGCTGCCGAGCGCGCTGTCCCGCTTCAGAAGCCATTGGGCCACCGCCCGATCCGTGGCAAAGACTCGGCGGGCCAGGTTGCGGATGCGAGCCACCCGCAAGATTTTCTCCGAGACATCCGCCGGCAGTGGATTTCCGCTTCCATGCTTTCGAGTCAGCGTGCGCCGGGCGACGCCGAGCTTCTCGGCCAGCTTGGAGCTCGAGAGTCCCAGTGCAGCCGCAACCTGATCGAACATCGCAGGCGGCAGACCCCGGCGAATGCCCTCTAGAGCGACCTTCGCAGGCTGTTCTGCGAGCAAGAAGGCGGACTGCATAGAATGTTAGGCCAGATGGCCCAATGCGTTGCGCCAAAAGCCTACTCTAACACTCCCGCTCGCGGCGTCACAAGTGGATATATGCCTCGTGTTGAGTGGCCCCGAACGAGCGAATTCCGGCTGCGCTTGGCGCCCCTTTCGGCGATACTCGGGCGCAATCACAACAAGCATCCCGAGGGGAAGCCGATGATCAAGAAATACACGCTGCTGCTCGCGACCCTGGCGCTCGCCGGCTGCATCGTACAGTCGCAGGCCCGGGCGGCCGCCGCTGGCACCTGCGATCGCGACTGCCTGAAAGCGATGGCGAACTCTTACATTGCTGCGCTCGTCGCACACGATCCGGGGAAGGTGCCGCTCGCCTCAAACGTCAGGATGGTCGAGAACGCGAAGCGCATTCATCCCGGAGAGGGTCTGTGGAAGACGGCGACGGGCGGCCCGAGTGCATTCAAGATCATAGTGCCCGACTCCTACTCGCAGGAGGTCGGCGGCATGGTCATGATGCAGTCCGACGGCAAGCCGGCGCAGGTCGGCTTCAGGCTGAAGCTCGTGAACGGCAAGATCGTCGAAGCCGAGCAGATGATCGACGTGCCAAGGGGAGCGAGCCTCGCGAACCTTCAGAAGCCGCGTGCGGCCATACTGATGGACGTCCCCTACGAATATCGCGACTCGCGCGGCCGGCTGATCCACATCGCCAAGTCCTATTACGACGCTCTGGACAACAATAACGGGTCGCTCGCGCCGTTCGCTCCGGATTGCGAACGTCACGAGAATGGCATGCGGACCGCGCCCTCCGGCGGGGCTGCCGGCAGGCCTCAAGTCCCGGGAGCACCGCCGCGGCCGGCGAGCCTCGTCGGGATGCAGACTTGCGAGAGCCAGATCGACTCGGGCACTTTTCAGTACATCACGGTGATCGGCGATCGGCGCGTCGAAGTCGCCGATGAGCAGACGGGACTTGCGATCGGCTTCTCGCACTTCCATCACGCCTTCACGCAGCACGAGTTCAAGATCTATAACGACCCGAGCCGCGACATGGTGAAGATGGACTACAAGCCGTTCGACCTGCCCGCGATGCACATCTTCAAGATCTGGGGCGGACAGATCCACGAGATCGAGGCGATGGGCTTCACCGCGCCGTACAACTCACCGACCGGCTGGGAGGAGTGAGCCGCGCAACGGATCGACGCACGGTCAGTGACCGGGATGCAGATGCGCATCGAGGAACTTCCCTAATTCCTCGAGCGTGCGGGTGCGCATCGTCGCGGTCGAAAGCCAATGGTCCTCGCCGGGGAGCCGGACGAGACTGACAGGCTTGCCCAGGCTCGTGAGTGAGCGCGCCATCTCCTCCGACTGGGCGATCGGCACGACGGTGTCGTTGGTTGCGTGAATGAGAAGCACATCGGCGCGTACCTGCGCCGCGGCATGCGCGGGGGAGGCGGCGATGACACTCGGATCGAAGGGCGAGCCGATGTTCTCGCGCCAATAGGCCACCGAATCCGACTCGTCCCCCAACTCCGAGTTGCCGCGTTGGCCGCCGAGAAACGCCGGAAGGTCGGACAGTCCGCCGATGCTGACCGCACATGCGTACAGCTCCGGCGTAAAGGCGGCTCCGGCAAGCGCCGCGTAGCCGCCATAGCTTGCCCCGACGATGCAGATGCGGCTCGGGTCCGCAATCCCGCGCGCGATCATCGCCTTCACCCCGTCGGTCACATCGTCTTGCATCAATCGACCCCACTGATGCTCGCCCGCGCGGCGGAATGCGTCGCCGAATCCCGTGGAGCCGCGAAACTGCGGCTGCAGTACGGCATAGCCGCGCACCGCAATGAACTGCGCGAGCCAGTCGAAGGTGAACTCATCGCGGGCCTGCGGGCCGCCGTGCGGCAGCACGACGAGCGGCAGATGCTTGGTTGTCCCGCTCGGCGGCAAGGTGAGATATGCGGAAATCTCCGTGCCGTCGCGCGCCGGATAGTCGATGATGCCGACCGCGCCGAGTTTGACCTTCGCGAGCTGCGGATATGCCTCCCCGATTATGTCGGCCCGATGCGTCTTGAAGTCGATCAGGTAGTAGATCGGCGGGGTGGAGGGCGACAGCACGCGCGCGATCACGCGCGAGCCGTCGGCCGAACGGCCGGAGAGCACGACGTTCCGGCCGGGGAACGCCCGCGAAACCCCATCGAAACTCGCCTCGGCTGCCCGATCGAACCAGCGGAGCGGCTCCTTGCTTCCACCAAGATAGGCGGCCACCGGGGCTCCGGTGTACCGATCGGTGATTACGGCCTCCACATCGAGCGCCGGATCGGCCAGCACCACACTGTGAGGTGACCCGTCGAGCGGCAGCGCCCACAGCTCGCGATGGCCGCTCTCGCCAGGTGTGAGCACGAGCAGCGAAGAGGACTTCACCAGCACGCCCTCGAGCCCCGTCTCATCGTTGGAAGACTGGAAAATCGTGCGCCAGCCGAGACCGTCCTTAGCCTGAATCCGATAATCGTGTTCCTTGGGGTTCCACTCGCTTCGCGCGCGCACCCGCCCGTCGGAATCGACACCCCATTCCTCGGTGAAGGCATCGCCCGACTCGAGAATGCGTCCGGCGCCGCTGCGCAGGTCGACGGTGTACGCCGAGCGCACCCAGCCGGCGTCTTTGCGTCCGCGCCCGAGGCGCGTTCCGAGGGGATCCCGATAGTCGTTCTGGCTGAAGTCCCAGCTCGACATGATGACGGCCCCGGGCTCCGGGGCATGGACGGACAGCAGCTCGGCGCCTGTCACGAACATCCGATCGCCGCCATTCATCAGCAGCGTTCGCTGGGCGCCGTGCGGCGCAACATCGGCAGCGACGATGCGGGCGAACTCGTATTTGCGCATGCCCTCGTCGGTCGCCACCTCGCGTGTCGCGCTGACGGTCATGAGGAGCGTCGCCTCGTTCGCCCAATCGAGAGCGCGCAGCTTCATATCCCCGCCGACGCCCAACATCCGCTTCACACTGCGTGTGCCGAGGTCGTAGACGACGACGCGCGAGTCGGAGCCGCTCGCCTCGTCCCAGGCGAGGAGATCGCCGTTGGGGCTCAACGCGACATGGCTGAACCGCGGCAGCGCGCCGAAGGCGACCGCCATCGACGATCCATCCGCGGCCCCACCCGCTGATGAGCCTCCCGCAGCGGGCGCTGCGAATGCAACGTGCAATCCGGCGCAAAGCGCGATCGCGGCGGCGACGAATGGAACCCGCATTGTTGTTCTCTCTGGACGGGGCGGCCTCGTTGGCCTGCCCGACCAGCATACCCCGTGCGGAAACCGCAAGGAACAGGCTTTGCGACAGCCGTGCAGCCTAGGGAGACTGCCCATGAACTCCTCATCGCCCACGTCCAACGGGACCGGACCGCACGCGCCGAGCGGCGACGCTGGCGAGGACAGAGGCCGAAGCGCCGAGGTCCCGAGCGAGATTCCCGCGCGAGGCTGGCGTGACATCCTGTCGCGAGTCCTGCACCGCATCAGCGAGGACAACCTGACGCTCGTCTCGGCGGGCATTGCGTTCAACGCGATGTTCGCCTTGTTCCCGGCGCTGATCGTGCTCGTCTCGATCTACGGCATGTTCGCAGCGCCGGGCGACGTGGCTGCGCAGGTTCAGCCCTTCTACGCCATGCTGCCTCACGATGCTGCTACGCTCATTCAGAACGCTTTCTTCAACGTCGCGAGCCAGCCGAACAGCCGCCTTGGGGTCGGGGCAGCCGTCAGCATGGGCGTTGCGATCTACAGCTCCGCACAGGGCATGGCGGCGCTCGGGACGGCGACTAACATCGCCTATCACGAAACGGAGCGGCGCGGGTTCTTCAAGCTGCTCGGCATCGCGATCATGTTCACTGTAGGGGGCCTCGTCGGCTTCCTGCTGCTGATCGGCCTCGGAATTGCCGTCCCCTACGCTCTCGGTGCATTGCCGCTCGGCCCCGTTGCGGTCGCGGTGGCGCTCGCCGTGCGCTGGGCTTTGTTGTGGGCCTTCGCAGTGGCCGCGCTGACGATCGTGTACCGATATGCCCCATGCCGCGAGGATGCACGCTGGAGATGGATTACCTGGGGCTCGGTGATGGCCGCGACTTTGTGGCTCGCGGGCAGCGTGCTCTTCTCGCTGTATGTGCAGAACTTCGGCAGCTACGGCAAGACGTATGGAGCGCTCGGCGGAGTGATGATTCTCCTCATGTGGTTCTATCTCGGCAGTTTCGCAGTACTGCTCGGCGCGGAGATAAACGCCGAGATGGAGCATCAGACGGCAGTCGACACGACGACCGGGGCGCCGCGGCCGATGGGTGAGCGCGGCGCCTACGTTGCCGACACGCTCGGGGCTAGCTCTGGGCAGCACTCCCGAAACGAAAACCGGAAATCTGCCAACCCATCATCCGACCGCTGAATACCCGCTCGCCGCGATCGGCCCCCGCTGCGCCTGCGGCAACCATCAGCGGCATCAGGTGCTCCTCCCGGGGATGCGCGAAGCGCGCCGCGGGCGCTTCTGCCCAACGCACGAGACCGGCGTTGCGCTGCGAGGGGTCAGGGTCGCATACCGTCTCGGTGAGCCAGTCGTCGAACTGCTCCGAGGGGGCAATGCGCGCATTGTCGATCGAGCGGATGCCGAGATTGTGGAAGCTCATCCCGCTGCCGACGATGAGCACGTCCCGGCTGCGCAGCGGCGTGAGCGCCGCGCCGAGTGCGAGGTGCGCCGCCGGATCGAGTCCGCGGCGCAGCGAGAGCTGCAGGGTCGGCACGTCGGCGTGCGGGAAGATGAGTTTGAATGGGACGAATACCCCATGATCGAGCCCGCGCCGGGACTCCTCCCGCGTCGGGATACCGGCCGACTGCAGCAACTCACTCACTTCGCCGGCAAGCTCCGGCGCGCCGGGAGCTGGATACTGCAGTCGATAGGTGTGCTCAGGGAAACCGTAGTAGTCGTAGAGGAGCGGCGGATGCGCCTGCACGTTGAGCGCGACAGGCTCGGACTCCCAGTGGCCTGAGACGACGAGCACGGCGCGCGGCCGCACACCGACCGAGGCAGCAAGGCCCTCGAGCCATTGAGCGAGGCCGATCCAGGGATTCGGCGTCGGAAATTCCCAGTCCATGAAGAAACAGGGTCCGCCTCCGTGAGGGATGTACAGAGTCGGAAGCACCTTTGACACGCCGTTCAGAGTGACTCCTCCAGGATGTGGCGGGCTCAAGACAGGGCGGGCCCCCGCCTCGACCATCACGGCAGGCGGATTATCGCGAAATCCCGCTCACCCGGCGATGCGTGCGGCGGCCTCACCGATGATGAGCTCGCTTGCAGCCGTATCGACGCCGCAACGGGCAAGTTGCATAACCGTCATGTGAGCGCTACCATTCTTCGCGCGCAGGGCTGAGGCGATCCTGAACCATCCGAACATCGATCGCACCGGTTCGATGCGCACGCGCGGGATTCCACATCGAAAACGCTCGATCGCAGGTGCTCGAGCGCTGCCCGCGGGAACAGCGGATCGGCTTTTTGGAGGGGAAGAGCGATGCGTATCCGAGCTTTCGTTGCGGCCGAGCTGAGCGTCGCGCTTGCGAGCGCTATCATTGGATGGGGCGCAGCGGCGCCCGCCGCGGCCCAGTCAACCGCCGACGCGGCAGACACGCACGCACCTGTGCAGAAGGACGCGCAGACGCGCGCGCAGGACAGCGCGCAGCTCGTCGCGCAGAACACGAGCGGAGCGGAGCCCGCCAACGGCGGCTCGGCTGAGAATGCGGCCAACGCACAGAGCTCCGATCAAGCGCTGCAGGAGGTAGTGGTCACCGGACTGAGGCGCAGCATCCAGGAGGCGACCACGGCCAAGCGCAACGCGATCGGCGTGACCGATTCGATCTTCGCCGAGGACATCGGCAAATTCGCAGACACCAATATCGCCGAATCCTTCCAACGCGTCCCCGGCATCAACATCGTCCGCGATGTGACCGGCCAGGGTGTCAACATCTCGATTCGCGGTCTCGGTACCGACTTCACGAAGGTGCTGCTCAACGGCGCGCCGATCGCCATCGCCTCCACGGGCATCACCGACGCGCAGAACGTCAATCGCGAAGTCGATCTCAACATGTTCCCGACGGAGCTCTTCACGCAGCTCACCGTGAAGAAGACCTCATCGCCCGACATGCTCGAGGGCGGTGCTTCGGGTACCGTCAACATGCGCAGCGCCCGCCCGTTCGACGATCCCGGCGCGCACATCACGGGCGGCGCGCAGGCGATCAACCGGCAAAACGCGGGGCCGTGGGGCGAGCGCGGATACATCATTGCGAGCAATACCTGGGACAACGGCTTCGGCGTGCTGATCGGCGGTGTCGGGGTGCACGACAATGTCGCGACGCCCGGCTTCGAGACGATCGGCTGGACGAATCCGAATTTGACAGCCGCGCAGTGCGCCCCGGCCGGCGGGAGCAACCCCACCTGCAACCAGGAGCCCGGCCCGAACGGGCTGGCAAACGCGGGTGGCAACTGGACCATTCCGGCGACCGTGCCGGCCGGTGCGGGTGCGGGGCTCGTGCCGGGCACTCCGATCGACAACGCATTCCTGCTCGCGAACAACCCGGGGCTCTCGATCCAGCAGATCGACAATGCGCTGCTCCCGAGGCTCGGGCGGCCCTCCTATGAGGCCGGTCCCATGGATCGGGACAATGCCGTGCTCTCCTTCGAGTATCGCCCAACCGAGAACCTGCACTTCTTCTGGGACTCGATGTACGGCCGGGAGCACAACGAGCTCGTTCGCGAGGACATGGACTGGGTCGTACGCAACGGCGCCGTCATCCCACTCAATGAGCAGGTGGATCAGAGCGACTGCAGCAAAGGATGCGTCGTGAAGCAGGGCACGTACGCGAACGCGCAGTTCTTTCTCGAGTACCGTCCGTACACGGAAGATACTCGGTTCTGGGGCACGAACCCGGGGTTCAGCTGGAAGATTTCCGATCTTTTCAACCTCGATGTGCAGGGCAACTACACGAAGAGCAGCTTCCATCGCGAAGTGCCTTCCGTGCTCTTCGCGACGCCCTCGGGCGACAACGTCGTGGTCGACTACGTGAACGGCAGCGTGCCGCAGATCGCGAGCAACGTCGATTTGAACGATCCTGCGAACTTCGTCTGGAACGGGAGCTCGCGCGTCAATATCCAGGACGAGCGGCGCGAGACCGAGACGAAGGGCGCGCGCTTGAATTTCAAGGTCGGGCGCGAAGGTCCGCTCAATTTCCAGTTCGGCGCCGCCTACGACGACATCCTGCGGCACATCTTCGCGTTCGATAACAGTCAGGCCTGGCAGAACGCGGTGTGCGGCGACAATCCAAACGTGTTCGTTCCAAGCCCGAACAGCCAGCCGCCGTGCGAAGGACTGTCGACTCCGACTCCGGTTTCTCCATTCGGAGGCAAATACCCGACCTATCCAGGGCTTGGCACCGGCTACTCCGCAGGGCTCACTCCGCCCGTCGTCTATCAGGGGTCGCTCGTCCCGGTGGGCGCGATCTCCTCCTATGCACGACCGGGTCCGGCGGGCTTCATCACTCTCAACTGGCCGGCGTTCGCGGCGGCCACGAATTACGACGCCTTCCACAACGCGGAGCCGCTCGCAGGCTCGTCCAACACGGGCGCAAGCGGCGGCTACATCGATGAGAAGACGACCGGGGTCTACGGAGAGATCACGGGCGATACCACCGTGCTCGGCAACGAGCTGCGCTACGTCGCGGGCGTGCGCTGGGTGCATACCAATCAGACGATCGGCGGGTACGTCTCGATCCCCAATCCGCTCAATGCGGCGCTTCTCGATGGCGGCAAATATCCGAACGTGCTCAACTTCGTGACGATCCCGCACAGCTACGACAACACACTGCCGTCGTTCGAGGTGGCATACAACCTGCTGCCGAATGCGATCCTGCGGCTTGCAGCGTCGCGGACCATGACGCGGCCCGATCCAAGCGCGATGCTGCCCGGGCTGAACTTCAGCCAACCCTCCGCAGACACGGGCACTGTCGGCAACTCGGCGCTGCAGCCATTCATCTCGGACAATTTCGATGTCGGCATCGAGTACTACACGGGCCAGGAGGGCTACGTCGCGTTCACGGCATTCCGCAAGCGCGTGACCGGCTTCACGACGACCGGCAACACGACGATGCCGTTCTCGTCGCTCGCCGTGTACGGTGTCACGTACGACACGCTCACGCCGACTCAGCAGAACGCCATCAACTCGCGCGGGGGTCCGGGTGCAGCGCAGGTCACCCTGCAGGAGCAGATAAACGCGAGCGGAGCGCTCACGATCAACGGCTACGAGATCGACTGGACTCAGCCGCTCGATTTCCTCATCGGACGGTTCGGTCTCAACGGCTTCGGATGGCAGGCGAATTACACGCTTGTGGATCAGTTCGGCAGCGGCGCTGCGCCCGCGATCGCGACCGGAGTGCCGCCGCACACCTGGAACGTCATCGGCTACTACGATCACGGTCCGGTGAGCGTGCGCCTCGCGACCGTGTTCAACGCCGGATCGCCCGCGAGCGGACTCGGCCAGAACGGCATCGCGGCCGCCGGGCTCTACACCACGGGCTACCACGAGTGGGATATCTCGACGATCATCGATATCGGCAAGTGGCTCGGATGGCGCACGGCGTTCCAGCTCACGATCGATGGAACGAACTTGTTCGACGAGAAGCAGCGCACGTACTTCCAGTTCCCGGATGCGACTTTCACTCAGTACAACCCCGGGCGCACGTGGATGCTCGGCTTCCGCGCTCACTTCTGATGCAATGCGAGCGGGAAGGTGGGCGATGGCCCATCCTCCCGCCTCGTGATGGATAAATCGACGCCCGAAGGCGAGCCGACCGAGAGCGCGTGGAAAGGGGCTGCCGGCCGCTACCGCTGGCGCATCTGTGCGCTGCTCTTCGCCGCAACGACCCTCAACTACATCGACCGCCAGGTGCTCGGTGTACTCGCGCCGTTTCTCGGACGCGCGTACGGCTGGAGCGAGCTCGACTACGGCTACATCGTCACGGCGTTCCAGGCGGCGTATGCGATAGGCCTGGTATTCGCGGGAGCGGTGATCGATCGCATCGGGACGCGCCTCGGGTATGCGCTCGCGATCGCGGTATGGAGCGCTGCCGCAATGAGCCATGCGCTCGCGCGGTCGGCCGCGAGCTTCGCCATCGCGCGCTTCATGCTCGGTCTCGGGGAGTCGGGCAACTTCCCGGCGGCGGTGAAGACGGTTGCGGAGTGGTTTGCGCCGCGCGAGCGCGCCTTTGCAACGGGACTGTTCAATGCGGGATCGAACATCGGCGCGATCGTCGCGCCGCTCGCCGTGCCGGTCGCTGTGTCCATGGGAGGACTCAAGGCAGGTTTCCTTTTCACCGGCGTGCTGAGCATGATGTGGTTGGTCGCATGGCTGACCATCTATCGCCCCCCGGCTCGGCACGCCGGTTTTTCACCGGCTGAGAACGCCGGCTCCTTGCGATGGTCGGCGCTTCTCGCATACCGCCAGACCTGGGCCGTGATGGCGGCAAAATTCCTCACCGATCCGATCTGGTGGTTCTTTCTGTTCTGGTTGCCGAAGATCCTCAATGCCAAATACGGCCTGACGCTCACCGCGCTCGGCCCGCCGCTGGTTGCGATTTATTTGATGGCCGACGGCGGCAGCATCGGCGGCGGCTGGCTCGCGGGATGGCTCATGAGGCGGGGCTGCAGCCTCGATCGGGCGCGCAAGGGCGCCATGCTCGTCTGCGCGATCGCCGTGGTGCCGATCGTGCTCGCGCCTTCGGCGCACCGGCTGTGGGAGACCGTCGGCCTCTTCGGGCTCGCGACCGCCGCCCACCAGGGCTGGTCGGCGAATGTCTACACGCTTGCGTCGGATCTCTTCCCGACGCGCGCGGTCGGCTCGGTGGTAGGGCTGGCCGGCTTCGCCGGCGCGGTGAGCGGGATGGTGTTCTCGACACTCGTCGGATGGTGGCTGCAGAGGACAGGAAGCTACGTGCCGATGTTGGTGATGGCAGGTTCGGCCTATTTGATTGCGCTTGCCGTGGTGCACGGGCTCGCGCCGCGGCTCGGCCCCGTGGCCCTCGAGGCATGAGGTCGCGCCGCGAGCGGCTAAAGCCGGTACGCGGCCTTCGGCAAATGATAAGCGAGCGCGGCGGCGACATCGGCTGCTTCGTCCTCCGGCAGGCGATGCTCGGCGACGAGCCGCGCGAGAAAGGCACAGTCGATGCGCCGTGCCGCATCGTGTCGGGCGGGGATAGAGAGGAAGGCGCGCGTATCGTCGTTGAAACCGACGGTGTTGTAGAAGCCTGCGGTCTCCGTCGTTTGCTCGCGAAAGCGCATGAGGCCCTCGGGGCTGTCGTGAAACCACCATGCCGGCCCGAGCTTGAGCGCAGGGTAGTGGCCGGCGAGCGGCGCGAGCTCGCGGCTGTAGGCGGACTCATCGAGCGTGAATACGATGAGCGTCAAACTGCGCTCGTTTCCGAACCGCTCGAGGAGCGGGCGCAGCGCCCCGACGTAGTCGGTCTGCATCGGGATGTCCGCGCCCATGTTGGGTCCGAAGCGCGCGAGCAGCGCGGCATTGTGATTGCGCCAGGAGCCCGGATGGAGCTGCATCACGAGGCCGTCATCGAGGCTCATGCGCGCCATTTCCGTGAGCATCTGAGCGCGGAAGAGCTCGGCATCGTCGGCGGCACTCCTCGTGCCCACTGCGCGCGCGCCCGAGCCGCGCGCGGACCCGGCGGCCGCTCGCCTCGCGCCGCGCCTCGCTTCGGCTACGACGCGCCGAAACAGCGCCTCGGCATCGCCGGCCGGCAGGTCCGCCGTGCGCGCGGTCGGGTGACCGTGGTCGGTCGATGTGGCGCCCATCCGGGCGAAGAAGGCGCGCCGCGCGCGGTGCGCCGCAAGGTAGCCATGCCAGCTCGAGACATCCTCGCCCGTGAGCACCCCGAGGCGCTCGAGGCTTGCCGCGAAGCCGGGCGTCTCGGGATCGACGACCGGATCGGGGCGGTACGCGCTAACGATGCGCCCCGGCCAGCCGCTCGCGCGAATACGCTCGTGCTGCTCGAGGCCATCGAGCGGGGATTCGGTAGTCGCGAGCACCTCGATGTTGAATCGCTCGAAGAGGGCGCGCGGGCGGTACGCCGGCTCGGCGAGGCACGCGGCGATCCGATCGAAGATGCGATCGGCGTTAGCCGCGGTGAGTGGCGTTTCGGCGCCGAACACCTCGGCGAGTACCCAGTCGAACCACAGCCGCGTGGGCGTTCCGCGAAAGAGTCGATAATGCTCGGCGAAGCGGCGCCAGACGGAGCGCGGATCGGGCGGATCGAGCGCGCCTGCCGCGCGGGCAGATGCGCTGCGGCCGCGTGCGGATACGGAGGCCGTGTGCTGCGGCACGATGCCGAGTTCCTCGAGGCGCACGCCCTGGCTATAGAGCATGCGAAAGATGTAATGATCCGGCGTAATGAGGAGCGTTGCCGGGTCGCTGAATGCTGCGTTGTCGGCGAACCAGCGCGGGTCGGTGTGTCCGTGAGGACTTATGATCGGGAGCCGATGCACGGTCGAATAGAGGCGGCGCGCGATGGCGCGCGTCGCGGGGTCGGCCGGGAACAGCCGGTCGGGATTGAGCGCGGCGGCCGGCGGGGCGCCGCAACTCGATGACTCGGAGTCACTCATGAGTAAACCTCCGGTTGAGCCGCAGGGTTCGACTCGCGATCGCGAGATCGTCGCGGCGCGGGTGATCGTCACCTCTCCGGGCCGGAACTTCGTGACGCTCAAAATCGAGACGCGCTCGGGCGTGTACGGACTCGGCGATGCGACGCTCAACGGTCGCGAGCTCGCCGTCGCCGCCTATCTCGAGCAACACGTCGCGCCGAACCTCATCGGCCGGGATGCGGGCCGGATCGAGGATACCTGGCAATTTCTCTACAAGGGCGCGTATTGGCGTCGGGGTCCCGTCACGATGACGGCGATCGCTGCCGTCGATGTAGCGCTTTGGGACATTCTCGCGAAGCTCGCGGGGCTCCCGCTCTATCGACTGCTCGGCGGACGCTCGCGCGAGGGCGCGCTCGTTTATGGCCACGCGAATGGCCGCGATATCGAGGAGACGAGCGCCGCGGTCGCACGGTTCATCGAGATGGGCTATCGAGCCGTCCGCGCGCAATGCGGCGTGCCGGGCGTGAAGAAGCCGTATGGAGTGTCCTCGCAGAAGAGGGCGTACGAGCCCGCCGAGAGTGCGCTGCCCGCAGAGACCGTGTGGTCCACGCCCGGCTACCTCGAGGTGGTGCCGAAGCTCTTCGAACGACTGCGCGCCGATCACGGGGGCGAAATCGAGCTGCTGCACGATGTCCACCATCGCCTCACACCCATCGAGGCGGCGCGCCTCGCACGCGATCTCGAGCCGTACCGCCTCTTCTGGCTGGAAGATGCCACGCCCGCTGACAACCAGCGCGCATTCGAGCTCATCCGCAGCCACTCCGTGACGCCGCTCGCGGTCGGGGAGGTCTTCAATTCCATCTGGGACTGCAAGCACCTGATCGAGGCGCAGCTGATCGACTTCATCCGCACCACGATCGTGCACGCGGGCGGCATCACGCACGTGCGGCGCATCGCCGATTTGGCGGCACTTTACCAGGTACGCACGGGCTTTCACGGCGCAACGGATCTCTCGCCGGTCACCATGGGTGCGGCGCTGCACTTCGACACGTGGGTGCCCAATTTCGGCATTCAGGAGTACATGGTGCATGCGGACGAGACGCTCGCGGTCTTCCCGCACGACTACACCTTCGCCCGCGGCCGGTTGCATTGCGGCGAGTCCCCGGGACACGGCGTCGATCTCGATGAGAAGCTGGCAGCCCGATATCCATACGCGCCGAAGCAGCTGCCCATCGCGCGGCTCGCCGATGGGACGATGTGGGACTGGTAGACCGCGCGACAGGACGCCCCGCCATCGAATGTCACGTACCCGGCGAATGCAGGTAGCGCGCCGCGAAATCGAGGAATCGAGGCCAGTTCGGTGCGAGCGTGTGCCCGCCTTCGTGGCGGCGGAACGCGATCGTGCCGCCTGCATCGGCTACACCGACCGGAGGGTAGACATCGGAGGCGAGCCCCGGTTTGCCGAGCAGACGGTACACCGGGCTGGCGGCGACCGCCGCCATGAACATGCCTCGCGGATCGACCCACCGCTCGATCGGCTGCGATCCGACGCTGAGGAAAAGCGGCCGCGGTGCGCAAAGCGCGATGAGCTCGTGCGCATCGACCGGTAAATCTTTCGCGGTGAGTGGGCGAGGCGCATCGGTTTGCCGGCCGGCGTATTTGAGAAAATTGCCCGCCATCCAGTGATACTCGCCGACCGCGGCGAGGTTCTCGAGCCGCTCGCCGTAATCGCGGCGCAGGAGCTCCGCGCCTCCGGCGCCCGACGAGCCGATGAGACCGATGGCGAAGCGCGGGTCGTAGGCCATCGCGACGAGCGCCGCCTTGCCATAGCGCGAGAGGCCCGCGATGCCGACCTCGTGTGCGGCGACGGCGGAGTCGGTCTCGAGATAGTCGAGCGCGCGGCTTGCTCCCCAGGCCCACGCACGCAGAGCCCCCCAATCGTCGAGTTTGCGTGGCTCGCCATGGTTCGCGAGCCCGATGATCCCGTGCGTGAGCTCATCGCCCGTGTCGGGCTGGATGCTCGTCGGCGAGAGCTCCGCGTAGCCCCAGCCGCGCGCCAATATCTGCTGCTGCCAGCGGTTGTCGACGAATCGGGACGGAAGGCCGACGAACTCGAGGTACAGGATGACCGGAACGGCACCCGATGACTTCGCGGGCGTCGTGAGCGTCAGCGGAATCGAGACGTCGATGTAGGGATAGACCGTCGGTCCGGCGGTTCCGACCAGGTGTTTGGTCAGGACTGGAAAGCCGCCGACGACTTCCCGCGTCTGGCTCACCAGCTTCCATTTGATCGCCGGCACGTTCGTCGGCACGCGCCCGTACACCTGATTATCGAAGCTTGCGACGATCTGCGCGCGGCGGCGCGGCCACTCGCGCGCCGTGCGCACGCGCTGCCCGTTCGCAAAAGTGAGCGGGTCGGGCAGGCGCGGATAGGGATTGGCCTTTGCCTCGTCGTAGTTCACCCCGTTGGGCGCATCCGGATGATTCGGGTCGGCGCCTGGCCGAAGCGTGTCGATGTGCAGCAGAGAGAGGAGTCGCGCATGATCCTCCGCCGCGGTGAGCGGCGCCGGCAGAGGCGGGCGGGCAAGCTCGCAGGGGGGCGGCTCATCCGGTCTTCCTGGCGCGTACGGAATGCAGTTCGCCTCGTATTCGGCGAGCGTATGCGGCGGAGGCCGCTCCCCCTGCGGCAGCGGACGCTTCGCGAACGTTTGAAAATACGCGATGCTCGCATCGCGCCACCACTCGGCCTCGCGCTGCTGGATAGCGAGGAACGTTGCGACGTGCACATAGCGCTGCGGGTCCACGTAGACGGCGAGTGTGCTCCACGTCCGGCGCATGTCGGCGACGTAGCGCACGCCTGAGCCGTAGTGCAGAACGAGCTCGTCCCAGAGCGTGCGCCCGGAGGCGAGGCGATAATCCCAGGCGAGATGATGAAACCACAGCAGGAGCTTCTCGGGGCAGGTCGCGAGATCGGCGAATTTGCGAGCGACGGGTGGGGCATACTGCGCGACGGCGTCGCTCCCGCTCTGCGTACGGTCGAAGCCGATGCCCTGAGCGTCCGCCCGATTGAAATAGGTCGACGTCCAGTCGGCTCGCTTGCCTCCCGTCACCCACGGCCCGGGACCGTAATGCGAGTCGCGCGCCATCTGATGATGCAGCCCGAGCGGGGTCATATAGTCGACCGCCGCCTCGCGCGAGCCCATCATCATCGCGACGACGGGCGTCACGAACGCGGGATCGGTCGTGAACGTCATCCGCACCCACTCTTCCGCGATCGTGCGGGCCGACAGGTCGGGATTCCACGCGAGTCGTCCGAACACATACCAATTCGCCTGATCGAAGATCGACCCGCACCAGTTGCGGTCCGAACCGATGTTGGCGACTCCGGCGATGCCGGTGAGGCGCTCATGAAACAGTGATCCGTCGATCACCTGCGCAACGGTCGAGCCCGGTCCTCGCGCGTACGTATCCGCGCGCAGCGTCTCCTCGTAGAGCGGCCCGAGATATACGAGGTGAGTTGCAAAGCCCAGGTACTCTTTGGTGATCTGCAGCTCGAGCGAAACTTGCGTGTGCGGCATCGCCCCGAAGAGTGGATGGAAGGGCTCGCGCGGCTGGAAGTCGATCGGACCGTTCTTCACCTGCAGCAGCACGTTCGGGCGAAACTTGCCATCGAGCGGTTTGAACTCATCGTACGCCTGCTTCGCCCGGTCCTCGCCCGGGCGGTTCGCATACACGAAGGCGCGCCACATCACGATGCCGCCGTGCGGGGCGAGCGCTTCGGCGAGCATGTTGGCTCCATCGGCGTGCGTTCGGCCGTAGTCCTGCGGCCCAGGCTGACCTTCGGAATTCGCCTTCACGAGGAATCCCCCGAAATCGGGGATAAACGCATAGATCTCGTCGACCTTCGCGCGCCACCACGCACGCACCCGAGGATCGAGCGGATCGGCTGTCGGCAATCCGCCGAGCTCGATCGGCGCGCTGAAGCGCGCAGAAAGGTAGACCCGGATGCCATACGGCCGGAACACGCGCGCGAGGGCCGCGATCTTCGCGAGGTACAGCCGCGAGAGCACGTCGGCTTTCGCGTTCACGTTCGTGAGAACCGTGCCGTTGATGCCGATCGAAGCACAGGCGCGCGCGTAGTCCGTGTAGCGGGGATCGAGCTCGGCGGGCAGCTGCTGCCAGTTCCAGAGCGATTCACCGGCGTAGCCCCGCTCGACCGTCTCATCGAGATTGTCCCAATGGTCGAGCACGCGCCGCTCGATGCGCGGGCGCGACTCGAGGTCGAGATGATCGAGGGCATGGCGCGTCTCGATGAGGCGCAGAAAGGCGAAGGTACCGTAAAGTGCCCCGATGTCGGTCGCGCCGGCGATCAGCGTCGCATCGTGGCCGTCGATCCTCATGCTGCGGATGAGGTAGCCCTCGGGGCCGAGGCGAGCGAGGTCGAGCCGCATGCGCGCGATGACGGCAGAGCTCTGCGGAGTGCCGACGACGATCGCACCGTTTGTCGTGACGCGACCCGACTGCGGCGGCTCGGCACCGAGCATCCCGTGAAGAGCGCGCGCGATCTCAGCTTGCGCCGCCCGCAAGGTCGCGGAGGCCTCATCGCTCATGACGAGCTCGGCAGCGGCCGCGCGGTATTCCCCGCGCCGCGCCCCCTCGACCGGGACATAACGCATCCACAGGTCGTAACCGTCCTCGGCGCGCGCAACGCCGGAGCCGAGCGCGCAGGCGATGAGCGTGAAGACGAGCATCGCGAGGGTGCGGCGCTCGCTTGTTCGCGGGCGCCCAGGCAGAATCTCACGCATCGAACGTCGCATTTCGGGTCCTCACAGCGCGTGCCAGCTCGAGCCACGAGAAAGCGCCGCAGCAGCAATGCGGTGACCATCCATGAGGTCGCGCGCCGCGCCGGTGTCTCGCCGATGACGGTCTCGCGGGTCACCCACGGCGTCGAGAACGTCCGGGATGCGACCCGTGAGCTCGTGCTCAAAGCGATCCGCGAGCTCAATTATTCGCCGAATCCGGCCGCGCAGTCGCTCGCCGGCGCGCGCAACACCCGCATCGCGCTCATCTACTCGAATCCGAGCGTCGCATATCTGAGCGAGCTGCTCGTCGGCGCGCTGGAGAAGGCGAGCCGGACCGCAGCCCAGCTGGTCGTCGAGAGATGGGACAACTTCAAGCCGGCGATGGAGCGCGCGGCGGCGCGCAAGCTCTCGCAAAACGTCGCGGGGGTCATCCTGCCGCCACCGCTTTGCGAGTCGGTCGCGATCTCCTCCGAGCTCGCCTCCGCCGCCATTCCGGTCGTCGCCGTGGCGACGGGACGCCCGCGAGCGGACGTGTGCTGCGTGCGCATCGACGATTTCCGCGCGGCGAGCGAGATGACGGGATACCTCGTCTCGCTCGGACATGCGCGCATCGGCTTCATCAAGGGCCACCCGAACCAGACCGCAAGCGCACAGCGCTTCGCAGGCTTCCAATCCGCGTGCGAGGCGGCCGGCCTCGCCGTCAATCCGACGTACGTGGAGCAGGGGTACTTCAGCTACCGCTCCGGGCTCGAGGCCGCCGAGCGGCTGCTCGCGCGCAAGCGGGCACCGACGGCGATTTTCGCGAGCAACGACGACATGGCCGCCGCGGTGATTTCCGTCGCCCATCGTCGCGGGCTCGACGTGCCGCGGGATCTCTCGGTCGTCGGGTTCGACGATACGCTCACGGCGACGACGGTCTGGCCCGAGCTCACGACCATCCGCCAGCCGATCGCCGCGATGGCGGATGCCGCGCTCGCACTGCTGCTCAGGCAGATCCGCGACAAGCGCGCGGGGCTCGTGTTCGAGCCGGTCGATCACCTGTTCGCACACGAGCTGGTGAAGCGCGATTCCGCAGCGCCGCCCCGTGAGGGATGATTGCTTTATGATAGCGCTACCAATACGCTTGCCTCAAGTGTACGAGCCATGTAAATGACGACCACAGCTTCTGCCGACCGGTCGAGCACTGCGCTCGTCACCGCGCTCACCCTCGCCGCAACGCTCGGGGGACTCCTCTTCGGATACGACACGGCGGTGATCTCCGGCGTCACCGACGCGATCACGCACAACTTCGTCGAGCCGCGGCATCTCTCGGAGGCGGATGCAAACTTCCTCTCCGGCCTCGCCGTCTCGATGGCACTCCTCGGCTGCGTGATCGGTGCGGCGATCGCAGGTCCGATCTCCACGCGCATCGGGCGCAAGTCGGGGCTGCTCATCGCCGGGGTCCTGTTCTTCCTGTCATCGCTCGGTGCCGGCTACCCGGAATTCATCTGGAGCATCTTCGGCGCTACGGGCTACCATGCTCTGCCGGCCTTTCTCGGCTACCGCCTGCTTGCAGGGACGGCGATCGGCATGGCCTCCCTGCTGGCCCCGATGTACATCGCGGAAGTGGCTCCGCCTGCCTCGCGCGGGATGCTGGTCACGTTCCAGCAGATCGCGATCGTGGTCGGCATCACGCTAGTCTACTTCGTCAACTACGGTATCCAATCGGGTCACAGCCGCGAGTATCTGATGTCGACGGCGTGGCGGCACATGCTCGCTTCGGCCGCGATCCCCGCAGCGCTCCTCATCGTCTTCATGCTCCTCGTGCCGGAGACGCCGCGGTTCCTCGTGCTGAAGGACCGCGATGCAGAGGCGCTCTCACTGCTCAAGCGCCTGGTCGGGGAGGCCGAAGCGCAGTCCACTCTGCAGCAGATCAAGGCCACTCTGGTCGAGCACACCCGACCCGTGCTCAGCTTCGGCTGGCTGGTACTGATCGTCGGCATCATGCTGTCGGTCTTTCAGCAGGTCGTCGGTATCAACGCGGTGCTCTATTACGCGCCGCACATGTTCGCGAACATGGGCGCCTCCACATCGGATGCGCTGTGGGATTCCGCAATCTACAGCGGCGTCACCATGCTCGTCTTTACGCTGGTCGCGACCTTCACGGTGGACAGGCTCGGGCGCAAGCCGCTGCTCATCGCGGGCGCTTTGATCATGGCCGCGGCCATGATCGTTCTCGGGCTGCTGTTCGACCGGCATCTGGTGAGCGCGACGGTCGAGCACGTCGGGGCGGCATCGACGACCGGATCGTCCTACATTGCCCTCGCGGCAGTCGTCGTCTACATCATGGGATTCTCGTTCTCGTGGGGACCGGTCGTCTGGGTGATGCTGTCGGAAATCTATCCGAACTCCATCCGGGGCAAGGCGATGTCGATCGGGGTCGCGGCGCAATGGGTCATGAATTTCATCGTTTCGACTACCTTCCCGATGATGGACGGCAGTACTTACCTCAACTTGCGCTTCAATCACGGCTTCGCGTACTGGGTGTACGGCGCCTGCGCCGTGCTCGCGGCGCTGTTCGTGATTCGCTTCGTGCCGGAGACCAAGGGACGCCCGCTCGAATCGATCCAACACCTCTGGAAGGCGAGCGTTTGAGCGAGCGCTCAGCGGGAGTCGAGCAGCTCCGCGATCGATGAGGTCGCATCGAACGGCGCAATCGCGCCGGGGTGCTCGACGACGATCGATGCGAGCGCATGCGCGAGCCTCGCTGCCTCGAGCTGCGAGCCGCCTCGCAGCCGCATGGCGAGGTAGCCTGCGTTGAACGCATCTCCCGCACCCGTGGTGTCGGAGATGCGTCGCGGCGGTGAGGCCGGTACGAGCGCCTCGCCCTCCGCGCCGGCCGCGAGCGCACCGTCGGCACCGAGCTTGACGATCTGCTCGCGCGCTCCGAAATCGCGCCAGCGCGCTACTGCCGCCCTTGCAGTCTCATCGCCCCAGAGCGTCCGCTCGTCGTCCAGTGTCGGCAGCGCGATCGACACGTGTGGTGCGATCTCCGCGATGGCCGCGCGGGCATCGTCCGCCGACTTCCAGCAAGCGGGACGGTAATTGGGATCGAACGCCACCTCAGCGCCGCGCCCGCGCACGCGCGCCGCGATGTCGCGCAGCGCCATGCGACCGGCGCGCGAGAGAAGCGACAGCGAGATGCCCGAGAAGTAGAGCAGGTCCGCCTCGGCGGCAGGCTCGAGAGCCGCGCCGCAATCCGCGGATTCAAACAACGCCCGCGCGGCGCTCTCGCGCCGCCAGTAAAAGAAGCTGCGCTCCCCGAGCGGGGAGGTGCGGATCGCGTAGAGCCCGGGCATCCGGCCCGCGATCCGTGCGACCAGATGCGTGCGAATGCCCTCGGCGCGCCAGACGGCAAGCATCTCCTCGGAGAACGGATCCGTGCCGAGCGCGGTGAGATAGCAGGGCTCAAGCTTCAGGCGCGCGAGATAGATCGCCGTATTGAACGTATCCCCGCCGAATGCGAGCCGCGCGGCGCCGCCCACCTGGCCTGTCAGCTCGAGCATACATTCGCCGATCGAGACTATGACCATGATCACGTTTCCTCGCGCTCCACCCGTCCGATACGCGGCGCAGGGCGGATTCCATGCCCATTATCGGTGCGATCCTGCGACCAGGTCACCGGTTCGTGAGCGCGCTCGACCGTACACTCGCGCGGATATCGGGCGCTGCGGGGCATTTGACATTTCATTGATCTTCGCCGGTTCGACGAGTATCGCCTGGTTTGCACTGCTCCTTCCCGCGGTTTCGGTCGGGTACTTGCTCGGCCGGCGGTCCGCGCGGGCGGGCGCAGCAGCGAGCCGGGTCGGCGGCGCGCACGCCCAGGATTCTGCCGAGCCGCCGCGGCCGATGCGAGCACCGCAGGCGCGCCGCGATGAAACCGGCCCCGACGCGGAGCATCGCTGGACCGCGCTCGTCGCGAATCACCCTGGTATCTCGGTGCTGATCTCCGATCGCAGCCACCGGATTCTGTGGGCGAACGCAACCTTTACCGAGCTCACCGGCTACACCGCAGCGGAGGCGAAGGGCCGGCCCGTCGGCGAGCTGCTCTTCTTCGAAGGCACCGACATGTTGACCGTCGAGCGCGCCCGGGAGCGCTACGCGCAGAAGACTGGGGCGCGGTTCGAGGTGCTCGTGCGCACGAAGTCGGGTGCCGAGCGCTGGATCGAGGCGGACGTGCAAGCGCTCCACGATCCGCGCGGGGAGGTCGAGGGCTACATCGCCGTCCACCGGGACGTGACGCAACAGGTGCGCGTGCGCGAGGCCATGCGGATCAGCGAACGCGAGCAGCGGCACGCCGACCAAGAGCTGCGCCGCGCGGCGGAGAACCTCGCCGTCATCGCGGCGAACGTGCCGGGAATGATCTTCCAGTGGCGTCTCGACACCGATGGACGGCCGCGATTCCTCTACGCGAGCCCGGGCGCACGCGATCTGTACGGCGTCGATCCGGCGGAGCTGATGGCCGATGCGCGCACGATGTCGGACTTCCTCGTCAATCCGGAGGAGAACACGCTCGACTACGCCGCGATGCTTCATTCGGCGGCGACACTCACTCCGTGGCACGCCGAGCACCGCCTCATCACGGCCGACGGGGAACTGCGCTGGCTCGAGGCGAACGCGATCCCCAAGCGCAATCCGGACGGCAGCACGACCTGGACCGGCTACGTGAACGATGTCACGCGGCGCAAGCTCGTGGAGCAGGAATTGCGGGTCAGCGAGGAGAAGCTGCGCAGCCTCTACGATCTCTCCCCGCTCGGTATCGCGCTCTCCGACGGCAGGGGCCGCTTCCTGCAGACGAACCAGGCGATGGAGATCATCACGGGCTACGATCGCACGGAGCTCGCCGGGATGAGCTGGTGGGATTCCATTCTCGACAAGGGCAAGGAAGCGCAGCGCGAGCGCTTCGAGCAGCTCATGCGAAGCGGCCGTTTCGGCCCCGTGGAGGAGGAGCTCACGCGCAAGGATGGCGCGCGCATTCCGGTGCAGATCACGGGTATTCGCGTCACCGCGAGCGACGGCACGCAGCTCATGTGGTCCATGATCGAGGATATCGCCGATCGCAAACGCGCCGAGCAGCGCATCTCCTTCCTCGCTTATCACGATCCGCTCACGGGGCTCGACAATCGCCTCGCTCTGCGCACGCGTTTGAGCGAGGCGCTCGCCGCCGCCGCGGCGAGCCGCGGGCGGCTCGCGCTGATGATGATCGATCTCGATCGCTTCAAGACGATCAACGACACGCTCGGGCACGACGCCGGCGATCGCGTGATCGCCGAGCTCGCGCGCCGGATCCGCGCGGCGGTACGCGAGACGGACATCGTGGCGAGGCTCGGCGGAGACGAGTTCGTCGTGGTACTGACCTCGCTCGATGCGGGCGCGCCGGTCGACTCGGTCGTCCAGCGCATTTTTGCGCCGCTGAGCGGCCGCTTCGAGGTCGACGGCAGCACGGTGCATATCACTGTGTCGGCCGGCGTGAGCGTCTTCCCCGACGATGGCAGCGACGGGCAGACGCTGCTCAAGCGCGCCGATATCGCGATGTATGCAGCCAAGGCCGGCGGCCGCGACACCTGCGAGATCTATCGGTCCGCCATGACACAGGCGGCGGACCAGCGGCTCGCGCTCGAGACGGAGCTGCGCGATGCGCTCGCAGCGGGCCAACTCGTCGTGCATTACCAGCCGCAGATGGACACGCTCACCGGCCGCCCGGTCGGGGTGGAGGCGCTCCTTCGCTGGCAGCATCCGAAGCGCGGGTTGATCCCGCCCGCGCTCTTCATTCCGATCGCGGAGGAGTCACGGCTCATCGAGCCGATCGGCGAATGGGTCCTCACGGCGGCGTGTCGCGACATGCGCGCGTGGCTCGAATCGGGCGGCGAGCCGCTCACGGTTGCCGTCAATCTCTCGCCCATCCAGTTCGCCTGCGAGGACCTCGCCGAGCGCGTCGCCGCGGCGCTCGCCGCGACGGGGCTGCCGCCGAAGCTGCTCGAGCTCGAGATCACCGAATCGGCGGCCATGAGCGCACCGGACCTCGCTGCCCGCAGTCTCGCGCGTCTGAAGCAGATCGGCGTCTCGCTCGCGATCGATGACTTCGGTACGGGGCACTCCTCGCTCGCGCGCCTGAAAATGTTCAATGTCGACCGGCTGAAGATCGACCGCTCGATCGTGACCGACTGCACGGCCGATGCATACGATGCCACGCTTTGCCGCGCGACGATCGCACTCGGCCGCGCGCTCGGTCTCGATGTGGTCGCCGAAGGGGTCGAGACGCAGGAGCAGTGGCAGTTCCTCGCGCAGGAGCACTGCAACTCGGTGCAGGGTTACCTGTTCGCGCGGCCGATGCCTGCTGCGGAGGCTTTCCAGTTCCTGCGCGCGACGCTGGCCGCTCCGCGGCTGCGCGCTCATCCGGGCGGCTCCAGAAGCGGACACTGAGCGGACGCAGGGGCCGCGCGCCGCCGTGCCGGCTTGACTTCGCTGCGAGCCGTCCTCGATAGTCCTTCGCATGGCTACTCGCGGCACTGCGGGCTCGAGCGGCAGCTCCATCCGATACGTCGAAGGCGTCGTGAACTACACGGCCGAGATGTCCGTACGGCCGCGCTATCACGCAAACGACTCCTCGCGCGATGTGCTCGCGATCGATCCGCGACGCGTGCGGATCGAGGACGCGCGCTCGAGCGAGACAGCCCCGACGCTCGCTCGAGAGGGGATCGCGATCGTGCCGCACGCGAGCCGTGTCGGGGATTTCCGCAACGCCGCGGAAGTCGCAGCGCTGCATCCCGCCGAGATCGAGCAGCTGATCCTCGAGGTCTCGGGGGCCGATGCGGTGAGCGTCACGGGCCCAGGTGTCCTGCGCTTCGGCGAGCGATCGCCCGAATCCGGAAAGCTCAACAATTCCCGGCCCGCGCGCTTCATTCACATCGACACCTCCGATGCGACCGCCGCAGCATTTGCGGAGCGCTCCCGCCCGAAGAACATTGCGCGCCCGATCCGCCGTTTCGCGCATTACAACGTGTGGCGCACCTTCTCACCGCCGCCGCAGGACGTGCCGCTCGCCCTGTGCGATGCGCGCACGGTCGAGCCGCGGGATCTCGTGCCCGCAGACGCCGTGTTCGATGTTGCAGGCCAGCCCGAATGGTCGTTCGAGGGGCTCGTGGTCCGCTTCAATCCGCGCCATCGATGGCTCTATTTCTCCGGCATGTCGCGCGATGAGGTCATCGTCTTCAAGACCAACGACTCCTCGCAGGGCGAGCCCAGCCAGGTTCCGCACAGCGCGTTCGATGACTCTTCGTGCCCGAGCGGCGTGCCCCCACGCTGCAGCATCGAGATGCGCGCCTGCGCCTACTGGTTCGGGTGAGAACGCCGCGGGGCTCACACGGCGGCTGGGCGATTCTCGCGCTTGCAGCCGGAGCTTGCGCGGCCTGGGCCGATCAACCCTCCGCCGCCTCCCAGCAGCCTTCTGAGCCCGAGGCGCCCATTCAGGAAGTCACCGTGACGGCCGCGCGGTTGAACCTGATCGGCACCGCCGTGACGGGGAGTCAGGGCGTGGTGGTGGGCGATGAGCTCGCACTGACGCCCGCATTTCGCCCCGGTGAGCTCCTCGAGACCGTCCCGGGATTGTCCGTGACTGCCCACAGCGGCGAAGGCAAGGCCAATCAATACATGATGCGGGGGTTCGACCTGGATCACGGTACGGACCTCGCCGTATTCGTCGATGCCATGCCCGTGAACGAGCCGACGCACGCGCATGGGCAGGGGTACTCCGATCTCAACTTCATGATTCCCGAGCTCGCGAACAACGTGACGTACACGAAGGGTACGTACTATCCGGAGGAGGGCGATTTCGCCTCGGTCGGGTCGGTACACGTGAGCTATCGAGACACCATCGAGGATCAAGTAGGGGGAACGGCGGGAGAATACGGGTTCCAGCGCGTGCTGGGTGCGGGTTCGGGTGCGCTCGGGGGCGGAAACCTCCTCGGCGCTCTCGAGCTGCAGCACTACGACGGGCCTTGGGCGAGCCCGGACGATCAGCGCAAGGTCAACGCCGTCCTGCGCTACAGCCGTGGCGGAGTGCGCGAGGGATTCTCAATCACCGGCATGTTCTACCGGGCATTGTGGAACAGCACGACGGATCAGCCCGAGCGCGCGATCGCCGCGGGGCTCATCGGTCGTTTCGGCTCACTCGATCCTTCCGACGGCGGCAAGGCCCAGCGCGAGAGTCTGTCCGCGCAGTACCGCGGGCCACTCGGCGGGGGGCGATTCGCCGCGAGCGCGTACGTGATCGGCAACAGTCTCACGCTCTGGAACGACTTCACTCATTTCCTCATCGACCCGGTGAACGGCGATCAGGAGGCGCAGCACGAGGACCGCGCGACTCTCGGGGCAGACGCGCGCTTCGAGTGGTCGCAGGACATCGCCCGAGTCCACAACGGTTTCGCGGTGGGTCTTCGAGCGAGACACGACATCAACGATATCGCGCGACTGCCGACCGAGGATCGGCGGTTTCTCAGCCCCGCCGCACTGGCAGCGGCCGATTACCCGCCGAACTTCTCCGAGATCGATCACGTGCACCTCACGAGCGTTGCGGCCTACTTCGAAGCCACGACCGATTGGACGGCCTGGATGCGCTCGGTCCTCGGCCTGCGCGAGGACTATCAGCACGGGATCGATGCCGGCACGAATCGCGGCACCGCCGCGGACTCGATTGCGGAGCCGAAGGGGAGTCTCATCTTTACGCCCGTCGATACGACGGAAATCTATCTGAGCTGGGGACGGGGCCTTCACAGCGACGATCTGCGCGGAGTGACGCAGGCGCGCAGCGCCGGTGTAGCAGGCGCGCCGCTCATCGCGAGCCAGTCCGGCGAGGAGGTGGGGTTGCGCCAGCAGTTCATGCGCAGCGTCGCACTGACTCTCGCCGTGTATAGCCTCGATGCGCAGTCGGAGACCACCTACGATCCGGATGTCGGCCAGGACTCCGCGGGGCCCGCGAGCCGCCGCTACGGCGCGGAGGTGAATATCACGTGGGAGGCCGCGAGCTGGCTCGAGGTATACGGGAGCTACTCCGCCAATCACGCTCGGTTTCGCACCCCCTACGACGACGGCACGGGCCACGTCGGCGAGTATCTGCCGAACGCGCCGTTCGCATCGGGCTCGCTCAATATCTACATCAAGGATCTCGGCCCGTGGCGCGGAGGCCTGCAGTACAGATACGTGAGCGGTTTCCCACTCTCCTCCGACAACGAGGTGCAGGGGCACGGCTATGGCGAGTGGGATGGGGATGTGCATTACGCGTTGAGGAGCGGCTGGGCCTTCGGGCTCGCGCTTTTCAACATCCTCAACGAGCGCGCCAACGCGGCGGAATTTTGGTACGTCGATCGTCTGCCGGGCGAGCCGGCTGAGGGCGTGCCGGATGTGCACATTCATCCGCTCGAGCCGCGAGCGCTCCGAGTTACGGTCGCAAAGATGTTCGATTGATGCGCGATCCCGACGTACTACTCGAGCGCGCGCTCGGTGTACGCGAGCTCGCGGCGACCATATTCAATTACACGGTGGGCAGCGGCATCTTTGCGCTGCCGGCCGTCGCCGTCGCGCGGCTCGGCGGAGCCGCACCACTCGCGTATTTCGCTTGCGCGATCGTCATGGGCTGCGTCGCACTGTGTTTCGCGGAGGCCGGCAGCCGCGTATCGCACACCGGCGGACCGTACGCGTACGTGGAGGTGGCGCTCGGGCCGCTCGCCGGCTTCGTCGCGGGTGTGCTACTCACCGTGACGGGACTCACGGCGGGAGCGGGCGTCGCGGTGCTGTTCGCGCAGTCGCTCGCGTCGCTCGCCGCGGCGGGCCCACGCCGGACGGCGATCACGGCCGCACTCATCGTCCTCGTCATCGGTGCGCTTGCCTTGCTCAATGTGCGCGGCGTTCGGCGCGGCGCGCGCGCCGTGGAGATCGTCACCATCGCGAAGCTGCTTCCGCTTGCGGCGTTCGTCGCCGTGGGCGCGTTTTTCGTGCGGCGGGCGAATCTCGCCTGGGGCGCCCCCCCGCATCTCGCGAGCGTACTCGGGACGGCGGGCGTCGTGATCTTCGCGTTCTCCGGGATCGAGTCCGCCCTTACGCCGAGCGGTGAGGTGCGTGCTCCCGCGCGCACCGTGCCGCGCGCCTCGTTTCTCGCACTCGGTGCTGCGACCTTGCTCTATCTGGCGATCCAGTGGGTCGCGCTCGGCGTTCTCGGTGGAGCGCTTGCCGGAACCGGTGCGACGCCCCTTGCCGCGGCCGCGCAGGTGTTCGCAGGAGAGGCCGGCCGCGCGGTCCTGATCGGCGGCGCAACCGTATCGATGCTCGGGTATTTGAGCGGCAATATGCTCGCGGTGCCGCGATCGGTCTTCGCCCTCGCGCGTGATGGTTTTCTGCCGCGGACGCTCGCGGAGGTGCATGCGCGCTTCCGTACGCCGCACGTCGCAGTCGCGATCTACGCTGCGCTCCTCGCCGCGCTCGCGCTCTCCGGCACCTTCGAGGAGCTCGCGGTGCTCGCGAATCTCACCGCGTTCGTCCTCTACATTCTTTGCGCGATCGCGGTGTGGCGGCTGCGCCGGCTCGACGTGCGCTCGGATGGGAAGCCATTCGTGATTCCCGGCGGGCCGCTCGTGCCGATCGCGACGTGCGTGCTCAATGCCGGTCTCATCGTCGAGACCGGATCGGTACGCGAGCTCATCGGGCTCGGCGTGCTCTGCGGCGGCGCGGTGCTCCTCTATGGAATGCGGGAGTTGCGACGAGCGAGGACGAGCGCTCCGTGAGCCGGGAGATGAACGCGCAGCACGCGGGTCGGCTCGCGGACGAGCACGACGGTGGTGCCGCTCAGTAGATCGGCTGCCGCATCGTCCGCGCCGAGGACGCGCAGCGCCGCCGGATCGGCGATGTGCACGTCGGCCGCTGTATCGGCCCAGTTGAGCAGAACGAGAACGCCATCGCTCGATTGAGACTCCGATAGAGGATCGCGGCCGGTGCGAAGATAAGCGAGGACCGTATCGTCTCGATCGGTTGCGACGAGGTGGATCGCATCCGAGCGCAGGGCGGACGTTGCGCGGCGCAACCGGCCGAGGCGCTCATAGAGGGCACGCAGGCCGTAACGGTCGAGCCGGACGATGGGACGCTCGTCGTAGGGCTGAAACTCCGCGCCGACCTCATCGCCGTCGTAGACGAGGGGCAGCCCGGGCAATGTGAGCAACAGCGTGGCGGCGAGACGGGTCTCGGCGAGGCCGTGCCGGGTGATGAAGCGAGCGCCCGTATCGTTGTCATCGATGAATCGGAGCACCCGGCCGGGCGTCCTCGTGTCGTCGAGCGCGGAGCGAAGGCGCGCGAGATCGGGGCTCGCGCGGGAATCAAACACGCCGCTCCACGCCCACTGCCCGATCTTCGTGCTCCAGTCGTAGACCACATCGAACCCGTGCTCGAGGTAGTACGGGTCCGTCGCGGAGCCTTCCGCGATCGTGAGCAGATCGGGGTCGATCCGCTCGAGCGCCGCGCGCCAGCGCGGCCAGAACTCGGGATCGCGGTCACGCACGGCCCAGCTCGCATCCACTCTGAAACCGTCGATACCCGCTGCGCGCACCCAATGCATGAATACACCGATCATGTAGCGATCGACATCGGGATCGCGATAGTCGAGGTTGTCGAGGTGCTTCCAGTCGAAGTAATGCACCACCTGCCCGCGGTCGTCGCGCTCGAACCATGCATAGTAGGGCGAGGCAGCGCCGTTGCGATGCGCATCGATCGCATAGGGATGACGGTCCGAGAGATGATTGACGACCATGTCGAGGATCACGTGCAGCCCGAGCGCATGCGCTCGACTCACGAGAGCGCGCAGGTCCGCTTCCGTGCCGAGTGCCGCACGCACGTGCAGCGCATCCGTCACGGCGTATCCGAAGTCGCCCGGCGGCGCGCCGGTGACGGGAGAGAGCCAGAGCACGGTCACCCCGAGTGCCGCGATTCGCGGAAGGCGCCGCGTCAGCCCCTGAAGAGGATGCGGTCCATCGAGCGGTAGCGCCGCGCCGTAGACGATGGCACCGCGCGCCCAAGAAGGCAGCGGCTGCGCCCGGGCGGCCCCGCTTGCGGTGAGCCACAGCGCTGCGGCAAGCAGCGCCGGAAGTATTCGGTGATGCACGAGCGAGCGGTTCTCGAATGATCCCTGAGAGCTCGGGTGGCGAGGCGTCATGCGCGCCGGCGCGTGGGGCGCGCGGACTCGACCGCATCCTCGATGCGCGGCTCCTCGAGATACCAGGGTATGGAGACGACGAGCGTGCGCGACCCACCGTAGTGTAGCAGCGCCGAGCGCAGCCTGCGCGCGCGGTGCGTGTGCAGAAGATTCTCCCACCAGCGCTGCTTCATGATCTCCGGTACGAGCACCGCGATGGTCCGGCCCGGATGTCTCTTCTCGATGCGGCCCATCAACTCCAGGAGCGGCACGTGCAATTTGCGATGCGGTGCATCGAGCACCACGAGACGCGGCGGCACGAGGCCCGCCTCCTTCGCCGGCCGCTCGACCTGGCGCTGCCACGAAGCGAGCAGATCGTGTTTGCGCTCCTCAACGTCGGGCCCCCTGAGCGAGGTGAGATGCACGGCGAATACATCGGGCGAGAGGCTCACCGCGAAGCTGACCGCTCGCTCGGTGAGCTGGCTCCAGCTCTCCATCGCAACGAGGACGATCGGCGGCTCGGCTCCGCGCAGGTCGAGCGGACCCAGGCAGCCGAGCTGCCGGGCGAGCTCGTCGTAGTAGCGCCGGATCGCATGCAGCAGCGCGAGCACGAGCGGGATCGCGAGCAGCGTGATCCACGCACCCTCGAGGAATTTGGCCGCGATGATGATGGCGAGCGCGGTGCCGGTCGCAACGGTGCCCGCAGCGTTGACGGCAAGCTGTGCGCGATGACGCGCGCGATCCCGCCGCGCGCCCTGGCCGAGCTCGCGCAGCCAGTGACCGACCATCCCCGCTTGCGATAGCGTGAACGTCAGGAAGGCGCCGATGGCGAAGAGCGGGATCAGCCGGTCGGTGATGCCTCCGAACGCGGCGAGCAACAGGCCGGCGGTCACCGCGAGATAGCCGATGCCCACCGAGTAGACCAATCGCCGCCCCACGGCCGCGAACGGGGCGGGCAGGAAGCCGTCCTGGGCGAGGATGCGGCAGAGCCGCGGGAAGCCCGTGAAGCTCGTATTCGCCGACAGGCAGAGCACGGCGAGCAAGCTCGCCATCGCGACGTAGTAGAAAGCACCTCGACCCGCGACGGCCGAGGCGAGCTGCGACAGCACGCTTTGATAGCCTGGGGCCGCTTGATTCACCGCGCCGATCCGGTACGTGAACACGAGAAGCGCAATCCCGGCGAGCAGGATGCCGAGGATGAGTACGATTGCGGTGAGCGTGCGCCGCCCCTCTTTCACGACGGGGTCGCGAAACGCGTCCATGCTGTTGCTCACCGCTTCGATCCCGGTCATCGCTGTGCACCCGCTCGCAAAGGCCCGCAGCAGCAGCCACGCGCTCACTGCCTCCGTGGCGCGCGGCAACGATGGCGGGGCGATCACGGGACGCGGTGCCCCGCCCGATGCGAGCGATTTCACGATGCCGAGTGCGATCAGCGCGAAAAACGATGCGACGAATACGTACGTCGGCACGGCCCACAGCCGACTCGCCTCGCGAGTGCCGCGCAGATTGACGAGCGTGAGCGCGCCGAGGATGACGAGGCAGATCGTGAGCGTATGGGACCCGAGGGACGGTAGCGCGGAGGTGAGCGCTCCCACTCCCGCCGAGATGGCGACCGCGACGTTGAGCACGTAATCGATCATGAGCGCAGTCGCCGCGAGCAGGCTCGCCTCGCGCCCGAGGTTCTCCTTGGCGACGGTGTAAGCCCCGCCGCTCGTCGGATACGCGCGCAACGTCTGGAAGTAAGACACGTAGAGGATCGCAAGCAGCATCAGCACGGGCCCCATGATCCAGATGCTGCGTGTGCCGAGCACGCCGAGCGGCGCGAGAATGGTGAGCGCGGCTTCCGGTCCGTAAGCGGAGGAGGCGAGCCCGTCGAGACCCATGGCAGGCACGCCCTCGAGCGCGCCCAGCTTGCGCTGGCGGAGCTCGCGATTGGCGAGAGAGCGTCCGAGCAGAAGGTCGGTGAGGCGCATGATCGGAACGGCTGAGAGGGCCTGACGCTCTCGAGGTTCCAACGGAATGCCGGATGCGCGGGTTCCGTGGCGCACCGGCTGAGCGTCAGCGCACCGGCTGAGCATCAGCACGCACGAGCTGAGCGTCAGCGTGCACGAGCTGAGCGTGAGCGCACGCGGTCATTTATCATCACCCTGCGATCACGATCCGGCGTTTCACCTCTCCGCGAGACATGCCCGAGCGATACATCGAGACGACACTGCGGCACGTTCATCTGCGGCGCGGCGGCCGCGAGGTCTTGCGAAGCATCGATTGGACGATTCGGCCGGCCGAGCGCTGGATACTCGCGGGACCGAACGGGGCGGGAAAGACGCAGCTTCTCAAACTGATTGCCGGCAGCGTCTGGCCGGAGCCTCGCGATGAGACCGTGCGCAGCTATCTCTGGCGCGGCGAGCGCCACACGACCCCCTCCGAGGTGCGGGAGGAGATCGGCTACATCGGTCCCGAACGGCAGGACCGCTACGAGCGTTACGGCTGGAACCTCACTGTCGAGCAGGTCGTAGGCACGGGGCTGTATCGCACGGACATCCCGCTCGATCCGCTCACGAGCGCCGACCGGCGCAGCATCGCAGCGCTCCTCGAGCGGGTCGGTCTCGGTGCGCTCGCCGCGCGACGCTTCCTCGAGCTCTCGTACGGTGAGCGCCGCCTCGTGCTGCTCGCGCGCGCGCTCGCCGCCCGGCCGAAGCTGTTGTTGCTCGATGAGCTGCTCAATGGGCTCGATGCCGAGCGCCGCGAGGCTGCGCTCACCTGGCTCGCGCGCACGCGCCGCTCGGCGCTTGCCTGGGTGCTCACGAGTCATCGCATCGAAGACGTACCGACCGCGGCGACGCACGCACTCATACTCGAGCGCGGCCGCATCGTGTTCCGCGGCGGCATCGAGAGGGCGCCGCTCGGCAGATGGCTTTCAGCGACGGTGAAAGGCGGAGCTGCAGCGCACCGCGCATCGCCGAGGCCGCGAGCGGGGCTGGGCGCATCGGCCGAGACGCTCGTGCGCCTCGTGCGCGCATCGGTGTACCTCGAAGGGCGGCGCGCTCTCGAGGGGGTATCGCTCGACATCGTCCGCGGGCAGTGCTGGGTGATTCATGGACCGAACGGCTCCGGCAAATCGACGCTGCTCAGGACCATTTACGGCGATCACGGCGTCGCTGCCGGCGGGCGCATCGAGCGAGCGGGGATCGGGCCCGGCGTCTCGCTCGAGGCCTTCAAACGGCGTGTCGGATTCGTCGCGCCGCATCTGCAATCCTCGCTCGCCGCTACGACGAGCCTGGCCGCACCCGCGCGGCAGTCCCGAGGCTTTGCCGAACCCCGGCAGCTCACGATCGAAGAGACCGTTCTGTCCGGCCCGCAGGCGAGCTTCGGAGTCAATGAGCCGCCGAGCCCTGCAGAGCGCCGTGCCGCGCGGCGTGCGCTTGCGGATTTCGGGCTCGCGGGCCTCGCCTCGCGGCAGCTGCGGGAGCTTTCTTACGGGCAGCTGCGGCGCGTGCTCTTCGCGCGCGCGTGGGTCGGCCGCCCGGCGCTGCTGCTGCTCGATGAGCCGTTCTCCGGGCTCGATGCCGCAACACGCGAGGATTTGCAGCACGAGCTCGAAGCGCTCGCCGCGCACGGTGTGGCAATCGCGATCGCGACGCACCACCGTAACGAGTGGCCCCGTTGGGCGACGCGGGAGCTCGAGCTGCGCGAAGGCCGCGTACTTTACTGCGGGCCCGTACGCCGCGGCCTCAAAGGGAAGGCCGCGGTCGAGCGCGCGGCGGCCCGGCGCGGTGCCATTGCGAGCTGGGCGCGGCGATGAAGTCCTCGCTCCGCATCATGGCGTTCGTTTCCGTCGTCGATGTCCTCGGCTTCGGCGTGCTCATTCCCCTTCTGCCGTACATGGGCGAGCGGTTCGGTGCGAGTCCCGGTGTGATCACCGCGATCCTCGGCAGCTATTCGCTCTGCCAGTTCATCGCATCCCCATTCTGGGGACGCTTGAGCGATCGCTACGGCCGCCGGCCGATTCTCATGTCGAGCCTCGCGGGCGCGTGTTTGTCCTATGTGATTCTCGCCTTCGCAAAGGGCCTGGGCCTGCTGCTGCTCTCGCGCATTCTGGCTGGATTCATGGCGGGCAATCTCGCGGCCGCGTTCGCTTACGCCTCGGACGTGAGCGCCCCGGACGACCGCGCGAAATCGATGGGGCTCATCGGTGCTGCGATCGGCGTCGGCTTCATGCTGGGCATGCCCATCGGGGGCGCGCTGGCCGGCAATCAGGCCGTCACCGCGAACTTCGTGCGGCCGGCTCTGTTGTCCGTAGGCCTCAGCATCGCCGCTTTTCTGCTCGTACGGTTCAAGCTTCCCGAGAGCCGCCGCGCCGACCTGGAGACTCTGCCGCGCGAGCGTGGACCGGCGTCGTTGCGCCTGCTGCGTGAGCGCCCCCTCCTGCGTGCCGTCGCGGGATCGGCGCTGCTGGTGACCTGCGCGCAGGGCATCCTCGAGTACATCTTCGCCATTTGGGCGTTTTACCGCTTCGGCGTGGGCCCGCGGACGGTCGGGCTCGCTTTGTTCGGTGTCGCGCTCCTGACGGTGCTCATGCAGGGCGGCTTCGTGCGCGCGCTCGCGCCGCGGCTCGGCGAGGCGGTGCTCGGCAGTCTCGGCGCCGGGCTGTACGCGCTCGGGCTCCTGCTCGTCGGGCTTGCAGGCCGCGACGTAGTGCTCGTCGGGGTCGGGCTCGCATTGGCCGGTATCGGGATGGGCGCGTTCTCCCCGAGCGCATCGGCGCTCGCGTCCCGGCAATCGCACGGCGACGATCGCGGCGCGGTGATGGGCACGTATCAGGCGTGCACGAGCCTCGGGCGGGTCATTGGACCGTTTGCTTCCGGATACATCTATCAGCTGATCGGCGCGAACGCGCCGTTCCTCTCGAGTGCGTGCCTCGCTGTCCCGGCTGCCTGCCTGCTGTGGTGGGCGCGGCACGGGTCCCGCGATCTCGAGCGTGCGACTGCTACAGAGACAGCTCCGTTTGAAAGATGGAAACGGCCTGGCCGATGATCCATACGCCGTCGATAGCCCTGTCCCGCAGCTCGAGCTCCACGTCGACACGTCCGGGGCGTCCGACGAAATGGCCCTGCGCGCCCGAGAACGAGACCCTCGGACCCTCGCGCGCGAGGAGCTCGTGGTGAGCGAGGTAGGCGCCGAGCAGACCGTGCGCGTTGCCGCTTACGGGGTCCTCCGGAATCCCGAGCGCGGGGCAGAACATGCGCGACTCGGTGAGGCAGCCCTCGATATGCGCCGCCAGCGTGAATACGAAATAGCCCGCCGCGCCGACCTGCGCGGAGAGCGTCGTGAGGCGTGCGAAGTCGGGCTTCAGGTTCTTCAACTGCTCGGGCGCGCGCACCCCGACCATGAGCCGCGTCCCGGAGCTACCGACGATCCGCAAGGGGCACCGGGTATCGAGGTCGTCGGAGGCGAGCGCGAGCGCATCGAGCACGGCGAGGCGCTCGCGGTCGTTGAGCTCCCGGCCGATCGGGGGGCAGCTCTGGCGCACGGCGATCCGCCGGTCCTCACCGTCGCCTCGAACCTCGATGTCGACGAGACCCGCGCGCGAGCGCTGGCGCCGGCGCGCGCTGCCGTGGGAGCGGGAGAGCACGTAATGGGCCGCGACGGTCGCGTGACCGACGAAGCCGACCTCGGCGCGCGGCGTGAAGAAGCGCGCGCGCAGGTCGTGCTCGGGCCCATCCGGCTGCAGGATGAAGGCGGTGTCGGCGTTGTTGAGCTCACGGGCGATCGCGAGCATCTCGGCGTCGGCGAGGCCGTCGGCATTCAGCACGACGCCGGCAGGATTGCCGGTGAAGCGCGTGCGGGTGAACGCATCGACTTGATGGATCTCGATCTTGCGCGCCATCGTTTGGCTCTCTAGCCGCGGCGTGCCGTCAAGGCTACGGCGGGCGTCCGGGGAGGTATATTGTCATGGAGATCGGAGTCGAAATCAGCTTGTATCCGCTTGTCGAGGATTTCGCGCCGCGGATCAAGGCCTTCCTCGGCCGCCTGAGGGCGGCGGGGCGGTTCAAGATCGTCACGACGAGCCTCAGCACCCAGATATTCGGTGAGTACGACGAAGTGCTCGCGGCGATCACGAGGGAGATGCGGACCGTATTCGCCGAGGGTGAGCCGGAAGCACCGGGCGATGCGCCGGAGGCGGGCAGAGCGGTGTTCATCCTGAAGCTATTCGGGCCGCTCGCGGCGCCGCACGCTTGACGCCCGCGCTCGCGCTGGCGCTCCGCCACGAACCCCGGCAAACTTTGCGCCTTTTCGCATTGCCGAGGGGTTGGAGCGAGCACATGCCGTTGTTGCGAGTCGTCGATCGGGATGGGGTCGAACATGAGGTGGACGCCAGGAAGGGTCTGAAGGTCATGGAAACGCTGCGCGAGCTCGACTATGGCGTCGCGGCGATCTGCGGCGGCATGTGCTCGTGCGCGACCTGCCACGTGTACGTCGATCCGGAGTGGCTCGAGAAGCTTCCGCCGGCGATGTCCGACGAGCGCGAGCTGCTGGCGGAGCTTGCCCATCACGAGCGCAACTCGCGTCTGTCGTGTCAGATCGAGTTCACGGACGCCCTCGCTGGATTGAAAGTGACGATTGCGCCCGATGAGTGACGCGTTGCGTCCCGGAGCACCATGCCCTGGCTACTGATAGTCCTTGCGATCGTCGCGGCAGCGGTGCTCGTGCGCATCTATTTGAAGCTGCGCGACATCCGCGCGGCGACCTCGCGCGAGGACTGGGATGCGAAGCAGATCGCGCTCTTGAGATCGAGGGGCTCCGATCCTTTTCAGCCCCACGATGTGGATTTCTTCTTCGGCTTGCCGAGCGAGGGCGCCTGCGAAAGCATGCGGCGGCAGCTCGAAGGCGAAGGATTCAGCGTCGATGTGAAGCCGGTGCCCGAGGGCGTGGATCAGGTGATGAGTCTGCATGCGCGCAAGGCGCTGCGCCTCTCCGTGCCGGACATGCAGGAGCTCAGCCGCCGATTCGGTGAGCTCGCGCGCACGCATGGCGGGCGCTACGACGGCTGGACCGCGGGCATCGTGCCGCGGGGACCCGAGCGTTAGCGCCGCTCGGTCTGGCGGCGCACGGCCTCGGCCGCGGCGGCGATTGCAGCGGCATCGCCGAGGTACCGGTGACCGCGCGGCTGGAGCGCAGCGTCGAGCTCGTAGAGCAGCGGAACGCCCGTCGGGATGTTGAGCTCGACGATCTCCGCGTCCGACAGCCCGTCGAGCATCTTTACGAGCGCACGCAAGCTGTTGCCGTGAGCGACGACCAGCACGTTGCGTCCGGAGGCGAGGGCGGGCGCAATCCGCTCGCGCCAGTAAGGCAGGACTCGCCCGAGCGTATCCTTCAGCGATTCCGTAGCCGGCAGCAGCGCGGGGTCGACATCGGCATAACGGGGATCGAAGCGCGCATGGCGATCGTCGTCCTGCGCGAGCGGCGGCGGCGGCACGTCGTAGCTTCGTCTCCAGACCTTCACCTGCGCCTCTCCGTGCCGCTCGACCGTCTGCGCTTTGTTGAGACCCTGCAAAGCGCCGTAGTGGCGCTCGTTGAGCCGCCACGAGCGCTCGACCGGAATCCACATCCGGTCCATCTCGTCGAGCATGATCCACAAAGTACGGATCGCGCGCTTCAGCACCGAGGTGTAGGCGAGATCGATCGTGACCCGTTCCGCGAGGAGCTGCCGTCCCGCGCTCGCCGCCTCGGTCCGTCCGAGCTCCGACAGATCGACATCTGTCCAGCCGGTGAAGAGATTCTCCACGTTCCAGATGCTCTGGCCGTGGCGCACGAGGACGAGCTTGCCGGTCACTTCGACTTACTCTTGCGGAGCGCGGGGCGCGCGGCCGCCATCATACGGCGGCAGGCGGTTGTCCGCGCGCCCGGGCGCGAATACGATGGGCGCAGACGCAGAGGTAGCAGCTCATGAGCAACGACGGGTTCGATCAGCGCCTGCTGGCGCGCGTGACCGAGGTCATCCAGGCGGACATCTCCCGCGGGCTCTATCACGGAGCGGTGCTCCGCGCGGCGCGCGGGGGCAAGGTGGGGCTCGATATCGCGATCGGCGCCGCCGACGCCAAGCAGGCGAAGCCGCTCCGCCGCGAATCGGTCTTCAGCATCTTCTCGGTGACGAAGGCGTTCACGAACGTGCTCACGCTGCGCGCGATCGAGCTCGGACAATTCGCGCTCACGAGCAGCATCTCGGAGGTGATTCCGGAGTTCTCCGGCCACGGTCGGGAGAAGATTCAGATATGGCATCTGCTCTCGCATCAGGCGGGCTTTCCCATCATCTTCGAGGTGAAGCCCGGCTGGTACATCGACCGCTTCGATGAGGTCGTCGCCGACACGATCGAGGTCGTCAAGCCGGTCGATCCGCCGTGCGCGAAGGTGTCGTATTCGCCGCTCGTGAACCACGTGCTGCTCGGTGAGGCCGTGCGGCGCACCGACCCGAAACGACGCTCCTATCGCGCGATCGTCCAGGAGGAGATTCTCGATCCGCTCGGCATGCGCGACACTTCGGTCGGACTGAGAGCCGACCTTCGCGAGCGCAAAGTGGTGCCGGATTTCCGCGGCAACTATCCGATCGGTCACCGCGGCCACAGCAACCTGGGGCCGAACGGCGCGTTCGAGGAGGAGCACGCGGAGATGCCTTGGGTCGGCATCGTCTCGACGGTTCCGGACATGTTCCGCTTTGCGGAGATGCTGCGCCGGGACGGCGAGCTCGATGGGCGGCGCATTCTCTCGCCCGCGATCCTCGAGATCTCGCGGCGCAACTGGACCGGCGACAAGCCGAACGAGCTCGAGATGCAGCGCCGCCGCGATCTCGGCTGGGAGGTCGCGCCGGCGACGATCGGCCTCGGGTTCGCGATGCGTGGCACGGCGCTGTGCCACCACCTCTTCGGTACGCTCGCCTCTGCCGGTACGTTCGGCAATTACGGCGCCGGCACGACGCTGTTCTGGGTCGACCCGGAACGCGATCTCACCTTCGTTTGCCTCTCTGCCGGCGTCATGGAGAGCAATGCGAACGTCGAGCGCTTCCAGCGGCTCTCCGACATCGTGATCAGCGCCTGCGTCTAATCCGCGAGCTTGCGGACCGATTCGAGCGCGACAGTGAGCGTCGCGAAATCCGCATCCCCCGCGGCGCGCATCTCAGCGAGGGCCCGTTGCCAGCGGGCGAGCGGCTCGGCGCGCATTGCGCACCACGCCGTGACTCGCGCCGAAGCACTCCCGCCTGCCGGTGCGCGCGCTGCCTGCGCGGCGATGAGCCGATGTGCACGCTGCACCCGCTCACGCAGCTCGGTGCGCGCAACCGCCTGCCAGGCTCCATCGACAGGCAAATGCTCGACACGATCGCGCAGCCAATCGAGACCGATGCGCGCGCCGGCTTCGAAATAGACTCGCGCGACGTCGCGGA
>Ga0134128_10000749_pt1 | contig 43925 bp, 27 predicted proteins | sample KB31754_FD_96462 | JGI IMG/M metagenome (GOLD analysis project Ga0134128, IMG submission 96462) | Terrestrial soil microbial communities with excess Nitrogen fertilizer from Kellogg Biological Station, Michigan, USA - KB3-175-4 | ecosystem: Environmental > Terrestrial > Soil > Unclassified ...
CGTTTTTCTCATAAGAACGGATTTTTCTGAATATGCCGGAATTGCGTGGGTGACGCCATTCCATATCCCCAAAAGGCACAAACTGTACCAAAGGCAGGTTATCCACATAGGAATTGTCCCTTAGAGCAGATGAAAATTCTCCCGTAAATCCGGCAATCCCCGCTGCCAAAATCCCGCTGCAATTCAACCTCCATCCAGGGCATCTTCACCATCAGGATGCCGCCCCGAAACCCCATAGCCCCGTCGCCCTCCGGGTCAAAGCCCAAGTCCCCGCAGCCCCGCCGCACTCACCCAAGTCCACCGCCCCCGGGTCCACCCACCCCAACCAAAAATCCCACAGCCACTCAAATCCCGCAGCCGCAGAAATCCCCGCCGCCACTCAAATCCCCGCTGCCGCAGAAATCCCCGCAGCCGCAAAAATCCCCGCCGTAGTCGCCGCCCCTCTCAGCCCGCGACCCCCCCGCGATTCGACCATGCTCAAACAAGCCATCAAGCCGACCCCAGCAGCAAAAATCCCCGCCGCGAATCCCCCGGCCACACCCCCAACTCCACCCCAAAAAAAATTTTAATCTTATTTTAATGCCGCATTCGCCGGTAATTTTTCCGTACAAACCTGTTAATTACCGGTTATCCAATTGTTAAACCGCTGCGCTACATACAAACTCCCACTTATCAGCGTTTAATCTTCTCTTAATCTTTTTAGTCCAACCCTGCATGGTAATTGTTCGTCTATATACGTTAATAGACAACAGTCTAGTAAAATCACAAACACTGGCCACATGACAATCAGCGGATTTACTATGGTGCGGAACGCGACCAAACTCTATTATCCCATAAAAGAAGCCATCGCTTCCATTCTGCCCATCTGCGACGAGTTCGTCGTAGCCGTCGGCGACTGCGATCCCGACGATCGGACGGTGGAAGAGATCAGAAGTCTGAATTCTCCCAAGATCAAAATAATTAATACGATCTGGGACCTCGAAAAATACCCCCGGGGCATGGAACACGCCCACCAAACCGATATCGCCAAAGAAGCCTGCTCCGGCGACTGGCTTTTTTATGTTCAAAGTGACGAAGTGGTCCATGAAAGCGACCTCCCCCGCATCAAGCAACGCTGCGAAGAGCTCCTCGACGACACCACCATCGACGGCATCCTTTTTAAATACCGTCACTTCTGGGGCGATTACGATCATTATATCACCTCCCATGCCTGGTATGCAAATGAGATCAGGATCATCCGGAACGACAAGGACATTCACTCCTGGGAGTCGGCGCAATCGTTCCGCCGCATCCCCGAATTCGACGGCGTCCATTACCGGAAGAAGAAGGGAACGTTCAAGCTCAAGGTCGCCCGGGTCGACGCCTATATCAACCACTATGGCTGGGTCCGTCCGCCAAAGTATATGCAAAAGAAACGAAAGGCTTTCGCGACCATTCATGCCGGCTTCAAACGCGCCGAAGAATGTTTCCGCAAAGAACAGGAAGAATTCGACTTCGGCAACCTGAACTCGCTTAGCGTTTACCAGGATGCGCACCCGGAGGTGATGCTGGAACGCATCAGGCAATTCAACTGGGCCGACCAGCTCGAACGCCGTCGTCAAAAACCCGCCGTGGCGCGCCATAAACACGAAAGGTTCAAATACAGATTCCTCACCTTCATCGAACAAAACTTCTTCGCAGGACGTCAGATCATGTCCTTCAAGAACTACCGCCTGGTGAGTCGATAAAGGTACAAGCGGCGAAAAGCGACCAGCTCAGCAATCGCCGCCTTCGGCAGGCCGCTCACAAACCAGAGAGTCGATAATCAACAATAAGAAAGGGGCCCCTCGCTATGGAGCAGGCCCCTTTTCGTTTCATATTGTCCGGCCTCACCGGCGCGAGAGCGTCAGCCGTAAGCCCGCCGTCCTTTTACTTCGGCATCTCGAAGATCGCGGGATCGATCTCTTTATTGACCTCCGCCTTCTGCGTGGTGAGGGTGATGGTATACTGTGGCATATCGCGTTCGATCTTGAACGGGAACAACAACCCGTTGTCGAGCTTGCGATAATCGGCGTACAACACGGTGGCATCTACATCCTGGCCCTGCATGGGTACCTCGACATCGGCCCGGTCGACGAGATAGCTCTTCATGTTGACATAGATGGTGGCTTTGAAACCGTCGTCGTTCGTCAACTTGATCTTGTAATCTGCAGTATCCTTTCCAAGGAGTTCGATCTTGCCTCCGTCAGCCGAATAGTTTGTGAAAGGAGTAATCTCGAGCTGATGCTTCGCCTTCTTCAGATCCGCATCGGACATCGCAGTGGGCGTGTTGATTCCGTTCGGCGGATTGACGCTCCAGCCGTTGTGATCCGTCAAGGCACTAATGATCTTGGTCCCCTGAAAATCGGTCTCGCTCTTGAACCCCTTGCCTGCAAGGATAGTCGTCGTGGTGGGCACGCTGATACCCATCGCCGGTAGTTCGAGCGTGGAGGTCATGACAATTGATTTGGTATTGGCGATAAGGTCTTTTCCACCGATCGCCTCCAGGTTCTTCGCGACAATATCTTCCGCCGTTTGAGCGCAGCAAGTAGTTGCAGCAACGACTGTTAACAGTAGGAAGAACGAGTGTTTTCTCAGTGTTTCCATGTAGTTGTTTTTATAAAAAATATTTATGATATAACAAACTTAGCGATTATTTGCAGGGACCTCGTTACCTTTCATATAAATAGCCAAACGTTCACAAAAAACCTTATCGCTATGCAAAAAGAGATCTTCCAAAGACTCAATCGGATCGATCATTTGATCCGTATTAAAGGCACCGGCACGCCTTCCGAATTGGCGGACAAAATCGGGATGTCGGAACGCAGCATGTACGAGTACATCCGCCTCATGAAGGAATTCGGCGCTCCCGTCGTTTACTCGCGGTCCCGGAAAAGTTACTACTACCTCGAAGACGGTAGTTTCACCATCCGTTTCCTTTCCGAGTAGGTCATGGCCCTATAACCATAGCCATAGCCACTTGACCTAGCCTAGCCTTACCTATCTGCTCATTCAAGACCCGCTGTCCAGCATACAGCGGGTCTTTTTTATTGTGGGGTTGGGCCAACCGCATCGCTCCGATTAAGCGGTAGCGGCGACGCTCCATTCAAGAGTTCCAGCTCGATGAGGCAACGCAAGCGGCCGGTAGAACTTCGTCAAAGCTTCGTCCCTCGCTTTGCCTCGTTCGTTCCCTTCGGGAACCTCCGCATCGAGCGCCTTCGGCGGTCTCCATAGGGCTAATGATTGCGCCGCGAAGCGGCGCGACGACCCTTCCAGGGTCGTCCGCCGGCAAAAAGAAAGCGGACCCGCTGATTGGGCCCGCTAATTTGGTGGAACAGCTGTATAAGTTATAGCAAGGTTGCGCAAGATGCAAAGCTGACTTCAGTAAAACTAAAAAAAATTCAACATATAAAACACCCTGGAAACGAATTTTTATTAAAAAACAACTGCAAGCATTGCGTAAGCCAGTCGGCTCCAATCGTTTAGCGGTCTTCTTCGCCCGCATAAATTTTTGTTGGCCGCTCCACAAAGAAAGAACCTCCGAATACCTTCGAAGGTTCCTTGTTTATCTAAACAATACCGGATTTTATTTCACAGGGGAATAAGATCTAGCTAACGTCTGTCCTTCGGACAAAACGCTACCGCGTTTTTGGCTAACGTCTGTCCTTCGGACAAAACGCTACCGCGTTTTTGGCCAACGCCGGCCCTATCGGGCGAAAACGCTGTCGCAATACACGTTGATTCTAAGGGTGCTTTGCCTGTCGGTCCTTCGGACGAAAACGCTCAGCGTCTTTCTGTTTGGATTTAAAAACGGAGTCTAACGTGTACGCTCCCACAAAACAGCAAAAAAACCATACCAGCAGAAGAAACGCCACCAGAGCAATATCGCCCCCAAAACTGAGTAAATCCTGTCACACCTTCCTGTACAAAACGAAATTCCGATTCCCACCCTTCCCCATCTCCACATCCTGAACGGTTATCAAACTCACATTTCTCCGCCCCGCCTCCTCCAGCAACCGGGCAAAAAGCTGCTGCTCCAGCTCATCATTGCGATACCCCGGCTCCGCAAAGAAATTGATCAGCTGAGCCATCTCCTCCTCCATCGACTCGAAATTCGGCGGGTAATGATTGAAGCAGATACCCGCTCCACCCACCATCCGCCCCTCGAACTCGGCCACCCAGCATACCAGGTCGCCCGTCGACAGATGCCGCATAAAATAATTTCCCAACGATAGCGCCAGCAATCCCTCCTTCAATGCATTCACCTCCGGTTTTTCTACTTTCAGATATTCCACCCTCATCTTGACGAGATTCGGAATATCTTCTTTAACGGCCAGTCTAAGGTCCATAGGTGTTTTTTTAAAAAATCTGCGAACATGCAGCACAGTGCGCCCCGCCAATTTTTCGATTATATTCATAGATAGCTTTTCTCAGATAACCTTGAAGGGCCGATCACAACCAATTTCCGATAAATGAACAAAGACTTAAGTTTTCGAAACGTTAAAATGACCCGCTTTAACATTTGTTAAATGCGGCGGGCAGCGGCTCCGGCCAGCCCTGGCACGGGATTTACGGTATTAACCACAAATCATTAAAGTATGAGAACCGAAGTAACGAATAGGCCGCAAACCATCGATACCAAAAACAATAAAAAGAACAAGCAGGAAATAGCCGCTGCATCTTATGCGCAGCGACCTAACGTGCAGCAGCAGATCGGCTCTTTACCAAAAGGTAACCGATAGCCCAATTAACGTTTCATTAGTGTCGGTTTAACACTACTAAAACATCCGGACACTCAAAAGCACCGTATCTTTGATATAGAAAAACAAACCGGAGCGATCCGGTAAAAAACACGAAAAAAGATCAAGCAAAATATAGGTCTAAAGTTTCTCACAAGCAGTCAATTTTCTCATAAGCAGTTAGTTTTGGTTACGACCCCTGTTTCTACAGGGGTTTTTTTTACCCCACCATAGGGCCGCCAGAACTTTAGCACCCTATAGGATGCACCCCAAACGCAGTCCCGAACCACCCCACGCGCTCAACCCCGTTTTAACGTTTCTTTATCACTGTTTTTAACACCCCAAAGGCAGTTTTTAAAACCTCACCACCGTAAATTTGTTATAGAATATATCAAGCAGTCAATTTTCTCATAAGCAGTTAGTTTTGGTTACGACCCCTGTTTCTACAGGGGTTTTTTTTGTCCCCCCAATACGCTAAACGGCCCCCAGACGTTAAAGAAGACGTCTTCTATGCCATATCTACGCCCCCTGATCCTGACCATCCTGCCCCTCTGCTGGTTCCTGTCGACCCGGGCACAGCCGGCAACCTTACGCTTCGACCACCTCGGGACGGAATCAGGACTCTCCCAAAGCAATATCACCTGCATCCTTCAGGATAGCCGCGGCTTCATGTGGTTTGGCACCCGCGATGGCCTAAACCGCTACGATGGCTACGAATTCACCGTCTACAAGAATAACCCCGGCAACCCCAAAAGCCTCAGCAACAACTTTATAACGGCACTCACCGAAGACCGGAACGGAGACCTCTGGATCGCCACCTGGGGCGGCGGCATCAACCGCTATGACCGTACAAAGGATCGTTTCATACACTATTCGACCAACAGCTTCACGAAATTCATCAACGCCGTGATCGAAGACCACCGGGGCCAGATCTGGATCGGCACGAACGGCGGCGGCGTCGACATCCTCGACCCGTCCACCGGTAAGACACATACGTACGTCCACGACCCCAACGACCCGGGTAGCCTGAGCGCAAATGACGTCAAAACCATCTGCGAAGACGCGCGGCATCGGATCTGGCTCGGAACCACCGGCGGCGGCCTCGACGTCTACGACCAGGAGGAGGCGGCCTTCCCCACTTTCAGGACATTCCGCCACGACCCCAGCGACCCCGCCTCCCTTGCCGCCGACGTCATCCAAAAGGTTCTTGAAGACCACCAACATCGCCTCTGGATAGCAACCCAGGGCGGCGGTCTCGACCAGCTCGTGGAACCAGCGACCTTCAAGCATTACCCCCACGACCCCGCCAACCCCCAAAGCCTCTCCAGCAGCGTACTCATGTCCCTCGCGTCCGACGAAGACGGCAACCTCTGGGTCGGCACCGACAACGGCGGCCTCAATATCCTCAACCCCAACACCGGCCGCTTTTCGATCTATCTCAAAGACGAAGTCGACATCAACAGCCTCGACAACAACTCCGTCCATAGCCTCTACCGCGACCCCCAGGGCAATATGTGGGTCGGCACCTACAGCGGCGGCATCAACCTCTATAGCAAAGCCGGCAAACAGTTCAAGTTGTATAACCATACGTCGAACCCCCAAAGCCTCGGCAACGACTTCGTCCTCACCATCACCGAAGATCATAGACACGATATTTGGATAGGGACCGACGGCGGCGGGCTCGACCGCCTAAACCGCTCTACCGGCATCTTCACCCACTACCGCCACGACCCCAAAGCCCCCAATCATACCATCAACGGCAACTTCGTCCTCGCCGTTCAGGAAGACCATGCGGAAAACCTCTGGCTCGGCATGTGGGGCGACGGCCTCACGGTGCTCGACAAGAACCGAAACGTCGTGAGACAGTACCGCCACGACCCCGCCAACCCCGGCAGCCTCGGCACGAACAACGTCTATGCGGTCCAGGAAGACCATGACAAGAATATCTGGATAGGCACCTATGGCGCCGGACTCGACCTGCTCGATGAAAGAACGCATTCGTTTATCCATTACCGGCATGACCCGAACAACCCAAATTCGATAGGATCGGATCGGGTCCATGCACTCCTCGTCGACAGCAAGAACAACCTCTGGGTCGGCACCTTCGATGGCGGCGTCGACAAGCTGGATCGAAAAACGAACACCTTCACCCATTTCACCCACAAGAATGCCCCCAACAGCCTCAGCGATAATTCGATCAACTATCTCTACGAAGACCACCACGGGCAACTCTGGGTCTGTACCAGCGTCGGCCTCAACTGCATCGATATCGCCACGGGCCGCCTCACCAGCTATTTTGTAAAGAATGGCCTGCCGAACGACGTCATCTTCGGCATCCAGGAAGACGCCCATGACCACTATTGGATCAGCACTAACTATGGGCTCTCGATGTTCGACCCCATCCGGGGCACCTTTCATAACTTCTCCGAAGCGGATGGGCTCCAGTCGAACGAGTTCAAGGCCCACGCCTGCGCAGCTGCCACCGACGGCGCCCTTTTCTTCGGTGGCGTACAGGGTTTCAACGAATTCTATCCGGACAGCATCAAGGTCGAGACGCCCCAGCCGCCGCTGGTGATCACGCGTTTCATGATCTTCAACAAGGACGTGCCGATCAAAGACACCGCTACGGCCGACTTCCCGCTCACAAAAGACATCACGGACACCCGCGACCTGTCGCTCTCCTATCGCAGCAGCGTGTTCACCTTTGAATTCGCCTCGCTGGATTATACGCTGAAAGCAAAAAAGCATTACGCCTACCTGTTAGAAGGCTTCGACGAAAAATGGAACTTTATAGGCGACAAAAGGACGGCAACCTACACCAACCTCAACCCCGGCTTCTACACCTTCCGCGTGCGGGCCCTCAATGAGGATGGCAGCTGGATGCCCGGCGAAGCGCGTATCCAGGTTACGATCACGCCGCCCTTCTGGCGCACCTGGTGGTTCTTCGTCTTTGTCACACTCACCGCCATAGTGGTCATCTGGCTCGGGCTCCGGCTCCGCGTGGAAGCGATCCACCGCCAAAAACGCGTCCTGGAAAAACAGGTCCGGGAACGAACCATGGCCCTGAACCAAAAGATCTCCGAAGAACGCCTGGTCCGAATGGAGGCCGAAAAGGCCCGTGCAGAAGCCGAACGCGCCCGCGTAGCAGCCGAAAAAGCCCAAAAAGAGGCCGAAAAGGCGGACCAGGCCAAAAGCGACTTCCTCGCGAATATGAGCCATGAGCTGCGTACGCCTATGAACGCCATCATCGGCTTTTCCGACCTCGCCCTCACGAGCACCCTTTACGAGCCGGAACGGGGCTATATCCAAAACGTCCAACGCGCCGGGCACAACCTCCTCAGCATCATCAACGATATTCTCGACTACAGTAAGATCGAAGCCGGAAAATTAATCATCGACAATATCGCCTTCAACCCCTCGAAGCTGATCCAGGAAACCGCCGACATCCTCGCGATGAAGGCGTTCGAGAAGGGGCTGGAGCTCATCTGCGACATCGATCCGCAGCTACCCGTTCCCGTTATCGGCGATCCCGTAAGGTGGCGGCAGATCCTGATCAATCTCATGGGCAATGCCATCAAGTTCACGGAAAAGGGCGAGATCGTCGTCGTGGCAAAAAAGATTCCCTTGCCCGAGCATACCTTCGTCTCGACGCCCATCGCCCTGGACCCCGACTCCGGGCATGTTCCCGAGGTCCTGTCGATCACCGTTCGCGATACGGGTATCGGTATCCCAAAAGAGAAGCTGGGCCAGATCTTCGAGCGCTTCACCCAGGCCGACTCTTCGACCACGCGGACCTATGGCGGTACAGGGCTCGGTCTGACGATTGCGAAACATCTTGCCGAGATGATGGGTGGCACCCTCGAAGTCGAAAGCGCCCCTGGCGAGGGTAGTAAGTTCACCGTCCTCCTGCCTCTCGAGGTGGTCGTGTCCCGCGGTGAAGACGATATCCCCGTGCCGGCGGCGCCCGAACTGCATCAAAATCCTATGCATGGCCGAATCCTCGTAGTCGATGACAACGAAACGAATTGTGAGCTGATGGCCGAAATACTCGACTATCTTCATGTGGATGCCCAGATCGTCCGCAGCGGCCAGGAAGCGTTGATCGCCATCGCAACGGCGCAAGCTACCGGCGACCCGTTCGATTGCATCATCACCGATCACCAAATGCCCGGTATGGATGGCATCATGCTGGTGCGCGAGATCAAGACCCGCTGGCAGGGGTATCCGCAGCCATTTATCCTTATGCTCTCTTCGCTGGATCGTATCCTCCATCAGGCCGAGGCCCAGCGCGCCGGCATCGATCTGTTCCTGTCGAAACCCGTGAAGATGCATGAGCTGGATCACACTCTGTGCCTGATCCTCGACAAAAAAACCGCCCCTGACGCCGCGGCACAGCCACCCACCGTAACCGCCGCCCAGCTGCCCCCCAGCCCGACGTCCACGAGCCCCAGGAGCCAAGGCGCGAGCCCTACCATCGACCTCCCCGGCATCGCCGCCTCGACCACGAACGGCAACGGTCATTCGAATGAAAACGGTAACGGTCACTCGAACGGAAATGGCAATGGCAACGGCCATGCACCAGCATCCGTCCCCCCGCCCGCAACCGAAAGCACAACCGAAAACACGCCCCCGGCAAACTGCCCCATCATAGTCGCGGAAGACGACCCCGTCAATATGCTGCTGATCACGGAAGTGCTGAGCAAGATGGGCTGCACGGTGATCAAGGCGTGTAACGGCAAAGAAGCGATCGAGCGGCTGCAGGAAGAGCCGTGCGCCGCGTTTATACTAATGGATGTGAACATGCCGGAGATGGACGGGCTCGAAGCGACGCGTCTTATCCGCAGTATGGAAGGACCCAAGGCCGGCATTCCCGTAATCGCTCTCACCGCTGGCGTCATGCAAAAGGAAAAGGACCGCTGCTACGAAGCCGGCATGGACGACATCATCACAAAACCCTTTCGGCTCGAAGAGATCCGCGCCGTCCTCGACCAGTACAAAAAGGAAGTTCACTAACTCACACCAAAGCCCTTCTCGCCACAAACACTCCCACCACCTGCCGACCGGGGAAATGCCCGAGCAAAAACCGCTTGCAGGCAACAAAATGATTCCCGCTGGTGATCACATCATCGAACACCACGATCCGTTCCCGAACCGGCTCTGCTGCGGCAACCCCATCCAAGCCCGCCGGTCCACCCGCCGATCCACCCGCCCCAAGCTCCCCAAGGTCCCCAATGCCCCCGGCCCCCTCCCCCAACTCATAATTGGCCAAAAGCTCCTCCGAAGAAGGCCGCTCGGCGCTAAAATGCACCGGCTCCCGCTCCTCCCGGCAAACGACGAGTTCGCGGATATCCGCCCTGGCGGGACAGGCAAGCCGCAGTAACTCCGCAACCCGGTCGTCATAAAGGGGGCTCGACCGTGTCGCCGACGGCGGCACCGGCACAAACGTAGTGGTGGCAGGATCGAACAGGGAAGTTAAAGCCGGCCCAAGTAAGTAGGCGATATCTTGCATAGCCCAATCTTTTCGGTTGAGGGCGGCCCCGTCGGAACGATCCACCCGCCGTTTAAAATTCTTAACGAGGTCATTGCCGGGATCAAAACCATACCGTCTGCCCGGATAGAAATCGAAGAGATAATAACATTCATCATCCGGCCAGCGCAGGGCCGCATGCTCGGCCTTCACGGCAATATCTATTTTGACCAGCTCCCGCATAATAATCCTCAAAAATTAGTCAATTTTCAATTGCCCTCACTGAATTTTTGATCCCGGCCCGCGCTGGCACGAACCTTGCAAATACTAATAAAATTAGCAGCCATGAGCACACAGCAAGACTAACCGCAAACCGGGCACCAGCAGAATAGCCCGGCCAATAATAGCCAGCCTGCCACGAGCAGCCCCGCGACGAGCAACCCGAAGACAAACAGTCCTGCCACGAGCAACCCGAAGACGAGCATCCCGCCAGCCACCGCCAACCCCACCAGGAGCAACCCCGCCACCGCCAACCCCGCCGCGGACAATACCGGCAATGCGATAAAAGACCCCAAAGACTGGATCACAGGCGACGAACCGATGACGGAAGCACAACGCAGCTACCTTCGCACACTCGCAGGCGAAGCCCACGAAGCCGCCCTCTATAACCCCATCGTCTTCATCTGCCCCCACCGCAAAATGGAAGGGTCCTCCGGCGCCGTATTCCAAAGACATTCACGCACCGTCATCGTCCGCCGATGCATATCGATGGTGATCACCTCGAACGCAAGCTGTGTCTCATCCTTCGACGAAACCGACCCCTTCATAGGCGAATCGACACGGAAACAGGGCAGCGAGATATTCCTGTCCGGTCCCTGCCATTCGTAGAATTGTGTGTAGTTATTGTGGCCATGGAAATAGGCTTTGATGGCCGGATGACGCTGCAGAAAGGCAACAAAACCCCGCTGCTCGATCAAAGCGAAGTCTTTCACGGAAGAACCATCGAGAAAGACTTCGGGTAGTAGATTCTCGAAGCGGTCCGCACTATCGATGCCATGCACACCATTGGGATTGGTAAAGAACCGCGCCTCGACATCGGGATTGGCATGGGTGAATAACAGCACGGGCGTACCCGGCCGCACCGCAGCAAGCTTTCCTTCCATCCATGCCTGTTCCAATGAATCTGGCCAGCAATTGACAAAAAGGAGATCTACCCCGCCGATGTCGCGGATAAAATGGATCTTGTCGGTAGCATAATCATAGGTCGACGCCGTGACCGGGTGCGCGGGCTTCATCATGCGGTCATAGATCCCCGCCATCGAGCTCGCATCCCGCAGGGGTTTCGCAGGCTTCCAATAACCAATGGCGTTAGAAACATCGTGATTGCCCGGGCCCAGGAGGATCGGAGTCCGGACATGTTGTGCGCTAGTCGTCGTAACCAGCCGATCATAATCCGTCTCAAATTGTCCCCACGATGCAGCCGCGGATTGTATTCCCTTCTCCTCCCGGTTAGCGATATCGCCGGTGATAAGGATACCATCGACCTCCCGGATCCTCACCCCAGCGCCCGCACCACCATCAGCCGGAAGCGATAGATCAGGCAGCTTGTTGATGGCCGCGATCATCGCCCGGTTGACCATGGTCGACGGCACCTTGTCGGCACCCCGGAAATGCTGCCGGGTAATACCATAATGTACATCGGAGGTAAAAACAAATTGCAACAGGCTATCCTGCGCAGCGCCCGAAAGCGTGCAAAGCGTAAAACAAAAGATCAGAGCATTCCGCATGCGGGCGAAATTATCCCGCCACTACCAAGTCCCGCGCTTCCAAGCCAATAATAATTATTAATTAACAAGCGCTTCAGACCCGCGCCGGATTGTCTTCAGCTTTCGTTCAGATTCGGCCACCGCGAAATGCGGAATTCGGGTGCTTTTAGAAAAAGAAGAGGAAGTGCTGGGGCCAGTACCGGCAAAAACAGAAAGCGATAGGGCCGAGAAAGCCAGCGCGAACGCAAAGGTTTTCATTTCCGATCACTCCGCCGCCATGATCTTCTTCAACCGCTCCTCATCCGTTATCACCCTCGCCCTGAGATCGCTGAGGATCGAATACAACCCAAAATAGGTCCGGTTGATATACAACGAATGCCGCGAGCCGCGAGCAACTTTCGATTCCCGCACCTCTTTGAGATTCGAGAGATAGTCCATATACTCGTAGATTTCGGTAAAATAGGATTCGTCGCCAAAATCGAACGTTTCGCGCGTAAACGGCAACGTGAGCATATCGATCATCTTCTGGAACAAGCCGGAGAAGAATTCGACCTCTTTTTCGGTATCGTTCGGATGGATCATCTCCAGATTGGTATAGATCTCCCGGCGACGCACCTCGTCCATCAGGACCTCGTGGTTGGTGAGCAGAAAATAGTTGACATAAAAATCTTCCGGTATCTCCTTGATACACCCGAAATCGAACACGCCCACGGTCCCATCGTCACGCATCAGGAAATTGCCGGGATGCGGGTCGGCATGTACCCGCCGAAGCGCATGCACCTGGAACTGATAGAAGTCCCAAAGGGCCTGACCGATCTTATCGCGAACCTCCTGCGAAGGCCCAAGTCCCTGAAGATCTTTGTGCTCCAGGAACTCCTTGAGATGATACCCCCGCAGCCAGTCCATGGTAATGATCCGATCGCTGGACAGCTCGGGATAATACGTCGGAAAAACAAGGTTGGGGATATGGGCGCACTGAGCCGAGACCTCCATCGACCGCCGCAATTCCAGCTTATAATCCGTTTCTTCCAGCAGCTTCCCCTCGATCTCCTGGAAATATTTATCCATGTCCACCTCATTCATCCCCACGATCCGCAGCGCAAAAGGTTTTACGATCCGCAGATCGCTCCGCACGCTGCTCGCCACACCCGGGTATTGGATCTTCACCGCAAGCTCCTTGCCGCCTTTCCAGGCGCGATGGACCTGACCGATCGAGGCCGCATTCGACGCCTGCATCTCGAATTTATCATACAGCTGCGCCGGGGTCTTTCCCAGCGTCTTCATAAAGGTATTCACGACCAGCGGCCCACTCAACGGCGGCGCGCTGTATTGCGACATGGCGAAGCGTTCGGTATAGGCCTTGGGCAACATCCCCCTGTCCAGGCTGAGCATCTGCGCCACCTTTAAGGCGCTTCCCTTCAGGTTGCTCAGCGTGTCATAGATATCCTCCGCGTTGTCCGCATGCAGTTCCTCCTTGCTGAGAGATGGATCGATAAGCTTCTTGGTGTAATGCTTTATATAATTGCCTCCTACCTTCAGTCCTGTAGCCACGAACCGGCTCGCCCGCTCTACTTTGCCGGTAGGTATGCTCGTCTGTTCTTTCGTAGGGGTCGTCCGTTCTTTCATGGTGCGCCAGTTATTTCCTTGCAAAGACAAATTTTCCAAAATCCAAAATGCTGTCGAGCGTACCAGAGCTGATCAACTGAAAGCTGAGATTTACCGCTTTTTCAATGGCCGCATCCGTCATTTCGAACCGCTCGCTGTCATCCTTGATCCAATAGCGAAGCACGAACAACGCCTGCGCCCAAAAACCATGGACATATTGATCGGAGATGAATTTTCGCTCCTTGACCTCGCCGGTTTGATAGCCTTCCTTGATCAGCTCGCGGATATAGTCGTAAAACCCAAGCCGAAAAGTCTCCAACCTGTCGAGATGTGTGCCCGGAACAAGATACCGTTCGCGCTGCAGCAGGATATAGCTGCGATTTCCCCGCAGTTCCTGTACCCACAGAAAGTAAAAGGCCAGCAGCTTTTCCCGGACGCCATAACCGCGATAGGTCTCGTCGGCCTTCAACTTCTCCAGCGTCTCTTCGAAGATCGCCCGCCAGATATCTTTTTCGACGGCATCGAAGGAGGAATAATTATCGTAGAACCCGGTTTCGGGAATACCGAGCTGCTGCACAAACGTGTAGACGGAAACCGGCCGTTTCCCGTTCTCCAGCCAGTGTTTTATATACGCATCGCGTATCTCTTTCTTTTCCATAAAGGGGTATTTTCATGATGAATAACATGCCGGAACTCCAAAGGTTTACCTCCCGGCCCATTGCGCAGCCGTTCTTCACAATTGGCTAACAATTCACTATGTTTTCTTTCCGCTAAACGGACCTAAAATTCCGGATGCAATCGATTGCAAGCGTCACTTAATCGATTGCATGAATACTTCGCGTAAATTCTTCTGCTAAACATTTGGAAGTTTTTTATTTAGCTCTACCTTCACAAAAAAGTTTAAATACTTTTATTCTTTTTTTAAAAAGACCATTCAAAATGACTGCTGCTAACTCGGGGGAGAAACCTAGCGGAATACTGCGAGAATTGTACTACCACAGGTCAATGTCCTGCCTGGACCTAAGCAAAAGCATCAAAAAAAGTCTGCCCAACACCACCCTGCGTTTAAACGAGCTCATCGCAAAAGGCATCGTGGTAGAGAACGGCTACGCGCCTTCCACCGGCGGCCGGAAACCCGTGATGTATTCCCTGGTTCCCGATTTCATGTTTACCGTCGCAGTGGCTGTGGACCAATTCGTCGTGCGCATGGCGCTGATGGACATGCAGCACAAAATGATCTTACACGTTCACGAAGCGACGATCAATTTCTACGAAGACTCCCGCTATGTCCAGGACCTGGCGGACGAGATTGTCAATTATCTCGCGGCATCCGGTGTCAACAAGGACCAGGTTGCAGGCATCGGGATCGCGATGCCCGGTTTTGTCGATCCTAAAAAGGGGATCAATTACTCTATCGGCGGCTCGCCCGCAATCGCCGCCGCCATCGCCCAAAAGGTTGGCATAAAGGTCTACATAGACAATGATTCCAGCGTCATCGGTCTCGCGGAACAAAAATTCGGCGAAGTCGGCAACACCAACAACGCCATGGTCATCAACCTCGGCTGGGGCGTCGGCCTCGGCATGATCCTCGATGGCCAATTGTTCCGCGGCGCCAGCGGCTTTGCCGGTGAATTCAGCCATATCCCCATGTTTTCGAACAACAAGCTCTGCTCCTGCGGAAAACACGGCTGTCTCGAAACGGAATCCTCCCTCACCGTGATCGTCGAAAAAGCAAAGGACAAATTGAAAAAGGGCGAGCTCTCCTCCCTAACCATCAAAACACTCGAAAACGAGAATATCGAGCATTCGTTCCGGCTGGTCAAAGATGCCGCCCTCAAAGGGGATAAAATGGCCATCGGGCTATTCTCCGAAGCGGGCTACAATATCGGCCGGGGCGCTGCCATCCTTGTCCATCTGTTAAACCCCGAACTCATCGTTCTCAGCGGAAGAGGCGCCACCGCCGGCAAGATCTGGGAAGCCCCCATCCAGCAAGCCATGAACGAACACTGTATCCCAAGACTATCCGAAAATACCAGGATCCTTATCTCCAAATTGGGCCTCCATGCGGAATTGCTCGGTGCAGCAGCCCTCGTAATGGAAGGCTTCGACGAAAATCACCTCGACTCCTATGCAGCGTCGTATAAAAGAAAAATGACTGTATAACCAAATTGGCCATAATGAGGCCGTAAGCAGGGACTACACATGAGAGGAAAAGGGTCTGCCGAAAGGCAGGCCTTTTTTTGGTTCTATCCGTATCGAACAGTACATGTATCCACTTAAAAAACTTTTTTGGATGCCGGGCGGCCGACTAGGAGCATAAGCGCGCTCGTTCTCGACAGTTAGACCAATCTTAAACCCCATGAAAATATTAGTTGCCGAAGACGAACCTATCCTGATCCGCACCATCGAGATGCGCCTCAAAAGAGATGGCTATGAGGTCTGGCTGGCGGAAGACGGGCAGCAGGCACTGGATAGGCTGGAACAAGGGCCGCCCGACCTGATCATCACCGATATCATGATGCCCTATGCCAGCGGTCTGGAAATCATCGCCGCCGTACGCGCTAAAGCATGGCCAAAGGTTCCGGTAATCATCCTGAGCGGGATGGGTCAGGAGGACGTGGTACTGGAAGCTTTTAAGCTCGGCGCCGACGATTACATCACCAAACCGTTTAGCCCAAACGAATTGTCCGTTAGGGTACGACGACTATTGACCCACTAGCTGTAACCTTTATGTTTTCTTTCTATCTGTTCGCCTCACCGGTCATGCCGGGCCGTAGCTGGCTGGTCACGGCAATGATGAGCATTTTGGGCATGCTGATGCTATTGGTAGGCTTCATCCTGGCCTATCTGCTTATTCGGCGGCGCACAGCGCGGATACAGGCAAGATGGAGGAATATCCACCGCGAGCTGGTCCAACGGGCCATTTTTTGGGAACCACCAGGCGCCGAACCGGCCGGCACGGAACCGCTACCGGGTGAACCCACGCATATCCCTGTTCCCGCCGGGATAACGCGCAGTCTGCGCAGGCGGCTATTCCGGCAGGTGATGATCACCGAGCTCATCAGCGGCAAAAAGGCGTTGTCGGGAACAGCGGCGGCCAACCTGGTGCTGCTGTACACGCAGCTGGGCCTCGGGCGGGACAGCCTTCACAAACTGGCAAGCAAGAAATGGCACCTGCAAGCGCAAGGCATACAGGAGCTGGCCACTATGGAACAACGCGGCTGCGTGACCCGGCTTTACCGCCTCACGAATGCACACAACGAAGTCGTACGGAGAGAAGCGCAGACGGCCATCGTGCAGCTTTACGGTTTCGAAGGACTCCGCTTCCTGGAAGTGATCGACACCCCTTTATCGGAATGGCAGCAGATCCAGCTGCTACGGCTCTTGCAACATGCGACCGGCATACCACATGCCAATGCCGTACATTGGCTGGATTCACCTAACCCGACAGTACGGATATTTACCCTGAAGCTCATAGCGGAGCAACACCTGCAGGAGATCGCCCCGCGGGTGCTGGAGTGTTTACGCGACGGCAACGAGAGCATCCGCCTGCAGGCCATCCGCTGTCTGCGTGAACTCGATGCCACGGACAGCTGCCCAACACTCATCGGCGCCTACCCGGCGGAGGCACTGGCGGGACAAATGGCGATCCTCGATGCGCTGGGACATGTCGGAACCGCAGCCGAGGTGGAATTCCTGCGGACGGAGCTGTCGGCGCCGGATCACCGGATCAAGCTGGAGGCCGCAAGGGCGCTGGTCCGCTTAGGTGATCAAGGCCTCACCTGTCTGGAGCATTTCCCGCTCGCGGACAGATCCCCATGGAACGAGATCTTCAGCCAGGCGAAAACGGAATGGATGGTATGAGCATAACATCGCTGATATCGAATGTGCTGGCCTTCGGTTTTTGGCTATATTCCATAGCCCTGCTTTCGTCCTATCTGCTGGTGGGCATTTTTGCGATGCTGGAGATGCGGAAGCACATGCGGTCGAGCTCCTTTACCGACTATTCCATCCTGGCAAGCTCGTCTCATGCACCGGGCATCAGCATCCTGGCGCCGGCATATAACGAAGCCGCTACGATCGTCGAAAATGTCCGCTCCCTGCTCTCCATCCATTATCGGAATCTCGAGCTCATCGTCATCAACGATGGCAGCAAGGACGACTCGCTGCAAAAGCTCATCGATCACTACCAGCTGCGGCGCACCGACCTTTTTGTCCAGCCCAGGATTGCCACAAAACAAATACGCGGCATCTACCGGAGCACCAACTCCGTGTTTCACAAGCTCATCGTAGTAGATAAAGAAAACGGCGGCAAAGCAGATGCACTCAATGTGGGCGTCAATGTCTCCAGCCAACCCTATATCGTATGCATCGACGTGGACTGTATCATCGAACAAGACGCATTGCTTAAGATGGCCAGGCCGTTCCTGGACAGCCGGGATGCGCGGGTGATCGCGTCAGGCGGTGTCGTGCGGATCGCCAATGGCTGCGAGATCCGCAACGGCCGCCTGGTAAAAGTGCATTTGCCCGATGCTTTCCTGCCGCGCGCGCAGACGCTGGAATACTTCCGGGCATTTTTGCTGGGACGCATGGCGTGGAGCCGGCTCGATGCATTGCTGCTGATCTCCGGCGCCTTCGGGGCCTTCGACAAAGAGATCGTGATCGCCTGCGGCGGCTATAATCATGCTACGGTAGGCGAGGACATGGAACTGGTGGTACGCATGCGGCGCTATATGGAAGAACATCGGTTGCCCTATAAGGTGACCTATATCCCCGACCCGCTTTGCTGGACGGAGGCGCCCGCCAGCTACAAGATCCTGGGCCGCCAGCGTAATCGTTGGACCCGCGGAACGATCGAAACACTCGGCATCCACCGCAAAATGCTCTTCAACCCGCGATACGGGCGGCTCGGCCTGCTAAGCTTCCCCTACTGGCTGCTATTCGAATTGCTGGCGCCGATCATAGAATGTGTGGGCCTGACGGTCTCCCTGGCACTCGCCGTCTGCGGCGGACTGAACCTCCCGCTTTTTCTGGCCCTGCTGGGATTTATCCTTTCATTCGGCATCCTGTTCTCCATCCTGGCCATCCTCACGGAAGTGCTCACCTTCAATCAATACAACGGCTCCCGGGACATCCTTAGGTTGACACTCACCGCGGTCCTGGAACCGTTCCTCTTCCATCCGTTTATCGTATGGTCCGCGATCCGCGGAAACATAGACCTGCTCCGTAAGAAAAAAGGCTGGGGCGATATGAGCCGGCAGGGATTCGCCGCGAACAAACCGAACAAACCGAATTATGCAAAGAACTGATCTGTCACGAGGCGCCGGCGCAGCCTGGCAAAAGGGGCTGGGCTGGGCCATGGTGCAACTGGCCGCCATGCTCCCCTTCCTACTGGTCCTGTCGACGGCCGAATTTTTCTGGCTGAAGTCGACCCATTCCGTAGAAGGCCATACATGGGTGCTGCTCGGTGAGTGCTTGTTGAATACCGTCATCGGCTGGCTCGATATCGGGACCATCCTGCTCTTGCTCTACCTGGCAGCATTTACCTTTTCAGCCACCGTCTCCCGCTGGCTGCTTCGCTGTCTGCTGCTTTTGCTGCTGCTGGTCCAGCTGGCCCTCACAGGTTATTTTTCGGCGACGTCGGTCCCGCTGGGCGCCGATATTTATGGCTATTCCTGGCACGATATCCGCGAAACGGTACGCTCCGCGGGAGGATTGCCCTTGTTGCCGGTCCTGGCGGCTGCAATGCTATTGGCGATAGCCGGGGTATGGCTCCATTTTACCCCGCGTCTCACGCCGCCGGTCAAGCGTCCGGCCATCGTCCGGTTCGCCGCCTTGTGGTGCGTCCCGGGAATGACGTTATTGTTTACCGGCTGGCCGGGCTTCAGCTATGGCGGTTCGGAATTCACGCGTAACCTCGTGGTCGACAAGACGACCTATTTTACCCGCGAGTCCTGGCAATACTGGCATAGGCAGGCGCCGGAGACCGATATCTACGCCGATAATTATGCCGGTGGAGACCGGGCACCCGGACTGCGGCAACGACACTACATCGCGGGCAACGACTATCCTTTTCTGACCCGTGACACCACGGCGGATGTCCTCTCACCCTTTTTTCGCCGCGACAACCGGCCGCCCAATATCGTGATCCTGCTGGTAGAAGGGTTGGGCCGGGCGTTTACCAACGAAGAAGCCTACCTGGGTAATTTCACGCCTTTCCTCGACTCGCTGGCGCATGAGGGCCTATACTGGGATAATTTCCTGAGTGCGGGGGGCAGAACATTCGCCGTACTCCCATCCGTGCTGGGCTCTCTGCCTTATGCGGAAAATGGATTTTTGGCATTAGGCGACGCGATGCCCCCGGTTCCCACCTTGAACGGGATCCTGCATGCAAATGGTTATCAAACCAGCTTCTACTATGGCGGAGACGCCGGCTTCGACAACATGGCCACCTTTCTGCACAGGGAAGGAATCGACGTATTGCGGGATGTGGCGAGTTTCCCGGCCGGATACACCAGGCTTCCGGCGGACAACGGCTTCAGCTGGGGCTATAGTGATGGAGAGCTGTTCCGCTGGTGGCTCCAAAGCGCACCCGCGCAGGGCGCGCCGCAACTCAGCGTGCTGCTTACCTTGTCCACACACAGCCCATTCCACCTCAACCAGCCGGAGGTATGGCACGAGCGATTCGAAAAACGCATGGATGAACTCGGCTTCGACGAAACGCAGAAACAGGAACACCGCCTTAGCGGGGATCAATATGCGACCATCCTCTACACAGATGATGCGCTGCGGAATTTCATGGCAGCTTATGCCAGACGGCCGGATTTCGCCCATACCGTTTTCCTCATCACGGGCGACCACCGGATGCCGGAGATACCCATGCGGGATAAGATCGACCGGTTCCATGTACCGTTGATCATCTACTCGCCCTTGTTGCAACGCAAAGCGGTTTTCCACCCGGTATCCTCCCACCTGGACATAACGCCTACCCTCCTTGCCTGGCTTCATCACGCCTACGGGCTAGCTATTCCGGCCGTGAACGCATGGGTCGGGGATGCGCTCGATACGGCGGCAGGCTTCCGCAACATCCACCAGTACCCGCTGATGCAAACCAAAACCGATCTCGTGGACTTCGTAAGCGGGGAGGATCATCTCAATGGCACAACGGTTTTCCGGCTGCATCCCGACCTCAGTGAAGAGCCGGTGGAGAACGATAGCCTGCGGGCGGGCTTGCAAGAAGATATGGATGCATATCGCGAACGCAATGCCCGGTGGTTGAAGACGCGGCGTCTCTGGCCGGATTCCGTCCTACGGCGTTTTGTCCGATAGACGGCCCGGCCCGGGATGATCCTGCTGCCGGCGGGAATATTCTTCTTCCAGGATATGTGTGAGCAGCGGCCGGTAGAAGGTCCAGAAGAACGGCCTGCGGTCTGCCGGGCCGGATGACTTTGCCGCCAGGCGATGAAGCAACGCGGCCCCTTTGAAATAGCTGCTCGCATAAGCAATGGGGTTATCACAGAAATCGCCGGAGAAATAGTAGAAACCATAATCCCGGCCGGTATGACGCAGGACGGCAGGAAACCTGGCGGGAATCCCGTGCCGGGCCAGCAGGGCTGCGCCGGACGGGTTTACATCGATCACGAAATCGGCCAGCGATCCATTCGCGGGCGCGATGGACGCGGGATCGACGACGTCAAACCAAAACGGATACGCGATCCTCCCCGGCAGCCCTATTTTCCGCCCGGCCGCGGAGACTTCGATCTCCGGCAATGGCGATGAGAGGTCGCTGGAGTCTTCCGTGACAACGACCTCGCCGGTATTATTGACCCAGGCTATCCCGGACCGATGGAATGGCCAGCGGTTACCGTTTGCGGCTTTGTATTGCGTGATCAGCCACCCCGGCAGATCGGGGTTTCGAAGGGTGTCGAGGGAGTTATAGTAACGTGCGGTCCAGCCTGTCCACCGGAGACCATACAAGGCTTCGAATTCATGACGAAGGACTTCCGGAGTCGGCGACCCCACGGAATTGAACTCCGCGATTGCGAGCTTATGCCGCGCTTTGATGTCCCTGAGCAGCTGCATGTCCTGGGCGCTCATGCCGCCATAAAGGAGACGGGAAGCTGTTCCCTGCGGCAAACGAGGGTACCAGTCCGCACTGTACACCCCATACGTGTCGGTAAAATAGACGAGATCGGCATCCGCCGAAAGTCTGTCGAGATCATCGGTGCTAAATCGTTCGAGCCCCTTGAGGCGATAATGAAAGCCATCTCCCGGAAAAAAGCCAAAATAATCACGGTCGGGCTCGTAACCCGTATTCGGGGTCTTGGAAAAACGTTGTTGGTTGAGTACCCAGTCCAGTGAGATATGTTCCTGGCGCAAGGGACCGGTTACTGTTTTGTCGATGATCGCCACTGTGAGTTTGCGATGCGGCGTAAGACACCAGCCGAGCCACATCCACAGCGGTGTGAGGAGAACGGCGGATAACGCAAATAGCAGAAGTTTCTTCATTTTAGAATCGATAAAGATAGCCGGCGTTAAGATCCCATTCGCGGCCGTAAACATCGGGCTGGTATTCTTGCCCGAGCCATTGCAGGCCGGCAAAAACAATATGGCGTCTATGGATCACATGCCGCCAGCCGCCTTGCAGTTTCTGGGTTTGCAGCCGATGCGGACTGGCTAGTTGAACAATGACGCTGTTGTCGTCCGGCGATATGCCCGTACCCGCAGCTATCATATAGTAGTCGTCGGCGCCACCATAATAGTAGCGGGTGGTGAGCGTAACACTCTGTGACGTGCCGCCCTGCCCGGGAACCAGGTAGCAGCGGGCGTTGAACCAGAGATTCCGGTAATATTTTCCGAGTGAAAAGGTATACAGCCAGGTGCTGCTGCTGAAGTATAGATAGCGGAAGCCGGCATCCGCCTCGAAAGCATGGGGCAGATTGACGTACAGCGAGGCACCGGTACGCCAGGCGGGGAAAAGCGTTGCCTGGGGCGAATAGCCGAAGTCGATATAGCCGTAAAATGAACGCGAGATATGCGGATAGGCCTCGGTTTCGAACTGTACGCCATTCTCCCGGAATCTATTGGCATAGTTGACCCAGCCGATCACCGAACCCAAACCGGTTTGCCGGCTGTATTCGAGGCTGGCGAGATGCCAGGGGTCTTTGTACTCGCGGTCGAAATACACAAAGTCATAGGACACCCCTATCTTGTTTCCCGCCGCTTCCTCCTGGATCTTTCCGGCCAACGAACGGATAGCAGTGTTGTTTGGGGCCTTTGCCAGCAGGCTGTCTATCGCGTTCTTTGCTTCCCGGCAGCGATGCAGGGCTGCCAATATCCTGGCCCGCCGCTCTCCCAGCTCCAGCGAAGCGGGATGGGCGTCGAGCCCGTAAAGACAAATGGAAAGGGCGGCGCTGTCGTTACCATTCCACCATTCGAGGTCCGACCACGCAATACAGGCGTCTTCATAACCCCGGTGCTGCCGGAGCGCCAGTGCGAACTCCAGCCGGGCGCTATCGGCGTTGTGACTCCAGGCATACAGCCGGCCCAGGAAGACGCGGATATCAGGGTCCGTGGGCGAAAGCCCAAGCGCCGTCCGGCAGGTTTGGATGGCGACGGCATATTGATGATGGTCGAATGCCTCGCTGCGCGCCTCATGAAAAAGGTCTTCCGCCCCGGGGCTCGATTGCACCCGTGCGGCGGAGGGGTTGGATTGGGCCCATGCAGCAGCAGGCATGGCCAGCAGCCAGGCAAACAGCAGGGGTAGGATACGCGAAGCCATACCCGCTAGTAACGACACAGGTATTGTCCACCTGTGCATTCCTATCCGGCACGAAACAAAAAATAAGCCTTCTACAGGCCTTTTCTCTAAGTGGAATCACTTAAAATTTCAACCAACTGCTCCGGCACGACAAGAGCAACAGCCTTTTTGGAGTTTCTTAGCGCAATATTTAGCCCCTGCCCTATTCCATGAAGCCAACGTGTGTCCGCATCACCCTGCTGCTTTTTCTATCGGGTTTCCTCACGGGAACCCACCTGCATGCGCAGGCAAACCCTATCTACCAGATAGAGGCTAACATCGTCTATCACTTTACGAAATACATCAACTGGCCGGATCAGGACCAGCCGGGAGATTTTGTCATCGGCGTCATCGGGAACAGCCCGGCCTATGACGAGATGATGAAGCTCATGGACACGCGAATGGCATACGGCAAAAGGATAACGATCAAAAAATTTCCGGCTAACTCAGCCGGCTTCACCTGCCAGATCCTTTTTATTACCGAAGAAGCGCGTGCCTGTCTTAAAAGGGTAGCCGGGGAAACGGCGGCACTACCCGTGCTCATCGTATCGGAAGGGGCGGGGCAGGCCCGAAAAGGCGCCTCGATCGATCTCGCGCTATCCGACGAACATCTGAAACTCGAAATAAATAAAACGAATATCGAACGTCATAAACTAGAGATCGCCTCCGAGCTCCTGGAGCTTGGAACCATTGTCAATTAATTCCCTTTCCATTCGATGATCACCATGACTACCCTTAGAACCACTTTACTCCTGCTTGCCGCCGGCATGGTAGCACGGGCACAGGCCCAGACGGACAGCAGCACGAACCGTCCCTACGAGACCATGAGCCTCAAGGACCTCCTGAGCGTAAAGATCGTTTCGGCCTCCCGGCAAACGGAGGCCTTGCTCGATGCCCCGCTTTCCGCCTCCGTACTCACCCGTACAGAGATCGAGCGGGCAGGCTGCACCAGCATCATGGGAGCATTACGGCTCGTTCCCGGCATGATCGTACGGGAAGAGACCAACGGCAATTATGACGTAGAGCTTCGCGGTCTGGATAATGTGCCGCCGGACGCCCCCTTCGACGTGGCCGCGAATACCACCACCCTGGTGATGATCGACAACCGGCCCGTCTACAGCTATCTGCGCGGCGGCACCTTTTGGGAGACCCTCCCGGTAGCGCTTCAGGATATCGAACGCATCGAGGTGGTCCGCGGCCCTTCCGCCGCGCTTTACGGACCCAATGCGGTCAATGGGGTGATCAATATCATCACCCGGCAGGCCCAAAAAGATGGTCTATACCTGAACGCCGGCACACTCGGGGGCAGTTATCATACCTATATCGACAACGTGGCCGCCGGCTACCGGTTCAATCCGCGATGGAGCATTATCGCCTCGGGAAATTTTGAGGACCGCCACCGGACGCAACCTTCCTACTATGAATACCAGCGTAACCAATACCTCGCCGATCCGGCGTATTTTGTCAATTATACCGGCGACACGATCCGCAATGTCCATCAGCTTTACCCCAATCCCGCAAATGCTGTGGACAAATATGCGGGCAATATCTTCGTAAATGGCGAGTTGCCGGCCGGGGTAAAGTTCGGACTCAGCGCCGGCGCCCAGCATTCCACCGTCCAGCGGGTATCCACGGAGAACGAATTCACCCCCCTGTCCACGGTGAGCTCGCATAGCCGCTACATCGACTTCCGCCCGGCGTTCCACAACCTGTCGATGCAGCTGTCCTATAATGGCGGCACGCAAGCCATTACCGCGGATTCCGGCGGTAAATACGATTTCTATGTTGTAGGCGGCACGGCAGAGTACAATTATACACACGGACCGCTGACGATCAAGCCGGACATTTCCTATACGAGTGCCGTATACAACGACAACCATTATACGGACACGACATTGAAGAATGGTCTTCTGAATACCCGGGGGGTCATCGAAAGCAGGAGCGGGACCCTTCGGGGGGAATACCGCCTGCTGGGTAGCAGGCTTCGGCTAATAGCGGCCACAGGGATCACGAATTTCAACCACCCCAACGGCGCTTATCTGTCCTACGAATTCGCCGCAACCTACAAGCTGAGCACGAGACAACTGGTACGGATCGTCTATTCCGAGGCGCCCAGGTCTGCCAATATCTTCGACACCTACGTTTCCAAAGACCTGGGCGCACAGCAAGTAGGCAACCAGCTCTATGCCGCCAGGGTGGGACAGGGCAACCCCGACGTCAGACTGATGTCCGCCCGGCTGTTCGAGATCGGCTATCGCGGCGAGTTCGGACATGACCTTAGCGTGGACCTGGAACTATTCGCCATCGATGCCGGTCATTACAATACGCCTGTACAAACCCGGCCCTATACGATCCTGCAGGGAGCCGACACCATCCTGATCTCGCCGCTGGTGCCGACGACCCTCCCGATGCGGCTGCAGCAGCAGGGCGTCACCATCAGCCTTCACTGGAAGCCGGGCCCCTTCGAATTGAACCCCTTCCTTACCGTCCAGCACACCGAAGCGCTCGACTTCGCACCTTATGCCAATACACCGGATGCCGTCACACCCAATGCCGCGCAACAGAATATCTATTCGGGCATAGGAACGCGTTTCGACCTGCCCAGCACGCCCGTGTGCTATGGCGGTATGGCGGCCAACTATAAGCTCAGCGAACGCCTGAACCTCAACCTCAATGCTTATGCCTACACGTCACAGGTATATTACCAGGTAGCGAATATCGTCTATAACGATGGAACCCGCGGCATCGATCATATCCCCGCTAAAATGATCGTCAACGCCAATCTCATCTTTACCCCGGTAAACCACCTCCGGCTCTTCGTGACCGGCAAGAACCTGCTCAACGAGAATTCCCGGGAATTCTTCAAATCCGATGCCGTCCCTTTCATGGCAATGGGCGGCATCAAATACGATTTTTAACGACGAATTGTACCTTTATGAGCATCAGAAGCAAAATATTCCTCAGCTTTTCGGCATTGGTTGTGCTCTTCATACTCAATGGCGCTGCAACGATCATAACGCTCAACAAAAACAAACGCCTGGCAGAGCATATGATGCAGATCGTTATGCCTTCCAGCGATGCGCTGGACAGCCTCACGCTGATGGTAGTGCAATCCAAGATGTACAGTACGAACTGGGTTTTCCTGCGCTATAACGAAGCCGACAAGCAGTCGCTCCGGCTTATCGAAGACGGACAATACCAGGCATTGAAACAAAAGCTGGTATTTCACGAACGCCAGTGGGACAATACGCGTTGGACGGACAGTCTTCAGCAAATACTCGGGGGTTTCGAAAAGCTGCTGGCGATCGATAGAGGGATCATGCAGAGCCTGAAAACCTTTCCGGATTACGATGATCCTGTAAACAAACTGCAGGCGGAACAGGTGGTAGAGGACCAGGTGCTGCCCCGGACCGCCAGTCTGATCCGTTCCCTCGACAACCTCAACGAGGCCATCAGGTCGGCAGGCCAGGACGAGAACAACAAGCGGGTGCAGGCTTCCATGGCCTTGCGAAGCGGCATCACCGTGCTGGTCATCGGTATCATCCTGGCGGGCCTTTTCTTCTCGCTGTATATGACCAGGCTGATCATCCGGCCCATGAACCGGATGCGGGCGATCATCAACGATCTCGGGCGCGGCGTTATCCTCCCCATCGAGCCCAGCCGCAAACAGGATGAGATCGGCGCCATGATACAAAGCATCAACAACCTCTCGTCCAATCTAAGGGCTACGGCCAATTTCGCCCGGGACATCGGAGCCAGGAATTTCTCGGCACAGTTCCAGCCTTTGAGCGCCGAAGATGCCCTCGGCAAGGCGCTCATCGCGATGCGGGACAATCTTCGGACCAGCGAGGAGGAGCTCAACGCCGCTACCCTGGACCTGCAAAAGAAAGATCAGCTCCTCGAAGCGGCAGGATCGGCCACCCATGAGCTCGTCTCCCATCTCGATTTCAATGAAGCCATCAGCCGGTCGATCCGGCTGCTGGGGCAAAAGATCCATGTGGATGGCGTAAAAGTATTCAAGGCAGGACGCGAAGCGGACACCCGGGCCTGGTATGCGGACCTCCTGGTGCATTGGACCAGCAGTACCGATAAGATCGAATTCAACCCCGCGGAATACCAGCATCTCAACAACGTCTCCTACGCACTCGACGACCTCGCCAAAGGAGAGGTCCATTATTATATCACGCGTACGATCCCCGACGCATATCTAAAAGCGTATTTCGAGCGGCGCGGTATCCAGGCCTCCGCCGCGATTCCCATCTTTTTGGACGAAGAATTCTGGGGGTTCCTGAGCCTCAACGATTGCCACCGGGTACGGGAATGGACACCTACGGAGTTTTCGGTTTTACGCAGCTTTGCCGCCTTGCTGGGCTCGGCCATTGCGCGGATACACATGGAACAGCAGCTCATGGTCGCCAGGGATAAGGCGGAAGCGGCCAGCGTCGCCAAAAGCGAGTTTATGGCCAACATGAGCCATGAGCTCCGCACGCCCATGAATGCCATCATCGGCTTCACCGATCTCGTCCTGACCACCGAGCTGCAAAAGACGCAGCGCGACTACCTGGGAAATGTGCGCAAGGGCGCCGACAATCTGCTCAACATCATCAACGATATCCTGGACTTTTCCAAGATCGAAGCGGGCAAGCTGGTGCTGGATGAGGCTACATTCGGCCTCCTGGAGCTTGTGGAAGATACCATGGATATGATGGCCATCAAAGCCGAAGAAAAAAAATTGGAACTTATCTGCGATTTCGACCGCGACATGCCCATGTGCTTTCTGGGCGATGAGGCAAGGATCCGGCAGATCCTCGTCAACCTCCTGGGCAATGCGATCAAATTCACGGCGAAAGGCGAGATCGCCATAGTGGTGCGATGCGACCGGCAAGAGGGCGCGCAGCCCGGCGACAGCATGGGCGTAAACATCGCCATCAGCGATACGGGCATCGGTATCCCGGCCGATAAGCTTGAGCTCATCTTCGAAAGCTTTACCCAGGCCGACAATTCGACCACGCGCAAATATGGCGGCACCGGTCTGGGCCTGTCGATCTCTAAACGGCTCGCCTCCATGTTAGGCGGCGATCTCCGGGCCGCGAGCACCGTGGGCAAGGGCAGCACATTTACCCTCGACCTGCGGCTAACCATCGCCGACAATGCCCCCGCCATAACTTTTTCCGACCGGCCGGCATTGCAGCATGTACTGGTGGTCGACGACAATTACACGAACTGCCGTATGATGGAAGGCATCTTTACCCATCTCGGCATACCCTGCAAGATCGCGCTCGATGGTTATGACGCCCTGTCCCAAATGGCAAGGGCTATCGAAGATGGCAAGCCCTTCGATCTCATCATCACCGATCACCTGATACCGGCCATGGACGGCGTAAGGGCGGAGTCCTTTGTTCTCATGCTCAGCTCGGTGGACAGATCCGTCTATCAACGCGAGGCGGAACGCACCCGCATCGACAAATTCCTTTCGAAGCCCGTCAAACTCCATGAGCTCGAAGCGCTCCTCGGCCGGATCTCCAGGCACGACGGCAAACCCATCAGGGAAGCGCACCCTTCGCCGCAGTTGCCCGATTTCCGCAAGACCGCAAAAGTCCTGGTCGCAGAAGACGAACCCATCAATATGCTGCTGATCACGGAAGTACTTGGAAAAATGGGACTGGAAGTGATCAAAGCCTGCAACGGCGGCGAAGCCCTGCGGAAACTCGCCGAGAACGATATCTCGCTCATTTTCATGGACGTCAACATGCCCGATCTGGACGGGTACTCGGCTACCCGGCTCATCCGCGACCGGCAGGATAAAAAACGCCTCATACCCATCATCGCACTTACGGCCGACGCCCTGCCGGAAGACAAAGAAAAATGCCTCGATGCGGGGATGAACGACTATTTGTCCAAACCCTTCCGGCTGGAGGACCTCCAGGCCGTATTGAAACATTACCTGGCCGTCGCCTAAGCCATTTCATAATAATATCGTATATTGGTCTTCGCACCCCGCAAACTTCCCTCTGTCGCAATTCGTTAGTGTATAAATCTACACAGGATAACTTATTGCGTATACCATGGAGCCACAAGCCGACGAACTTAGCCTCGCGCTCAAACAAATGCAGGACAGCCTTCGAAAAGTATCGGACGAACACGCCGAACGCATCTGGCTGCAGTCCGGCAAAAACGCCCTCACCGAAAAGCTGCGGGGAGACTTGCCCCTCCGGCAGGTAGCCCAAAACGTCACCGATTGCCTGGCATCACTATGCGAAGCGCAGCTCGGCGCCCTCTATTCATTGGAAAAGGATGCCTTCGGGCTGCAATATGCACATGGACTTAAGATGCCGCCGACCACCCTCTTCCGCCCGGGCGAGGGGCTCGCCGGCCAGGCCGCCGCCGAAAAGCGGCTAATGGTGATAGAAAACCTCCCGCCGGATTATTTTTATATCGAGTCGTCATTAGGCCGCCATACCCCCCGGGCCGTCGCCATCGTGCCGGCCGTTTTCGAGGGCAGGGTCCTGGCCGTCATCGAACTCGGAAAATTTGGCACATTCACGCCCTTGCAGCTGAAGCTGCTCGAGGAGATCACCGTGCCGGTAGCCATCACCGTCAATTCCCTCTTAGTCAAAAAAGACCTTGAAGACCTCATCACCCGGCTCGACGGGAAAGAAAAGGAATTGAACAGCCGCATTACCGCTATCAACCGCTCCAATGCAGCCGTAGAATTCGACCTGGATGGCATCATCGTCGACATAAACCAGCTGTTCCTGGACATCACCGGCTATACACGCAAAGAAGTGCTGGGCAAGCACCACAGCATCTTTGTTGAAAAGGGGTACGCAACCACCAGGGAATACCGGGAATTCTGGAACAGACTCAAAAAGGGCGAATTCCAGGCAGGTGAATTCAAACGCGTCACGAAGAACGGTGATCATATCTGGCTGCGAGGCAATTACAACCCCCTTATGGATGCCTCGGGAAAGCCCACCCGCGTCCTCAAGCTCGCAACGGATATCACCCTTGCGAAAAAACAACAGATGGAAATAGACGCCATCACAGCGGCGATCTATAAATCCAACCTCGCGGTGGAATTCGCTCTCGACGGTACCATCCTGAAAGCCAACAGCAACTTCCTGGATCTCCTTGGCTATTCGGCCGGGGAGGTCATAGGCAAACACCATAGCATCTTTGTGGAAAAGGGATACGAAAGATCACCGGAATACGCTGCTTTCTGGGAGTCCCTGAGAAACGGAGAATACCAGCAGGGCGAATACAAGCGCATCACCAAAGACGGCGAATCCGTATGGATCAGGGGCAATTACAATCCTATCTTCGACGCCGGGGGCAAACCCTATAAGATCCTCAAGCTGGCCGCCGACGTCACCCTTGCCAGGATACAGGCCCAGGAGCTGGCCGCACAAACGGAAGAGCTGGAAACACAGCAGGAAGAGCTCCGGCAGATCAATGAAGAAATGCTGGAGAAGAACATTCTGCTGGAGAACTCCCAGACCGAGCTCAGGGCCCAGCAGGACCAGCTGCAGCAAACCAACACAGACCTCGAAGAAAAAGCCGGTCTGCTGGAAGAACAAAAAGAACGGCTGGAGACGGCCAAGCTCGAGGTCGAAACCAAGGCCAGGGAACTCGAGCTTACCAGCAAATACAAATCGGAATTCCTTGCCAACATGTCGCATGAGCTCAGGACACCGCTCAACAGCATCCTCATTCTCGCACAGCTGCTTGGAGAAAACAAAAGCGGCAATCTCGGCGAAAAAGAAATCGAGCATGCCAAAAATATCCGCACCAGCGGCACGGACCTGCTAAGCCTCATCAACGAGATACTCGATCTTTCCAAGGTGGAAGCCGGAAAGATGGAACTGGAGATCGGTCCCGTCGATCCCGGGGAACTCGAAAAACGAATGCGGGCTATGTTTGCCCCGATCGCCGCAGAACGCGGGATCGGTTTCGACCTCCTGCTGGAAGAAGGGCTGTCGGGGCATACCCTTTTCACGGACAGCCAACGGCTGGAACAGATCCTAAGAAACCTGCTTTCCAATGCTTTCAAGTTTACCGGGAAGAACGGCAAGGTCCGCCTTGACATAGGCATGACCTATAGCCCCGCGGCACCCGGCGCCCATGAACCTGCCGCCGGTATAAACTTCTCCGTTACAGATACGGGCATCGGCATTCCTCAAAACAAGCGGGACATCATCTTCGAGGCCTTTCAGCAGGCAGACGGCTCCACCAAACGCAAGTACGGCGGTACGGGTCTGGGGCTCTCGATAAGCCGCGAGCTGGCCCATGCGCTGGGCGGAGCCATCACCGTGCAAAGCGAAGAAGGCAAAGGCAGCTCCTTTACCCTCCACCTGCCCCTCGCGTTCGACGCATCGCGATCGGAAACGGCTCCGGCTTTCACGACCCCCAACAAGGCCGCCTCACCCGCCGTCATTCCCGAAAGCCCTGCCCCGGCAACGCCCGCGGCCGGCCCCGGCAAAGGCACCACCGCCTCCCGCGGCAGCAGTCCCCCTCCTCCGCCACAGACTTCCCTGCACGACGATAGAGAGTCTATCCTGGATAACGACCGCCTGGTCCTCATCATCGAGGACGACCCCGAATTCGCCCGGATACTGCTGGATTTCTCTCACGAGAGAGGATGTAAAGGCATCGTGGCCCACCAGGGCAATGCCGGCCTCAGCCTCGCCAGATATTATAAACCGGACGCCATCATCCTGGATATGAAGCTGCCCGTGCTCGACGGGGCCGACGTCCTCCGCCAGCTCAAGAACGACCCCGGCCTCCGGCATATTCCCGTGCAGGTGTTATCGGGCTACGACCGGGCCATGGAAGGGCTCGAGCTGGGCGCCCTCGATTTCATCAAAAAACCCGTTTCCACCGATGACCTGAGAGGCATTTTTACCCGCATGGAAGAGTTTACAAAACGCAAGGTCAGGAAGCTGCTGATCGTGGAAGACAACAAGCTGCAAAACCAGGCCATCCGGGAACTCATCGGCAACAACGATGTAAACTCTTTCTCCAGCTTCACCGGCCAGGAAGCCCTTACCCTCATGAAAGAGGAAGACTTCGACTGTATCATCATCGACCTCGGTCTTCCCGATATGAGCGGTTTCGAGCTGTTGGAAAAGATGCGCGACAGCGGCCGGCTCCGCCGGACTCCCATTATTGTCTATACGGGAAGGGATCTCAGCAAGGAAGAATCCCGCCGGCTTGACAAACTGGCCAGCACCGTGGTGCTGAAAACCGCCGACTCCCGGGAACGGCTGCTCGATGAGACCACCCTCTTCCTCCATCGCATGGAATCCCGCCTCCCCAGGGAAAAACAACAGATCATCCGGAAACTGCACCGGACCGACGAAGTCCTTAGAGGCAAAAAAGTCCTCGTAGTGGATGATGATATGCGGAACATCTACTCCCTCACCAATGTGCTCGAAGAGGAGGGCATGCATTGTGCGACAGCCGAGAACGGAGCGTCCGCCGTGAAGACATTCGCGGGAAACGCGGACTTTGACATCATCCTGATGGATGTGATGATGCCCGAAATGGACGGCTACGAAGCGGCCAGGGAGATCCGCAAAAGTCCCAAAGGCGCCAGGATACCCGTAATCGCCCTCACCGCCAAGGCCATGAAGGGGGACCGCGAGAAATGTCTCGACGCCGGAATGTCCGACTATATCGCCAAACCCATCAATATCGACCAGCTGCTATCCCTCATGAGGGTATGGCTTTATCACTAATCCATGATAACTAGCAAAAATATCGATAATACGTCCTTTAGACAATTGCTGGCATCCATCCGGCTGGTATACGGCTACGACTTTACCGAATACTCCGAAAGCTCCTTGCAGCGGCGTGTCACCCATTTTATGGACGCCCGGCGCATCACCAGCCTCGATAACCTGGCAAAGGCCATTCTCCGGGACGACGAGCTGTTCGAACAATTTGTACAGGAGGTCTCCGTAACGGTAACCGCCATGTTCCGCGATCCCGCTTTTTTTAAATGCCTGCGCGAAAAAGTAGCGCCCAGGCTCGCGACCTATCCGCTCATCAAGATCTGGATAGCCGGGTGCGCTACCGGCGAAGAGGCCTATTCGCTGGCGATCCTCCTGAAAGAGGAAGGCCTCCTCGGCAGATCGCTAATCTATGCAACGGATATCAACCAGCGCTCACTTCAAAAAGCAAGGTCGGGGATATTCCCCATGGAGCATATGCCGGAGTATACGGGCAATTATCTCAAAAGCGGCGGTAAGACCAGTTTCTCCGATTATTACCTGGCGAAATACGATGCGGTGCTCATAGATAAAACGCTCCGCGAACACACCGTATTCTCCGTTCACAACCTTACCACGGACCAATCGTTCAATGAGTTCCAGTTGATCCTTTGCCGCAATGTGCTCATTTATTTCAACCAGAGCCTGCAAAACCGGGTCATCCACCTTTTTTATGAAAGCCTATGCCCCTTCGGCATACTCGCGCTCGGGAGCAAGGAGACCCTGCTTTTTTCGGATAAGAACAGCCAATTCGCCGAGATAAACAAAAAAGAAAAAATTTTTATCAAACAAGCCTGATAGTACATGGAAGCGATAGCCATAGGTAAAAAAGCACAAATTCTTGTAATAGATGCCAATGCCCGCAATGCCGTCTATCTGGAACAGATGCTGTCCGCCCCGGATCGCGGTATTACCAGCGCAACCAATGCCAAGGATGCCCTCAAGACAGCACTTGACAAGGAATTCGATCTTATCCTGCTCGACGTACAGCTCCCCGGCAACCAGGGCCCAGAGATAGCCCTGATACTGAAAACCAATAGGCGGACCCGGGACATCCCCATCATCTTCGTCTCCGACGAAAAAGCCCCGGTGGAACCGCCCCCCGCCACCGGCATCATAGACTACCTGTATAAGCCGCTGGATGCCGCTGTCACGAAAGCCAGGGTATCCGCGCTGCTGCTGCAGTATTGGCAAAAAAAAGAGCTGGCACAAAAAAATGCACTGCTCGAAAAATATGCGCTGCTCATCGATAGTTCTACCGATCTCATCTGTAGTCTCGATGCCCGGTCGTTAAAATTCGAAGAGGTCAACCCCGCAGCAACCCGGATATTAGGCTACTCCCCGGAAGAGCTCAAAGGCACGTCCCTGCTTTTCTATCTCGATGAGCAGCATAGACAGCGGATACAGCAGCTAAGCCGCGAAAATCAAGAACACTTCTCCTTCGAAACGGACATTTGGGGTAAGGACCGGTCTACCAGGCTGCTAAGCTGGAATGTGACCAGCCGCAATGGTCAATGGTTCGCCGGCGCAAGGGATATCACGGGCGCCCGGGAAGCGGAAGAGATCAAAAATTATCTCGCCGCGGTCGTACGGCAATCGAATGATGCGATCTATCTCCACGATGCCGATGGCGGCATAATATCCTGGAACAGGGGTGCGGAAAAGATCTATGGATTCACGGAAAAAGAAGCCCTTAAAATGAAGCTCTGGAATATCGTTCCGGGTCCTTTGCTGGCAGAGGCACAGGAGCTTTTTAACAGCCTGCTTGAAGGAGCGGAAGTCAGGTCCGTCGAGACCACCCGCATCACTAAAAAAGGCGATATCATAGACGTACTGTTCTCCGCTTCGGTGGTGCTGGATGCCGAAAACAACCTCCGGTCCATCGCCATCACGGAAAGGGATATCACGGCGGAGAAACAGGCTAAACGAGAACTCGAAAAGGCGCTCGCCGAAGCCAGCCAGGCGAACAAAGAGCTGGAATCCTTTTCGTATTCCGTCTCGCACGACCTGCGGGCCCCTTTGAGAGCTTTGAACGGCTATTCACACATGCTAGAAGAAGATTTCCAGCAGGTGCTCGACGAGGAAGGGCGCCGGCTCCTGGGCAATATCCGCTACAACGCCAGGCGAATGGGCATGCTGATAGATGACCTGCTTGCTTTTTCCCGTTTAGGCCGCAAAGAGTTGCAAAGATCGCCGCTCAGCATCTCGGATGTCGTCGGCGAGGTGCTGCGGGAACTGGCAGGCCCCCTCACCGGGCGCGCCACCATCGAGGTGCACAACCTTCGCCCTGCCTATGGAGACCGCTCCCTCCTCCGGCAAGTCTGGATCAACCTGATCTCCAACGCGCTTAAATATTCTTCAAAAACCGCCCTGCCAAGGATCACCATCGGCAGCCTGCCGGAAACGGCCAACCGCGAATCCGGCTACTACGTGCAGGATAACGGGGTGGGCTTCAATATGGAGTATGCCGGAAAATTATTCGGCGTATTCCAGCGGCTCCACCGCGACGAGGACTTCGAGGGAACAGGCGTGGGCCTCGCCATCGTACACCGGATCGTTTCGAGACACGGCGGAAAAGTATGGGCGAAGGGCGAACCCGGTGAAGGCGCAACATTTTATTTTTCATTACCCTGGGACCGGGCGTCCCCCAGATAAAACAACACATGGAACCAACCATAGCCAATATCATCCTCGTAGAAGATAACCGCCACGACGCCGAGCTTACCATCCGCGCCCTGAAAAAAGGTGGCGTCGCAGGTACGATCCTCCATTTGAACGATGGAGAAGAGGCGATGGATTACTTTTTTGGCAAGGGCGCGTTCGCCACCCGCAAAACCGGCGATACGCCCAAACTGGTATTGCTGGATATCAAAATGCCCAAGCTGGATGGGATCGAAGTGCTCAAAAGACTCAAGGCGGATGCCGCCACCCGGATCATCCCCGTAGTCCTGCTCACCTCATCCAAGGAAGAAAGGGACATCCTGGAAACTTATAATTTGGGAGCTAACAGCTATATCGTCAAGCCGGTGGATTTCGACGGGTTCCAGCAGGCGATCGCCGGTCTTGGAATATACTGGCTGCTGCTCAATCAATCACCAAACAATACTTAAACTTGTACACTATGGTAAAGATCTTAATTGTAGAGGACGACCCCGTGGATATCGATCTGCTCAGGTATGAGCTCCGGAAAAATGAATTCGAATATGAGCACACGCTGGTGCAATCGAAAGCGGAGTACGAAGCTGCACTGACGAACTTCAAGCCGGACATCATTCTTTCGGACTACAACCTTCCCTCTTTCGATGCCCAGAAAGCCTTCTGGATAAAACAAAGGTTGCACCTGGATATACCCTTCATCATCGTGTCGGGCGCCATCGGCGAAGAGAACGCGGTGGAGCTCATAAAGAACGGCGTCACCGATTATGTGCCGAAAGACAAACTATTCACCATCGTACCGAAGATCAACCGGGCATTGCAGGAATCCCGGGACCGCAGGGAAAAGCTCGAAATCAAAAGACGCATGGTGAAAGAGCGGGCGCGTTATCAGCAAATGCTGGGGAAAGCCACCGTCCAGGGCCAGGAAAAAGAACGGGCCGAGATCGGAAAGGAGCTGCATGACAATATCAACCAGATACTCTCGGTCATCCGGATGTATGTCTCTATGCAGTTGGAAGGCGAGGACGACGGCTCGCCCGCGTTGCTGCAGCAAAGCCTCTGCCTCATCGATTCCTGTATCAGCGAGATCAGGAAGATCTCGCAGGTCCTGATACCTCCTTGCTTCAAAGAAGATGGGCTTATCGCCGCCCTCGATACACTCATCGAACGCATCAGGATCGTCAAACCCTTTACCATCAATTTCAAATACCAGGAGCTCGGCGAAAAAGAGATCGAGGAAAACCAGCAGCTCACCCTCTACCGCATTGTCCAGGAACAGCTCAACAATATTATCAAACATGCCGGCGCCACTAACGTGGACATCGAGCTCAATGAAACCGACGAACGGATTTATCTCCAAATCACCGACGACGGCCACGGCTTCGATCCTCACACGAAAAGCGCAGGCGTAGGGATCAACAACATGCTCAGCCGGGTGCGGCTCCATGATGGCGACCTCCGGATCATCTCCGGCCATGGGGACGGCTGCACCCTCAAGGTTTCTTTGCCCAAGGTGCATCAGACGGTTTAGTTCGGCTCGATGGCTTCCTGGGCTTTCGCCCGTAGAAACACCAACTCCGCGTTATTCCGCGCGAGTACCAGCGTCCGCGTCCCGTGCGCGCCCCTGACCCATTTCGCATCCCGGACTTCCCCGCCGATCGCCGGCAGCTCATAGGCAACCCGCACCGGCGCCGTTCCGCCATGCCCCCCGACTGCCGCGGGGTCACGCGTAAACACCGTAGGATTCATCGCATCATACCGCCCCTCATAAGGCTGCACCCCATAAAAATTACCCGCCGCCAGCCAGCTTACACTATCTATGGAGGCAAACGCAAACACCGGCGACAGCTGCAACGGCCAGGGCAATTCCACCGGGGTAAAGCCGCCCTTGCCGTCGTTGAGAAAACACGTCGACCCCAACGTCTCCGCGGTAAACGCCCGCGAGCCATTGAGCATGGCACCAAAAAGATGCTGCACGGGCTTCCCCGCGACTTCATCATAACGCAGCTTGCTGTGTTTCAACAGCGGCAATGCCAACTCCAGCTGGTCCTTCCCATAGAAGGGGTATTCCACTCCGCCGACACGATAGGTCAGCAGTTGCTCATCGATTCCCGAGCTCTCGAAATCCTTGACATATAGTTTCAGCGGGCCATCCTTACCGGCATACAGCTTGGAGTTGTGGCCCCAGTTTCCCGCCAGGATATCCGGCCGGCCATCTCCGTTGACATCCGCGATCGCCACGGTTTGCCAGAGCCCGCTGGAACCGCCGATCTCCTGCTCCCGGAAAACCCCGCCGCGGTTGTAAAAGATCTTCACACCCATCCATTCGCCGGCGACTACGAGGTCCGGCCGGCCATCCCCATCCAGATCGGCAAATGCCGCCGATGTCACGACGCCGCGTTGCTGCAAAGACAATACCTCACGGCCCGCAGCGCCCCCGCCGGCCTTCGCGGAACCGCCGCCCGCAGCTCCCCCGAAACCACCGCCCGCAGCCGTAAAATGTCCATGCCCGTCGTTGATAAGCAGCTCGCAGGGCTGGTCGGTAACGCCATATTTTCCCGCACTCGTCGATCCACCTATAAAGAGGTCTATATAGCCATCTCCGTTGACATCCGCGGCAGCGACACAGGATTTATTCGTCAGCAACCGCGGCACACAATCCATACATTCTTTAAAATGTCCCTTGCCATCATTCAGATAGAAATGGTCGCGCAACGAAGAGTCCCCATCCGGCGCCTCGTTGCCACCGCTCACGACATACAGGTCCGGATAGCCATCTCCATTAGCGTCGAAGAATACAGCGTCGACTCCCTCGCTACCCGCATTACGGGCAAACACACCGCTATCCGCACGCACGAAGGAACCGCCCGCAGTCTGAATGAACAAGGCACCCGCCTGCCCGCGCGCGCCACAAACAAAAAGGTCGTCGAGCCCGTGGTGGTTGACATCGGCAACGGCCAGCTTTGGCCCGCGTGTCGATTCCTGGTGCGGGATCAGGTATTGTTGTTTGAAATCGTCAAAGCTATCTTCCCGGTGCCGCCAGCCCAGCTTCACCTCCGCGCTGACATCCACCAGCGGCGCCTCCCTTCGCGGAAACCATCGATCATAAACAAATCCCGGCGCCGCATCCCTCTCCCGGACTACCAGCGGCTTGTCCGCGGCGACCTGTTGAAGCAGTTGCCATTTCCCACCCGGCCAAACGATCAGCACGCTATCGGCCACCGCCGCGTCACCCAACCCAAAATGCAGCCGCGGCTCCACGGAAGACTCGAATCCCCGCGTGAGCATCAGCTGCTGATATTGCATCTTGCCGCCCGCAAAGACATAGGCCTTTGTCCCAATCCCAAAGCAATTGCCACCACGCCCGGCACCCGCCGAAGCACCCCCCGCCGAAGCACCCGCCGAGGAAGCACGGGCACCCCCCGCCGAGCCACCCGCCGAATCCCCCACAAACGCCACGCTCAACCAATGCCGCCGCGGCCCATGATTCCGCAAGATCACCGCCGGCGCATCGATGCAATTGATCACCAGGTCCAGCCGGCCATCGTTGTCGAGATCGGCATAAGCCGCGCCATTGAAATAGCCTTTGAGCCCGCCCACACCCCAGGCGTCGCTGGAATCGGCAAAGACCGCCTCCCCATCTCCCCGAAACATGAAGGGATGCGATGCACCATCCGGCATCTTCGAGTCCAGCAGCCGCCGCAGCTCTTCGGGGCTTCCATAGGCAGCGGGATCGCGGATACTGCCGGAAAAAGAAATGAAGTCCAGATCGAGCGGCCGTTTGACGATGCCGCTGGTGATAAAAAGATCCTTGTTGCCGTCATTGTCGAGGTCGGCGAAAAGCGCACTCCAGCTCCAATCCGTAGCCGAAATGCCGCTGAGGAGCCCCATATCGCTAAAGCTCACGCCGTCGCCATTGTTGCGTTGCAGACAGTTCCGGGAATACTGGTTCTGGTAACCATTGCGCGTGATCTTCTCGATGTAGGTGTCGAGGTGTTCGCCATTGCCATAGGTCTTCAGTGTCTTTTCGTCGCCGGGCAGCATATCCGCGGTGACGACATCCAACTGACCGTCGTTGTTGAAATCGGCGATGTCATTGCCCATGCTATAGCGACTGTAGTGTCGGAAGTGTTTAGCGCCGCTTTCCGTAAAAGTGCCATCGCCGTTGTTGATGTAGTAGAAATCATTTTCATGAAAATCGTTGCCGATATAGATGTCCTCCCAGCCGTCATTGTTCAGGTCGGCCACCGCAACCCCCAGACCATAGCACAGGCTGCTCTGATACAATCCCGCCTGCTTACTCACGTCCGTAAAATGCGGGTGGGCCGCGGCCCGAGTCCCCGGTCCACTGTCGATGCCCGTCCCCGCGGTACCCGCGCCCCGCGCTCCATCGCCGGCCCCCGCCCCGTCATTCCGATACAACCGCTCCCCGGCATTGGCGTCATACCCCCGCCGCGCGGAGGTGTCGGCGATATGCGCGTTGGGATGCTGACTCTGGTTCAGGATAAAACAGTCGAGATCGCCGTCATGATCATAGTCGAAGAAAACGGCTTGCGTGGAGAAACCGGAGAAATCGAGGCCATAGGCCGCCGAGCTCTCGGTGAAGGTGCCGTTGCCGTTGTTGATAAAGAGTTCGTTGTGGCCGGTAAACCCCATGGTATTCGCGACCGCGCACACATAGATATCAAGATACCCATCTCCGTTGACGTCAGCCATGGTCACGCCCGTGCACCAGTCCGCGCTGCCGGCCACCCCGGCCCTGCCGGTTATGTCCTCGAAAACAAAATTCCCTTTGTTGAGATAGAGTTTATTCTTGCCTTTGCCATTGCCGGTAAAATAGAGGTCCGGCAGTCCGTCGTTGTTGATGTCGCCTACCGCCACGCCCCCGCCATTATAATAGTAGACATAGTCGAGGATGCTCAGGTCCGAGCGGTTGGGCAGGTTGTTGGCAAAATCCACGTGTGTCTGCGAAGCCGGCAAGGAGGTGAAAAGCGTCTCCCGCCGCCGCCCGCAGGAAAACAACACCGCAGCAGCCAGCACCACCGCGACCAAGCCCCATCTAGAGCCCATCCCAGGCCGAGCCCCACCGGCCCCGCCAGCGCCCAGCCAAGCCCCACCGGCCGCACCCAGCCCCGCGGCCGCGCACCGAACCCCGGCCCCCAGCCCCCTACTCCCCAAAAGCCGCCATCGACCGCTTGATCCTGAATAATGTCTCTTCATTATCCTCATAGTCCAGCAGTTTATGTTCCGGTGAATATAGGAAAAGCGACGGAAACCGTATCGGATGAAACCCCAACATATACCCGCCGCCGGCGTCACGCAGAAACAGCACATTCCGCTGCGCGGCAAGATGAGGCGCATACGTCGCAACAAATTTATCGATCTTCTCCTGGCTCTCCATCGAAACAAAATACACGGCGGCAGCACGCCAATCTGCAACCTCGCTGTCCATATGTCCCACCGCCCGTTTACAGTGATCACAGTCCGGATCAAAGAACACAAAAAGCACCGGCTTCCGCGCCGGCAGATCGGCATTGGTGACCGGCTCCCCGTGGTGCCGGGCAAAATGGAACGCAGGCATCGTCGCGGCCGGCGGCGGACTCCCGGGTTGTCGCGCTTCGATGGCCGGCGGCGGGTTCCCGGGCTGCCTAGCTTCGGCAACCCCAAAGGTCAGCACGGCCGCGGCGAACGCCGCGGCCATACACCATCGTTTACTACCGGTCATAGTTTCGAGAGGTCCCATGTCTTCAAATCTTTTATAACGGCCTTCCCACCCGTGGCAAACGCCGAACAACCCGTCGCGCCCGCCTCGGGATAAACATAAGTCGTCAACACCTTCTCCCCGCCATTCACAAAGATCTCCAACGACCCCTTGTCCATCAAGATCCGCAGCGTGATCGTCCCGCCGCCCCCGACCGCATCTGAGCCCCTGGCTGCGCCTGAGGCCCCGGCCCCGCGAGCCCCGGCCGCGTCGGTAGAAGGCTCGACCGTCACCGTCTGCCGCTCAGCCCCAGCCCGAATCTTCGCCGCGCCACTCCGGCTGCGATCCACAAAAAGCGAAGCACCATCAAAACCAATCACCGTCCCCGTCCCATCACTGCCCTCGCCGATCTTGATCCCAGCCACGCCCCCGGCAGAGACAGAAAGCGTAGCATCCAACATCCACGTATTGCCACCAAGACCCGAAAGAGCCACCGGTGCATCACCCACCGCCAAAGAAGCAACCACACGCCGCGAAGAAGCCGGCAGCCGGTCAAAAGCCTTCAGCACCACAGCAGCAGGCTCCTGGATCAGCCGGTATCCAAAAGGCGTCTCGCGCAACGAAAGATCACGCGGAATAGAGAACTGCCCCGTCCATGGATAGGTAGCCTGCGCACCGGGTACCATCCAGCCCACCAAGATCTTCGCATTATCAGGCGCATTATTCCAGGGAATAGCCGCATAGAAACAGTCGCCATAATCCACCGGCAACACCGTATCGGCAGGATTGTCGTTGTGAAAAGTCGTCCCATCAAAATCCCCTACCCAATACTGCATGAACACGCCGCGTGGCCCCCCGCCCACGGAATTCATCATCACCCATTTCGTCATCCCCGGCTTGCCTTCCACCGGCAGCTCCATCAACGACGGACACTCCCAGCCCGAGCCGGTGTACCCCGCCGGCCCAAAATCGCTCAGCACCTTCCACTCGCGGAGATTCGCCGACCCATAAAGCCGGATCTGATGCTCTCTAGTCATCGAGACCGCCATCACCCACTCCCCCGAACCGGCACCCGAACCGGAACCCGAACCGGCGTCCGAACCGGAACCCGCGTCCGCACGCGAAGCCGCATGCCAGAATACATTGGGGTCGCGGAAATCGCGTTTCTCCAAATCGATTACCGGGTTACCCGAATAGTTCGTAAAACTCAAGCCCCCATCATTGCTATAAGCGATATACTGCGATTCCTTGTGAAGATTCGGCTGATGGGCGGTATAGATAGCCACGATACAACCCCCGCCGAGACAAAACCCACTGGTGTTATGCTCATCCCAAACCGCCGACCCGCTAAAGATCCAGGTCGTGTCGCCCCCGGCAACAACCTCCGGTATCGCCACCGGCAAATGTTTCCAATGTACGAGATCAGGAGAGACAGCATGCCCCCAGCTCATATGTCCCCAGTGGATGCCAAACGGGTTCTGCTGGTTGTACACCAGCCACTGCCCATGCAAAAAAAGCGGCCCGTTTGGGTCATTCGTCCAGTTAGCAGCAGGCGTAAAATGGAACGCCGGCCGCCATTGTGGAGTCGGCGTAAGTTCCGGCGGCAGCGCAGGCCGGCGAGTCGGCGTGGGGGCCTGTGCCGAAGCACAGGCGACCCCAAAGGCCAACAAAAAGGAAAAGAATTTCATAACTAATACCCCGGGTTTTGTTTGTACAATCCATTTGTAAACACAATCTGCTCCTGCGGTATCGGGAAATACTCATGCACCCCATGCGTAAACTGAGCATTCGCCAAAAACCCATGCCGCGTCTTCTCCACCGCAAAGAAAGCATTTAGCGTCGGCGCCGCAATCCCCCAGCGAACAAGATCGAAGAACCGGTCCCCTTCCATCGCAAATTCCATCCGCCGCTCCCATTGCAACGCGGTAAATGCCGTCGCCTGATCCCAGGTGGGAATATTGACTCCCGGCTTGTAAATATCGATCTTATAATTCGAAGGATACGTACCATCCAGCTTTTTCACCAGCGGCGAGATTGCAGCCGCCCGGGCCCGCACCTGGTTGATCAACGGCAGGGCAGCGGACGGGTTCCCTAGTTGTATTTGAGCCTCGGCATCCATTAGCAGCACATCGTCATACCGCAACACATCCATGTTCACCGACGTCCCATAGAAAGGCCCGAGTTTCTTAAAGCACGGACAGGTGGCAAGCTGTAACTCCTTCATCGTCCCAAACCCACCATAGTCCCCATTATCCCGCTCCCAGCTATGCTCATACGGCAGCGCCGCATCATATTTTAACGGATGATTCGCAATGCCAATAGTATGATCGATCCGCGGATCGACAAAAGTCCCCGTAGCAGTCAGTCTGTCATCCGTTAAGGTCGTATTGTTAAACCAGGTAAAC